>JAABUP010007040.1_pt1 | contig 15451 bp, 10 predicted proteins | sample 5559201 | NCBI WGS metagenome assembly JAABUP01 (sample SAMN10711887, study PRJNA513373) | rock metagenome | isolation source: Antarctica rocks | place: Antarctica
GTCCCGCTACGCTGAAGCAATTGTGGAAGGCGAGAGTCACGACCGTCTGATCCGTGGATGGTCGTCGAAGTGCGCGCCCCACCGTCCTGGTCGGGGGAGACCGTGGAGAAGGTGGCCGCCGCTCATCCAGCGGCCCTAGAGCCGACGGGGCAGGCAAGGCGATGGAGAACGGAGCGGCGTTGACGGTTGAGGCACCAATCAATCTGCTGTTTCACGGCGTTGGCCGGCCGGGACGGGGGATGGAGCCGGGTGAGGACGCTTACTGGGTGACACCCGCGCTGTTGGATGAGGTTCTCGATTTCATTGTCCAGCGGCCCCGGGTCTCCTTGTCGTTTGACGACTGCAACAGCTCGGATGTCGAGATTGTGCTGCCGGCGCTGACCTCTCGCGGACTGCGGGCAACCTTCTTTCCGATCTCGATTCGGTTGGGTTCACCCGGGAGCCTGAGCTGCGACGGGCTTCGGGAGATCGCCTCCGCAGGGATGCCAGTCGGCTCACACGGGCGTCGACACATCCCGTGGAGACGCCTGCCGGCGGCCGTCGCGACCGACGAGCTCGTCACTGCTCGGAGAGAGCTGGAGGATGTCGTGCAGCAGCCCGTGACAGATGCCGCCTGCCCATTTGGGGCGTACGGTCGCTCCACTCTCCAGCGGCTCCGTGGCCTCGGATACACCCGCGTCTACACGAGCGACGGCGCCCGCAGCTCACCTGGCGACTGGCTTCAGGCCCGATACACGATCACCTCGAACCACGACATCGGAGCGATCCGTCGCCTCGTGGACCACTGCGGGTTGGGCGTGGCACGGCACGCGGACCAGCTCCGCGTCGTCGTCAAAGCCCATCGCCGGTGACGTGACCGCGCGCTTGCACACGGAGCTCGAGGCGATCTGGTTCGGGTCCGCCGACGCCCCCCTGGCCGGCTTCCTCCATCACCCGCCTGGCGCCACCCGAGGGGCGGCGATCATCTGCCCGCCCTTCGGCTACGAGGAGGTGTGCTCGCACCGGACGTTGCGATACCTAGCCACCCGGCTCGCCGAGCAGGGCATCCTGACCTTGCGACTCGACTATCAGGGCCAAGGATCTTCGGGCGGCGGATCAGGTTGCGGGGATGCACTGAGCCAGTGGCGCAGCAGTGTCGCCGCTGCCATCCAGGAGGTGCGGGGGTTGGGAATGCCCAGCCCCGCCGTGATCGGCCTGAGGGTGGGGGCGGCCCTTGCCTGCGAGGCACTCGCCGACGACGCCGACCTCGGACCACTCGTGCTGTGGGCTCCGACGACATCAGGGAGGAGAGCGGCTCGCGAGCTGCACGCGTTATCGCTGATCACGCCCGGCAGCCGCAGTCCGGGGAAGTCCCTGAATGTGCTCGGCCATCCGGTCACCGAGCAGACCTTGGCGCAGCTCCGTCGATGGCGACCGTTGGACGGCATGCCCGCCGACCATCCCATCCTGCTGGTGGAGAGCAAGGGGTGGAGAGACCTCGAGAGTACCCGAGCAGACCTGAGCGCCGCGGGGATCTCTCCTCACCTCGTCGATGTTCCGGGCACCGCGGAAGTCCTCGAACGCGATGCCGAGCTGGTGGCGGTTCCAACGCCGCTGATCACCGCGATCGTGACATGGGTGTCCTCGCGGGTGGGATCAGCACGGGTCGAGGTTGCTGCCGTCCCACGATCTCGCGAACGGTCGATCGAGACACCCGATGGGATCGTGCGAGAAGAGCTGGTGACGATACCTCCTCGGCGGTTGCACGGAGTTCTGTCCGGACCGGAAGACGAGAAATGCGACTCCGTGGTGCTCTTCCTCAACAACGGGGTCGCGCCGGCCAGAGGGCCTGGACGCGCCTGGAGCGAGTACGCCCGCTCGCTGGCCTCTTCCGGGGTTGCGTCGCTGCGGTTGGACCTGTCCGGGCTGGGGGACAGCCCGGACTCGGCTGGTCCTCCTGTCCTGGTGGGGCAACCCGTGAGTCCGCGGGCCGGCGTCGATACGCAGAACGCCATTACGTGGCTGCGGAAGCGAGGCTATCGCCGGGTGGTGGTTGTCGGATTGTGCTCAGGGGGGCTCATCTCCCTGCTTGCTGCCTCATCAGGCAAACTCGACGCCGAAGTCCTGGTTGCCATCAACGCGCCGTTGTTCGCTCCCCGTAACGTCGGCGACGGTCCACCGGTGTGGAGACTATGGCAAGCCCTTACCTGGGGGACGCACAGGCGGCGGGTTCGCGCCCGGCTGCACAGACTGCCCGCGTGGGTGTGGCGGCTGCTTGACCTAACGTGGGTCTTCCCCTCCCCGGCGCGACTCCTGACGATGGCGAGCCGTTCTGTCCCGGATGTCACCGTGATCTACGGCGGAGCTGCCGAGGAGCTGGTTGACATCCAGGTTCGTGCCGGTGCGGACGTGATGCGCTTGGCCGCGGATGGAGTCGTGGACCTGCGCGTTCTACCGGGCATGGATCACTCCTTGTTCGACCCCACGTTTCGCCAACGAGTCCTGGAGATCATCCGCGACAAGTGCGCTGTTGACCCGGCCGTTGCCGTTATCCCCTGACCCATGTGGTGCGCCACTGCTCGGTTGCCCGGGCGTAGGCTTACGGCCTACCCGCGATCTTCTCGACGCGGGCGTTTCGTGCTGTCCGGACAGGTTGGAAGTCGTCGTCATGAGCTCACCGGTAGTTCCCGCTCGCCTCACGGCGCTCACCGCGGCGTGGAGCGCCAGCCCCGGGGTATGCCGGGTGCTCGAGGCAGCCAAGCGGCGCTCCCCGCTCGTCGACATCGCCGTCAGCGCCGGGGCGCGTTCGGCGCTGACCGCCCTGCTCGCCGCCCGCCCCGAGGCCACCGGCGCGCCGGTGCTGCTTGTCACGGCGACGACCCGAGAGGCCGAGGACCTCGAGATCGCTCTCGGGTCGTTCCTCGCCAGCGAGACCGTGGCAACGTTCCCGAGCTGGGAGACGCTGCCGCACGAGCGCCTCAGCCCGCGCTCCGACACGGTGGGCCGGCGCCTGGCCGTGCTCCGACGGCTGGCGCACCCGGACCGTGACGACCCGGCATACGGGCCGCTCTCTGTCGTCCTCGCCCCGGTGCGCGCACTCCTGCAGCCGATCGCCACGGGGCTCGGCGAGCTGGTCCCCGTCAAGCTGCTCCCCGGGGACGAGCGACCGCTCGAGGACGTCGTCGACGCGCTCGCGGCCGCCGCCTACACTCGCACCGACCTCGTGGAGCGACGCGGCGAGTTCGCCGTCCGCGGCGGGATCCTCGACGTGTTTCCGCCGACCGAGGAGCACCCGGTGCGGATCGAGTTCTGGGGCGACACGGTCGAGGAGATCCGCTGGTTCAAGGTCGCCGACCAGCGCAGCCTCGAGATCGCCGAGCATGGGCTCTGGGCGCCGCCGTGCCGCGAGGTGCTGCTCACCGACACCGTCCGTGAGCGGGCCCGCAACCTCGCCGCGCAGCTGCCGGGTGTCGCCGACATGCTCCTCAAGGTCGCTGAGGGCATCGCCGTCGAGGGGATGGAGTCACTCTCGCCAGCCTTGGTCGACGGGATGGAGTCTGTCCTGGACGTCCTGCCGCACGAGTCCATCGTCGTCGTCTCTGACCCGGAGCGGGTGCGCACGCGGGCGCATGACCTCGTCGCGACGAGCGCCGAGTTCCTCGAGGCGAGCTGGGCCAACGCGGCTGCCGGCAACGCCGTTCCCGTCGACCTGCAAGGGGTTCTCGGCACCGCCTCCTACTGGTCGCTCGCCCAGATGCGGGAGCACGCACAGTCGCACGACCGGGCGTGGTGGACGCTGACCTCGTTCGCCTCCGACGAGGAGCTGTCCGACTTCGTGCACGACGACGAGGCCGGCGAACGGATCAACCTCGCGACCACCGGCGTCGAGCCGTTCCGCGGCGACACCGAGGCCGCCGTAGCGCAGCTGCGTGGCTGGGCCGCCGAGCAGTGGCGGGTCGTCGTCGTCACCGACGGTCACGGCCTCGCCAAACGCGTCCACGAGGTCCTTGGTGAGCACGAGGTGTCCTCGACCCTCGAGCCGCTCGGCGACCACATCACGCCCGGTGTCGTCCACGTCACGACCGGTTCGATGGGCAACGGTTTCCTCGATACCGACCTGCGCCTGGCGGTCGTCACCGAGAGCGACCTCACCGGGCAGCCGGGCCAGAGCGGCTCGACCAAGGACATGCGGCGTATGCCGTCCCGCCGCCGGAACCAGGTCGACCCCCTGCAGCTTCGGCCCGGCGACTTCGTCGTCCACGAGCAGCACGGCGTCGGCCGGTTCGTGCAGATGATGCAGCGGACCGTCGGCGGGGCGACGCGTGAGTACCTGGTGATCGAGTACGCGCCCTCGAAACGGGGGCAGCCAGGGGACCGGTTGTTCGTCCCCACCGACCAGCTCGACCAGGTGACCAAGTACGTCGGCGGCGAGGCGCCGTCGCTGAACAGGATGGGCGGGTCCGACTGGCACAAGACCAAGGCCCGGGCCAAGCGCTACGTCAGGCAGATCGCGGCCGACCTCATCCGGCTCTACAGCGCGCGGATGGCGACCAAGGGTCACGCCTTCGCCCCCGACACCCCCTGGCAGCGCGAGCTCGAGGACGCCTTCGCCTACGTCGAGACACCGGACCAGCTGTCGAGCATCGACGAGGTCAAGGTCGACATGGAGAAGGAGGTCCCCATGGACCGCCTCATCTGTGGCGATGTCGGCTACGGCAAGACCGAGATCGCGGTGCGGGCGGCGTTCAAGGCGATCCAGGACGGCAAGCAGGTCGCCGTCCTCGTGCCGACCACCCTGCTCGTCACCCAGCACTTCAACACCTTCTCCGAGCGGTACGCGCAGTTCCCCGTCGTCGTGAAGTCGCTCAGCCGCTTCCAGAGCGACAAGGAGGCCAGGGAGGTCATCGAGGGGCTCGCCTCCGGCAGCGTCGACCTCGTCATCGGCACCCACCGGCTGCTGAGCAACGCGATCCGCTTCAAGGACCTCGGCCTCGTCGTCGTCGACGAGGAGCAGCGCTTCGGCGTCGAGCACAAGGAGCAGCTCAAGACGATGCGCACGGCGGTCGACGTCCTAGCGATGTCGGCCACCCCGATCCCCCGGACACTCGAGATGGCGGTCACCGGGATCCGCGAGATGTCCACTCTCGCAACACCTCCCGAGGAGCGGCATCCCGTCCTGACCTTCGTCGGTGGCTACGAGGAGAAGCAGATCACCGCGGCGGTCCGCCGGGAGCTGCTCCGTGAGGGGCAGGTCTTCTTCGTGCACAACAAGGTCAGCTCGATCGAGCGCGCGGCCGCACGGCTGCGTGAGCTGGTGCCCGAGGCGCGGATCGCGACCGCCCATGGCCAGATGGGCGAGCACAAGCTCGAGCAGGTGGTCCTCGACTTCTGGGAGAAGCGCTTCGACGTGATCGTCTGCACGACGATCGTCGAGACCGGCCTGGACATCTCCAACGCCAACACCCTGATCGTCGAACGCGCCGACGTGCTCGGCCTGAGCCAGCTGCACCAGCTGCGCGGCCGGGTCGGCCGTGGCCGCGAGCGGGCCTACGCCTACTTCCTGTACCCGCCCGAGAAGCCGCTCACCGAGACCGCCCACGACCGGCTCGCGACCATCGCCAGCCACACCGACCTCGGCGCCGGGATCCAGGTCGCGATGAAGGACCTCGAGATCCGCGGGGCGGGCAACCTCCTCGGCGGCGAGCAGTCCGGCCACATCGCCGGCGTGGGCTTCGACCTCTATGTCCGGCTGGTCGGCGAGGCCGTCGCGGAGTTCCGCGGGGACGGCGCCGCGCCCGCCCCTGCCGAGATCAAGATCGAGCTCCCCGTCGACGCCCACCTGCCGCACGACTATGTGCCGGGGGAGCGGCTGCGACTCGAGGCCTACAAGAAGCTGGCGGCCGTCGTCGACGAGTCGGCGGTGGCGGAGATCGAGGCCGAGCTGCGTGACCGCTACGGCGCCCCGCCGGAACCGGTCCAGAACCTGCTCGAGGTGGCTCGGCTGCGCACCGTGGCCCGATCCGCCGGCATCGGCGACATCGCGCTCCAGGGCAACACCGTCCGGTTCGGACCGGTCGATCCGGAGAAGCTCAGAGACAGCCAACGACTTCGTCTGGCCCGGCTCTACCCCGGCTCGCTCGTCAAGGACGCGCTGCACACCGTCCTCGTCCCCAAGCCGATGACGGCCCGGGTCGCCGGCCAGCCACTGCGCGACCAGGCCATGCTGCGGTGGGCCACCGACCTGGTCAAAGCCGTGCTGTTGGACAACCTCGCTGACGCGGCCCGGGTCGGCACGGCGAGCGCCGCCCGGTGAGTGACCCGTCGTTCGGTGCCGTCAGCATCGCCGTGCACAATGGGCGCGGTAGCCACCCCGGCGGCCCGCCATCCCGCAGCCTCCACCACGCAGTCCGAAAGGATCCCCGTCGATGCGCCTGCGACCTCCCTCGATGACCCGGCGAGCCCTGGCCCTGCCCGCGGCCGTCATGGTGGCGACCTCGCTCGCACTCGGGGGCTGCGACGTTCTGCAACGCCCCGGAGCGGTGGCCATCGTCAACGGCAAGGCGATCTCGGCGCAGGAGGTTGCCGAGACGACGAGACAGTACAACGCCCACCTCGTCACCGAGCCGACCCAGAAGCTGACGGAGGCCCGGGCCGCCGGCACGCTGGTGCTGGCCGAGTTCGTCGTCGCGCACGTCGAGTCGACGGGGTCGTGGAAGCCGGACGCGCGCTACAACAGCGACCTGGTGAAGATCCCGGACGCCACGCAGAACACGAAGAACCTGCTGAAGTTCATCTCCATCACCAGCGCCAACACCCTCACCCAGCAGGACGTCGACGCGATCCTCGCGACGATGAAGAAGGCTAAGATCGAGATGGATCCGCGCTACGGCACGTTCGACGCCGAGCAGGGTGGTTTCGTCGACACGAAGAACAACTGGATCGTCCCGCCGCCCACCCCCACCGGACCAGGCGGAGCGCCGCCCCAGCCGGGTCAGTGATCCGGTGCCCGGTCGGCTGACCCTCCTCCTCACGAGTCCCCGGGTCGTTGCCGGCATCCTCAGCCGTGACGCGTGGCTCGCCCTCGAGGGTGCCGACCTGGTCGCGGGCCGCGACGACGAGCCGCAGGTGCACGGCATACGAGAGGCCGGTATGCCGGTCACGCACCTCCCGCAGGAGGCGCCGCCCGAGCTGGCCCGGGCCCTGGTCGCCCGAGCGACGAGCGCGACGGGCAACCAGGTCGTCTGGATCGGGTCGTCGGACGGGGACCCCGGGTTGACCGACGCGCTCGCGTCGGAGGTCTCCCGCCTTCCCCAGCCACCCGAGGTCGAGGTCGTCCTCGGCTCGCACGACGTCCAGGGGTCGCGGCTGCTCGACCTCGTCGCCGTCATGGACCGGCTGCGCTCGCCGGGCGGATGCCCGTGGGACGCGGAGCAGACCCACGAGTCCTTGGTGCCGTATCTCATCGAGGAGGCCCACGAGGCGGCCGAGGCCCTGGAGTCGGGCGACCGCGATCACATGGTCGAGGAGCTCGGCGACGTCCTGCTCCAGGTCGCCTTCCACGCCCGCCTTGCCGAGGAGCACGAGGGCGACCCGTTCGACATCGATGACGTGGCCGGCGCGATCGTCGCCAAGCTCGTCCGTCGACACCCGCACGTCTTCGCGGGCGGACCCGACACGGCTGCCGACGCCGCGAGCGTCGAGGCGAGCTGGGAGACGATCAAGGCGGCGGAGAAGGCCGAGAAGGCCCAAAGGGCGCAGGAGGCCGGCAGGCAGGCGGCCGGTGTGGTGGGGGAGGGCACCCAGCTGCTGGACGGCATACCGGTCGCCATGCCTCCCCTGGCGCGGGCGGCCAAGGTCGTCGCCCGCCTGGAGCGGGCCGGCCGAGCGGACCTGCTCGACACCGCTGCAGCAGGGGCGACGAGCGGGAAACCGGGTGCCCGGCTACTGGCTCTGGTGACCGAGCTGCGACGCGCGGGTGTCGATCCCGACGCGGCACTGCGCTCGGCGCTGCGCGAGCTCGTCGAGCGGGTCGGTCCCAGGACGGATCAGCGCCAGCCACTAGGCTGAGCCGGACCGTGACACCCGAGTTCTCACCCAGTTCCGACCCAAGTTCCGACCCAGTTTCAACCAGCAGGAGAGCACTGTGGCCAGCATCGAGGCAGTAGGCGCGCGCGAGATCCTCGACTCGCGTGGCAACCCCACCGTCGAGGTCGAGGTGGCCCTCGATGACGGCACCATCGCCCGCGCGGCTGTCCCGTCCGGAGCCTCCACCGGGGCCTTCGAGGCCTCGGAACGACGCGATGGTGACGACGCGCGGTACGGCGGTAAGGGCGTCGAAGGTGCCGTCGACGCGGTGCTCGACGACATCCACCCCCGGCTCGTCGGCTTCGACGCGAGCGAGCAGCGCCTCATCGACGCGGAGATGATGGCGCTCGACGGGTCGGACAACAAGCAGAACCTCGGCGCCAACGCCATCCTCGGGGTCTCCCTTGCGGTGGCCCGGGCCGCCGCCGACTCCGCCGGGCTGCCGCTCTTTCGCTACATCGGCGGTCCCAACGCGCACGTCCTGCCCGTGCCGATGCTCAACATCCTCAACGGGGGGTCGCACGCCGACTCCAACGTCGACGTGCAGGAGTTCATGATCGCGCCGATCGGCGCTCCCTCGTTCCGCGAGGCGCTGCGCTGGGGGGCCGAGGTCTACCACTCGCTCAAGAGCGTGCTCAAGGAACGGGGCCTCGCGACGGGTCTCGGTGACGAGGGCGGTTTTGCGCCGAACCTCGAGTCCAACCGGGCGGCGCTCGATCTCATCCTCGAGGCGATCGAGCGGGCCGGCTACACGGCGGGCACCGACATCGCCCTCGCCCTCGACGTCGCCGCGTCGGAGTTCTTCGAGGACGGGTCCTATGGGTTCGAGGGCGGTTCGAAGTCCGCCGCCGAGATGATCGACTACTACGAGCGGCTCGTCGACGACTACCCCCTGGTCTCCATCGAGGACCCGCTCGACGAGGAGGACTGGGACGGGTGGGCCACCCTCACCGATCGCCTGGGGTCGCGGATCCAGATTGTCGGTGACGACCTCTTCGTCACCAACCCGGAGCGTCTCCAGCGCGGCATCTCGTCGGGGACGGCGAACTCGCTCCTCGTCAAGGTCAACCAGATCGGCTCGCTCACCGAGACCCTCGACGCCGTCGCTCTCGCGCACCGCAGCGGCTACACCTGCATGATGAGCCACCGTTCCGGCGAGACCGAGGACACCACCATCGCCGACCTCGCCGTCGCGACGAACTGTGGGCAGATCAAGACCGGCGCCCCGGCGCGCTCGGAGCGGGTCGCCAAGTACAACCAGCTCCTGCGGATCGAGGAGGAGCTCGACGAGGCCGCCGTGTATGCCGGGGTGGGAGCGTTCCCGAGGTTCGCCACCAAGGACGAGGGGCGGGTTCCCCGGGCCCGGGCGGTCGCGATGGACACTGTTGACACTGACGATGCGACTGACGACACTGTTGGCGCTGTCGACGCGAACGGCGCTGTCGACGCGAACGGCGCTGTCGACGCGAACGGCGCTGTCGACGCGAACGGCGCCGACGCGCCGACCGGGGCCCGGTTCGAGGGTGGAGAGCAGGGGGCACCGCAGACTGGAGCGACGCCGGAGGCGGACCTCATCGGTGCGGAGCAAGTCGAGCCGTGGTCCGTGGAGCCCAGCTCAGGCGACGCGGGGTCCGCCCAGCCGACCCCCGCGCAGACGCCGGCCGAGAAGCAGGACTGAACGGGGACGACGACGTGAGTGGGCAGGGCAGGCGTCCGGACGAGTCGGTGGCACCCCAGCGGGCGACAGCCCCCGGTGCGGCGCGCCCCGCTGCCAAGCCGGGCGGCCCCGCGAAGGTGCCTGCTTCCCGGACCGGCGCTGCCCGTGGCGCGACACCCCGCCCCGGCTCGCGCGGGGGCACCAGGACGAGCTCGTCGCGCCCGTCAGCGCCGCGAACCGGGTCCTCGCGCCCGGCGCCCGCCGCCCGAGCCCGGACGGTCGCACCCGAACACCGCACGTCGAACGCCTGGGTCCGCGGGGCGGTCCTGCTGTCCATTCTCGTCATGCTTGCCGTCATGCTGCTGCCGACCGCTCGCTCGCTGATCCGCCAGCGCGCGGAGATCGGTGCGCTGCAGGACAAGGTCGTCGAGCAGAACCAGAACGTCGGTGACCTCCAGAAGGAGCAGGAGCGCTGGAAGGACCCCGCCTACGTCGAGCAGCAGGCCCGGGAGCGCCTCAAGTTCGTCAAGGTCGGGGACCGCTCCTACAGCGTCATCGACGGGACGAAGCAGCCCCCGAAGGCCCCGTCCGGAGCCGTCGTGGCGGCACCGTCGGCCAACAGCGACTCCCCCTGGTACGGCCAGCTGTGGCAGTCGGTGCAGCTCGCTGACCAGCCGGCCGCGGGGATGGCCCCCGTGCCCGGGAGGTGAGCATCCAGCAGCCGGCGGGTGGGGCGCCGACGCAGGCACCCGGCATACGGGACGCGGTCGACCAGGCGGATCTCGATGCCGCGTCGCGCCAGCGGGGCAGGCAGGTGAGGGGCGTTGCGGAGGTAGCTCACCGGTGTCCCTGTGGTGAGCCGGACGTCCTGCGCACCGAGCCGCGGCTGCCTGAAGGCACGCCGTTTCCGACGACGTACTACGCGACGTGTCCCCGCCTGACCGGACTGGTCAGCACGCTTGAGACGCGGGGAGTCATGCGGCAGATGCAGGGCCGACTCGGCGCGGATCCCCATCTCGCGCAAGGGTATCGGGCCGCGCACGAGGACTATCTGGCTCGCCGTGGCGAGCTGGGACAGGTGCCCGAGATCGAGGGGATCTCCGCTGGTGGGATGCCCGACCGCGTCAAGTGCCTCCACGTCCTCGTCGCCCATTCGCTCGCCGTCGGCCGGGGGATCAACCCCTTGGGGGACGAGGTGCTCGAGATGCTCGACGACTGGTGGGTGCCGACGAGCTGCGCTGGCGTCAGCGCGTGCGGAGGATCCTCCGATGAGTGAGCCCGGAGCCCGGACGCCGGTCCGCGTCGGCGCCATTGACTGCGGCACCAACTCCATTCGCCTGCTCGTCGCCGACGTGTCGTCCACCGGTGAGCTGAGCGACGTGCTGCGACGGATGGAGGTCGTGCGGCTCGGCTACGCCGTCGACCGCACCGGCCGCATCGACCCGGTTGCCATGGAGCGCACCCTCGCCATGGCGAGGGAGTATGCCGGTCAGTGCGATTCGCTCGGCGCCTCCACCGTCCGCTTCGTCGCGACGTCGGCATCGCGGGACGCGTCGAACGCGGACGAGTTCGTCGCCGGGGTGGCGTCGGTGTTCGCCGCGTTCGGCGCTCAGCCGGAGGTCATCTCCGGGGACGAGGAAGCGCGCCTGTCCTTCCGCGGAGCCACGGGCGACGTCAGCACCGCGGGGATCGAGGGGCCTTACCTCGTCATCGACCTCGGCGGTGGGTCGACCGAGTTCGTGCGGGGGAGCGCGTCTGTCGAGGCCGCGCGGTCGGTCGACATCGGCTGCGTGCGGATGACCGAGCGTCATCTGGTGTCCGACCCTCCGACGCCCGAGGAGGTCGACGCCGCCACCCTCAACATCGATGCGGGGATCGACGTCGCGGCCGCAGAGGTGGGCTTCGGCGACGTCAAGGCCCTTGTCGGGCTGGCTGGGAGCGTGACCACGGTGACGGCGCACGCGTTGCGGCTGCCGTCCTACGAGGCGGAGCGGATCCACCTCGCGGTGACTCCGTCGCTGCGGATGCGCGCTGCCGCGCAGGAGCTGCTGTCGATGTCCCGGGCGGAGCGAGCTGCCTTGGGGTTCATGCATCCCGGCCGCGTGGACGTCATCGGCGCCGGCGCGCTGGTGTGGGACCGGGTCATCGACCGGGTGCAGCGGGACACCGGACTCGGTGACGAGCTGGTCATCGTCACGAGCGAGCACGACATCCTCGACGGGATCGCTCTCAGCGCCGCCGGCCGCTGACCTGTCTCCCTGGGTCAGCCGCTCACCGTGCCGACTGCGCCTGCCGTCCCTCCTCGGCCATCGCTGCTCGCACCCCGGACGTAGTCGTTGATCTGGTCGAGCAGCGCTGTCTTCGCCGCAGGGTCGAGGAACGAGGCGCGCACGGCTGCTCGGGCCAGGTCGGCCACTCCCTGCTCGTCGAGGCCGAGGAGGTCAGCCGCCACCTCGTACTCGTGGCCCAGCGTGGTGCCGAACATCGGTGGGTCGTCAGAGTTGATCGTCACCGGCACGCCGGCCGCCACCAGTTCTGCGAGCGGGTGCCCGGCCATCGACGGCACGGAGCGGGTGCGCACGTTGGACGTCGGGCAGACTTCGAGGCTGATGTGCTTGGCGGCGAGGTGCTCCATGAGCGCGGGGTCCTGGGCGGCTGAGATGCCGTGCCCGATCCGCTCCGCGCCGAGATGGTGGACGGCGTCCCAGATCGTCTCCGGTCCGCTCGACTCGCCGGCGTGGGGCACGCTGTGCAGGCCGGCCGCCAGGGCCTGCCGGAAGTGCGGGGCGAACTGCTGCCGGGGCACGCCGACCTCGGGCCCTCCCAGACCGAAGCTGACCAGCCCCTCTGGGCGCAGCCGTAGTGCGGCGTCGAGGGTGACGTCGGCGGCCGGGATGCCCGACTCGCCGGGGATGTCGAAACACCACCGGAGGGTGATGCCGAGGTCGGCTTCGGCGCGGTGGCGGGCATCCTCGACCGACTCGCAGTAGTCCTCTGCCGGGATCCCGCGCACGACGGAGGTATATGGCGTGAGGGTCAGCTCGGCATACCGGACGTTCTGGACCGCCAGGTCCCGCGCCACCTCGTAGGTCAGCGTCCACAGGTCCTCGGGCGTGCGGACCAGGTCGACCACCGAGAGATAGACGGTGATGAAGTGCGCGAAGTCGGTGAAGGTGAAGAACTCGTCCAGCAGCTGAGGGTCGGCCGGAACGGGGGACCGGCCGTCGTGCCGAGCGGCGAGCTCGGCGACGATGCGCGGTGAGGCCGAGCCGACGTGGTGGACGTGGAGCTCCGCCTTGGGCAGCCCCTGGATGAACGAACCGACGGACGCCATCCGAGCACCCTAGCGACGGAGAGGGTCGTCTCACGGTGGCGGGTGCCTCGCTCGTCTCGACGCGAAGTCGAGCGACTCGACTCACGCGGCACGCGGAGTCAGGTCGCTTGACCCTGACTCAGGTCCCGCCGGTGAGGCCGCGCTCGATGGCCGCGATGATCTGGGGGCGCAGCTCCTCCGGCTGGATCACCGCGTCGACCGACCCGACCTTGACCGCCCGGTGGATGCTGTGCACCGCGTCGAACTCCGCGGCGACCTCGCCGAGCCTCTCGGTCCGCGCGGCCGCCCGGGTCTCCGCAAGCTGGGCCGCCAGCGCGGCGCGGTCGGCTCCCTGAGCCTCGGCGACCCTGGCCTCGAGCGAGGTGACCCGCGCGTCGGCTGCCGTGCGCGCGTCCACCTCACCTGAGAAGACCACGGCGGCGGCGGGTGCCCCGCCGAGGACCGATGCGAACGAGCCTTCGACGGCGAGGACGGTCATCAGCGGGTTGAGCGTCTTGGAGAACACGACGAACGCCCCGCCGTGGTAGCGGGAGATGACGCAGAACACGATCGGTCCGCGGAAGTTGACTATGGCGCGCCCGATCTCAGCGCCATACTCCAGCTGCAGCGACCGCATCGAGTCCGGCGACCCGTCGAAGCCCGACAGGTTCGCCAGCACGACGAGCGGCCGGTTGCCACTGGTGGCGTTGATCGCCCGCGCCGCCTTCTTCGACGAGCGCGGGAAGAGCGTCCCAGCCGTGTAGGTGTCCGGCCCGTCGGTGGGTGGAAAGCCGCGCCGCGGAACGGACTTGGACTCGATGCCGAGCAGGCACACGGGGTAGCCGCCGAGGTGCGCGTCCTGGACGACGGCGGTCTCCGCGTCGGCCATCCCGGCCCAGCGCTCGAGGGGGCGGTGGTCCTGGTCGGACACCGCGCGCATCAGCGTCCTGATGTCGAACGGCTTCTTGCGGTCGGGGTTGGTCTTCGCCGAGAAGATGTCACCGACGGTGGTGAAGTCGCTTCCCGCCAGGGAGTGCGGGTATGTCGTCACGTCCCGGTCCACGGGATCGCTCGTCTCCGCGCGGCGGGGCGAGACCTCGCCGGGGGCGACGTAGGTGTGGTCGTAGTGGGAGAGCAGGACGGCGAGGGCGCCGCCGAGGTCGGGAGCCCAGTACTGCGCCTGGCCGTTGGGACCCATGACCCGGTCATAGCCGCCGATGCCGAAGTTGTCCTCTGCCGACACCCCACCGGAGAAGTCCAGCGACTGCTTGCCCGTCAGGACCATGGCGCTGTCGGGCGTCATGACGAGGATTCCCTTGGTGTGCATGAGCATCGTCGCCTCGGCGTTCCAGTACGGCTGGGCACCGACGTTGATGCCTGCAACGACGATGTTGATCTCGTGTCCGGCCTGGGTGAACTCGATGATCCGCTTGAGCGCCCGGGCGACCCAGTCCATGTTCTCCGTGCCGGAGTCCATCGAGATCCGGGCGCCGGCGGACAGGGCGTACCACTCGACCGGCACGCCCATCTCCTCGGCGAGGTCGAGCGCGGCAATGACGCGAGCGCATTCGGCCTCTGCCACTGCTCCGAGCGCTCGCGTCGGGTCTCCGCTGAGGAGAACTCGCGTGATGCCGTCGGGGTGCAGCCTCGTCTTCGTCGTGACGACGCCGACGATCATGCCCGACGTGTTGAGACCATACGGACGGTCCGTCGGCACGAGGCGGCCCGACTCGTCGAGGTCGTACTCCACCGAGGAGCCGCCGGGGCCGGCGACCATGTCCTGCATCTCGTAGGGGTACACGGTTCCGCGACGGCGCGCTCGGAGCGCCTTCTGCTGGTAGTCGTCGATCGGCTTGAGCAGCTCGGTCGTCGGCGGGCCGATCGTCGAGACGACACCGGAGCCGGCCTGGTAGGAGAAGCGGGCCGAGATGGGGGTCGTGCTGCCGAGCTCGTCGGCGATCCGCCCGTCGGCGAGGATCTCCTCGATGCCGGCGCCGGCGGTGAGCGGCGCGATCTTGTCCCGCAAGGCGGTCAGCTGGCCTACCTCAGCCTGGATCACCGGCCAGACGTGCAGCCACACGTGGTTCATGTCGAGCTTGGCGCCGCTGGGACCGCGGGCGGCCCGCGCCCGTCGGATGGCCTCGAGGCAGCTGGCCAGCGCCCGCTCGGCGTGCGGCACGTCCTTGATCCTCCCGGCCTCGTCGCGGACCACGCTGAACTGACGGATCTGGGCCAGGGCCACGAGCCGCTGGTCGGTGCGGTTGTTGCGGGCCACGGCGTGCAGCAGGAGGACGTCCTCCGGGGCATCGAGGCGGGTGAGGGTGAACTCGCGCAGGCGCCACAGGTTGAGCCGCCGACCGACCATGGGGTGGACCCCGCGCACGAGGTCGTCCTCGGTGATGCCGCCGTGACCGTCG
>JAABUP010007041.1_pt1 | contig 15450 bp, 20 predicted proteins | sample 5559201 | NCBI WGS metagenome assembly JAABUP01 (sample SAMN10711887, study PRJNA513373) | rock metagenome | isolation source: Antarctica rocks | place: Antarctica
TCGAATTGCATTTACCTCATGGGCGAAGGAGGTGTATTCTATCAGCAAAGTATTGTTTTCGACATATATTTCCAACATATCGAACGCATCCGATGATTTCCCTGTTTGATATTGGCAATATCTACATTACTTATTTCTTTCCCTTTATTTTCCACCGCAACGGGCTCCTTTGTCGAGTTTATTGTATAACATATATTGAGGTAATATTCAAGGCAATTAGAGTTAATCCAGATATGATTATAAGCATCCAAGGCGAGTAGAACGATATCAGCGCTGAAATGGGGAAGTTTGAGGCTCACCAAAGTATTCCCCACCATGTCGTCATTATGATGCCGAAAATGATAATGAGAAAAACCGCAAGACAATGTCCTTCGTACATTGAGATCGGGAGTTGATAAGTCTCTGGTTCAAAAGCAAGTAATTACCATGAAGAACCTAACCATCGACCCGAGCAACCCTCAGGCACCAACCAGAGATTTGCCTTCTGGGAAAGAAGTCGCCGCATCCCTGCCTGACGCGAAAGAAACCAAAGTACATCCACGCAATGCTGGGGGAGAGAATGCTACTCTGCTATTCGTTGGCACTGCTACCACCATCTTGTATGTGCCCTAATCCAGCTTCAACAATAGTCGTTCTGACAGCGTGCATAGAGAATGGGAGGGCATCCGACTTATGACGGATCCGGTAAGTCTAGCCCCAATGACAAATAGGACACTCGAGGGCTAATATATATTCATAGAACTTTTTACACGCGGGTGATCATGTTCATCTTGGCCCTGGGGTAGGTATAGCAAGCCACGTTTGTTCTTTTTAGCCAAGTCAATTCCTTGACATAAGCAAATTTCCAGGTCACCGGCACCAGACAAACCAACCCATCAGTGGACCTGCACGACCTCCCTCGCATCGACCTAATCTGTCTCTCCCACTACCACGCGTATCTCTCTCTTCACCTCTCCATCCTATCTCATTCTGAAACCCTCTACCCACAATTAACCCCCCCACTCTAACAGCGACCACTTCGATCAATCCGTCGAAGCCTCCCTCCGCCGCGACATCCCCATCATCACCACCCCGCACGCGAAACAGCATCTCACCGGCAAAGGCGACCATGACTCTTTCACTGCGGTGCATGATTTGGATTTCTTTGACGATATGATGGTTGACATCAAACGCGGTGGTGAGAAGAAGCCTGCGATTAAGGTCACGGGGATGCCGGGGAAGCATGTGCCGCCGGGGGTGTTGAGTTCGTTGAATGATCTTGTGAATGCGGTGAGTTGGTCTTCTTTAGGAGATTGGGCGATAAGGTTTTATGAGGGCTGAAGGGGGTGGTAGGTGCCCCCGACGAATGGGTGGACGATTGAGTTGGGGTATAAGGATTCCAACGACAAATTTGAATCTGGCTACCGGTACCTACCCCTTCCATAGTCCCTTTTCCTCCCCTCCCCTCCACCCAAAACCCCCTAACCACCCACCCCCCACCACCAGCATCTACATCTCCGGCGACACCCTCCTGGTCCCCGAACTCAACGAAATCCCCAAACGCTACGCCGGCCAAAACATCGACCTCATGCTCATCCACCTCGGCGGCACCACGATCCCATCTCCGAGTGTGCCGCTACTGATGGTCACCATGGACGCGGAGCAAGGGGTTAAGCTCGTGCGGCTGATTGGCGCTGATGTGGTGATTCCGGTGCATTATGAGTACGTAGCCTCCTACCCGTTTTTACTTCAATCTCTTCTTAGGAGGGGAACGGAAACTTGAGAGGGATAGGCAGGTTGGAAAAATGCTGATTTGGCCTGCTGCAGTGACTACGACGTCTTCCTCTCCCCGCTCTCGGATTTCAAAAAGGCGGTTGAGGAGGCTGGGTTGAGCGACAAGGTGGTTTATTTGGATCGGAAGGATACCTATCGGTTCAAGGTCAGGGATGGGAAGTAGAGAAGTTTTTTTTTCGTTACGGATTACTTAAAGTCTAGTGGGTTTGATGAAGCGGAAGAAATGGTGATTACTGGGTCTGGATTTGATTTGCTAAGAAATTCACCATGGCTAACAATATGCTGCTACCCGTTTCAAGGTACACATCCCCAGCTTTCCCACGCAACCCACCTTTTGCGCGTGGTTCATATACACCAGAAACTTCCTCTGACCAGAGCCGTGGTCCTAAAGTCGATCAACTGCGTACAGTTGTTGTTGTTATTGTTGTTTCGGGTTTCCTTCTCTTTCCCACTCTAACACCTCACCCACATGTTTTGACTGTCAGAATGCCCAGTATATTCTCTTCGTTCAGCTCGCTTGCATTAATCTTTTCATCATCTAGAAACTCACTATCTTCTTCTTGCTTGCAATAGTCTTCTAGCAAACCCGCGTACTACTGCTTAGAAAGCCGTTCATCTGAACAGTCGATCGTTCTTGACAACGACCTCTCTAATCCCCATGTACCACCACTTCTCAGCCTCATGCTGTCTCTCTTGATTAGAATCTCCTGCATTCTTTGCATCACTCTTCATCTCGTGGATTCTGATCACTGTCAAGAATCCAACGTGGTAGAAGGTTGACCTGCCAATGTATTATGGCTAAAGCATCTATCATCATCAACGTAAAAGGTTCTATAGCAAGAAGCGAAGGACGGTAGAACTGTCTTAAACGTTCAAAGTCACTAATAAATTTGTAAAAGCTTCTAACGTAAAGACTGCTAGCGAGTGAAAGGTAGAAATAAGCCGTGATTGCGAGTGATTAGAGACTGATAATATGTAGGGAATCTGAGGCTTCTTAATGCCTTTTATTCTTTGAAAGCACTCCTTGCAAACTTTCACGCCGGACGCAATCTTCCAAAACCAACATGTACCTTGAACCCACGACGGCCATTTCGAGGACAACTTCATCCATTAGCGTATATTTCCTTTGATGCCATGAAGAAGTTGTGCTTGTTCTGGCACGACTCGTTGAACACTTGTTCATCATTGTTCCAAGTGGCGCTGATTACTATCCATGCCCTCCAAGTTCCCGGGCAACCTCTTCACCTCTTAGCTCTTGTTCATGTGTCTTCACCTTTTTCTGTTGGTTAGACCTCCAGTAAATAGCTCCTGCACTCTATATCTCGCATTAAGCTCATGTCTCCTGCACTCCGCAGGAAGTTCATACATCCTCTCTTCCGCCACCATCTCATTTCTGCTGTCATCGCCTTGCAATTCAGGTTTCGGCCGGAGAAAGTGCGGCGACTCTCCTTTTCGCTGTTTGTCTTGGTCAGATGCTTTGACTACAGAGCGCTTTCGAGCCCGACTCTAGAGATAGAGTGTGAACGCCGAGAGCGCTAAAAAGCTGACTGGAATTATAGTGCCTATAGCCGTCTCGGCGGCCAACGTTAAATGCGTTGACCTTATATTTATTGTGGGAGTGGCTGTTGCGGAAGTGGTTCCAGAGCCCAGGCTCCAGGACGAATTTGCCGATGACGTTGAAGAGAGTAGGGAGGGGGTTGGCAGATCTGTAACGTTTATTGGAGTAAGCGTACCTGCAAAGGGAGCCTATGCAGCAGCGCAACCTGCAAAGCCTAGAGAATTCTCGAAGGAGGATAGTCCTGTGATTGCCGCCTGAGATGCGTTCTTTTTGGGAGGAATGGTGTACGAGTAGGGAGTTGGCAATGCAACCGGCTGCCCCTCGTCAATTATACATGTGCTAATTTCCAGGATGTTAGAGGTAATGGAATATGCATCGTAGACCAAAAAGCTCGTAGTTTCGTAAAATCTTTGTAGGATTAGTATTCAAATGATGACCACGGCCGAGTACAGTGCGAACAAGGAAGTAGGGCCCAGTTCGGTTGCAGCCACTCCAACTTGAACCGACACTAGCTCAGCGACTTCAGAACTTGTAGTGACTGTTGTAGTAGCGGAGTGGACATTGAATTCGCAGTCACCGCATGTCCTCCGAGTGATAGTAGACAAGGACCCTACAAGAGAAGGATTAGTGGTTATAACAAGGCCATAGTCTAACTTAGCGTTACCTATAACACGAGTGCCGAGTAATTGTAGAGGAAGATAAGAGCAGGAGGAAGCCTGCCGTCGCATTGCGAACAACTTTGAGTAGAAACAAATGAGTCATCTAAATTGCAGAGGAAAAAAACAGAACACAAATCATCGAGGTGTTTTTAAAGGTCGACTCTGCTTCGGGAGCACAACAGGCAGTGCTATCTACCTGCATAAACCTATTGCAGTCCATTACCCTACGCCAATCCTTTGGCTACCAACCGGCAAAAAGGGCCTCCAAAAATTAAAAATAGTACAGCCACACTGCGCATCTTCAGACCAATGATATAAGTGTTGAAGCATAGGAGCAATAGGAGCAACAGTGGGAGCAGGTCCCCAAACTCTCGCTCTGGTTGACTGCTCAATCGACTAGATCACGAACCAGAAGGGGATCGGAGAAGCCGGTAATTAGGTATTAGCCACAGGCATTGCGCGAGTCATGCCAGAATATGATTTAGCCTGTGATGTCCATTGAATTTATGTATTATAGGAAGTCCGTTTGGGACAATAGTCAGTCGTACATCAAGCGTGCACCATTTCTGTGATGTATTGTGTTTTGATCGGCGAGCCACACCTCGGTGAGAAAGGCATATGAAAGAATTGTAGACATCCACAAGTGCTACAATAGCATTACCATTGAAGCATGACACACCTAAAATAGATTGCGTGGCCAAGCAACGCTTGCCATAGTTCCGCCATAAGCGCCGTAGCTCCTTGCTAAGACTCACTTGTGGTTTTAGAGAAGATGGAAACATCGTTCACATTGTGCTGGCAAGCCTGCACTAGGACATGCCTTGCGCATTAGTGCGCACAATAGGAATATGGCTATCCAGGCTATCGTAATGTAAGACAAAATCTGACTGCTCTTGGTGTCAGGACTCGTGAAGAATGTTTAATAGTGCCGAGCTCACCCTTGCCCTCTGCCACGTTTGATGGTTAAAGAAGACATAGCTGCCCTTTTCTGCTTCGGGGCTTATCGGTATGGGTTCTGCAAAGTTGTTGTCCTTCGTCAGCCACATCATGAGTTCCTTATGGTATCTCCAATTGCGATTCGTTCTATTTGCGTCAGTACAAGTTCTCTTAGATGCCATGATAGAAACTTACAGCTCTGTAGCAGCAAGTTCTTGCATAATATCCCTTGGTTGGGTGTAGAATATCCAAAACAGTGTCTCATCAGAGAAACCGGGGATCTTTTCCCTCACTCTGTGGACGTTATCTACGGTGTAGCAATCAGGTAGATGAAAATCGGGCTGCATCGGTCTCGAACCCGATTCTGCGAAGGGCCCGGAAAAAGTAGGCCATATAGGTCTTTTTTGAATTGTCAGTGATGATACACTTGAAAGCAGTCTCACTCACTCGGGTGAATTGAGGTTTAGTCCCAGTTGAGTTAGATCTTGGCCAATAGCAAGACTTGCAACATCTGGGTTCTCACTCCTGACTGTTGCGAGTAGACCGGGAAGACCAAATCGTTCAAGTGCGCTCATTTGATTTAAAGGTGTTTGTTCTGCTGCGTGTGTCGCGCCAGGCGAGTCCGCAAGTCTGGCATTGTAATCCTGTTGTAAGCGCATAGGTTGTTGTTGGGGCTGAGAGATCAGCTGTTGGGGTGTGGGCTGTGTTTCGTGGAAATTAGCGAGCAAGGATCCGATGTTGTTGTTAGAATTTTGGTTTAGTCTGCTTGCAGGTTGAGCCTGGCATGAGTTTCAGTACATCATCCAGAACAGCTGCTGGCAAACGCATTTACCGCTTTATCGAACTCTATATTCGCTGTCGGGCCCTGCCTGACAGAATCAGCTGGTGACCGAGTAGACGATGCAGCTGAAAGAAGCTTGTTAGCTTGTTTAGGTTATTGAGTGAATGTTGCAGGACTTGCCTCCGAAACCCAAAGTACTAGGGGAGAGAATTCTATCAACTAAGACAGACGGTCGATGGTTGTCCCCTTGGTTATTTGGAGCGTTCGGCAGTCCCTGACGTGTCTGCGTAGATGTTTGTGGCAGCGTGAAAGCGTCTGCATTCGAAAATCCTCCAAAAGCGGCATTTTGCATCAGACTACCTCGTCGATCTTGCTCACTCTCCTCGTTACCATTTCTTCCAAGCGGTGGGAATTCTTCAATGTTGCCTGTCTGAGGCTGGCTGGAACCAGAAAGTTGACCCACTCCACCTTGTCCGCCGTGGCGATAATCGTCTATACTGCTAGGAAAATGAGAGGCGGTTGAGAACAGATCATCGGAATTCTGCTGCAAGGAGTCTTGCGTTGGCTGACTTTGCTGTTGTATTTGAGCAGAGGCTGGCTGGTTAACATTATGCTGTTGCTGAGGCCTCTGTACAGGCGTATGCTGTACGGCGCGTTGGTTTGCGTTTGCCCAGACGGCTTGCCCAGGATTTTGATACTGCGGTTGAGATGCACCAGACAAAGAAGGGAACTCACTACGTGATTGATTAGCAACTTCGGATTTAGCATATCGTTATGTGGTCTGCTATATGAATCTTCCTGGAAATTCCTAGCATAGACTTACGATAGGTCAAGAGGTGTAGAAGGTTGAGAACCACCAATAGTTTGCGCAAAACTGCTAGTGGGCGCACCACTTTGTCTTGACTGAGCATTCGGAAGCCCTGGCGCACCGTTCGTTGTTAGGCCAAAACCCCAACTCGTTCCATTGCCTTGATTTCCTGTCAGTCTCATACAGCCTCACTCTAGCAAGCATTGCGAAACTCGCACCAAGTTTGGTAGTTTGTAGTCTTCCTGTACCCAGCGGTGCATTCTGGTTTTGAGGCGCTCGCTGACCTGGGAAGCCAGGAAAAGCCCGTAATGGCTGCGGAGCAGGGCCTAATTGACGTAATGACGGATCAGCCTCTGTACCGGTTCTTGGTCCCGCAACCACTCCAGCATAGGTAGCAGAAGGCCCTATAGGTATGAGCCTGAGTGTTGAAGCCCCTTGATTAATTGAGACATCAGGACGTGCTAGTGGTCTGGTAAATTTCCCTGCCACCTGCTTCAAAAGAGGCGCTACGGTCACAAGGGATTCCTCTGGTCTGAGCTCCTCGGGCGAAGTCGAGAGTCTTATAGGGCCACCAAAAACGGAGACGAAGGGCTGGACTATTCTGGAGATCTGTGTCCTATGGGCTGATTGTTTTTTCAAGCTATCCACAGAGTTCTGTAGCAACTCTCGTGCAGAGCCCATGTGGAGCGCTGAATGGCCAAGTTGCGGATTCCGGGACACTGAAGGATGGCCTTCGAGGGAATTTAGACTTACCTGTGCGATTCATGGTCGCCTTTCAATTTCTAACGTTTAATGGATCGTTCTTTCTGTGTAATGAGAAGGTGAGCTGGAAACAAATACGTACCAAGTCAAGGATGCATGTGAGGTTAGCGACTAAGAACGGGAGCGGCTAAGGATGGTGGTCCGTGCATTGAGCCCTCTGCATCTTCGACGTTCCCCTAGGTAATTTCTTGCCTCTATTGTCATAAACCCGCGTTGTGGGCAACATGTCGCAATGCTTGAAGATAGGCTCAAACCGGGCTTTACTCTCAACAGCTAGTAGAGGGACTTGTTTGCCTCCGATATTCCTTGCTCCACTACTAGAAGCTAGTCCTAAGCAAAGGTCACACTTTTCCTCGTCCCCCCCGGTATGGCAACGGCGGAGACGAGATGGAAATCCCAATCGAGGTGTATCGGCGCTACGCAGAACTGGTCTCAGATATCCTGTTAGTATGTCAAAGGAGCCATTGCCGGAGCCAGTACTGGATCCGAAGAAGCGGTCAAAGATTGCTGTTGATGAAAACCATGGGCTCTGGGATTTCTTTAATAAAGACAGGAAGCCTTATGGTACTTCGAGAGAGTATAGCAAATATGGTACGGAAGCACCAATCCAAAAGTTGTATGCGCACAGCTGACGGTGTTGTTTCCAAGGGCGGCAATGGTCTGTTGAGGAGCTAAGGAACAAATCATGGGAAGATCTACATTCCTTGTGGTGGGTCTGCTGTAAAGAACGCAACCGGCTGGCAACAGAAAAACACGAGTTGAATAGGGTAGAAGCAGGCAGCGACTCAGAGATCAAATCCAGAGATAAGACAGTCAGTATTCTCTTCGTCATCCACTTCTAGGCCGCTTTTCCGGCTATCGAACCGTGTATGAAATGATCCCTAATCTACTTATCCCAGATTCGACGGACGATGCGGTCAATTAAGCATACCCTTACGGAGAGATGGTACGCATGGGAAGAGGCTCGCAAGGTGGCCAGAAACGACCCGGAAGTAAACCTGGATGCAGCGGAAAGGGATGTTCCGGCATATTTACCCCAGGTCCTAGAAGTATGATGGTGCCGAAATCTCTGTGGATGGTAAATGCTAATGATATGTAGGAAGAATTGACGGAAAGCGAAGCAGAGGCACGAGAACCGCAGCCCAAGTTAGTGACAGCCACAGCTTGATGATCCATTCTTCCAACGAAACCGGTTGCTTCCTGTTTCAACAAGAAAACTTTCATAATGCTGCTCAAAACAGTCCGAAGAAATAGATTGCACGGCAGTTCCAGCCTCACCAGCATTCGTGGCTCTGCGCTGCTAATTCTTTGGAATAGCTTTTACAGATTTGCTATTCCGGAGTCTGCGAATATGAGATTCTTGTATATAACTACACTTGACCATGTAGAATATTATGGTTGCACTTCACAAATATGGAATTCTACTACCTTTTCACAATAGTAGGCCATAGAGTTGAAGGTTGGCGTATGTGAAGTCCAGTCAAGGAACGATGACGCCGAAGCCGTCTTTTCAATTTTGAACTATAGATAGACGTAGTTAGATCGTCGTAGCATTGTACTCGAACACTAACATCCAAAATCTTACGCGAGCCTTACGCGAGCCTTGACCAGAATGGGATCGCCCAAATAATCGTCATACCGGTATCGATGTACGCTCTCGACATTTCAATCCACTACTATAGAACCCCAAATCTCCTGCAAACTTTTGCGTTTGTCGAGCGCGTCCTAATCGTCTCGTGGCCTAGTGATCTTTTTTATCACCATGGATGAGATCGCGCCTGAATATGACGTTGTGGTTCTGGGAACTGGTAGACATTGCCCCCACTACCGTACGACTTCAGCTGACAGCTGTGTAGGCTTGACAGAATGCGTCTTGTCCGGGTAAGGCATCTGTACAATCAAGAGCCCTCTGAGCTGGCACTGATGTATATGTGGTCAGTGTCATGAGCGTCAAGGGCAAGAAGGTACTCCACATCGACCGTAACGACCACTACGGAGGGTTTGTATTTCAGTCAGCGTGTTTTTAGACACCCATGGCTAACGGTTTCTAGTGAAGCTGCGTCGGTTAATATTGAATCTGTACGCATCATCAAAGAATAAGAAGACGAGCCCACTGACAAGCAGTAGCTCTTCAAGAAATATGGCAACTACACAAAAGGGGAAGAGCCATGGAAGAAGTACGGGCGAGCCAACGACTGGAATATTGACCTTGTACCTAAGCTGTTGATGTCCAATGGCGAGTTGACGAACATTCTGGTCTCGACGGATGTTACAAGGTACCTGGAGTTCAAACAAATAGCGGGTAGCTACGTACAGCAAGGAAGTGGCGTCAAGGCTACGGTTGCGAAGGTCCCGTCAGATGCGGGCGAGGCATTGCGGTCTCCCTTGATGGGTCTATTTGAAAAGAGGAGGGCGAAGAGGTTCTTGGAGTGGGTCGGAGCATTCAAAGAGGACGACCCTGCAAGTTACGGAGGTATGTTGTGGGTGTTGTGCTGAAATATCACTCCTGGCTGACTCTTAGGTAAGGACTTAATCTCAACCAATGCACAATGAAAGAGGTATATGATAAGTATGGGCTTGAACCTTCTACCCGCGATTTTATCGGTCACTCAATGGCCTTATACCAAACGGACGAGTACATGAATCAAAAAGGAGCCGCAAAAGAGACTGTCATAAGAATAAGGCTGTACGTCAACTCAATGGCACGGTATGGAAAATCCCCCTACATCTACCCGCTGTATGGTCTTGGTGAGCTGCCACAAGGCTTTGCCCGTCTGTCGGCGATCTATGGTGGTACTTACATGCTCAATACCAACATTGATGAGATCCTCTATGATGGAAACAAAGTGTCGGGTATTAGAGCGACGATGCGGGAAAGAGGGGATGAGAGCGAGGGCATGAAGTTCACGACGAAAACCAAAAAGATACTTGCGGATCCTTCATACTTCCCTGGGAAAGTCCAGGTCGTTGCCCACTTGTTGAAGGCTATCTGTATCTTGACACATCCGGTTGCAAATACCGATAACAGTGACTCTGCTCAACTGATCATCCCTCAATCGCAAGTCGGTCGAAAGAACGGTATGTCTTCATTTTTTCGGCGCTCCTTCTCTAGCTGATTATCATAGACATCTATATCGCAATCGTATCTTCCGCGCACAACGTCTGTCCGAAAGGGTACTACATCGCTATCGTTTCCACAATAGCCGAAAACTCGAGTAACCACCATCTCGAACTCCAGCCCGGCTTCGAAAGGCTCGGCAAGATTGAGGAGAAATTCATGGGCGCTCCAATACCACTCTATGAACCACTGGAGAGTGGTATGAATGACAACATCTTCATCTCGAAGAGTTACGACGCAACGAGCCACTTTGAGACAACCACAGGTACATTTCTTCCTCGTGAAGCGCTTGGCTTTTTAACTAATGTATCTTGCAGACGATGTGAGAGATATTTACCGGCGCGCAAAGGGCGAAGAGCTCGTTGTAGAGGGGCTGCGGGAAGGTACTAATTTGGTTGGTGAGGAGTAAAGGGCGTTTCGTTCATGAGTCTATGAATTACATGTTTCCGTTTGGGGGATACACACAATCATGCGTGCAGCCTTCATGGCACAAATTTGATAGGATACTTGCATTTTCCTATCAAAAGATTTGGTTGAGAAGAGCAAACCTTGCTAGGCGGAGATACCGCCGTAGTAGGGCTGAGCGGTAGCGCCTTAACACCCGCGGAATACTTCCGTTCAGCATTCAGGTGTCAACAAACAGAGCGCGTCATTTGTACACCTGAATCTCGACAACCGCCGCCAACATGAGGGTCGTAGAGATCGTAATCGACGGCTTCAAGTCCTATGCTGTCCGTACCGTTATCAGCGGCTGGGATGAGAGCTTCAATTCGATTACAGGCCTTAACGGGAGTGGAAAGTCGAACATCCTCGATGCGATATGTTTCTGTTTGGGTATTACGAGTATGAGTACTGTGCGGGCGCAGAATATACAGGTATGCGAGTCCGATCATCAAGCTGTAGTCTGACAGTATGCTAAGTGTATCTTGCTCTGTAGGATTTGATTTACAAGCGTGGTCAAGCCGGCGTGACCAAAGCCAGTGTAACCATTGTGTTTGACAACCGCGACAAGAAGAAGTCGCCCATTGGGTTCGAGGAATACGGTCAGATCTCCGTTACAAGACAGATCGTGCTAGGCGGTACGAGCAAATACCTCATCAATGGCCACCGTGCGCAACAGCAAACGGTGCAGAACCTCTTTCAGTCCGTACAGCTGAATATCAACAACCCGAACTTTCTCATTATGCAAGGCCGCATCACGAAGGTGTTGAACATGAAACCAGTGGAAATACTAGCTATGATTGAAGAAGCGGCTGGAACGCGTATGTTTGAGGATAGGAGGGATAGAGCGTTTAAGACAATGGCAAAGAAAGAGATGAAGGTGCAGGAGATAACCGAATTGCTGAAAGATGAAATTGAACCGAAGCTGGAAAAACTGAGAACGGAGAAGAGGGCGTTTTTAGATTTCCAGCAGACGCAGAGTGATTTGGAGAGGCTAACGAGGCTGGTGGTTGCGCATGACTATTTGAAGAATAAGGAGAAACTCAAGCAATCAGCTAGCGATTTGGATTCGAAGAAGAGGAAAGCGGTGGACTTGGAAGATTCGGCGAAAAGACTGAAGAGTGAAATTGCGCATTTGGAGGACGATGTGAAGAAGGTAAAGGCTGCGAGGGAAAAGGAGTTACGGAAGGGAGGGAAATTCCAAGCCTTGGAAGAAGAGGTTAAAGCTCATTCGGAGGAGCTTGTCCGCCTCGAAACAGTTCTTGACCTCAAGAACGCCAGCATGACGGAGGAGGTAGAACGGAGAAAGGGTGTCCAGAAGTCTGTGAACGAGCTCGAAGCTCAGGTCCAACAAAAGAGCAAGATCTACGAGAAGCTACAGGCGCAGTATGACACGGCCAAGGCTGACATGGATAAGCAGACGGCCGAGGTTGAACAGAAGGAGGAGTTGTTGCAGACATTACAGACAGGAGTTGCGTCAAGAGAAGGCCAGGAGAATGGGTATCAAGGGCAACTGCAAGACGCGCGCAACCGAGCCAGCGCCGCAGCTACTGAACAAGAACAGGCCAAGCTCAAGATTTCCCACATGGAGAAGAGAATTAAGGAGGACGAGCCTCGAGCGAAGAAAGCGAAAGAGCAGAACTCCAGTCTGCTTAAGGATCTGGAAGGTCTCCGAGCTCAGGCCAAGAAACTGGAATCGGAGTTGGGCAAGCTTGGCTTCGACCCGGGGAAGGAAGACTCAATGTACCAGCAAGAGTCATCGATCCAGAAGCAAATAAGGAATCTTCGAGAGAAAGCTGATACCATGAAGCGGAAAGTTGCCAATATTGATTTCAGCTACAGTGATCCATCACCAGACTTCGATCGGTCCAAGGTGAAAGGCCTTGTAGCACAGCTTTTTGCCCTGGATAAAGAGAAAAGTCAAGCTGGCACCGCGCTTGAAATCTGTGCAGGGGGTCGGCTGTATAACGTGGTCGTAGACTCGGCAGAGATTGGCACACAACTGCTTCAAAGCGGCAAGCTGAGGAAGAGAGTAACCATTATCCCATTAAACAAAATTTCAGCCTTCCGAGCTTCTGCGGAGAAGATAGGCGCGGCACAGAAGCTTGCTCCTGGAAAGGTCGACCTTGCTTTATCCTTGATTGGTTACGATGATGAGGTGTCTGCAGCGATGGAATACGTATTCGGCTCTACTCTTATCTGTGAAGATGCAGAGACAGCAAAGTGTGTAACCTTTGACCCTGCGGTGCGAATGAAGAGTGTAACCCTCGAAGGCGATGTGTATGACCCGTCCGGGTCATTATCTGGTGGAAGCTCGCCAAATTCTAGCGGCGTCCTTGTAACATTGCAGAAGCTCAATGAGATCTCGAAGGAGATGACTCTGCGGGAAACTGAACTGAACGAGTTGCAGGCTTCAATGGCCAAGGAGAAGAAGAAGCTAGACGCCGCCCGCAAGACCAAACAAGAGCTTGACCTTAAGTCGCATGAAATTAAGCTGACTGAGGAGCAAATAGGTGGCAACTCATCATCATCGGTTAGTGTTTACCCAATCTCTTTACTTTGGTTTTTAACATCTGGCTAGATCATACAAGCTGTGGAGGAGATGAAGGCCAATATCGAGCAACTCAAAAATGACATTGCAGACGCCAAGGCACGACATAGCGAAGCTTCGAAAGATATCAAAAGGATCGAGAAGGATATTAGTGACTTCAGTGACAACAAAGATGACAAATTAGCCGAACTCCAGTCGTCGGTGGAAAAGCTCAAGAAGAGCCAGTCGAGGAACTCGATATCTGTGAAGAATCTACAGAAGGAGCTGCAGAGTGCAAGGCTGGAGGCTGAGCAGGCGGGTGCAGATATTGGTGCGGCTCAAGAACAACTGGTCGAAGTTGATTCTACATTGAAAGCGCAAGAAGCAGAAATCCAGGCTCTGCAGCAGGAGCAAAAACAAGCCAAGGTCTTTTCAGAAGACATCCCGATTTCAACAACTTGCTAACAAGGATGTAGGATGCTTCCGACATAGCCCAAGCGCGTCTCGACGACGAGCGAGCAAAGCTTACAGGTTTCGATGAAGAGCTTCGATCATTAGAAGATGCTTCCAGATCCAAAGCATCTCGCACTACCGAAGAGAGCCTCGAGATGCAAAAGCTCGCTCACCAAATTGAGAGATTTCACAAGGAGCAACAAGGCGCCGGACAGATGCTGGCTCAAATGGAAAAAGAACACGAATGGATTGCCGACGAAAAGGAGAGCTTCGGCCGCGCCAATACCGCTTACGACTTCAAAGGCCAGAATATCGCAGAATGCAAGTCGTCACTGCGAAACCTTACAGAGCGCTTCCAAGGCATGAAGAAGAAGATCAATCCTAAGGTCATGAATATGATTGATAGTGTGGAGAAGAAGGAGGCGGCGCTGAAGAATATGATGAAGACGGTAATTAGAGACAAACGGAAAATCGAGGAGACCATCGTCACTCTCGATGAATACAAGAAGGAAGCTTTACATAAGACCTGGTCAAAGGTCAACGGCGATTTTGGCCAAATATTTGCGGAGCTTCTACCCGGTAGTTTTGCAAAGCTCGACCCACCCGAGGGCAAGCAGATCTCGGATGGCTTAGAAGTCAAGGTCAGCCTAGGGAAGATCTGGAAGCAGTCTCTCAACGAGCTGTCTGGTGGTCAACGGTAATTTCACTCCCACTTCCTCCCTCACAGCCTTCACTAACCCCAAACAACCAGATCGCTCATCGCCCTCTCCCTCATCATGGCCCTGCTCCAGTTCAAACCCGCTCCCATGTACATCCTGGATGAAGTCGACGCCGCGCTTGATCTATCGCATACGCAGAATATCGGACGTTTGATAAAGACAAGGTTTAAGGGGAGTCAGTTTATCGTTGTCAGTCTGAAGGATGGTATGTTTCAGAACGCGAATCGGATTTTTAGGACGAGGTTTAGTGAGGGCACGAGTGTGGTGCAGGCTTTGACACCGGCCGATCTCAGATAGGACATTTTGGTTTGTTGGATAGGACGGCGGCGTTTGGTATTAGGATGGACGTGGGAGCATCGAGGAGCTCATCTGGCCAGGGAAGTTTACTCAGGGATGGTTATGGTATTTCCATTGTAACATGTACTCCTTGCTGACATACGGAGGTTTTATCGCTTTGGCATGAGGTAGGGGAGTTTAAGGGAAACAACCGGCTGCGTAAGCTTCTCCGCAACAACCTCGGCTCAGATCAACTTCCATAAATCTTCCAATTTTCTGTTCTCGCATAGGTAATTGTGCGCCATACCTGCAATTGTATCCTGTCGGGCTACCTGATACCCTAAAGCTGCTGTTCATAGTGGTTTGGCTTTCCTTGTTGCCGTAAAAGATACTTTTGAGCGTTTTCTACCTAACTTCCTGACCTCCAGCGGTATTTTTACCCTCAATCTCCAAAACCCCCTTCTTTCAAGTCTTCAAATTCCTCTCTTCTCCAAAACAACCATCGCCCCAGCCCATTCCCCACGAGGATGGCCGTCCCCTCCGACCCCAAAACCACCGTCCAAACTTTCCTTACCCAGCTCCAATCCCTCTGCTCCCACACCTACGACACCCCCATCCTCCCCCTCCTACACCTCA
>JAABUP010007042.1_pt1 | contig 15447 bp, 12 predicted proteins | sample 5559201 | NCBI WGS metagenome assembly JAABUP01 (sample SAMN10711887, study PRJNA513373) | rock metagenome | isolation source: Antarctica rocks | place: Antarctica
CCCCCATCCGTGCCCCTGCCCCCCTTCGTTACCACAGCCCGCCAAGCCGTCAACCCCGTCAAGGGCAACGCCGCAGCTTCCACATCACTCAAATGCCCCGGCGCCTCTTCGACCTCACCGGCATCCACACAAATATATTCCTGCAGCGTACCGAGCGGGTTCAATTTCGTGCCGCCGAGAATCGCGTAGCCGGTGGGACTCTCGGGACCGTCGGGGGACGAGGCCCAGCCCGTGCCTGGGTTGAGGATTACCCGTTTGTGCAGCCAGCGGGTGGAGGTCGGGGAGGTGCCGGTGGAGATTACGATGCCGCACCCGTCGGCGAGGAGGGGGACGGAGAAGGTCGTACCCGGGTAGAGGTGTTGGCGGATGAAGAGGTCGCGGTGGTTAAGGGAGGCGGTTGTGAGGCGGATGAGGAGTTCGTTGGGTTTGGGGGTGGGTTGGGGGACTTCTGTAATCTGGAGACTGGTGTTGAGAAGGGGAGGATGTTAGTGAGTGGAGGTTGGAGGAGTGGTGGGTATGCGGGTGGGTCGCAAAATAGGGACGGGGCGTACGGGTAGTATACTCGGCCGGGTTTGCCGTCGACCTTCCGGATTGTGACTGCTTTTGGCATTTCGGTTACAGGGAGCTAGATGGCTAGCAATCGTTAATTGAAATTAGAGGATAGATCAGTTTGTTGGAGGTAAAATACAGTCATTAATCACCATGCGCTCAAGCTCCCCCAACAGGAGGACGATGCCGAGGGAGATTCGGAGTAGGTGACTAAGCGGGTCAATAGCGTAAGGCCTTATTGAGACGCCTGAGATGGCATGAAGTAACATCACATCCTTTGCTGGTCCGTCACGTTGATTTCCGAATCGATGGATACCATAGATAAAAGATAATAATCAAGAAACCGGAACGCCATCTCAGGTTCGATGAAATTGAAAGTCAACCCCAGCCCTGCTCCTTAAACAGATCTGTCTATATAGAGGTCTTCTTGTAGCACTCTCCTCCCTGACCATTGAAAGATCATACCGAGCTCGAAAGTCTTCGAGAAAAGATCAACGCAATCTCTCCTCTCCTATATCAGCAGCCCCAAAGACTATCACACTTTGACCGATCCAACCATCTCGCCGTCCTGGCCTTGTTCAAGAACAACATCGCCAAAACAAGCCAGACCAAGATAAAGATGATTGCAAAAACCTTCCCTAGCACTGGAGTTGCCCTTCGTGGTTGGTGGCGGTTGTTTGAGACGGTGAATGTCTGGTAGAACGGTAGTAATGATTGGCTGGTGTCATCGGGGTTCTGAGTAGCGGCGATCTGGTAGTATAGGTCAGCTTGTAGTACTTGGATAGCTACTGGCAATATGTGATGAAGGACGCCAACTCACATCTGCAGGCGCGGTATCGCTGTGATGATGATGGCTTGTGCCTGTTGTTGCCGCATCCATACTGCGAACCTAATGTCTACTGTGCGGCACAAAGCTATTCAGTATGCTGTGCAGATGGTCTTCATTTTCACCACAGCTTTTCTGTTATGGCGCTGAGGAGACGTCGAAAGGGTTCATGGGAAGAGTAAACGTCGCATGCAATGCCAGGTGCCTGAGCACTACGCCGCACCCAAGATAGCATCCCTGAGTGTCGTTTGGGAGCTGTCCTGCAGGAACGCATCTGACGTCTAAAGCAGGATATCTTTGGGTCCTGCTCTTCTGAATAACATCTTGATTGCGTTATATCTATCTACGTTCCCGCTCACGACTGAGAGGATGAAACAGCCTGCCATGACTGATACGCTACATGCGCTTGATCTGCGCCCTCATGCACATCTGTTCAGTGTTGACCCTGTGAGACCTCGGCCTCACCTGTCCCTCTTGTAGTTAAATGTATTCTGTATAAAGTGAGTCCGTGAGGTGCTTAGGGGCTACTGTCTTTAAAACGGTCATATAAGCTTATATCAAGGCCACGGTAGGCCTATGCGGAGAACCACCGGAAAGCCTGAGAGTTAGGAGTCTTGGTTTCGACGTCTTCAAAGGCGTGCGATCACACACCGTTTCATCTTCTGCTAAGCTCGAGAATCACTTTTCTCAAATGCCGCCTCCTTAGCTGCCAGACATCGGAGAAACCTGTTGGGGCTAGACATGGCCAGCTAGGGTCAAGCGGATGAAGTCTCGATCACTGTTCGAGAATGGAGATGACTGGAATCTACCTCATTGTAAAGGAAATGCCCCTGCACAATCGAGTTCACCAAGCACCAGTAGTTTTCCTTGACCTGTTCAGTTCAATTCTTACACCAAACAAGGACTTCCACCCTGTGGTTTACCCGATGGCTATGATAGGCCATTTGACGCAATGGAGTAAAATGGGCGAGCAACGACGAGGTAGAGAGCCATGGAATATCTGTCGAAATGTTTAGCAGTGTCTCGTTTCATGCAGAAATGCTTACTTCGATTGCGCCTGACTGAGTTTCTTCTATCCGATTTTCCATCTGAAAGTGTTCTAAGTTCTTTTCATTGAAGAGCCAAGTAGTTAGACGTGAGTCAATCTTTTGAACGCTGTTCAGCACCAGAAAACATTTGATATTCCTGAAAGCCGCAAACGTCAGAGCGTCGGCAGCAATACCAGAAATGGGGCTGTTCCATAAGACATGTTGTAGGTATGATGGATCTGTTGAACACAGTTGCTAGGAGGAACACCAGAACCCAAATTGCTTTGTTCCTTCAAGGTCCTTTCGAAAGCCAATGCCGATGATAGGAAGGTCCGGACCAAGCTCGACCTCCACTGAGCGCCGTTCGGCTGCCGATCACGTCTCCGCTATATGGGCTGTGCAATCTGAAGTTTCGCATACCGTTGTCCCTTCCTGAGCACTCCATTTTCCGGGATCGTACCCCATCCCAACTTTCTCCTTCTAAATTCTCAGCGAGTAGTCCAGCGGCGGCAATAGGACTATTGTCCATGACTGCCTCTCTGGCGTACCATTGTATAGCCATATGCTACACTCGGTCTGTATTTCTGGGAACTAGGTGCCTCAATCTGCCAGGTTTCTCTGAGTGCGACCACAAGCTTATCCCCAGCTTAGCCTATTGCTTCAAGTCCCACGTTCAATTCCGAGAATTTATTACTTATAACGACATAGCAAAGTAACTCCAGCGGCTTTGCCCGGCTTGTGGTGGCCGAATGAGCTCCGTTCATACTCCGCTCTGCAAGATGAATGCTTAGATGCATGCCCTAACTCGAGACGAATCTAATCAAATCCACGTTTAGTAGCCGTGAGCGACTTTCTCAACCCCAAAGGCAGGCCCGAGCGGTTATGACGACCTGTGCTGATAGGCGAGGGTCGTAGATCTTTCGGTGAGGTTTACGGAAGCTCGTGGAACGGTTAAGCTGAATCAATTGGGACATTGGAGAATCATTCATTGACATGCTCTTTCTTAGACCTCAATCGGTGATCTGCCAGTGTAATGAGCATTTCCCTCTGGTTGCCCCAGCGGAATGCCCTCCAACTCATTCACACAACTCCTGACGTGCCCATCTTCTATCCCTGATGCTCCATGCAATTCAGATATCTCCAAATTCGTCGCTGCCAGTTCAGGTTTCTGGAACTCTTCGCCTCAGGTCCATCCAATTTAGTGTAGGTTCTCCATTCCGCCTTCTACTGCATTCTCAGTTTGACTCTCCGCTTCACATACACCGACGCCAGCACGCCTATTAGAAGCAAGCCCACCAGCACCGCTACAACAATAGCAATGATGGATCCACTCGAGTCATTGACGAAGTTGAGAGCATACCACGTCTTCGTGGGCTGCGCGTCATCATGTTTACTGCAGTCTAGGTTTGGTGATGTTAGCAGTCCATGGAACGTTCACAGTGTCACTTTCGTGGAAGGGACCAGGTCTGCTGTCGCTGGTGTGGTTGAATGGATCGTTGCAGTAGCTATATTGATCCGCGGTGGTCGAGGCTATGAATTGTGGTAGGAAACCCAACAAGATTGTACTAAAGCTGGTGTAGGTGCATTGCGAGTAGAACATCGTGGGCCACGAGTGGATAGATTGACCTGGGCAAATTTTGGTGTGCAGAGCTCTTGTCCGCGGATACCTTGAGGTTTAGAAGCGACGATGCAGTGGCAATCGAGGAGTCAGAGGTGGAAGACATGTTATTGTCGTACTATGCTGAAAGCTGGAGATCTGCAGGCAGTGCCGTAATTTTTAATCGTACGGATGAAACCGTTCCAAACCCCGTCCGGTACCAATAACTCAGCAACCCTATCAGAACAGTGATGTCGAAGTAAAACCTCCTATCGGAGCGAGTTGAGCTATTGGTCGGCAGAAAGTTTGGCGGCCCAGATACTGCGTGGTATAATAACAAGTAAATCCGTGTTGCTTTGCCAGCATCGAACCGTAAGCTATAGCATTTCTTGTGTGCCAAAACCATGCAAAGACACACATAACTAGGAGTATACACTAAAGAGGTAGACTGCATCTCCTACGAGTCCAAATTAGAGCAGTGTTGAGTAGACTCTCCGGTGCATACTGCAACAACCGAGTCTCCCTTGCACCTTATCGAGCGCTCTAAAAGTCAGATCTTCTCTCAGGTAAGGATTCAGTGCTTCTGAACGGACGCCAACAGCCAATGATCCTTGCTCTTCGTACTGATATGCATAGAGTCAGTGAAACGCTCGACACCCTGCTTGCTCTGGTAGCTATAAACTCTAGACGTCTAGCAAGCGCTCAAGGGGTAAGGTTAAAAACTATACAGGCTCATGTAGCGATAAAGACATCAATGAGATGAAGGAACACGACACGTGGAATGACTTGTCCGAGTTTATGATGAGATATTTTCCTGATTATTGCAAACAGCCATCAACTGTGCAGAACGGAGTTGAAGGATACTTGGTACATATAAGACATTTTTAAAGTAACAGTCCACATGGTGATGGAGAATCTCACAGGTCAGTAGCGGATTGATGATGCTCGATCAATCACCCCACGTGCAGGTTGGTCCATCCAGTGTCGATTGTCGTCTTGCGGTCGAGAATCCTGTCGACACTGTTTATCTTGTGGAATGGAAGAACCCATCAGTGTTGTTGTTGTAACACAGCACCTTGGCCTCTACCGTGACTCAACGCTCTGATAATTTGTGCAGAGAAGCACGAGTCCAAGCTAGGGTCAAGACCTCCCCATAAGCTTTGTGTTGTATGCTCCCCATCCTGCTCGTCTCGCTGGCGTTCTGCCAAACCTCGGCGTATCATTGACGCCGCGGTACAGACCCAGGTTACGCCGCATGGAGTATGCCGCCTACAACACATTTTGATGAGGCGTGCAACCATGAGTTGCTCTTTGATGTGGCACTTCGGCCATGATTGCAAAGCTCCTGAAGCAGTAGGCAAGAAACCCAGAACAATCGGATGATGTGCTCTTGAGGACTTGAATATGACACTGTCAACCACACTGCCTTGTATTTGCGATTCGGGGAGCGGAAGTTGAGACCGACATGGTGGAAGACTGTATATTATTCAGTAGTCGATGGGTAAGATGAATCTGCATGTCTTTTCTTGCCATTTTTGGTTTTAGATTTGGGTGTCGAGTGTAGGTTGTCCTAGGATCCCAAGATAAGGCAAGCCAGAAGTAAGCTCTTACCTTGCGGCTCGCGCAGGTAACAAGGCTGGGACAATTGAGTTATGCTCTAGGTCGACCATAGAAAGAACATAGCTTGTGTTCAAGGAGGATATCAGCTGTACACTGAGTAGAACAGAGTTTAGCATTGTAGGTGCCCGCGGCTTGTTGTCCTGGGAACTTAAAGCATATTAGGAAGCTTCGAATCGACAACTCTGCCAATGGGTTTGAGCCATGCAAAAGCAGATCCAGCGGCTGCTAAAGAAACTTTATCATGCACCATTTTGTTTCCGTGGTTGCGGCTCTCGTGGGGCGGAAATTAGAGCCGCTGTGCCGAAGCTCGCCCATGTCACTTTCATAGTCTTCCTCAATTTTGACCGATTCTCTCATCTCATTGTCATCTGAACAAGCACGAATTCTACAGCCTCTATCGTCAGTCTTGCGAACATGTTTGCTTCTCGTCAGATGTTTGGCGCTTGCCAACGCAGAGCATTTTCAGTCTCTGCACGACAGGTACGGAGGTCAAAAGTGCTTTTTCTACAAAAATGGCGCAACCTCAAATCCTATATACAAGCACCAATGCTGATTACCTGATGTCCAGGCAACTAAAGTCACTGTCCTGGGAGCGTCTGGGGGCATTGGTCAGCCATTGTCGCTTCTGATGAAGCTCAATCCTCGGGTGACTGAGCTTGCCCTGTACGATATTCGCGGAGCTCCAGGTCAGTGGAACGATGAGCTGTCTGCAGGATACGCTTCCCAACACTGAAGCTCGATTACAGGTGTTGCCGCCGACATCAGCCACATCAACACGAAGAGCAAGGTCACAGGTCACGAGCCAACACCTTCGGGCCTTAGAGAAGCTCTTTCCAACGCAGAGATTGTCCTCATCCCCGCTGGTGTACCACGCAAGCCGGGCATGACTCGTGATGGTAAGAAAACCTTGATAGAGCTTAGAAGATGAGTAACTGAGCCTGAGATGGGGGCAGACTTGTTCAACACCAACGCATCCATCGTGCGCGACTTGGCCAAGGCGGCGGCCGACTCTGCGCCAAACGCAAACATTCTGGTCATTTCGAACCCGGTATGACACTGTCTTTGTTGTACGGTCTCTACATCAAGCGACTTATCCATTGTCACAGGTAAACTCCACTGTACCCATCTGCGCCGAAGTATTCAAGTCCAAGGGCGTCTACAACCCCAAGCGCCTGTTCGGTGTCACTACACTTGACGTTGTCCGTGCGTCTCGCTTCATCTCGCAAGTGAAGAAGACCGACCCTGCAGATGAGAACGTACCGGTTGTCGGTGGACACTCCGGCGTCACTATCGTGCCTCTCCTGTCGCAGTCGAATCACCCAGACGTCTCAGGTACAGCACTTGACGAATTTGTTAACCGGGTACAATTTGGTGGTGATGAGGTTGTCAAGGCAAAGGATGGCGCTGGATCTGCTACGCTCTCAATGGCCATGGCTGGAGCTCGATTTGCCGAGAGCTTGTTGAAGGCTGCCCAAGGCCAGAAGGGCGTAATCGAACCGACCTTTGTGGACAGCCCTCTTTACAAGGACCAGGGTATTGACTTCTTCGCCTCCAAAGTCGAGCTTGGACCTAGCGGAGTGGAGAAGATCCACGAAGTTGGCAAGATTAACGACTACGAGAAGAAGCTCTTGGAGAATTGCTTGTCAGACTTGAAGAAGAACATTGCAAAAGGTAATAACCTTTTTGCCTTTACACGAAGTATTAATGGCGTATGCTGACATGCTATCAGGTGTTGCGTTCGCGAAGCAGAATCCATAAAGCGTCGTCGACCTCCAGGTTACTGGTATGGGATCTAGTGTTGTGACAAGATATTCAGGGGTCGGTCAAGATTCAGAGATAAGCGAGTAGATTTCTTTGCAGCGCTCTATGTATTCAACATCTGTAATCTCACATCAACGTCCATATGAACCTCCTGACTCAATCCAAAATGTTATCAAGTCCACCCCTTTTCTGGCCAGCCTTTGGGCATGATTGAATATGGTGGGAGGGTATATCTCCCGTCACACTGACTCGGCGTACAATTCAAGTCGCAGAGACCAAAGGTGTTACAATAACAGGCCCCGGCGTCCGGACAATGTACAGCGGGCTTGCCAAATATCACTGTTGCAGCGGTCAGCAACCTTCCTTGGTCAAACAACGCTCTCAATGAACGGAAAGCATGCACAGTGCATAATCTCAAGACACACTTGTTTCCGACCGGAAACTTACTATGCCAAGAATACTCCATTATCCTACCGCTTATATCATCCTCCAGAGGGGTTTGGAGTAGCCACCGTCGATAATGTTCATAGTCCTCCTTGGGCCGTTCGAGCAACTTCTCCCTGGTAACCGCAAACTGGGCACAGCAGCCGACTCCAATGACTTCCGGTACCGTCGTGTTTGGGAACAGCTCTTTGAACCCCGCCCGATAGTACTTCTCTGCGATGGGACCTCCGTGTCGGTAGGGTCTAGGTCGGGTCTCGGCTGGGCAGCCTAAGGTCCAGCCGCAGCGAAGGTTGACGTAGCCCTGTGCGACAACGTGTGGCAGCTAAAGGTTTTGTAGGACTGGAATGCCATCTATAAGATTGCCTTGGATTTAAAGTCCATCGTCAAGAAGGACATGAACAGTTTGCCGTATAGAGTATAGTGCGTCGTCGTTAATAGCTGGCAATAGAATACAAAGCTCTTGATTTTGAAGATATCAGCCGTGAGCTATCACTCCGATACTCCGTAAGCCCTCCTCAGATATACCAGAAATTATCCGCAAAACATAATTATTGCAATAGTGACACGTGTCTGAAGGCATTAATCTTCATGAGTAACCTTGTAGAAAATAGAGCTATAGCCTCCTACACGAAATGGTACTGCTGCGCTCTGGTGCCCCTACCCCTAGGGTGGACACAGCGCTTGACGCAATATGGAATGGTTTCGGTGACCTGGTAATGCGCGAATTTCTCTGTCGAGACGTTGACTGAATAGTCATTAACGCTGCTGTGCAGGAGTAAGTCTGTGATACTTACAGATATGATCAAGGTCTTCGAGCGTACGCTGCTTGGTCTCTGGCATGACGAAAAAGATCATGATAAAAGCTAGAACGTTTAGACCTCTGCGTATTCGATAAGTCACCAATGTCACTGACGCTACTGTGGAGGGGAAGAGTTACGCGTAGAATGTAAAAGCCCCAACGGCGCCCATAACACCAAGCATGCTAGGAAAGGTCACAGACAGAACAGCAGCCCAAAATAGATTGGTTGCCACGGCGAAACCCATTCCAAGCTCTATCGAAATAATTCAGCTCCTGTGAACTTTGCGAAACAGGAGAATACTTACCACGATGACTCAGCGGGAAGACCTCCGCCGAGTAAGTGAAGGGCACAGGACCTTCGCCTACTGAATAGAAGGCGGCGAAGAGAAAGACAAAGAAGCCGACGAGCACAACATGCGCTGTTTGAGCTTGGATCAGGGAGCAGAATCCGGCGGCCAGTAAAGTCCAAGCCATTTGAGGGAAGGTGAAAAGAAGTAAGGTGCGACGGCCCCATGTGTCTATTGTGAAAAGAGCAGGGATAGCGAATCTATGGATTGAATTAGAACACTGCAGACGTAGGAAGCTTGATCACGGACAGGAAATTAACTAAACCGAAGCCCCAAGAGCCCCATAAAGCAGCTTGATCGCTAGCACCGGCGTCTTTGAAGACGGTAGACGAATAGAAAGCAATAACGTTGACTTAGCACGGATTAGCTTTGCGTTACAAATGCAAGTTATACGGCGAGGACACACTGCCGCACATCTGCTGAGCGATCATAACCGTAAATGAAGCAAGGGTGGCCGTTCGATTTCGTTTCGCGGTGAAAAGCCCCACGAGTCGAGTGAAATAACCGTTTCCCTCTTGGAGGACTAATTCATGTTTCAGCTGCGCATGAATGTAGAAGAGATCACGCGCAGCTTGTAGATCAGTGTTGCGTAAGCGGCGAAGAGATGCGAAGGCAGCCCCATAACGCTTCTTTTTCATGTACCATCGTGGAGACTCTGCTCAATGTGTCAGCAACGGCAAACCGTATCATGAACGCAACGGACCGGGACAAAAGTAGATGCCTAGAAGCAAAGGGACCGCGGGGATGAATGCGGAGCCTAATTGCAGTCGCCACACGATATCTCCGGTCTTCCAAACAATAAGGTTTGCGGACATCCCCCTTGTTTGTACGCCTCAGTAAGTATAGCTGAGGCAAGGGCAAATTGTTCACATACAGGAAAACCCCAAACGTCACATACATCTGCCAACTCATGACGAGAGCCCCTCGAATGGATGCCGGAGAATTTTCGGCGGCGAAAATTGGGACAGTAGTAGCTTTGACGCCCACGCCAATCCCGAGAAGAAGACGACAGATAAGAAGCTGCTCCCAGGTCTGAACAAACGCTGACCCGATGACGGGCACCACGCAAAAGATTGCCGCAAGGAATATCGTTCCACGACGACCAAGGTAAAAATTTAGAGGATCCGATAGCCAGCATCCACTAGCGCAAAAGATCAGCGGCAAGCTTCCTGTAAAGTAGCAAGGGACTTACGGGAACGCGGATGTAAAATACGGAGCTGCGTTAATAAGTCCAACCAGCCAGTCATTGCGGTCTGGATAGCGTCCGTGGGATGTAGGTATGCCAAGAGCCGATGGAAAGAAGAGGTTGGCACCGTTCGACCCGGTCTGGTCCCAACCCCTATACCAATGTCAAAACCTAAAGGTATAACTAGGCGGGCGAGGACGACTTACTGAAGAGCAGCGCCCACGGAACAAAGCACTATAGTCCAATACAATTCTCTGGGATGCTTGAATCTTTTGATACTCTCATTCCCCAACGCCTCAAGCTCTTCTTCGTCTAGCGGACGGACAGAGTCGTATTTAGCCGGGTCTTTTTGTATGAGCGCATTGATGGACTCATATTCCCTCGGATTGTGAGCCACGAGCGCGGCCGTCTTGAAAAGACGCATGAATTTATTCAAGGCCTTTTCATTTACAAATTGTTCGACCTCCTCGAGAACCTGACGGTGACTGAGCGGAGCTAGAGGGTTTGGAAACCTGTAATCAATCTTAGCGTACACTGAAGCCTTGATTTCTCAATGAGCACTTTGTACCTAAGTTCCTTATCGTCATCTGCCGCTGGTTGCGAAGCTCCAGTGTTAGGCATCCTTAATAGCAGTTTTAGCGTAGTAAAGCCTTAGATTTGAAAGAAGGACAACCTACCTGAAGTTCGGTTCCGTTGGTTGCATTTCGATACCTGAGCTCTCCGGGCTAAGTTCTTCCATCAGTCTCTGTTGCTGAGCTGGAAGGGTTAAAGTGAAGCCTTACTCATCTGCCCTTTGGATCTGAAATGAGTGCCTTGACGAACCGGCCATTGTCGAAACCACGCTGTGTCGATGATGACTTTGTCAAAGTCGCTGTCAGTGTTGCTCTTGGTCCGCTGCGATTTGTCCTGAGCGTGCGGGATCATCCACATTGAAAGTCGGGAATGGTTGTAGAAGGAAGGAAGTTCGTGAAGCGGGGCCACAGCCTGGTGTTATGAGGAGCAGTACAAATAAGGCTGAGCGAGCGCCTTGAACAGCCCCAACATGGGGCCTCACAGGCGAACCGCCAAGCTTTTGTCCAACGCATTCTTGCGTTTCTTTTGCTAAGATCAATTGCAAACTCATGTAACTGGCCCTCAACAACCATCTTCACATCATCGTCAACGAGCGTTGGGTAAAGAAGGCTTCCGATGACGAGCTTCGGCTTCAGTCCCAGCGATATTGGAAATGTCGTAGCCTTGGCCTGGAGCGTGTATAATGCTTATACGCGGTCGCTGGGTGACTTTGGGGTTCTCTCTGGGGAGGTGTTGTCGTTACATGCCATACTCTTGCAAGCTGAAGAGGCATTCAGGAAGATCCCGTTGAGCGCTCAGGAAAATGAAAGGTTGAAAGTACTCACCGACGGGTCTGACGCCCTCTTGAAGAAGCTCAATGCCTTCCTTAAGGAATATGAGAGTCTAGCAACCAGCTCAAGGCGAACATGGGATCGATTACGATGGCGCTCGGCGGATGTTGACGAGCTTAGAACGCGCATCACTGTTCAGGTCACCTACTTAAACACATTCCACACTCTCGTCGTAAGGTATGTACATTTTCCGTTTTTCCGTTCCGGCAATCAGTGGGGAGCGCTAATGTGATGAGCAGTAACTCGTTGCCAGAGACGAAGAACAAGCTCCGTAATCTCGCTCGCGAGTACCGCGACGGATCTCGCGACGGATCCTTCATCGGGCCACAAACACCGGAGACGACTGGCCGAGAAGGCGAAATTGAATGGACTCAACTAGCCAATGATCTAGAAGACATTGGTATACCGCGTGAGGTCATAGCGAAGAATAGGAGATTTTTCGCGGCGTGGCTTGCAGAGGCTATTTTGAAACAAACTCCGGAGCAAGAACAACCCGCACTCCTGGACCGTCTTTGGAAAGATACCAACACACAGCATTGCGAAGAAGAAGACGGTCATCGGTGTAACTTCTGCAACAGCAACGACCACGATACTTATCAGCATGAATTGTTTGGCTCGGGGTTCCCTTTGCTAATGCTGACACCGGGCACCGCAAGTGACACTACCAATCAATCAGATGACACAGGAAAATCATTCTTTGATGGCCTTGGATCAACCGGTTACAGTATAGAAGTTGGATTCGGGGGGGCTGACCCGTTGAGGGCCATGAGTCTACCCAGCGGCAACGCCTCGCTCAGTCACGCAGACGCCTCGATTGAGTCTCAGCGGAGACCTTCGTCAGTACAGACTGACACGACAAAGGAGACGAAAACAAAGTTGAAGATATCGCTTGCCAAGTTCTCAACGCTTGGTTCATCGTCGCCCAGCATGGCACAGGTGCGTTCGCCCTTTGGTGGAGGGCTTGGGGACGTCCGGAAAGGACATCTGGACAGAACCATCTAGCCAGATCTCGTAAGGGGGCCCACTTGGCGCAGGGCTAGTGAAAGCGTAAGGTACCCGCACGCATGGGCCATGAATTGACAGGTCGTAAATAATGTTAGACAGGAAATCTCATATATATGGAGAATCTCATGTCATCAAGGTCTATAATAATGAAACTCAATAAATCACATGCTTGTAACCATGTGTCTGGATACACATGGTGTTGATGTGCTGTGTCTCTATGGAGTCCGCCAAACAGTTAGGATTGGCAATAATTCATGACCTAGAACTATGCCCAGCTCACCGGCATAGTTGACAGTGAGCAATGGAGAAAGCCATAAGGGTAGGGTAAGAATTCGAAGACTCCTCACTTATCACTACTACAAGTGAAGGCATGAGAGATCAAGGCGGCGACGCAATCCTAGATCGCAGCGGAAAGACCTCTCAAAACGCCATCGAAGACCGCCGTTTGTGACGTCGACATCGTCACCAAGCAGAGCTACGATAATATCATATGTAGTCATTCTACCATGCTAATACCCCGTCACACATTTACAGTCTTTCCATTCAATTCACGAGCAGCAGGAAATGATTCAATCAACTGCCGTGTGTGGCTGCTGCTCGCCAAAATGTCCTGGCATGGCGAGAATTTTGTTAAGCGCCTCCGTATCACGTAGCGCGCGCGTTGCCCTACTCCTTCTTGATGTTAGTGGTTGTGTCCTACATCAACACCTTACAATGTTTATAATCAGTTAGTTGCTAAGTGGAACTGACCTGAAACGGCTGTGCCGCACAATGTCCACAGCGTTGGGTTGCCGCCGCGCTGAAGAGCTAGATGAGTTGACAATCCCCTCCTTTGTTTCCTTTCTATCTTTATTGTTCAGTATTACAATTTGAATCTACATTATCGTACATAGTTGCGAGGGTTGGGCTCGTCCTCTTGTTCCTTATCACCTCAAGCTATCTACCCTGGAGGAGCAGCATGTTCTGGTCTTGCCTAGCATCGTACTGTACCAGTACGTTGTTGTTGCTCATCCTCTCAGCTTCCATCTCTCTCCACGTCGATGCCGCTTGCTACTGGCCGAATCAAACTCTGGCCCCAGACGACACACCGTGCTTCTCCCACTCGAGTTTCAGTCAATGTTGCGGTACAAATTGGACCTGTTTATCAGATGGTGTCTGTCAGAAACAGTTTGGAGACTCCCAATACTACTACCGCGGAACATGTACCGACAAGACTTGGGGATCTCCGGATTGCCCTTCGTTCTGTCTCGGCCAAAGTACGAAAACCATATAGAATCTAACCCTTCTTGAACCCTGCAGTTTGCTAACGTTGACAACCATAGGTAACTACACAGAGGCCCTTGGCAAATGCCCCAACACCGTCGGCGGCAATCCTCAGTTTTGCTGCGCCGGAGATGATTCCTGCGACTGCAATACCGGCAAGGACACGGTCAAACTCTCCGGCCCAGAGAGCACCGTTACAATTATCTTCGCCACGAGCTGGTCAACGTTCTCATCGTCGTCGTCCTCATCATTGTCGTCGGCAACATTGTCATCATCGTCGTCGACATCGGCATCATCAACATCAACATCACCCTCACCAGCAACCACTTCAACCTCTACAAGCAGCCCCACAGCCTCTTCCCGCACCACAACCCCCTCCCCCCTCTCCCAATCCTCCAGCTCCCCAAACACCCCCAGCGCATCCCCAGCCTCCACCGCGGCTCTGTCCGCAGGCGCCATAGCAGGCATCGTCATCGGCGCCATCGCCGCGCTCCTACTCGGCCTCGGCCTTGGATACCTCCTCAGCGGATTCCGAAAGCGGAGAGAACGATCCACCTATCCTCACGGAATCCCTTACTCGATGGGCCATGGCAGCGGCTATGCGGCTTACGGCGCACCGAAAGCTCCGCAGCAGCTTGAGACCAGCGAGGTGCCGTCGGAGTTGGATGCTAGATCGAGGCGCGTCACGCAGCCGGGTTTGTTCAGAGGGAGCAGGTTATAACAGACGCCGAACCCCTACCTTAGTTCTATTTCTTCATGTCGAAGTCTTAAGCAAAGGGAGATTTAAGCGCACAAAATCGATCTCATGAATTTATTTTCTCGGCGGATGTAATACTGTGAATAAGTTGTTAGCCATAGGGTGTAGTTATGCTTTCTATCGGATGAAATGAACGACAACAACTTGAAGCTCTGCAGATCCATCCAAATCCATTCCATCTGATAAAACCAACTCCCGTGGTCCACAACAACCCACAATTTTGCAAATCACAACCCTTCACTTCGTTCTCAAGCAACCTACCCTGTCTGCTTACCTCTGCTCTGCTCTACTTCACAAGCTATGTCCATGATCCCTCCCACCAACATCACATGTACTCCTCCCACACATACCCTACAACCCATGTCTTTCCCGCACGTGCAAATCACGGTGCCACACTTCACAAACACTTCCCCTGAAGAGGAGCTTCCCACATAACGCATTGACCCGGGGGGGATTTTTTTTTTTTTTTTTTGGCGATGGCTCTCTGTGGGAAGGGTCTTGGTTGTCGTCTATCAATCTCTGCACTAAAGAATATGTATGGGATGTGGTTTGATGTTCTAAGTCACACACACCATCAATATATAAAATCCCATCATCTCCTCCTCCCGACCACACACACCCCCCGGCCCCTCGCTGATCTCCAAGGTCCTCTCCCCACATATCCGCTATAATCGACCCCCGCCACCCTCCTCACAAAACATGTTACACATTGATCACCAACATCTATAACCATACTCATATTATTCACCATGACCATGACCATGACCAATCTATAACACATCATTATTGTATGTACTGCTTATCCGATTGTTTATCTGATCGCGACGTTCCCATCCATGGTTTCTGTTCTCGGTTTTTGAGC
>JAABUP010007043.1_pt1 | contig 15444 bp, 13 predicted proteins | sample 5559201 | NCBI WGS metagenome assembly JAABUP01 (sample SAMN10711887, study PRJNA513373) | rock metagenome | isolation source: Antarctica rocks | place: Antarctica
GATAAGAGCCGTGTTTGGGGTCTTGGGAGCTGCTGGCAGGGTCTCTTGGGTCTGGCGCTCTCCCTCGAGTCATTTATGAGGTGTCCAGAGCTGTGTCACCTTCACTTAGGTGGAGACGAGCTGAGAGGATCGCATGGATAGCTTGTACTGATGGGAGAGCGAGCGGTACCAAACTTGAAGTTCGACAGATGCTATTGGTAACTTTTATGCTCTAGCAAGAGCTAGCTTCCACGGTCCCTCGTGAGTAACCCCTTGATATCTTATGCAAGCTAACCTTGACCGCTTCATGGCACGTACAGTAGGCAGAATTTAAGATTCCCTGCAGGAGTTACTAGCGTAGCACGAGCGGGACGCTCACGAATTGCCTTGCTACCGCTGCTGTTCAATCTCGACTGCTCGCCCATTCGGAGAAGTAACTGTCTTCGTTCGCGAGTTAATATTGGCTTGCCCGGCAGATACACAGATAAGACGCTTCCCCTTCTTTCAATTTGAGGGCCATCTAAAGAGGTCTGCTTGATTTGATCAACTTTGCCAACTTTTTCGGACATAGGAACCTACTCAGCGCCATATGATGTTGGTCATGATCTCCCCAGAGTCTAGACCGGGATACTTAAGTAAGCTACTGAATGATTAACGGGAACGCTAATACTCCCCGCAGTTTCAAATCGTATCAGGAACAGGATAAGCCTCAAATGCAGGCTTCATCGATTGCCGGCGCTTTCTTAGCACATGTCTTAAATGCGAGCCAATGAGAATCACTTTTCATTCTTGGATGATGCCATGGGATGGACTGTCCCAGCAGTCTAATATCCCGTCTACATGGTCCGCGTGGTTGATGAGTTCTACCGCTCGAGTAAGGGTCCATATGGCGTTCTCCATATGGCGTTATGCTTTTGGCCTTGGCACATCCCCTAGATCGTGTCGTCCTTTCGCTTTGCAGATCGCGACTCCATGGCGACCTTCTGTGCACAGCGAAATATTCTTTTTTTCTGGGGTTCCGTTCTGTCGCCATGATGAGCCTTGAGAAGAATTTGTCCTGTGCAAGATAAAGTACATGTCGCCATGGCATTCACAATCAGCTCCCTATGGACGGCCCCAGAGGTCAACCAAGTCACTAGAAAAGCGAGGTCGATCCCAGCGCTGAATATCCTCAACATCTACGGTCGCGTCTTCATACTCTCGTGGTGGGGCTTCTTCATAGCCTTTTGGAGTTGGTATGCATTTCCACCACTCTTGACCGACACGATCAAGCAAGACCTCAAGCTCTCCCAAACCCAAATTGCGAACTCCAATATCCTCTCATTGACTGCGACGCTACTCGTTCGACTTATCGCCGGTCCTGCCTGTGATAAGTATGGACCAAGATGGACGTTTGCTGGAATCCTGCTTGCTGGGGCGATCCCGACTGCTCTGGCGGGTACTGTAACCACGCCCGGCGGCTTCATCGCGATCAGATTCTTTGTCGGCATTCTTGGAGGTAGCTTCATCCCGTGTCAGGTATGGACCACAGGATTCTTCGATAAGAACATCGTCGGTACTGCCAATTCGTTCGCTGCTGGGTTCGGCAATGCTGGAGGTGGAGTCACATATTTCGTAATGCCGGCTGTGTACAACTCGTTGGTTCAAAGACAACACATGTCACAACACGCCGCTTGGCGCGTAGCGTTTGTGGTTCCTTTCATTCTGATCACGGCCACAGCGTTGGTGATGGTCCTGACGTGCCCGGACACTCCTACTGGGAAATGGTCATCTCGCGCTCGAGATACTAAGCAGGCCCTTGATATGCGTGAAACCTTTTTCAGCACGATCGGCAACCGTAAGGACCGCAAGAAGAACGCTCCAAGTATCGAGTCAGCTGGACTTTCGAATGACACGATTGGACTGAAGTCCTCACGAGACGAGGGCAGTTACACTGATGTGCAGAGGCACGAAGACGATATATTAGCGGCTGCAAGCTGGGAACTTGTCGAGAAGCCCACGGTCCAGGGCACCTTCAAGGCAGTGTCCTCCTTACCCACGGTGGCCCTTTCAGTGGCATACTTTTGCTCCTTCGGGACCGAACTTGCTGTCAATACCATCCTGGGCGCATACTACGCCAAGAACCTGAAACTCGGCCAGACCGCGTCCGGGAACTGGGCAGCCATGTTTGGCATTTTGAATGCCATTTTTCGCCCTGCTGGTGGTATCCTATCCGATACGGTATACCATTACACTAGGTCCCTGTGGGCGAAGAAGATGATTGTACATTCTCTGGAGTTGATGATGGGCGCCTTCCTTCTACTCATCGGTTTGCTCGATCCCACGACACGGCCTGTTATGGTCGGGCTTATGACTGGGCTAGCTTTCTTCGAAGAAGCTAGCAACGGAGCGGTGTTTGCGCTTGTGCCACATGTGCATCCCTCGTCGAACGGTATCATCACGGGTTTGACTGGCGCAGCAGGAGATCTTGGCGGTATATGTTTCCTCCTCATCGCCCGATATAGTGGTATAGAATATGGTCGAGTGTTCTGGATAGTAGGCGTCATTAGCATTGCCGGCAACTTTCTCGTATCTTGGATAAGACCTATGCCAAAAGGTCAGCTCGGTGGTCGATGATAAACGGTTCACGAGTAGCCATGTCGTCCACTCTCCACATATTACCTATCGTCAGCCTGTACATAGATCAATATCGTGAATGAGCTCATGTATGTACATAAAATCCTATTCGATGCTGAAGACCTACTCTCATGCGCTGTGCAAAGTAAAGCCGCCGTGGAATCGATGGGGCAAGTATCATAGATAAGAGGTCTGCGGATTGTCCTTGGTGATGTCTGTCCTTGCATTCAACTAGAGGTTGGCGGCTATCATTCCTTGGATTACTGAGAAAGAAAATACAACGCCTTCTACGTGAACATGAGATTTGAATTTTCTACCTAAAAGTGGTGAGAGTCCAGGTTATTGTGTTTGAAGCCTTTGTGAGGTTCGAGATGAAGACGTCCTGCCCATGCTATATCTGACCTTCATTATCATTGTCATCTTATCGTTATCTTCGTCACCTTTATCGTCCTACCTGAACAAGGCAACCGATGGTCAGATGCCTAACGTCAACCGCGGAGCAGCAAGAAGTCGAACGTAGAGGGTTTCCCGCCACAAAACGGATGCTTAGGCCGAATATTCTTCACTATGCACGACAGGCAGCAATGATTTTCTCGACAGATAGTACACTCGAAGCCTTGGAATAGATGATGGAAATATTGCTGTCCACACTTGTCACAGATCTTGTAATTCCCCAAGACGAACTGAGCCTTGGGACTAGTTTTGACAACGCGGGTCCAACTCATGGTGTGACGGTGTCCTGCACGACCGGCGTCGATGCAGGCTCGGCAATTGAAAGAATCGCAAGTCGTACACCAGTAATTCCAGATATCGTATGCAATTGCTAGAAAGCGCAATTGAAAGGCATCAGTATCACTCATTAAACGTTGGATACTTGGCAAATTGCTGAGAGCTACAAACCTTTTGAACATATACAACATCGCATATTTGTAGGATTTGGAGGATCCCGGCGCCTTAATCTGAGCATCACAGTCTTGTCGCAGTTCTCAGGGACTCTTTTACGAGAGCTATCTGCGACCGCATCGCCAATGCACAGCACTCCTTCTGGGTGTCTGTGCTGCCAGTCCACATGTGGTCCCGTGACTGTGTTTGTCAGCTGTCCATTTCATCGAGAAACGATAATTTCAAAACGCTGTCAAGGACTCTTGAGCTTGTGCATACCGTGCCCACAGCCTGGAAAGGCACATCGCCACCAGGAGATGAGTTGACTTTCTAGGTCATCCGGCATATCCGTTGCTCGCCGGAGCACCAAACGCCGAATATCATGGCCAATATGCTCCTGTGTGTCTCTGTTATGGCAGACCTCGCATAATTCTTGGATATCATGATAGTCATTTTTGCATGTTTGACAACGGTAAATAGTCTCATCAAGCTTCAACGCTATCAAAATACCAATGTTAGCCAATACAAGCAGAACACCAAATTACCTGTGCAGTGAGAGCCTTCACGTGCTGAAGCGTGACATGGTGATCCACCTGATGCGAATATCGGACATATCACTAAACACTGAAGTCGCTACACCTTCTTGTTCACAGCGAGCCTAGCGTGGAAACGAATCGTGGGCACAGAATTGAAACGTCACCTACATCTAAAGCATCTTCCACAATGTGACACAGATACACCAAGTTGCATACAATCGCACTCATGATCGAGTGGGGGGACGATGAAGCGATTAGGGGCGATCAGGTCCAAGAACCCGTTTTCCTTTGCATGCTGATCTCGATGCCGATACCATTGTAAAGCTCTTTCTTTGGTTTCAAGACAATCATGGCAAATAGCCCGAGAACAAACTAAGCATTCAAGTCGGCATTTCGCTTCGAGGGAGCACTCGGAGCAGCTAGCGATTTCTGGAGTAGTCGCCATAGACTGACCCCAGAATTGATACGTGCGTCGTACAATATGACCAGCGTGCACCAGTGCATGGGAGCCTTGACAGCCACTACAAAAGTCTCCATTACATTCAAGGCAGTGATATGTAGCCGTATTGGTCGGTAGTCCTAGACTTCCATGTCAGCTCAACTCCTCCAACGCTCAGAATCCCAATTGCGGAGGGAAGGCTAGTAGCTGTGCACGTAGCCAAGGGTGATCCAGCCTTAAGCTGAATCAGAAAGAAGCTCACAACTTCGAGTTTTCAATCAAGAATCGATGTTGGTTGGTTGAAAGATTGTGGATGGGGTTTGTTGCTCTTTCAAGACTAATTCAAGAAGCGCAGTAATCACGGACGAGTACTCACCTTGGAGGCAATCAACGCATATAGTCACAAATGCATCACTGAAAGTCATTGCATTGAATGTTTCGTCAAGCTCTGACACGGCCAGTGTTAGTCTGCAGCTGACAATCCCATGACATCACCCAGCAGCATTACTGAACAGACCTTGTTCTGGCGTTATCCCAAGGCGCTGACCTCCAAGATTAAGGCTACTGACGCAGGCCTGGACCATGTCAAAAACGTCTGGGTCATCGAGATATCTATCGGTGTAAGTCGCAATTCTATTGATGGCTTGGTGTTCTTCCAAGCCAACATCTGCAAGGCCATGAAGGACGTTGAAGCGATACAGCCTACCGCCCCTAACCATCTCGTTGTTTTCCATTCTGAATTCCTTATTTGTCTGTTCGGAATCAGTCACAATCTCCTTCAGGCGCTCTGCGAGAGAAAGTAGGTTGCCCGTGACAGCTTGCCCTGGAGCGGCGCCAGTGCCGATACTCAGTATCAATCTCTCTTCTCCTGGCCAAATATCCCGCGATTCCGTGTTAGCTGTACGAACTGGGTTGTTCTTTCCTGTCAATGCTCCGTCTACAAATCTTTGGTGGCTAGGTCCGATCTCTATAGGTTCGAAGAAGGTTGAAGCTGCCGAGGTAGCCCGCGCTGCCTCCCAGATCTTACAGATGCCAAACAAGGGGTCATGACGTCTAGTCTTATAAGATCGTAGGATAGCCAAGCTATGATCTTCCGCTCGAGTCGCACATACGAAGACTTTGCAAACGTCACCATCTTGATCCTTGAGCAATTCATGCTCAGAAACATCCTTCGACCAGATTGTGTGCTTGATGCTGTCCTCCAGCGGTGCGCTGCTGAATTTACCCTTTGCATTCAAGAATTTGTAGACCCGGACAGGGTTTGCTGGATTGTGAACCGGGGTAAATATGGTCTCGGATAGCATTGAATAAGCCGATTCGCATTCGTCGAGAGTCATGCGTAGCCGGCCTAGCATGATGGCGATTATCCTGGTCAAGTCATTTTACTGATGACTTAGTGTCACGCACGAGAAAGCATAAGATCCACCGTTTTTCTGAAGGACAGAACGCACGAGCAAGATGTAACAGCTCAAGCTTGGTGGTGTTCGCAAGTCGCAAAATAACAAACATAGGATGTCCAACCACTCACCCGCCAGTGCTCGTCCCTCCAATCATGTCGAATTCTTGCCACGGGTCCAAAGGAGCCGACTCTAAACCTCTTTCCCGATTCAACTCCTGCATAATGTATTTCATGATCTTGATGATCGATAAGCCCCGGACGCCTCCTCCATCAAGGGACAATATCTTTCGAACCTTCGGCGGATTACATTTTGTTATAGGACGCTGCGACGGAATTGTAGATGAGAAAAGTTGAGGAGAGTGAGCCGGAGGTTGCTGGGCTGGATATAGATTTGGGGAGGGAGATCTTGGCAGGCCAGCGAATGGAGGCGATTGAGCCGGCTGAGGCGCGAGATAGGTTTGCGGTGAGGACGATCGCTGCAGCGGGGGGATTGGCGGGGAGAGAGATGCCGTAGATGGAGGGGACATGGGCGGTTGCTGAGGCGAAGCATATCTTTGCAAAGGTTGTGAGGCCAGGGGAACAAGAGCAGCGGGTGTAGGAGAGACGTATGTTCCACTAGGGGTTCGATCTCGAGGCGGCAGTGGAGGGGGCGCTGTCAATCGTGGTCCTGGTTGTGGCGGCAATGCAGACCGTGCTGTGGTCTGTGGGATTGAGAAGTGATTAGATTGATAGGCATATCCAGGGGCTGGAGGTTGGGGCCGCTCATTCTCTCCTTGCCTATTCCCTCTCTTGAACAAGGAACTATATGGCATCTTATCTCACGAGGCTATTGACAGCCCCGTGGACTGTCAATTGAGCGGACCACGGAATACACCTCGTCAACAAGACCAGCGATCTCGAGGGATGTTCTAGAACTCTGCCAAGACGCCAAGACTTGTCAGCGCAGAAAGCGGAGAAAGCGCAGAGTCAGGTCACATTACATATGTATCGCTCATGTGCCACATTAGGTAGATATTCCGTGTAATCTCAGCCTGTCTTCAATGTCAAAACCTCTCTAGGCTTCCGTTCATAGTTTCCCGATCGCTACATCAAAGGTTCATAGATCCAAAGGAAGCATGGTTCAAATATGAGGCACCGAGGAAAGAGCAGTTGAACACCACATGATCACGTAGTCCGATTTCAGTGGTCGACGATGGACACTCTTTGTGTACGAACAACGACTGTTTGGCTTTGTGAGCATGACTCAAACAACCGCCTTCTTTTTTCCACAGCTCATCCAGAATAAAGTCAGCAATCCATTACGACGAAGACGGAAGCTCGAGATTTCACCTTCGACAACATGATTTATAAGAAGGACTAGCCGTCCCAGGGCTCATTCGCGTTTCCAAAAGAACGATGAAAAGCAGGTGTTGCTCCGGGAGGCAATCTTCTCCTGCGATGGGATTGCATAAGATCATAGCGAGTAGGAGCGATCAGGTTCTCTTACCACGGAGTGATGATCGCGACAGAGGACCACCCTTAGGTCCCTTGCTGACATCACCCGAGACACGGTCCGTCGAATGGACTCGGTGCTGAAATTCCTCCAGTCAATGGTCCGAAAAGCCTGTCAGTATTAAAGCAAGCACGGCCGTCATGCACACGAAGACATGTCTTTCAAATGGACAGCGAGCTCAGCATATGCTCTCATCGGCGCACCCCAGGGGAAAGGGGGGAAGGATTGGGAGAGATGTATCGATGAAATCAGAAACTCGTAAAGGCAATCTTGTCGTAGGGCATGTACGGCTCAAATAGGACAGTCATCAACGTCTTGCATGCTTCAGGTGTATATGACCACGGTCTCTGTCCCGGTCCAGAGTCTAGTACATTGGTGATTATGCTATGGACGAGGATTCTTTTGTTTTTTTTCAATACACAGACTGAGTACCAATATGGATATTATTCTCCTTCTGCCTGCATCCCTCCGCAGCTTTCCACGGTATGAGGCTGGCTGCTGTGAACAGTATGTTCGCCGGTCATCACTGGCTCGTATCGCATCGCAGAGCTCTCTTTGATTGAATTCCGACTTTGCACCAATTCGGGTTACGCTGTTGTGATTTACGAGGCAAGTGTTGTTAGTTTTCGAAGATTTGGCAATCCTTGCTCGTCGCTGAGCTGCGACATAACTTCATTCTTGACGCCCTACACTTCGATGTCCACATCTCCCCAGATATCGCATAGATTCAGTAGATGATCAAAGCACTCGTGGCTGAAAGGTACTATACTTGGAACTGAGGCTGATTCCTTAGTTGTACAATTGTTCATTCATTTTCGCACGACGGCCGCAGCTGCAGATTTCCAGCCTCTACCGAAGAGGCTCATCACTGGCGGGAAATATGAATCGATAATACTGCACGGGACTACATTATGTTTCGCTAATCCATGTGTCCAAATTTTCTCGGTCGCTTCCTTCCAATGGACCATGACTTATCGTTGCCTGATGATACCCCTCTCCCCAGATGCTGATACTGCAGGAGTCCTATCGGTCTTCAAGCACCCGATCCAAAAATAAGACTCCATTTTCTTCCGTCAGGAGACCTCATGTCCAGCCAGTCGGCAAAGCTCCCCAGAAAATCCGAGCATCTCCATCAATCACTGTAGTTGGCCAGAAGTAAGTACGTATTCATTGGGTGGGGTTGGCGTCTCAGAGAAGGCCTAAGTATCCGAGTGTATGGCTCGCGGTAACGCTTCTTTTCTTAGACTTGAAACTGCTCTTACTTCACGCAGGTACAAAAGAACGCTGTCTGCCGGAATTTATCCATTTTGCAAATCACCGTTCCATTACCTTACCATCATCGAAATCAATCTTCGTTCAAGAGCAACAGCCGAACATTGTCATAATTCAAGCAAATTTTCGATCTTCATCACCATCACAAAAGTCATGCCCGATTACCGGACTAAATGGCCGTGCTGCCAATGCAAGCACCTGAATGAATACAAAACACAGCAATGTGAGAAATGTCCGCACTCACATTGCAATGACTGCGCCAAGAAGGCTATGGAGCCAGCACCAAGCACGAGCAACGAGGGGACCAGTCAAAATGACGGTGCCACTGCCTGTGAGGATTTCCAAACTCTTTTCAAGGTTCAACCCGTCTCAGAGTAGCCCTGATGCTGAAAACATTTCTGCCAGCGAAAACCGCTTCTGCAGGCGAGCAGAAATCCAGCAGCCAGCAATAGGGTTGATCAAGATGTAGCCAATACTGTCTGTTGGTAAGTCTTGACTTCCCAAAGCATCCTACCTTCTCATTATACCTCCAATGCTGACAACACCCTTGATAGCGATCATCCTCCCAACTTTCATCAACAGAAAGATCGAGACACAGATGTTGCTACTTTTTGGTATGTCTACACCTTCAGTACAAACTCCCTAGTCCAAATCACCCAATACTGATACATTCATTCGCAGTGATCATCCACATGCCTTGACTTGAGCATACATTGAGGGGTTTTTCATTTCGGACGGAGATGTCGTTTCTTAGAGGTCAGGCTTTTGGGAAGGTTGAACATGTAACCATGTCTTAATTCTTGTGGGATTGGCATTGGTAATTCTTCTGGTGGAATCATGTCACTCTTTCAAATCACGATTCAGCCCATATGACAGCAACACACTTTTGGTTCTCCAATTTCATGAACATGAGCGCTCCAAGATGCTGCCGCTTCCAAACCCACAGTCATAACGCTGTATCAATTACTACCGGAACACTGCCTTGAGGAGACAGCTTCAATGCTTTTCACCCACTGATAGGTTGCAAATGTTCCATGATCGCTAAGGAGAATTGGACCTGATGCTTCATACTAGCTGATACCTTGCCGTCGTTGTTCATCATTCGTGCCTCGGCTATTTCTCCCGTGCTCATAGAATACGAAACAGCTGACTTTGGGAGAAGCCGCACTAGACATTAGTATCTCGTGGAAGTTTCTCTCGAAATTGAAGTCTGATTATAAGTCTGCTGTGATGGCGATAGGACTTTAGCACAAGCGTGGATACTCGAGAAATATGGGTTTTGAAGGAATACAGATATCGATAAATGACGATATGAAAATCTACTCATAACCTCTCAACATCCCCGCTAAGATCTGCTGGTGTAAGAAATCCGCCCATACCAGATTTGAATCCCGAGGGCCGATGCCCTACTCATCATCTCGCGATAGCGATGGTCAGCATCAGGAAACCTGTAGATATTTTGGTTAATTTGGCAGTCGAGAAGAAACCAGCAGCAATGCACCACCTTTCATGGAATCCACCACTAGTAAAAGAGAAGAGTCATTAATTGAGGCCTTCTAGGTACTCCAGAGCTCAATCAGTAAGACTTTTTTCATTTTACCTACTCCTAAACCAAAGTTTGGCGAGAGAAGGAACATGAGAATGGAGGAGAAAGGGGGAAGAGCTGGAGGACATAAGGTTCTGTGTGGGGGCGGGCCTCGCCCGCCCCAAATCAGAGCTCAATAGGTAGCATTCAAAGTGACACAGCTGAGCGATGACGCGAGTCACGAGAAACATTCTAGTGACAAAGTTCTGGAACGGAATATGACGTGAAAGAATTGCACTCATTGATTAGCACTCAATGCCCTGGTTGTAGAGGTAAGGTCGGCACCGTGAGGCCAAAATAGTTGGGAGCATGAAAGACGTTTCAAGGCGATAAGTCACCGACGACAATTCGCAGAGAAACTTTCGACCGCGCAACTGCTCTGTGGGCAGTACTCAACAACTGTACAACCAAAAGGTTCCAGTGACCACAAGCTCTTCGAAAGTCATAGTAATAGAAATCTACAGAACTAGCGGCTATACTGAGTTTGGCTACAACGATGGAGGGGTGAGGGCGAGTGAGTACGGAAGAAGGATAAGTAGGTTGAGGGGCTGACTCTTTGAGGATTGCAATATATATTTTGATAAGGGAAGAGGTTTCGCCTTCGGGCATTTGGTCAATTTGAAACGATACAGAGAAGATTAGCATGGCCCCTGCACTAAGGATGACACGCTCAATCAAAGAGAAGCTCGTGAGTCTTGGCATTCCTTGGTACCCCAAAAGACCTCACTAATTGTGGTTCGTTCCCCGCTCTAGCCAATTTTTTTGTTTTTCCTTCGCGCTTCTTTCTCCGATTTCGTCTACGCGTGGGATGTCAAGAGCTCAAAAGGAGCTCTGATAGAAGCATCTCGGAAGTGACCCCTGATATTCAAGAGAAGCGCGAAGGAAAAACAAAAAATTTGGCCAGAGCGGGGAACCAAAAAAAAAATTCTTCTACCAATATTCACTAATAGGATGTAGAGTAAAGCAATCGGGCGCCACCAGTAGATTAGCTCGTTGGGCTTGGTAGGGCCTCAGTTGAGATTTGAAGGAGAGAGTATTCTACCGATGACGCCAAAGAGCTCTAGCGAACGATCTATGTTATTAGGATTAGTTTTCGACATATGATGTCTCAAGCAAGATTGTCTCAACATCAACTGGACGGATTACATTCATGATCCAAGGCTTTCAATAGAGCTCCCTGAGATCTATGACATTGCATCAGTATGCTACTACGGAAGAATTCCATGCCCTCTGGCTCCAGACAACACCAAAGCGCCATCAAGAGCCTCCCAAGAATCGAACCGCCAGCACACCGACGTCTCAATTCCGATTCCTCCCAGGAAAACCCTACTGCTGCATTCCCGTCTTCTGATCGCCATAAATTTGCTGCTGCGGCGGTTGCCCATACACCATCTGCTGCCCATCATTCGGTGCCCCATAGCCCTGCTGCATCATCGGCCGCCTCTCATCCTGCGACCTCACCTCCTTGTCCTCCTGAATCAACGTGCAGCAACCACAGCACCAAGAGAGCAAACAATCATTGCACCCGTTGCTATCGATGCCATACTTGTGGCGTATCGAGCCGCGCTGGCTCATTTGAAGCAGCGCTTGGGCGGGGTTGAGACAGAGGCAGAGACCCGCCCACGCCATGCACTGAGAAAGAGAATTAGTATGATGATGGATGTTTTTGTGATTCAGATGCGGAAACGTACGGGACCATTGCAGGAAGTAGGCTCTTGGCCCTCTTTACGGGCTTGGGTTTGGCCGTACAGAATGCAGGGGCACCAGGTTGCGAGACAGCCTACGTTTTATACTCTTGTGAGCAGGCTACTCGCTTTGATGCCGAGAGAAGATGTGATACTCACACGTATCGAGGGGTGTGAAGCAATCGAACAGGCCGTGGAGCCATGATCCTGATTGAGACATTGTTGTGGTTACCTTAGAGAACGACTGGTGTCACGGTGATTGCAAGGGAATGTGGTGCAAATGATGAGCGTATCCTTTTTCCAGCGAGCAGGTAGAAGAAAGGGTAGGACAGTAGGTGAGATTTAAATCGTGGATGATCAGCGTGGGATGCCCTGAGGCTGATGTTTGGGGGCCTTAAGGTTGCAGCTGGGTTGTACAGCCCTCGGAATTCGCGTCAGCTGACTCTTGGCCCCCTCCTGAGACACTCGCGAGACAATGAGCGAGCAAGTCCTAATTTTAGAATCCACAATCCAGACATTCAGCAAAGAGTCGCATAGGGGAAAGTCCTCAACATGCGAAGGAGACTCGAAGAACATCACGACTGTATCGATAAGCATTCGCATTGACATAAGGGAGGAGCGACCTGGGCGAGCCGAGCGCTCGTTGAGAAGCCATGCCGACGCCAGAGAAACGCCCTCGGAATGCACTGAGATAAGATTGCATGGTGATTGGATGAGTCTGATGATTTAAATTGGGAGAGCAATTCAGCTGCGGTTTGGGGGCGCAGTAGGTCAAATGGTCACAAGAAGCCGCCCCTGTTTCAATTCATGTTTCTGGCCATTATTATCAGCCTGGTAGAAGGAGCTTGGAAGAGGTTCGTAAAAGGAGGTTTTCAGCTTCGGTTACCCCGCAACTCCACTAAGCCCTGCCACAAGGCGCTCCCTGCGCCCTGCCACTAGCGTCCCGCATGGGACCTGACGGGCCACGGCGGCGCCGTTTCCACTTAAAAAGATTTGCAAACACTACCTAAGTTGGCAGTGACGCAAGCAGATGAAGAGCGAGCAAGCGTTCTATGCGCTACGAAGCAGCGAAAGACATAATAAAACAGACAAGATGGGAAGGAATTCCAGAAGACAAGACACCACACTACTCAATTCCAATGACACCCGTTTGACATGAAAACAAGCAGAGAAGGGTGCGTCAAGGAGTGCATGGACAAGGATTGATCGATTGGTCAACCAGCTACTATGGCTTGCGATTACCGGAACTTTATCCCATACACGGACGGACGACTCGATCATGGCAATCATCCCGGCAGCGAAAGAGATGGAAGAATCAGGAGACAGGGCTCAAGGATACAGCTACATAGGATGAAGGGTACCAAAGACACGGGAAGCAATACCGCTGGCCACAAGGCAGAAGAAGTTTGGCAGAATCGCCGCGTGGAGACATGGAAATGACATGCTGTTCTTCAAAGTTTCACGAAATCCAAAAGACCAACGGGACAACCCGGGCAATACCAGCAAGTCTGAATCGCACTCAGGTTGATGCCATCGCTTGTTTGGGGCCAGAGGTGCAATGAGTGACTTAAGTCATGTATGGATCCATTGGATGCCTCAAAGGCTGACGAACGATGATGAGCATGAAAGACGAGTCGAAGTGTGCGGACCGGCCGGATGTGACGGATGGAGAACAAGATGGCTGAATGACGGTGTTGATACGGGCATCGGACTTCTACCATACAACTCTTGTGAATGAAAGTCAGGTCTAAATTGAACCACGACGCCCCCCTTTGTGAAGCCGCATTGCTAGTGGCTTGTCTCTATAGACCGCTTGATACATTCTCAGAGCGTAGAATGGATTGAGACATGGACCTCCTGCGACCTGTCCGGAAAACGCTCAACAAATCCCAGTATCCCGTACGATTTTCATCTAATCTCCAGAGCATTTTTCGCCATCCACTCCAATTTAAGGTCCCATCCTCCCTATTAGAAACCTCCTTTTAATAGCCTGATGTGGGGGTGAGACCGAGCTCAGCATCTTCCGAGCTAGGGTCCGCAAATTCACTTCGTGGTCGTCTCTTATCCGTGGAATTCAGCGGCCAGTTATGAGGCTGACGCGATTCCGATGTCTCTTCATAGTGCTCACGGTGTGTTGCGTTCTGCTCATCTGCAATAGGAAAACTGCGGATACCGCCTGAGAAAGGTAGAGGTCCATCTCCTACTGATGGAGGCCACCGTGTGTCCCAAGAAACGCCCTCTACCATCGACCTGCGAACCCAGTGTGATTTTGAGGTCTTTTGTGGCCAGCTTCGCGGAGTTTCTTGAATTAGCGGATGGACTTTGAAGCTTCACGAACATCAAACTCCTAAGGCTAGAATTGAAGAATGTCATGATAGATCTAAGCAACGGAAGATGATACCGGAAGAATCCTGGAAACAATGTCAAACAACTACACATGACAGCCACCGTCAATTCAATGACCCTGGAGGAGTCAGTAACGGGCCATCTGTTGAGGAGCGAGGCGTCCGTACACCCAGAGCAAGACGAAGATCAGCTTCCATGTTACATCACTATTGCGCCCGAGCTTGACACGATAATACAGGCCGAAGGCACTGGCGATGCATGCACTAAACCTCACTACAGCTCCGTTATCCACAGACAGAACGTAGGTCAGTGGGGATCTCACAGTAGACCAGTCATGAAGATAGCCAAGACTCCAATATTTTTGCCTCGCGGAAGTTGCAGCTTCCAGACTACCGGCATTGGTAGACAAAGAATGTAGAAATCACTTGCTACGTTGACCACGCCTTGTGTGATTCCCAAGGGTATATCTCTCGCCGTGTCCACAGACATGATGGCTGCCAATTGGCTTTGTCCTGGTTTTGGGATAGAGAGGACCGCATAAGGGACGAAAGTATCGGTGTAAAAAGCAGTGAAGAAAGTCATGCTAAGGTAAATGCAGTATCTCAGGCCCACATTGGGGCGAAAAATCTTGAGGTATAGGAGAAGAAGGGAAAGTTTTGCCATCAGAATGCTCGGAGAGTACAGCATGTCTAGAACAACGAATCTCTAGATGGTAATGCTATCAGATTAAACCGATGGCTGAAAGTGAATCCTGAACAATGACTCGAAGTAGACTAGGTGGGAAAGCCGTGATAGGTACATCCCATTGGTGCGGGCCAACACCTCTCCCGAGTACTATTACAATCTATTAGACAGGCAAAGCTTGTGATGATCGTTGTTCCTTACTCGATAGCGATACTCCGGTGAAGCCTAGGGTGCCAATCTCCTCTATTGTCAGCAGACAGGTATGGAGACTGTAACATTGCTCCTACTGTGGCAGGTATGCAAAACCCTGAGTCATGTCAGCAAGGTCAAGGTCCAGCCAAAATGGTGACCTACAATCATCCCAACCCCATGCATTCTTGATGTGGAGTTTGGTGTAGAAACGTATAATTACACATATTACCACGAAAGTCATACATATGACACTGGTGATGGTAAGATCCTTTGCTCTGGTGACGGGATTGGTGAAGTTGCTCGTGATCATTGGCGGTGGGAGAAGAGCCGGCAATGT
>JAABUP010007044.1_pt1 | contig 15441 bp, 16 predicted proteins | sample 5559201 | NCBI WGS metagenome assembly JAABUP01 (sample SAMN10711887, study PRJNA513373) | rock metagenome | isolation source: Antarctica rocks | place: Antarctica
TATATAGACGGAAAAGCGAGATTCTCTGATCGAGATAGAGAAAAGGTACCAAAAGAAATGGCAAGAGGCTGGTGTATTCAATACTTCTGCTCCTTCAATATCAGAGATACCTGCGGGGTCTATTCCAGCAGCAGAGATACGGAAGCGACATCCTAAGTATTTCGGCACATTTGCTTACCCATACATGAACGGCACCCTGCATGCTGGCCATAGCTTTACAGTCAGCAAGGTCGAGTTCACCGCTGGCTTCGCTAGAATGGAAGGAAGGCGCGTGCTCTTCCCTCTCGGATTTCATTGCACCGGCATGCCAATTAAGGCCTGCGCGGACAAGTTGAGAGACGAGGTTCAGAAGTTTGGAGAGACATTTGAGGGATATAAGGAAGAGGCCGTCGGAGAAGCAGAGCAGGTTCCGGCACCCACTCAAGCACAGACAAAAGAGGACATCACTAAATTCACGTCGAATAAAAGTAAGGCTGCTGCAAAGACTGTTAAAATGAAGTATCAATTTCAAATAATGCTTGCTCTTGGGATCAAAAGGGATGAGATCCACAAATTTGCCGACGCTCGTTACTGGCTCAAATTCTTTCCTCCATTATGCAAAGATGACCTGAATAACTTTGGGGCCCGAATAGATTGGAGACGCTCCTTTGTCACGACTGATGCCAATCCATACTATGATGCATTTGTGAGATGGCAGATGAATCGTCTAAAAGAACTAAATAAAATCCAATACGGTATTCGATATACGATCTACTCACCCAAAGATGGACAACCATGTATGGACCACGACCGGACAGAAGGCGAAGGTGTGGCTCCCCAGGACTATACGGCTTTGAAACTCAAGGTCAAGGAATGGGCACCAAAGGCCGCAGAGAAGATCAAGGACAGGATACCAGAGGGCGCAAATGTCTACTTTGTTCCCGCGACTCTTCGGCCTGAGACGATGTATGGGCAAACATGCTGCTTCGTCGGACCCAAAATCAATTATGGTGTTTTCAAAGTGTCAGAGAATGAGTTCTATGTAGTTACGAAACGTGCTGCTTGGAATATGGCATTTCAAGGAACCTTCTTCAAAAGTGATAAATTTGCAAAGGACTCAAGCGAGCTACCGGCTGTATTGGAGCTCACAGGAGCAGACGTTGTTGGTACCCTTGTCAACGCGCCTTTATCCATCCACAAGGAAGGCGTACGAATCTTACCCATGGAATCAGTCTTGCCTACTAAGGGAACCGGTGTTGTGACTTCTGTTCCCTCGGATAGCCCTGACGATTACGCAACGGTCATGGATCTTGCCAAGAAAGCAGACTACTATGGTATTAAGAAGGAATGGGCCGAGCTGGAAATCCCACCTATCATAGAGACACCCTCATATGGTAATATTACTGCCAAGTTCTTAGTTGAAAAGATGAAGATCAACTCGCCTAAAGACGCAAAACAACTTGCTGAGGCAAAAGACCTCGCGTACAAGGAGGGCTACTATAAAGGAACAATGCTGATGGGCGACTTCAAGGGGCTGCCAGTCGAGGCAGCAAAGCCCAAAGTCAAAGAGGCCTTGATTAAGAGTGGCGAGGCTTTCGAGTATGCCGAACCCAACGGTCACGTCGTCAGCCGTAGTGGTGACGAGTGTGTCACTGCGTATCTTGGCCAATGGTTCCTCAATTACGGCGAGAATGATCCCCAATGGCGGGATACCGTCCTCGATCACGTCAAAGGGGATATGAAGACCTATAGCTCCGAAACTCAAAACGGCTTCGAGAAGAACCTGGACTGGCTGAACCGATGGGCCTGTGCCCGAACATACGGTCTTGGTTCAAAGCTTCCTTGGGATCCCAAATTTCTCGTTGAAAGCTTGAGCGATAGCACCATCTACATGGCCTATTACACGATTGCTCATCTCTTGCATAGTGACGTATTCGGCACAAAGCAGGGCCTACTCAACATTAAGCCAGAACAAATGATAGACGAAGTCTGGGATTATATCTTCTGCCGAAGAGAGCTCAGTGAAGAGCTGCTCAAGTCATGCGGTATCAAGGAAGCCGATCTCCAGACCATGAGAAGAGAATTTGAATATTGGTATCCCCTTGATATGAGGTCTTCCGGCAAAGACCTCATTCCCAATCATCTCACCTTCTTCCTCTACATTCACATCGCCTTATTTCCTAAAGAATACTGGCCTCGCAGCGTGCGAGCAAACGGACATTTACTGCTCAATGGCGACAAAATGAGCAAGAGCACTGGCAATTTCCTGACCCTAAACGACGCAGTAAAAAAGTATGGTGCAGATGCCTGTCGTATAGCTCTAGCAGACGCAGGAGACGGGGTTGAAGACGCCAACTTCGAAGAAGCTGTCGCGAATCAGATTATTCTCCGAATGTTCACCCTCAAAGAATGGTGCGAAGAGATCATGAAAGACGACAAACTCCGCACCGGTCCAGCCGATGAGCTCTGGGACCAGCTTTTCGACAACGAGCTCAACTCCCTCGTCCACGAAGCCCGACAACATTACGAAGCGTAAGCCCTCTCCGAAATGACCACCATTCCCTTAAAGTAGTCACTGACCCTCCCCCCCCCCCACAGAACCGACTACAAAGTTGCCCTCAAATCCGCCCTCTACGACTTCACCTCCTCCCGCGACTTCTACCGCGAAGCCACCACCGCCTCCTCCCTCCCCATGCACGCATCCCTCCTAACCCGCTACATCACCCTCCAAGCCCTCCTCCTCACCCCCATCGCCCCCCACTGGGCCGACTACATCTGGCAAGAAGTCCTCCACCACCCCACAACCATCCAATCCGCCCTCTGGCCCGACGTCCCCGCCCCCAACCCCTCCCTAACCGCCGCCCGCGACTACGTCCGCCTCACCACCTCCTCCATCACCAGCGCCGAAGCCGCGCAGCAGAAACGAAAAGACAAGGGCAAAACCACAACCTTCGACCCCAAACTCCCCAAAAAACTCACAATCTACACCGCCGCCAGCTTCCCCGCCTGGCAAGATCGCTACCTCGCCATCGTACGCGATAGCTTCGACGCCATGACCCTCCGTGTCGATGAAAAGAAACTCAACACGAGCGTGCAAGCTGCGGGAAAAGCGGAGATGAAGCGCGCGATGCCGTTTGTGCAGGGACTGAAGAAGAGGTTGGTGGCGGGGGAGAAGGCGGAGGTGGTGTTTGAGCGGAAACTGGCGTTTGATGAGGGGGTGGTGTTGGAGAAGATGGTGAGGGGGTTGAGAAGGACGACGGGGTGTCGGGTTGTGGAGGTTGTGGGGGTGGAGGGGGAGGGGGAGGAGAGGGTGGGGAGGGTGATTGTTGGGGAGGGGGAGGAGAGGGAGAGGAAAGGGGAGTTGCCGGCTGTGGCTGGGTCGGCGACGCCGGGGAGTCCGAGTTTTCATTTTGAGAATATTGAGGGTTGAGGGTTCTGTTGCCTCGATAAAGGTCATGGATGTAGGTTTCTGTGGATTTGTCGAAAAGCAATCGCTAGCACGATGTCTTCGCATGTAGATGGCTCGATAAATGAAATGAGTTCGGTGCGTTGAGAAATATGTACAGTACATGTCCTCGAAATATAATGTGGAGACACCAAGGGGTATACATGCTCGCTAATAATACCAAACCCTTTGTAGTTGAAACCCCAACCAATATGCAGTGGTCCATACCGCCCGGCTTACAAGGTACAGTTCCAAAGAACAGCGCGTGCGACACTAGGTGTGAAATCAGAAGATATGTTGCCTGAGCAAGGAGCGAAAAACAGAGCAACTAGTTGCGTCTCAAGCCTCTATAGCTTTGCGCAAATCATTCCACTTTTGCTTCAGGCTGTCGTGTTCGGAATTCATCTGATGTTTGCAATCAGTGGACATCTTTCGTCTGAAAGTTGAGGGACAACGGCATACCTCTGCAAACTGCATCTTCGTCTCAACTAGCACCTTCTCCATATCTGCCATTTGCTCTTCGAGGCTCCGATTCTCGTTTTGCACTTCAACGTTTCTCTTCATAATCCGATCCATCTCTTCCTTGAGCCTCTGCTCGACCTCCTCAGGCTGCCTCTCAACCAAGTTCCGTAACTCTTCGGTTTGACCTCTCATACTTTCAACGCTATCATGAAGCTCTTGATTCTCAACCTTCGTCCTCACCAGCTCGGAAGCCATTTGAACGTGTTCCGAATCTGATTTCTCTGTACGCTCTTCGAGCGACCTAACTTTGAGTGCAAGTGATGCATTAGCAGATCTAAGAGATTCCAGCTCCGCTTCCCGGTCTTTCTCTATACGTTGTTTCTCTTCCCATTCAGATGTGTAAATCTTAAGCACTTCGGGAGTAATCTTCACAGCGCAAGCGTCTTGAACAAGGAGATCCGCCCGATAGATTTCCTTATCAATGCCACCGGAACTGCCAAAGAAGCCTGATTCTAGCAGCGAATTTCCGGATGGAGCTTGATCGATGTAGAAATCAAAAAGTCGATCTTTTAAAAAGTTAGTGAGGCTCAACATGTCACTCATGCCAAGTAGTGTCTCGGCATTTTTCTGCATTAGCGCTATGCCGAATTTGAGTATTGCACCTTCAAGACCTTCACTCAAGATGAGATCATATACTCGAAGAACTAATTGAAGTGGGAAACGATAGGCGAAAAGAGTGAGAAACCATTGCGTAGCGTACAGCTGTGGGGCGACCATTCTCCGATGAAGATGGCAGTATAGCGCTGGTTCTAGGTCTTCGAGGAGTCTTTCGAACTGGTATAAATGTAGGTGTAGTCCTGGCATATCTTGTATGAACATTTCTCGTAGATGATATTGGTTCATCAGCCGGACCAGGAGGCAGAAAGCTTCCTCTTCTGGCATCTGATCAACTGTTAGACTGTTTTACCATGACTAGGCGAACGACTACTTACGTTGAAGAGCAGCGGCATGACTAAGAAGTTCATGCCTTGAGCGTAGCCTACACCTTCGTCGAACAAGGCGTAAGCTTTGCAAACCCCGAAAAGACCCTCTTGCAATCCGGCAGCTACAGCATATTTTGAGTAGCTCGTTCTGGCGCCGAGGTCTTTCCTTATGACCTTTTCTAGCTTCTGCACAGCTGCAGCATCTTCTTTTGCTTTCTTTTTCCGTTCGGTCATCATTGCGGCTTGCAATTTGGCTACGCTTTCTGAGTCTTCCTTTTGGGACGGAAGGGACGTCGCGCCATTGGTTGTTGAAGTGGCAGGTGTGGAATGTCCTGACCGTGTAGATGATGCTGAAGACGCTACAGATTGCTTTTCTTTTACATGACCATTCATCAGACTGTTAGTTGGTTGATGACCGTTCACTGCAGCCATATGCTCTCGATCCTTGTCGGTGCCTCGAACGACTAATTCTCGATATACGGTCTCAAGCTCTTCGTTCTTGCTTTGAGCCAATACTTGCCAAACGACACCCCTGATTGCGCTAGGGATACCACTTGCTATAGCTATACTAAGTTCTTCGGCACTTGTCCTTGCAACGGCTGCCGGGCCTTCGTATACGACTGACTGCCACAGATCCCAGTCAACGGGGACTGCTGGGTCAGTCATAGCCGATGGTCCAGCAGACACACCTGATGCTGTGCCAGGGGCCAGGTTAGAATTGGTAGCAGGGGGAGCAGTCGAAACAGGTGAATGGAGCGGGCTGCTTGCAAGGCCGCCCTCTTTCTCGTCAGCGATGCTGGTAGGACTTCCTATTCCAAGCCCCACGCTTGCGCTGCGCCCTATCATAGCTGCTAGAGCTCCTCCATTAGTCGTTGGCGACCCAGGTTCCTGCCCTTCAATAGATTGTATTCCGGCTTCTTCCCTCAACCGCAGCATCTTGAACCTATCCCTGAGACTGTTTCTCTGTTTCTTAGCATCGGCTGAACTCTCCAGTTCCTGACCCTCGTCTAGTTTGCTCAGCATTAGCTCGGGATTAGAGCTGATCGAAGCCATGGAGGTGACAGTATTTCGCCTATCATGCGGAGCAGAGGCGGCGCTTGGTGGAGGCACAGCGTCTTTGCTCGCGGACGTACTCCGCGACAGCCACGAAAAGCTCATCCCAAGCTTTTTGGGAGGTGGTGCAGGGGATGGGGTGGTTGCTGTAGGTTTGGGTGCAGGTGGAGGTCCCCATGGTATTGATGGTAAGTTGCCAGAGAGACCCTGGGATCGGAACGGTAATTTTGGAGGCGAAGCTGCCATCGTCTTCTCATTCGTCCTTGGAGTTGAGTCAGACTGGACCGAGCTGCTATCGTTGGCCCCGTCCAATTGTACATTCTCAATAGATGAGCCGGATTTTCGATGGGCAGTCAGCAGTGGAGATTTGGTGGGAGTGTATTCGGCACTGGTGTGTGGGCTGGCCGCTTCTTGCTTGGGCTCGAGGACTGGGGGCTCTTCATTTGTAGGCTTTAGTTTAGGGGCTCTCGGGGTGTCAGGTGCTAAAGTAGAAGAAGACGGTCGGTGACCTGACTGAAAAGATGAGGATGATCGCCGTGAATGTGATCTAGATGTAGAGTCTGGTGCATCCTCAAAGGTATCCTGCAGATACAGTCAGTCCCAGTAACGTTGGCTGGGTGAAGGAGAGCCTACCCCTTCCCGGTCTGAGCTCTCTGCACTCTCGAGTTTGGTAGGAGCATCATCCGCCATTTTGTAGGGTTTGAAAGCTGTATCAAGGATCTAATGGAAGGTCAAAGCCTACTCGGCTGGTGCTAAACGTCGGAGAAGGTCGTGCCTGCACGAGAAAGAATGGGAAACGACCATCAAATTAGCAATTGGGAAAGGGGACGGCATGAAGTTACGAGAAGCGACGGTCTCATTGTAAACCGCTCAAAGCGGTTGCTTTACACTTGATCTCTGCGAAGTAATTAAGAAAAGATGAAAGTAATGGTTTCTCTGTACTGGGCAAGAAATCCATTGTAGTCTCCTCGTCCCAAAACGGCAAGGCTCCAGAACAATGGGCAGGGATCTCATTCTTTGGGGTATCCAATTTGGCATCCTACAACCTACCCTCAATCATTTCACTCTATGCACAAGGGCCACATTCAATATCTCCCTCCGATAGGCCTTCTGACGCATCGGAGCGCCTTCAAGGCCTTGTCAGCGAGAAACCCCGCTCTCATATCTGTCGAAAATCGGTGGATTATCGAATGCAACTTCCTTCATCCCTCACAACTCGTTTCGTAGCGCCCACTCTCTCCGCCATGGTCTGAAACGGACCGATGAACATGTCAGCGCTGGAACCCTGGCAATTCGCCCCCTTGACGGCTTTCATGGATGCTGCGGGGTGGTTCGTGGAGGTCGTGGTGAAGAGCTGGAATACATGACCTTTCTTTATGGAAGTCGATGAAGATGCTCCACTTCTTGAGGATGCTTAAACCCCCCTCGACTTCTACGCCATGACTATTCAGTCGCCCACGCCAATGAAAGGATGTTACGCCCCTCTGTATTGATTTCACAAACAACAAGGTCCGGATTGGGAAAGCTTTGTACCGCACGCTTGGGCTACCACAACGATTGAGGATTTTTCCGACTTGGAATCTCTTCAGATCAATAGCTGTAGGTCATGCTGCCGTATTCACAAAAGCTAGCCACGCCTGGAGGCTTATACGCCGGTGAAGGACTATGCTTCGTCTTACCGATCAGGAAAATGTCCTCAACTGGTGTCATGGATTTGCGCCATCAATATTTCTTGCCACAGATAGCTAACACTGCATCCTTCTTGTTTAAGGATTCAAAATCCTCGGATGTCAATGGCGGGCAATTTAGGGCTCAGGAGAGACTGGGTCGTTCAGTAATTTTCAAAATCGGTCATTGAATTGTATCGGCTAGTACTCATCGGTGTTTTCAATCGCGAGGATTGGGACATGCACCGGAAAGCAGTTGACAGCGTGCTAGCTACGGGGATACGTGTGTAGTGAGCAGTGTCTAAGAAAGCCGAAGACGAACCCCAAATGGAAGCAAGCCAGTTAACATGATGACATTGCGTGAAGCATAAGCAGATACCTCATCGTATCTCAACGACCTTCTGAGTTCAGGACTGAATATCAAGCTCCTAAGTTTGAGGCCAACATACTGGCAGCTTCGACTTTCTAGCTCATGCTGCCCACGCTAGTTGGTCGACTCCTTGAATTCTCTATGTAAAAACACCTCAATTACCAAGACTGTGTTCGCTCTTGGCCTCAAATATCCTGCCTCTTACCAACAAATGCGAGAACCAAGACAACACTTCGTCTGATATGTCACTCGGTAGACGGGGAGGGGGCTGGAATCGTCGTCCGAGCCTGAGATACTGACAGTGCATAAGAAATACTCCCCAATGTGTGACACATCGCATATTATCAAGCACCCAAAACGCCGTCGCAACGCTTAATCCTTCTATCTTTGGAAGATGGTCGGTCTGAATGTATACAGACCTCTTCTTCACTTCCCTTCTTGGTATTCGGGTTCGACTTCGCAATCGATCGCAGCGAACAAATCGCGACCAATCATTGCTTCCATCTCCTCCATCTCATCAGGCTCCGTGCGCTTTCTCTGCGCCTCAACAGTATCCCGGGTGGGCAGCCTCCAAATCTCGTCGAAAGGCAACTGATGCAGGACCGTCCTCTGCTTCCAATTGACCGTGTCATTGCCAGGCACTCGAGGAAGAGCCAGAAATCGACGATATCCTGAAGTATTCCTTTCGTTACCCTCTTCTTTCATCTCCTCGTAAGTTGGCCATGGCGCTTCTGGACGCTCCTCTCTAGGTGGCGCCAAATCCGCTCTATCCTTCAGCCCAGAGGGAGTCCATATCGTCTCCTCAGATAAGACCGCACCTCTGCCCTTCGTGAATTGTTTCCCACCAAAAGCGACGGTGATCGGAGTCATGTCACCTGGTGGAGGGAGATCAGGATGCCGCGGCTGCAATTTATGCTCTTGCATGGCATAGAGCTGTTGTCTCCCCTCCTTGGCATGGTCATTGGCGCGTTCTTTGCGTTGCTCAATCCACTCGCCGAAAGTTTTAGGAACAAATGGAGAGCCGAGGATTTTGGGAGGACTGTCCGGAGTCTGAGGACTTTCTTCGACGAAGCCCATTTCCCTGGGAACTTTGGGATGCTGAGGAGGATCTTTGATAAGGCCCATGACCCTGAGACTTTTGTCTACTTTTGCCCACTCCGCCTGCAGCTGTGTCCGTTCATTGACCCATGTCCTGGAGTTGGTATGGCTTGCCTCTCTTCGTTGATTAGGGAACCCTCGCCGCGAGGGCCCTCCCACTCGGGCGTCATTGCTTCCAAACGCTTGTTGACGTGCGTTAGGCATTGGATCACCTGCGAGCACTCCTTGGTCTACCTGGGATAGTTCATGAATCTGAGCTACTGTTGCAGCTGGCACTTGACCTGCTGCACTCGGTAGCTGCGTGTGCATCGCACTTCCTTCTGCTTGCATGTCGCTCGAATATTGTTCTCTTCTCGCTGAGTGCGGGTTGTTCGAATGAGCTGATGAGCCGAATAAGGGTGAGGGCTCTGTGTACCACAAATTCTCAGATCCACCTGTGATATGTGTGTGTATTGCGTCCTGCCCTTGAGCAATAATCCCTGTAGGGGTCCCTTTATGAAGTCGGTTGGAGGGACCTCGGGGCAAACCCTCTGCCAAACCAGCATTGGCTGGTAACCTCGTCGCCGCCTCAGAAGTACTCGCAGGCGTCTCTTGAAAATCATTGTTGTTGGGTGATGCAACATGAGATGGTTTGGAAGCTTGCTGTGGAACATAGACACCAGCTGTAGCATTGGGGAATTGGCTAACTGAAAGTCGTGAAGTCGGTATCTGCTCACCGCCTGCGGGTTGGCCAGGAATCTGAAGTTGCAGTCTTGGCCGAACATCGCCCTGATTGGGCCCCACTTCAGAGGTCAGCTGGGACCTATCAAGGCTTTGCTTGGCTGGCATACCTGGAACTGGAAGGGGAGACATCCTAGTCCTGACCCACGGCGATGCTGGTGCTTGACTTGCACTACTGGATTCAATTCTGCCCCAAGTCGAGGTTTGAAAGGGACGTCTATTATCAGATTTATTCCAAGTAGAATTTGACAAAGAGCCTGAATTGTTTTGACCGGTCTTGTTCCATGGTGAGATTGTGTGCTGGTATTGTACAACAGGAGCTGGACTGGCGGTGAGTCCTTTCCTCCTCCAAGAGATCGTGTCAGGACTCTTCAAAGGAGATTGCGAGACACAGCTAGGATTGTTTGATTCGGTCTTATTCCACGGTGACTTTGAATATTTGTATGATGTAACAGGGGATAAAGGAGCGGTGCCTTCTCTTTCTCTCCAAGATGAGTGCTGAAGATAACGCGGACTTGCAAGCAGTTTGTCATCTTGTACACGCCAGGGAGAAGTCAGGTGCTTAGTTGCGGACGTAGGAACTGTTTCCATTAGTCACATTTCCTTTCCTCAAAATTCACACTGTCGAACCTGAGTCTGGGAAAACTCCCTGTTCAGGCGCCAAATCTGATGGTGATGACATCTCAACAATCAACCCATTCGATCGTTCGAGTGTTGTGTTCCTCGAGCAGTGTTGTCTGGAGGCTTTGTTGTTATGCACAATGTCGTTGTTAGACTGTGTGAGTTGTAGTGTGATATGAAACAAGGTGTGATCATTAATTTCACAAAGGGTATTGCCGTAGCGGTGACAAGACAACAAGAAGTCAAAGCATTCACCGACGGTTCTGGATTTCACGGTCTGGAGTGCAATTAACAGTCCCGAATGCCGTTGGCAGTGCACTCCTTTCATTCCCTGCGTGAAAGTACTCGTTGACCCTCGACGGGCGAAGTGGGCTCTTCATTCATGATTAGGCTTCACATGTCGATAAGATGAATATGATGAACGCTGTAGTCTCTCGACTGCTGTCTTTCTTAGCTTTCAAAGTCGAGAAGGCCGCGGAAAGTTTACTCCCTTCATCCATATGATACAAGTCAATTGCCTTGATGCTACACTTTCTTCATTCACAGCAAGACTTCACGAGCTTATAACACAAGCTCATTATGTCAGTGGTTGTTCAGAGGTCTCGATCTACTACCTGTCATAATTATACACGCTCGAAATATATGTTGATTAATGATATGTTGTATGTATTTTGTGACATAGTTTATCGGCTCACATAGCATGCAATCCTAAGGAATGTCAAGAGGTAACTCAAAGGGCAGCCGGGGCAGCCGTGGGTCGTGCCTTCCAAGCTTGCCGTTAACAAATCCGAAAAACTCTTGTGTCGTCCTACATCAGTCTTGACACACCATGTATCTGCTCATGCTGCCCAACAGACCCTCAAGTCATTAGTAGAAAGTGGCCCGCCGTGAGAGACATATCTTGGCTACCCACAAAGCAATCATACTTCCTGTCAGACCTAAACCCAGCACGACGCTCGCTCAGATTCATCACAACGTCTCGGGCTACCTCTGTCACATGAAGTTGGATATATGGCTAGTAAGTAGCCTGAAGAATTCCAGCACTTACAGCCAAAGCACGGGCTCCAAATCTCCGAGCAAAGTCAGACATTGAAATAATTAAGGCGAGTCTCAAGTCTCAATATCGGCCGTAAGGCTGAACAGGCGTACGGAGGGATATTTTGCCTTCTTTCGGACCTCACCTTTCTTACCAGGTAGACATATACAACTTCACTCACAGCATCAACATGCCCACCATACCACTACACCTAGCACCAAAAGAACCCATCAAGCCCACATCAAACCCCTTACCCCAATTACTCCACACGCCCACCGGTCTCGCAATTCTCGAAATCCAAGGCACCATCAACCTACCGCCCGCTCTACCATCATCACCCAGTACGCCCGTTGGCCGCCTCGTCTTTCCAGATTACTCGTCCGATGCTTCCGAGAGCGATAAGTCATGGATGAAGTGTGTGCACCTTTATGTAGGACTGCACCAGCGCTTGACGGGTGAGGTGAAGAAGCTGCCGAATCCTGTGGCGGTCATTCGGAAACGCGATTCTGAGCTCAGTGACGGTGGAAGCAGTGATGAGCAATTGGAGATTTTGGATATTGTGTATTGGAAAGTCGTGTTTTCTAATCGTCCTGAGCCTGTGGGCACGTGATTGCCATCTCCTCTTGGACCCAAACGCGCTTTGAGTGCGCCAAGCAGCAGAGCGGGGATGACGATCTTTCAGTTTCAGCCGCGCCAACCATCTCAACTGGCTGAACGGGTTGGGACCAGCGAAATGTGGTCGACTATGAGATGTACAGAATGGGAGGGATTTCAATCTTCGATTAAAAGCATCCAAGCTCGCCAAAATCAGTCCTTACTTCGCATTGCTTTGGGATTCGGCAATTGGACTTGATCATGGGAGACACTCTCCGTTTTGACCTCAGGTCCTTGGCAGGACTATTGGTCTCGGCCACTGGCTGGAGTTCTCTGGCAGTAAGTGAATTGTTTATGGTGAAAGCGCATCAATTGATCCTTTACAGCTGTTTGTTGTCATCCTTGGCAAGCTATCAGTTTCTGCCATTTACAATTTGTACTTCCATCCACTCCGCAACTTCCCCGGCCCCAAACTAGCAGCAGCGACACCGTTTCCCTTTGTCTGGCGATTGCTAAATGGCCGTTTTCCCGCATGGACCAAATACTTGCACGCTAAGTATGGCGTCGTCGTTCGAGTCCATCCAGACGAGTTATCATTCATTGGATCTTCAGCATGGCAGGACATTTATATGGCTCGTCCCCAGCTCCCAAAACCGACATTTGGTGTGCTCGAGACTCCCAATGGTGCACCGTCGATTGGAACTATTCCTGACCCCGAGACCCATGGTAAACAGAGAAAGATCATCAGCTACGCCTTTTCGGAGCGTGCTTTGAGAGAGCAGGAATATATCTTGCAAAGGTATAGCGATCTCTTGATCACCCGCCTACATGATCAGATCAAGGAGGGAAAAGGGGTCCAGGAAGTTAATATTTGTGATTGGTATAATTTTACCACTTTTGACGTACTTGGTGATCTGTGTTTCGGCGACTCGTTCCATTGCCTTGAGAAAGGGGATAACCATCCATGGGTAAGTGCTCTTTTGAGGTTAATTTTCGTTTGTTACCATGGGTGCCAGCAATTCTGGCGTATTCAGAGATTGAAAATCAGAAGCAATGTAAAAAGTTGGATGAAACAAATTGTGCTTCTGACTGCCTCACTATCGATTTCTTCTACAGGGACAACCTTCTCCCCTGTAGTCAACATTTCTACAAATTGAGTCACAAAACCAAAAAATAAGCATCTCCTCAGAGTACTATCTAATCTCATGCTCTACAGGTAGCAGCCGTATTCAAAGGCGTGAAATTCGCCCAAATCCTCACCGTCTTCCACCACTTCCCCCCAATGTACACAATAATCACCTGGCTCACCCCACCCCCAATCAAAGAAATGGCCATGCGCAACCACACCTGGACCCGCGAAAAAGTCGACCAACGCATCGCCTCCAAATCCGACCGCCCGGACTTCATGAAATACATCCTCGAAAACAACCACCCCGGCGGCATGACTCGTCCGGACATCGACTCCACGACTACGCTATTGGTATTGGCGGGGAGCGAGACGTCGGCGACGACGTTGACGGGCGCGACGTATTTCTGTCTGAAGCATCCGGAGAAGATGGCGCGGTTGGTGAAAGAGATCCGAGGCGCGTTTGGGGGTGATGCGAAGAACATTACTGTTTCGGCCGTCTCATCGCTTCCATACCTTCATGCTGTATTCCAAGAGACGCTGCGCGTGCACCCTACTGGTCCCATCTCCGTGCCCCGGCAAATTGATCGCCCTGGCGTCGAAATATGTGGTATTCCTGTCCCAGAGGGCGTAAGTTTCACTCTCCCATGCCCTCATTCAACTAATCCTTGTTCCTCTCCATCATCTCCCCAAGTATCCATTCAACAAATCTTCTTTCCTCAAACTTCTAACCTTCATGCTTGTATACCCAGTACCGAGCCGGCATCCCCCAAAAAACCGCCTTCCACTCCCCCACCAACTTCGTCGAGCCAGACGCTTTCATCCCCGAACGCTGGCTAAATGAAGACCCCAAATTCAACGCCGACAATCATGAGATATTCGAACCCTTTATGGTAGGGCCACGGAATTGTATCGGCAAGCCGTACGTATACCCCATTCCCCTTCACCGCTTTTGTTTCTTCTATTTCTCTTCGGGGTAATAGATCCATACTAATGCATGGTGAACAGGCTCGCGTGGGCGGAAATGAAATTGATTCTCGCAAAGGTGCTGTGGAGTTTTGACATTGAGTTGGGTGGGGAGGGGAGGAATGTGGGGGAGTGGAATGATCAGAAGGTTTATTTGATTAATGAGAAGACGCCGTTGTGGGTGAGGGTTAGGGGGAGGGCGTGAGTAAGAAGAGGGGGGGAGGGGAGGTGGGGAGGTGGTGGAGTTGTTTGTGGACCTGCGTTTTGGGTATATGTGACGTGTTACGTAGCTATGTACATGGATTTGAGACATGGTGTTTCTGATGATGATCATGGATTGTGGTGGATTGAGACCTATTCACTCTCCAGCAAAACACAAATTTGGCTTCGCGTGTGCATTCCGTTTCAAAAATATCTCAGTCCCATAATAGTGGTCTCTTTCATATACCATGACGGATCCTTATCCTCACCCCCCCCAATCACAGCGCCCGAGTTCGCTTCCCCAGCGTGAGCATCTTCACACTGAAAGCCCGGCAGATAACTTTGATGGTAAATTGACCAGCAGCAACCCTCAGTGCGTGGTTTCAAGGTATCTTTAGACCCTCCGTGGTTGTCGGGGTGGCTTGTTCTCGAAGACTTGATCGTTCAGGATAGGGTCTGTGCCTTGGGAGGACTTGCTGCTGATGTACTGGTTAGAACTATGGTCAAGAGCTCTTCGTTTGCCCTCGATGGCTGGATGGTTCTGGATGTTGACTGACTGGAGCAATAGGATCCCGTACCCCGCGACTAGTCCATCTGGCTGAATCGCGGTAACAATGGCCAGGGAAGATGTACGATCGTACACTTTGCTGATCTCAAGCTCACAGATCAAATCATCCTTTGCTCGCGAACCTTGCAAGCGCAGGGCCCAACTCCTCCTCACTCCTCTTCAACTTCGTCCTTACCCTCTTATTCTGCTCATCCCTCAACGCCTCAATCCTCACCCTCTGCTCATCAATAACATTCCTCTTCCCCTTCTTCCTCAAATGCTTCCTCAAACTACTATTCTTCCCCCTCCCCCTATTCTTCAACGCCAACACCGGATCCTCAGGCTTCCTATCCAAATCTGCCTCCTTTTTCCGCTCAGCCGCAGACGCCAGATCGAGATTTCCCACGAAGTCTGGATTCAGGGAGATCATCTCGGGCTGGAGTTTATTGAGCAGGGCTTTGACTTCGCTTTCCTGGCGCTGCTTGGGGGTTTCATAGGGGTTTAGTTCCAGGGCGTCGAAATTGGGTTCGCCGGCGCCGGGGACGATGATGCTGGAGAAACCGCGGGAGTGGG
>JAABUP010007045.1_pt1 | contig 15441 bp, 19 predicted proteins | sample 5559201 | NCBI WGS metagenome assembly JAABUP01 (sample SAMN10711887, study PRJNA513373) | rock metagenome | isolation source: Antarctica rocks | place: Antarctica
AGCACGAGCGCAAGGTCGATGAGCTCCTGTGGCCTGGCCTGCTGCAGGGTATCAGTACATCGTCACAGTGGTCTTTCTGCTGGTGTTCAGTGCGAACATATTTGTGCGCTGCATGGCTTCGATCGCCGGCATCCGAGTCTGCTGGCAGAACCAGAGCAGTGCGCTCCTGCCCTCATGCAAATTGCGCCTCGGATGCAACCCATGCTCAGAGCCAGCGCCGCATGTCCAGCGCACGCAGCGATGTTTGCATGGCACCTCGTGCGACTTGCAACTTGCCTCGCAAAGTGGATGCTAAGTACCAGACGCATGACAACAGGCGGCGAGCCTGTAGAGCGCTTCCCGATGCCCTCTGTCCGACGGGTAGCATCAGAGCTCCAGTCAGCTGCACCCGCTGTGCGAAACATGGCCATGCGCGTCTGGTGCGTGCTCGCGCTGGACTTGCAGGCGTGCGCGGGTCTTTGCTCATGCTGGGTTGCGCATGCAATCAGCTGGCACGTCGGTACCTTGCTTCAAGCCTGCCTAGCTAGACCTAAACGACCACATTCATACAGGAATGCAGCACGGCCTTGCGGACCTGGCCACATGCAGGCCGCTGCTTCGTGCAGATGTCCATGCATCGAGCAGAGCCGCTCGCTGGGGCCGCAGGCAGCTGGACCTCGTGGTGGCGTGTCGCGTGTTGCCGCTGCAGGCGCTGAGCTTGCTCTTGCTGCCGCTGCCGCTCACGCTGCCGCGCTTGTTCGGTCTGCTGCTGGCGAATCCAGTGGCTATCATCGAGGGTGAGCCCACATGCGCTTGCGGCCCACCCACTGTCGACGCAGCCCAGGCTCTCGCTAGTGCGGGCACGCCCAGGCTCTCGCTGCGGGCACGCCCCAGAGGGACTTTGGACACTCACGCGATGTTCTGCTGCAGGCGGGGAGACTGACGAGGTGCTGGAGCGCACGCGGGAGCTCGCGCGGCCGCTGCACCGGCCGCTGGTGCTGCCCTACGTGGGCCTGACCGTCGTGGCTCGTGCGCTGGGTGCAGCCAAGGGCGCGCTGCTGGCGGCCATCCCTTCGCGCTGGGTGCGTACCAGGCCCATCCCCTGACTCTGTATTGCTGGCCGGGGGCAGGCCTGCTGGGCACGCCTGACTCCTGCGCGTCCCAGGTTCGCGAGATCCCGGAGATCCCGATTGCAGCGTACGTCGTCCTGCTCCTCGTCTCCGTGTTTCTCACCAGGTGTCGCGATCCCACCTACCGCCTGCAAGCGTGCCATTCTGTGCACCCGCTTTGGTTGCACTTTTTTATCATGCACCTGCCTTGGCTGCAGTCGGTTGCCTGCTAGTTGAGCGCCCTGCTTGCGCCACTGAGGCGCAGGCTCCAGGACATGCTGCCTCTCGCCGTGTACCAGGAGGCGCTCAAGGAGAGGTGACAGTGGCACGCATGGACCGAAATCATTGTGTCCTGCTTTCATGCTTTGTCCCCGGCATGAAAAGAAATTCTGGCTGAGGAAGTGAAGCACGTAGGATGATGTTTATGATAAAAAAACTTCCTGCAGCGGCAGCAAAAGCTGAGATCCGAACTGAAGCATCCCACACGCTGCTTGGCACAACACAATGCTCCTCAGGGACGGCTCACCTGCAGCAATAGATGCACTGCCAAACCTTCCACTGGTCCGCGAGGCGGACGAGGCACTGGGCCTGGTGAGAGCCACTGCTAGAGCATGCACAGTAGAACAACGTATGCGTTGCCCACCGTGTGTTCTGTGCAGGTCTTTGCCAATGCCTGCGCAAGGGAGGCAGCGCAGCAGCTCTGTTCCGTAAATGTAGAGCGGCGGTGTTTGGAAGGAGGCCGGTGCGCGACATCAGGGCTGTTTCGATGTGCTCTGCGCAGCCTGCAGGCCTTGCCATGGTGCTCACGTGCCGCCTACACAGGGGAGCCTGTGCTATCAAAGCTACTAAACAATGCAGGCGACGAGGCAGGCTGTTCCGAGGTGAGTGTGGCCACGCTGCTGTCTGGCTGATCACAAGCAGCCAGGTCCTGGCCAGCTCTCGTGTCCTTGGCATCAACCACTTGATGGCGCGCGGATACGCAGAAACACAACCTTCCTGTACTGCGGAGGCGTGTGAAGCAGAGTTTGAGCGGCAGTGCGTTGACGCGAGCGAGGCAGCCTGTGCGAAAGAGGCAGCAAGGTTGTGTGCAGCGGTGTGCGAGCCTGTTGCCACCTGCACGCCGTCGTGACGCCCGGCGGTGGGCAGCGCATGTGGTGAGGGAGCGGTTGGCTGCTGCAAATAGAGGTGCAGTTGGGCGCAAGCACTCTTGGAAAGCATCCACTGCGTTGCGGACGATGCAATAGTTCAGCAGGGCAGCTGCACCCACAGGCGCAAGGCAGCAGCAGCTGCACAGACACACTTCCCGGCGACCGAGTGAGGCCAGGACACAGACCGCATGCCACCTCGGTAGAGCCTGGCAATGACAGACGCTAATACCAGCCTACAGAATATACGCATGCTGAAAGGACCAAACCGCTTTCTCCTCAACCATCCCACAGAGTTTGACCTCAGAGCCAGCCACCACTGGCCCCGGCGTGCACCTCGGCGGCCGGCTCAAGCACGGGTGCATGGTCAGTGCACAGTCAGAGCATGCATTCATCTGTCAGCATGCCTTGTCCCGCCGGTCGCTGCCACGCTCCGCTCAGTACACGTAGCCCTTCTCGAACGTGCGCTCGCCGGCCTCGGCCGACTCGCTCGCCGGGTCGTACTTGCCCAGCTGCGCCATGGAGTTGGCGCGCGCGCGCTTGAGCAGCGCCTGCTGTGCGGCCTCCATGTTCTTCTCCTCGCCCTGCGGCGCCGCGACCAGCGCGTTATGCGGGCACAGGTTTGCATGCGTGTCGCCGCAGCAAGCAGGTGCCGTCTGTCGCTGACGCTGGCCATGCAGCAGAACTCTGAGGCCTGCCGCTCGGCGGTGACCAAATCGATGGTTGCAAATCTGCAGAGCGCGGGCCCCGCGCCTGCCAGCTCTTGAGCACGCTGTTCTGCAGCGCGCGCGCGTACGAGAAGGACACGTGCCACGGGTTGGGCGACTGGTTCATTGCGTTCAGGTTCAGCGTCGCCTCCAGCTCAGACTGCCCGCCCGACAGGAACATGATGCCTGCGCAACGAGGGCGCGACGAGTCGCAAGGCTGGCGGCACACCATATGACCGCCACACGCTTGCAGCGCGCCAGCTTGAGCGGCAGCGCGCCCGGGCCACGGTCGGGACTCCAGCACAGCTTGGCATTTACGTGATCACTGCCCCCTTCCCTCCCATGGTTGCCCAAAACCCACACCGGCCAGCTCTGCGCGCCAAGCCGGGGCAAAGGCGCGCGGCGCACCCGGCACAGACGGGGGCACGCGGCGCGTGAGCAGCTTCATCGTGTAGTCGGCGACCTGCTCCGGGGTGCCGCGGTTGGGGTTGTCCGCGCCCGGCGTCACCATCGAGGGCTTCAGCAGGATGCCCTCGAACATGACCTTGTTGTCCGCCAGGTACTTGAACGTCTCTGCCCAGGTCGCCTCGGCCACCTCCAGCGTGCGGTCGATGTCGTGCTCGCCGTCCAGCAGCACCTCCGGCTCCACGATCGGCACCAGGCCGGCCGCCTATCGCCCACGGAGCCTGGCTGAGCACAGGCGCGTGGCTGGCCGCGGGAGTGCAGGCGCACCTCTCTCAAGCGTACAGGGCAAGTCAGCAGCTCACAGCCGCGACCTGGGCAATATACACCAAGTCAACAGCGCAGTCGTAAGCATGCAGCGGCGCCCTGGGCAACCCAGCGACTCGACACGGGGAGTCATCAGCACACAGCAGCGTCCTTGACAACCCACCAGACTCGCAAATCTTGCACAGTTGCGCACGCCCCCGGTCACAGCAGGCCTAGCCTTGAACTAGGGCACACGGCCCCGCGTGACGCCCGCACCTGGGCGATGGCTGCGTAGCGCGCCAGGGCGTACGCCGTGTCGCGCATGGCGATCAGCGAGGGCCCCGACGGGATGGAGACCACCCCGCGCCACTTTGCAAAGCGCGCGCCGGCCTTGTAGTACTCTGCGCAGCGCTGCGCCAGGCCGTCGAGGCCCTGGCACCAGGACTCGTTGTTCGAGTTGGCCAGGGGCACCAGGCCCTTGTCCACCTTGATGCCTGCAGCAGCCCGGCAAGGAGTCAATGCAACGGCTCGCTCCGGCCAGCCCTTGCCTCACGGCTGCGCGGGTGCACGGGCAGCAGGTCCAGGCTGATGCCGAGCGAAAGCGCGGCCGGCCGGCGAGCAGACGGCTGCCGGCCGTGTGTGGACGGCGCGGGCCTCACCGGGGACGATGCCCTGCTTGCCCAGAACCTCCACCATGGACGGGCCCTTGCTCGTCTTCTGGTACAGCGTCTCCTCGAACAGGATGGCGCCCGAGATGTACTCGCCCAGGCCGGGCGTGGTGACCAGCAGCTCGCGGTACGCCCGCCGGTTGTTCTCCGTGTTCTCCAGGCCGATGGAGTCCAGGCGCTTGCCGCAGGTGGCGTTGGACTCGTCCATGGCCAGGATGCCGTGCCCCGGGCTGGCCACCTTCTTCTGCAGGCCCCCATGGCAATGCCTCAAGACAGAGCTTATATGAGGCCTGCCCTGGGTTTCTGCACCGGGCGGGTGCGCGCGCAGGGGCGCATGCGGGCGCGCACTGCAGTGGAGATGAGCTCCTCGTCATAGGCGCCCGCCCTGACGACCATGGTGCCGCGGCCGGCCACAGCCTTCGGCTGCTTGGCCTGCACCGGCTTCACACCCATGAAGGCGGACGTCTTGGCAATCATGGTGGCCGCCATCTTGAAAAACACAGAGTCAGGAGCTACTTGTTGCAAAGGCAGAGGCCAGGATGTGGTGCGAGGGGCGCTGATGGTTTGTAGGCCCCCGAAGGGCTTCAAGCGGTCGTATGAAATGCGGTCGATGAGGAAGCGCAGCGGAGCGCTGCTGCATTGGGAAACAGAGCCTGGCAGGCAGGCGGCAAGCATGCATGCCCAGCTGCACGCCCGCCACTGGACCGTCCGCTTGTGTGCCCCTCTGCCGGCCGTGTAGCAGCTACGGGTGCCAGGCGATGGAGGCTGGTGAAGCCAGTCTGCCCAAAGGTGGCACGCATGCCCCGTACTTGAGCTCCAGTGCAGTGCTGCATGCCGAGCGCTGACACTGCGCTGCACCGCAGCTACGCTGCAGAAAATGGTGCGCGAGGCGCTGCCGCCGGACGTGCGCATCGCCGGGGATGCTGTGGAGCTCATCCTGGAGTGCTGCACCGGTGCGCTGGACCCGCCTGGCTCCTGCGGCGCAGTGCATGATCCCAGTTCGGCTGTCCTCCGGTCCCGTGTGGCTCGGCCGGACGAGCGATTTGCTCAGGCTGCGCCTCCTTGGGCGCAGAGTTTGTGCAGCTGGTGTCTTCGGAGGCCAACGACCTGAGCGAGAAGGAGAAGAAGACCACCATCACGCCGGAGCACGTCCTGGCTGCACTGGAGCAGCTGGGGTTTGCAGATTTCCAGGAGGACGTGCGCGCGTTCTACGGCGACGTCAAGGAGAGCAACGCGCAGCGGGGTGCGGCCGCATGCTTCTGCTGTCGCGCTGCGCCTGTCCTGCACGTTTGCAGCGCAGGCTTGAGCGGCGTTGGTGGCAGGTGCTCAAAGGGGCAGCAGCCGGAAGACGCGCGCGGAGCAGAGCGGCCTGTCCGAGGCGGAGCAGGTGAGGCTTGTCCGTTATGAAGGCACACGCGCGTTTAAACAAAGCGTAGACGGCAGAGGGCATGACTGTGTGCGGAGCGCCCACAGGTTGCCCTGCAGCGCAAGCTGTTTGCTGAAGCGCGCGCAAGGACCACAGGCGCGCTTGCGCCTGCAGACGCTGCAGCCTTACCTGCGCCGGCGCCTGTAGGTTAGGGCGGCCGAGCCTTCGCGCTCGAACGAGTTGGAACTATGAAAGTCAAGCGAACCAGCGGAAAGCAGAGAACACTGGGTGGAGTCTCGCTTATGTGTGTACGTGTGGATGGTGGGTTAGAAGACGAGACTTCAGGGAACCGCCGCGCTCCCGCCTGTGACGCTGTGATCCCAGTTGGTGCAGAGCCGCACCTGGCTGATACCTGGGTGGAGTCCTGTGCTTGGTCGTTGTTTTTGGGCTCGTTCACTGTTGCTCCCTGCCGCCTTTGCTTTTCATGAGCGGGTAGAGTTTACCCAGTACATTGTATGTCCATGACGGTGACACTGCGTTCACGGGCGAGGAGCCCCGTCTGTGCTAAGTAATATTGGTGCACAGGCCCAGCTAGGCTGACGAGCATCCAACTGTTGTAGTGTGTTCTGTGCATGCACATTTTATGCATAAGTGCAACAGGCGATATATTGCAGGTCATCTTGCTCAATGCTTATTATATTTGTTCGGCGCCATATAGTGCAAACAGGTTCGCCAGCGTGACCCCACCACAGTTTTTGCATGGCAATGCATCATGGTAGCATGCGCCGTACGTCACAAAGGGCGCCGGACAGTGCCTTGGAAAATTTTGTCTGCAAGGTAAAGGTCTTTTTAAAGCAGGCCGCTCAGGCTAGCAAACCCTCGGCTAGCAATTGTTAGTGCCTCACCACTTTAATGCAAAGTAGCATAAGGCTCTCCTAGGGCGGAGCCCGGCCTGGTGGCCGGCATGCTGAGGCCCTGGCGTGCGCTCTCGCAGGGCGCCAGGGACCGGGCGCTGGGCATTACTTTCATCTTGCTGGTTGCAGTCATCTGGGTGTTGGCATCCTTTTTGGTGCAGGAGGTTGAGGCCGAGGGGCTGAGTCCGTTTGTACTGACCTACATCGCCAACTCCCTGTTCATCATCTACCTTCCAATATATTGCGTTGCGCAGAGGTTGCAGCAGCACAGGAAAGTGCACGAGAGGTGAGCGCGTGTGCCCCAGCTGCTTGGCTGCTCCCTGCTGCTGTGCATACACCGCTCAACCCACTCAATGCCTACTGTATGCGCTATGGCCGCCCCAGGAGGCATGCCGGGAGCGATGCGGGCGGGACGGAGCCCGTGTGTGTCGCCCCAAGCGCCGGGAGCGACGAGGAGAGCTTTGTGCTGGTCGACTCCGCGGGCGCGAGCGATGCCCCTACCGCGCCCAAGGCGGCCGTGGCACCCGTCGCCCGCCTCTCCGTGAAGCAGACTCTCCGCGCCGCTGCCGTGGTACGCTCACCAGGGCCTGCCAGGCGCTGTCATGGGCGGAGCGGCGGGCCCTGCCTGACAGGCGGACGGCGCCCGGCAGGTGGCGCCCCTGTGGTTTGCGGCGCAGCTGTGCTTCAACTACAGCCTGGCGGCGACCACGGTGACGTCCAACACCATCCTGGCGTCCACGTCGTCGCTGTTCACGTATGCGCTGTCGTGCGTGCTGCTGCGCGAGGCGTTCACGGCATACAAGCTGACGGCCATCCTGCTCTGCATCACAGGTCCGCCTGCGCCCGCGCTGGCCAGCCTCCAGTAGGCGCCTGCTTGTGTTTGACGGCCGCAACTGTTTGCTCTGTTTATGAGCTGATGAAAGTGGAGCGCTCAGGCGCTCGGCAGCAGGCTGGGCTGTCTGGCAGTGCCGCGTCGGGGCTGCCGCGCGGCCCCCTCAGGCCTGGGGCTGCCGGGGGGGGGCGCTGGGCGCGCCAGGCACGGCCATGGTGACGCTGGCGGACGCGCGCAACGCTAGCACCAAGCCGGGCAGCGTCGGCGGCGACCTCCTCGTCCTGCTCTCCGGCGTAGCTTACGCGGTGCGCGCCCCCCGGCTCCGCAGCCCTCCCACTAGCCTGGTTGCCGCTCCGTCACTGCTTCGGGCTTGGAGCGCATGCTGCGTTTCAGGCCTGCCAGCGGCGGGTGGAGGCAACGGGCCGCACGCCCGCGCGCCAGGGGTACACCGTGGCCATCCGCATGATGCTGCGCGACGACGGCAGCGCGTCCATGATGCTGTTCTTTGGCTTTGTGGGCGCGCTCAACGCGGCCTGCCTGGCGCCCGTGCTGCTGGGCCTGCAGCTGGCCGGGCGCGTGAGCGTCCTGACCCTCTCCTCGCGCGTGCTGCTGCTGACCATGTGCAAGGGTGCGCGCCCTTGGGAGGCTGGCCCTAAGGTGGGCGCCTCCTGGCTCCGCCTCAGCAGGCGTGTTATCGTAAGAGCATGCACCTTCCACCGCACTGCTTTGTGGGCTGCGAGGGTGCATGTTGCCAGCATGGTGGCGAGGAGGGCTCACACAGCTGCACACTGCAACAGCGCTGCCGCAAGTGCCGGGTCATGCTTGCCGCCGTGATGCTGGAAGCTCAGCTCTCAGTGCACCACCACGCTCAACCCGCGCGGCTGCGCAGGCCTTTTCGACAACGTGCTGTCCGACTACCTGTGGGCGCGCGCCGTGCTGCTCGTCGGTGAGCCGGCACGCCCAGCCTGCGAGTCAGCCGTGGTTAAGATGCAATCTTTCTGCCTTGGAGTTGTCTCGGACCACACAGGTTGTGGTGCACGCAGTCCAGCAGGTCCCTGGCTGTCACACCAGGTGGCAGCTGGCCATGCACGCCGCCGCTCCGCGCGCATCAGCACTGACGCCGCCCCGGCGTGCCGCGCAGGGCCGACAGTAGCCACGGTGGGCCTGTCTGCGCAGGTCCCGCTCGCCGTCCTGCTGGACCTCATCTTCACTCACCCGGCCTGGCTGCGCAGCGCGGCGGCCGCGGCGCTGATGGTGCTGGGCGCTGCCCTGGTCCTGGCGGGCTTCTTCGGGGTCGCCAGCTGAGTGCGGGGTCGCACGCTGGGTGCTTTGCTGTGTATAACATGACACCCAGTGTCTTGCAACGAGACGACCCACAGGTAATGTTCCTGAAGACAATGTAAAAGTACAGCATTAGGGTGTGCACAATCACCACAACTTGCAGAGCGGAGGCGTCTTAATATGGCACAGCCCATGAGGTCCCACTATGCGTCAAAGTTGACAGACAAACGTCTCTTGCAGGCACAACAGTCGGACAGCACGATCAGGCCTGCGGCGCCCGCTCTACCGGACACCGCGTCACACCAGGCCCGGGACGCTGTCGCCGCCGTCCCATAGCGCGGCCCTGCTGCGCACCTCGCCCAGCTCCCGCGACTGCCCGAACGCGCTGACCACCCGCTGCAGCACGTCCGGCTGCCGCCTGGCCGCTGCCACCTGCGCCGCGCGCCCGCATCGCCAGGCCAGCCCGCTCGTTCCCGCCTGGTCACAGCGGCAAAGCAAAACGCCGCGGAAAGCATCCCCCGGACGCGGCTCTGGGATTAGGGTAGGGTTTTGGCGCGCGACACGGCGCGCACCTGCGCACGCTCGTCCGCCGACAGGCTGGCGAACAGGTTCTCGGCGCGGCGCGAGGCGGCGCGCACGCCCGGGTGGCCCAGGCCCAGGCGCTCCTCCATCTCGCGCGTCGCCGCCTCCAGCAGCGCGCACGCGCTCGCGCCATCGCCTGCGGGCTTAGGGCTAGGTAAATAGGTTCTGTTCAATTGGGCGCGACAGCCCTGCTCATGGAGGACCGCCGGCGCCGCGCTCTGAGGACGGCTGCAGGCACGACCTCGTACCGGCGCCCGCGCCGCGTGCGCGCCGCCCAGGGGTGCGCACGCGTCGCACGCGTCGCGCGATGGCCGGCAGCGCAGGCCGCGCGGGCGTGCGGCGCACCCTGCTGCAGGTAGCGCTCGGCGACGTCGCCGTAGACGGCCAGCATGCGCGCACGCACCGCCGCCGCGTCGGGCGCCCACTCGCGCGAGCGGTCGAGCACGTCGGCCAGCGCCGCCAGCTGCCCCAGCACGCCTGGGCGCACAGCGCCGGCCTCGGCGCGCTGCTGCAGCCAGGCACTGTGGCCACAGCGTGCAGGCGTGAGGCCGCGAGGCACTGGGCGCTTGCAGCTCCTCGTGGCGGGGCGGGCGGCGCGGTGTTGCGGGGGTGGAGCGGGCGCGGGCGCGGCGGCCGGGCGCGCTCAGGGCGCACCGGGGTGCCGGGCCCCGCCGACCCACTCAGCCTTGAGCAGGACGGCGCGCTCCAGCAGCTGCCGCGCGCGCGCCAGCCCGGCTGGGCCCTGCAGCGCCAGCGTGCTCCCCACGTTCTGCAGCGCCCAGACGCGCTCGGGCACGGGCGTGGCGGCCTCGCGCGCCGCCGCGCGCGCCGCCGCGGCCTCCGCCTCGTCCGGCCACTCCTCCTCGACCAGCGCCGCCGCCCGCTCCGCCTGCCCGGGGCCGTGTTGGAGAGTCAGAGACGTACGGCGAAGAGGCAGGGCTACCAGAGGGCATGCAGCGGCAAAGGCGTCGCATGGAGCGCCCTGCGCTGGTGCGCATCACGCGGCCGCCGCGCGCCGAGCCCAGGCACGCCACAGGCTTGCGCCGGGCGGGGCGCGCGCCTCGCGCGCGCGCTCCGCCTCGACCAGTGCGGCCCGCCCGGCGGACGACAGGTTGGCGCGCGCGAGCTCCGCGGCCTGCTTGGCAACCGCGTGGCCGCCGCCGAGCACGGCCGCCAGCAGCGCGGCCGTCTCGCCCAGCGTGTCCTGCGCGGCGCGCGTGCGCGCCGCTCACGAGCGCCGCCCCGAGTCGCGCGAGCGGTGGAAAGCGCGGCCTGCGGGCTCGGGCGCGGCGGGGCGCGCGCCGGCGGGGCCTGCCGCGCGCGCGCGCCCAGGCAGTCGCCCACGAGCGCCGCAGCGGCCTGGTACCAGGGCGACGCTGCTGCCTGCTTGGCCGGGCGCTGCCAGTACGTGAACTCCAGGAAGAATGCCGCGGCGAGCGCCTCGCCCGTACAGTGCGGCAGCGCCGCCGGCAGGCCCTGCGCGCCCGCCACCCAGCTCCTGCCTCCGCCCATCGCAAGCATGCAATCGCTTCAGGAGGGATGAAAGGGTGAGTCAACGCGGCCTCCCAAGACAGCACGCTCGCAAGACAGCACGCTCCCAGCACCCTCTGCGCTCAGCGCGCAGCGCGTCCAGGGCTCGGGCCAGGTGCGTCCGAGCCTGCACAGCAAGCTCGCGTTCAGAGCCGGCTGCGGCTCCGCACCTCGGCCGCCTGGAGCGCCTCCTCGTCCATGAAGTCCTCCAGCGCCGCCGCGGCGGCCGCGGCGTCCTCGCGCTCGACGGCGGCCACCGCGCCGGCCAGCACCGCCTCCGCGCGCCGCGGGTGCCCCGCCGGCAGCACGCCGCGCTCCGTGCGCACCTGCGCCGCCCCGCCGCCACGCTGCCGCGCGCGCGCCGGGCGCCACCAGATGCAACCAGGCAGCGCGCAGGGTCACAGCCGGGTCACAGGCGATGCGGGGAGGGCTCGGGGGGCCCGCCCACCTCCAGCGCCTCGTGGTGCGCGCCGCCGCCGCGCGCGTGGGCGGCGAGCGCGCCGCAGACGGCGCGCGCGCCCGCGGCCGCGGTGCGCGCGGCGGCCACGCGCATCCAGTGCTGCAGCTCCACATCCTCCATGGCCGTCAGCGCGCCCTGCGCGCGGAGTGACCCGCGCATGCGTTACGGCGCGCCCGTCCGCCCGTTCTGGCGCTGAGGGGAGCCGCGGCGCATCCATGAAGCGGCGCCGCCCGGCTTGCAGTCGCAGCGCAGCGGAAGCCGGCGCGACGCTGGGGGCGCACGCGGGTCGCGCACCTGGCCGGCCAGCGCCTGCAGGCGCACGCTGCCGGCATAGCGCTCGGCGGCGGCCGCGGCCGCCCGGCCGGCCAGCCCCATGGCGGCCTCCCGGGCAGCGTCCGCATTTGCGTACGCCGCCGCGGCCGGCTCGGCGTGGCCGCCCAGCGCGGAGCCGAGCGCAACGGTGACCGCGACGGCCGCAGGCTTGGGCGGGCGGCCCTCGGTCATGGTGCCCTGCAGGCGCGCCCACGAGGCTCACGGGGGACGAAGCAGGCCTGCCCTTGCATCAGCAAGCACGGCTGTGCTTTGGCGGCGGGGGCGTGATACGCGAAGTGCTCATACAGTCGGCGACCGCTGCCAGCCTGCCGAGCGCACGCTGGGCAGGCAGGAGACTGGGTGACTGGCGCATGAGCGAGGCCGGAGGCTGCTCTTGGGAAGTCTGTGCAGGAGACGCTCACTGGCGGGGCGCGAGCCCAGCGCCGTGGGGGTCCCGCGCCGCTGGGGGCCTGGACACGTCGACGCCGCCCTCGAAGCGCGCCGCAAAGCGCTGCTGCATGCGGCGCAGCTCGGCGCGCTCCGCCTCGCGCTGCCGTGCCTCGGCCGCCGCGAGCGCCTGCGCCTCGGCCTCCGCGCGCGCGCGCTCAGCCTCCAGGCGCCGGCGCGCTTCGTCTGCCTCCCTGCGGATACGCGCAGCCTGCGCTCACGCCTGCCCGGCCGCTCCATGGCACGCCCGTGTCCGCGCGAGACACATACAAGCCATGCAGTGTCAGAGCTCATAGCACACTCGGCGAGTGCACCCAGCGGCAGCCCATGCACGCTGCCAGTGGCAGCGCTGGCGTGGGGCCGGGCGGCCCGCCTGCGGCGCTCCTCCAGGGCGGCGCGCGCGCGCTCGGCCGCCTCCGCCAGCACGCGCCGCTCCGCCTGCGTGCGCTGCTCCAGCTCGGCGGCCAGCGCGGCCTCGTCCGCCTCGAACGCAGCCCGCTTGGCCTCCGCGGCGGCGCGCGCGCGCTCCGCCTGACGGGCGGCCGCGGCCTGCGGGGGCCGCGCGGACGGTCGGCCGAGGCGGCTCCCCTGCAGCTCTTGCACAGAGAAGGCTGCCACGTGAGGCAAGGACTCGGCGGCCGGGGGTCGCCGATGTCCCGAGTGCGCGCTGTTCGCCAAGCAGTGCGCCCCCATGGCCTGGCGCAGGCGTGCAGCCGCGGCGCGCCTGCAGGGCGGCGTCCTGCTGGGCGCGCTCGCGCTCGCGCGCATCGGCGCGCCGCCGCGCGACGCCCAGCCGCTCGGCGGCCTCGGCCGCGCGCGCCGCCTCGTCGCGCCTGCCCAGCTGCGCGGCCTGGCGGCGCTCGGCCCACGCTGCCTCCACCTCCGCCTGCGCGCGGCGCCGGCGCCGGTCGGGCCCCCACGCGCGCGCTGCGCCGGTCTGGCGCGGCAAGGTGCGCTGCGCTCGGAGCGCCGGGCGCGCACCAGAGCCAGGTCGGGGCGGAGCCGGTCGGCGCGGGCGCGGCCGCGGCCCAGCCGCGCGGCGCACAGGACCGCCAGCGCGAGCAGCCAGCCGACCTCCGCCGGCGGGCCGGGCGGGGTTGGGGGGCCCAGGAGGGAGGCGTCGACCGCGCGGCCGGGCTCCCAGGCAGCCTGGGAGGCGTCGACCGCGCGGCCGGGCTCCCAGGCAGCCTGCGCGCGCGCGAGGCCAGCTGCAGCACGCCAGGAAGCGTCAGCACGCTTGGTGCACAGCCGCGGCAAGCCGCCGCACCTCCGCCTGCCCGTCACCTGCCAGAGCTTGCGGCTCGTCAAGCTCTTGGGCCTGCGGCTCGGCCACGCCGAGCTCCGCCTCTCCAGGAAGGCACTGGCGGGCGCCGTCGCTGTGCCGCACGCCCCTGTGTGTATGGCCATGCGCACTGGCAGACCTTGCACCTGCCCTGCCAGCGGGCAGCGGGCTGTGCAGCGCCCAGGGGTTCTGGGCTGTCGTCGAGTACATGCTACTCGCACAGCAGCCCCGTTGCGCTTAAGCAGACGTTCTACGTTTTGTGGGTGATGCAGTGCGCATGACGTAGCAGCCTGGGCTGGAACAGAGCACAAGGTCACCCAGTGTGGCAGCCGACTCCGGGCTGATAACGAGCGCAAGCCCTTAGATGATGAAGGATCGTATGCTCCGCTCCGCCAACATGCCTCTGCTTTCATGTTGGTCGTACCTCGCACCAAGGTGGGGCCTGTCCAAACCCTGCGCACGTGCCGAACTCCTGTTGCCCAACGTTCACTGCCAACGTTTACTGGCAATGAGCAGCACGGATTGGCTAGAGGTTGCATCTCAACAGCGTCTGCCGGGCACAGTATCGCCGCCAGGATCTGCTGCGAGGGTCATCACACACACTCTCTTACCCTGCAACAGCCTGTCACCTTGTGCTATACACATGACCATAGCAAATAGCGTGCAAGCCTCGCGCAACATAGGAGAACTCAGCAAGTAGAGCACACGGCTCCCATCGAGAGCGGCATCCAGCTTGGAATGGACTGCTTCATCAGGAGTCTCCGAGACGGCTCGCCAGGCGCTACCACCTCGCTGTACGTCATAGAGGATGACCTGGCTTCGGTGCGAAGCGCTGCAGTTGTTGGGGAGGCACGCCCCGCTGCAGGGCCGTCCTGACGTCTGCAGCGCGCTTCGCTTGCAGCTGCTTGGCTGTTGGAGCAGTGCAGCCTGCAACAGCGGCCCAGTAGCCTTCTTCCTGCTCTAAGCACAACGTGACGAAAATGCAGGTCGTGCAGGAGCTCACAGCGGCCGTGCGGCAAGGGCGGGCGCAAGCCCAGCACGTCTTGTGGGCCGCGCTCGGTGGGAGCTGCCAGCCCAGCCACCAGACCTTGCAAGCCCAGCTGACTCTGGTGGACTGCTGCCCCGCGAACAGAGGTGTGTCGTCCGTCGAGCTGGGCTGCTTGCTCTAGGCACTGTCCTGCGAACCTCGCGCGAGCGCCTATCGGCCGGCAGGCGCGGGCGCCGAGCCGCCTGAAGCTGTTGCGCGCGCCGTGGCGGCGAGCGCGAGCGAGCGTCCTGCCGCCGGAGGAGGCCCCGCGCGCGCGACCCTGCTGGTGCTCGACACCCTGTCGGCGCTGCTGTTCTGGGACGCCGCACAGGTGCAGACAGCGCCCGGCGCGCCTCGCACGCTGCTCTCTTGTGCGTGGCGGTGAACCGCGGCCCCGGCGCCCAGGGCATGCTGTTGCTGGAGCAGCTGGGCCGAGAGGCGAGCCTCTCGGCCGTGCTGGCGGTGCTGCATGCGGTACGCCCGGCCCGACCGCCGCGCCGTCGAAATGGGGCCCGCGGCCTGTGCGGCCGCGACTGCGGCGCTGCGCGCTGACCCGCGCCGGCGCGGCAGGACATGCACGCCGCGTGGGAGGTCGAGGAGGTGCGCCGGCTGGCGGCGGGCACGCTGGCCGTCCGCGGCCTCGCCGGCGGGTCCGCGGACCCGCGCCCGGCAGACGGCGCGCTGGTCGCCAGCCTGAAGCGGCGCTCGGGTGCTGCCCGCCGCCGCCGCGCGGCTCTTACGGGGCGCACGCCGCTCGCGCGCGGCTGCTCCCCATCGGCGCTGACCCTACTGCGCCGCGCTGCGACAGGGCGCGTGCGTGTGGAGACCGAACTGTACTCTGTGTTGCCCGACGGCGGCCTCGCGCGATCCCCTGCGGCACCGGCGGGCCGGAGCGCGGCCGCCGCGCGCCCGCCTGGTGCGCCGGCTGCCAGCGCGGCGCTGATAGCGTGCTCGCACACTCAGCAAACACTGTGTGCGTGCGGGCGCAGGCGAGTGCGCAGACGGCTCCGTGCTGCCCCAGGCCGGGCCCCTGCGGCCCGGCATGCGGCTGACACTCACAGAGGCGGTGCGCGGCGCTGCTGGGCTTGTTGT
>JAABUP010007047.1_pt1 | contig 15437 bp, 8 predicted proteins | sample 5559201 | NCBI WGS metagenome assembly JAABUP01 (sample SAMN10711887, study PRJNA513373) | rock metagenome | isolation source: Antarctica rocks | place: Antarctica
GCGTAGTAGAGCCTATAGGAGAGTTCGCAGGATAGGTAGAGCAGTACTTAGGCTATAACGCAGAGGATAGGAAGGAAGGGTAGATTTGGCGCAGACGTGGTCGATAGAGAGAGGATAGTACTAGATAGACAGCTGCCCAGCATCGGAACGCAGGGCGTGCTTGCGGATCTGCGTGCTGCTACCTTAGCGCAGTACCTAGTGCTAATGCTATTCCTCCTTGCGCGCAAGCATAAGCGCTGCACTCGCGTTTTGGCGCTTGTTAAATCCCTTAGTGTTGTCCCCTCTAGCTAGCGTGAATCCTACTTTGGCGACCTAGATGTTAGCTTGGATCGTAGAGAGCAAGGCTGTTATGCATGTGTCGTGCGTAGTACCACAGCTGTCCCTAAGTCGCTCGAAGGCTTTGCGTGCAGTAGCTAGGCGCCTAAGCGCATTGTCGAAGCTGCCATCGCTAAGGTTCTTTAGGAATCGAACTTAGCCGCAGGTCACCTATAAGAGCAATGTTCAGCAGCTTTATAGTGCTTCCTAGACCTGGCTATAAGGCCGATGCGCGCTCTCTTCTGCGCGAAGCGTCTTCTCCATACTGTCCAGCTTGTGTACCACGCGCCTGTGCCACTTCCTAACGCTCTCTTTAAGGCCTTAGCACTTTGCAACATCCTCTTCGATTTCGGTCTAAGCCTAATCGACCTCCTAACTTCTAAGCGATCTACGCAATCCCACCTACCTAGGGACTTTAGCCTCTCGCAAATCCGTCAGGTGTTCTGCTAGTGTCTCTTGCGTTGTCTATAGCTGCTTAAGCTCCCTGCTGTAATTGTCGAAGACCACCTGGCGGGCGGGCGTCGCCTAGAGGATTAGTTCAAGGTTAGCGCATGCGAGCCTTAGCAGGAGTCGCTCGTCACTGTAAGAGAGGGCTAGCGCGAAGGCGTCGTCGCTGCCTAGCCAGCGGACTAACACCCTATTAACAGCATCTCTAGAGGCTATGCTAACAGCAAGTAGAAATGCGGCCTAGGCGATAAGGCGCGAAGCGTTAGTAACGAAGAGCAAGGCGGACTCCAGCTAATCTCTATAGAATAGCGAGCGTCGACGCACACAGCGGACCTATTGCTCGCAGACGATCCTAATAGCGAAGATAATAAGCTGCGTAAGGTTAAGGAACTAGGACACGTGCTAGCTAAAGAGATACCATCCGAACAGCAATAGCAGGACCTGCCAGGCCGCTATAATGCTAGAGTAATTAGGATTATAAGAGGGCTATATTAGTTATAACATGGAGGCTGCTAACTCTGCTCTATGCAGGCTTCCGCTCTGCTCCTAGCAACGCCCTAGTACCTCGTTGCGCACGCCCGTTTGCCCTCTAGGTGCTAATTAAAGTCCGTCCACAGCGACGTCTGCTGTCGAACCTAACGGCTCTTACTATCACAATCATGGAGAACGCGACTTTTGCTAGGTTCAGCTAGACCTATAATGCGATCAATTAGCGCGTCCTTGTAGGGACGGCCGCGTGCAAGGACTGCTGTGTCGACATTACCTACGTATACGCATCGCTCCTTAACCTGCTAAGAGATGTTAAGCTATTATGCCCACTTAGTTACTGTCTCCTATAGGCTGCTGTAGTCCTTAACCTAACACTCGGATATATCCTACTTAAGCGCAATCTCGCTAGAGAACTTAGCAGCTAGCACGACCTGTTGCGCTTCCCCACTAAAGACACTCCCTTCGCTACGTACACTACCATCCTTAACTATCCTACTAACAATACAGAAGAGGCTAACGAGGTTAGCATAAGCTACTTAGTGCTGATCGACATTACGAAGACACTAGTCGTACTTGGCCAGATGAGTTATAACGGCAGTGTCTATCGCAAAGCCGCTTACGCAGTGTATTATTTAGCTAAGGTGGTGCTATTAAAGCTACAGCGCAGGACTCTATACATAGACATGCTTGTGCCGTTACTCTAGTCTCTCATCGCCTGCGACCTATAGCCACTATATTAACACCTTACGTACATTCTTAGACGATTCCTTCTACCTTACCTTGCAGTATTCGCTCCTATAGCGCTGCAACTACTTAGCAACGCCCTCTAGCACCCAGATCTTAAGCAAGACCTCTAGATAATGCGAGACCAATATAGCTACCCCTTCGAGGTTGCTGCCCAATTCTAGCGGGTGTACGAGATACAGCTGCTAGACGAGGAGACTAAGAAGCAGCTGCGACGAATGGATTAGCGCAGACGCAAGCGTATTAGGGGATGATGGCAGTAGCAACCCTGCGGTCCGCTGCGTGCATAGCGTTGTCGCGCTAGGGTCGAGGCTGTTAGACGTGGGTTAGCGTTTAACGAAGGGAGAGACAGGCAGTACTACTTTAGCTAGATCTTCGATAAGCACTAGGCATGTATTAACGCCGCTGTCTCCTTGCATAGACTAGGGCTGACAGCGGGAGGTAGTTAGTAATAGACAGCCGCACCTGTGTCTTGCAGAAACGCGTTTAGTCCTTGTTAAGCACTAGGCATGTCTTACGACTACTGCCTCCCAGTTTGGGCTTGTCTCGCTAGTGTGCAAGCTATGCCCCCTTTTACTGCTATGGCCTTAGCCTATATAGTACCATTGTGTATACACTAGCCCGCTAGTTCTTATACCTGCCTAGATACCCTAACTAATCTATCCGCTACGAGCCTATGCCTACTGCCCATCTAACTACCACGAACCTATAACTACCGCATTAGATAACAACGTTACACTAGCGCCTGTCGCAGCACGAACAGCAGGCAGTCCTTGCGACGCACAATATAGGATTATTACTGGATATTAGTAGGTTACATTGTCTGACATTTGCGATAAGACCAAACCTACCTAACTATAGGCATGTAGAGATCGATAAAGCCTAAGAGCGCCTAAGGAGGATTCTGGAAGTTATAAGCAGCCTTGCTTAGAGCAGGGCCTTTGCGGGCTATAAAGAAGTTATATCTGCCTTATTAGCTGTGGACCAAGCTATAGGCGAAGCTATTAACAGGATTAACTTGGTCGATAATGCCCTAGCAGATATATAGGAGACCTTTAAGGAGCAGGCTATTATTAACCACCTCGCCTTGCTAGTGCCCGCAGTCGCTACGCCTGTCGCTTCCATTAACACGCTCGCTAGGCCAGCGCCTACTCTGTCTACTACTCCTATTAGTCCCTACGCCTCGCCCATGCCCCCTGCGTCGACTCAGACAGCGGTCGTGGAATTGGCAAGCACGCTAGCAAGGTCGACTGCTCCAACGCGTATAGCGGACGAAGAATTCGGAAACGCGCTGCCCTGTAGGCGTAACATAACTAAGAAGCGCAGTAGTGAGCTGTAGGATGCAACAGAGCGAGAGGAGAAGCGTGCAAACAGGGAGGAGAGGGCGAGGGAGAGATAGGAAGTTGCGGACGAGGCAGCGTTTAAGGTTCTAGAGGCGATGATCCTGCTGTTCAAGCTAGCTTTAACTACGATAGCCAACGCTAGCATTATTGCCGCAGTGTTGCAGGAGCAGTGGAAGAAGGGCTTCCGCTAGAGTTAGTCTCTAGGCGAAGGATGCGATCACATCCATTAAGTTATCGTCGCAAGCTACTGCGAGGTTACTAGGCTTAGTAATAACTGCGAGCTATCGCTGAAATCTTACGACAGCGACGCTAGCGTTAAGGAGAAGATAAGTGTCTGCTACGCCAACTACTAGATCGTCTGGCCACACTTGCGCGACAGGGTTATAGAGGCTGAGGCTAAGCTTCGAACAATGGGCGATAATGCTATTGCTGCTGCTGCGCAAGTCGAAGCCTATGCCTAAGCTAGCGAGGAGGAAGGGGAGCGTAACTTAGGGGCAGCGTTTAAGCCCGAATTTGACGTTTAAGTCTACTGTGCAACGAGACGTTTGGCTGCGACGTACACTACGACACCATTACCGCGTGCTACGCGGCTAGTCGTAGAGATGCTATGTTAAGCTATAGGGTCGATCTATACTGCTCTCTGCCTGTTTAGCAGGATTGCGCACTACTAGGTGGGAGTCGCTATATATACTCGCTCTCCCAACCTATTTCCAGAGCCTTACTACTGTTCCCCTCTTCCTTGCGTGCTATTGTACTACGCGACGTCGCAGCCGATTAAGTGCAGTGTTAAGCTAGTTCTCTTCCTCTTTACCTTACTACCTATAGGCCCATCTTTAATATGAACCTACAGGACTTATAGGGTTACTAGATTGTGCACCTTACGCAGGCGCTGTGTTGCATACTCGATTGTTCTTGCACTAGCTGTCTGACCTGCACGTGTCGCAGCTTTGTCTAGAGGCTGACGCATATGTGTTTTATCTGGAAAGTAATTGCTGTGTTATGCAGCTAGGCAGCTAGTCGACAGTTAATATAAGCTGGGCGTACTGCTACATGTTACCCTCGGCACCTCTTACTAACATTATAGCCCCTACTACTAAGACTATCGATCTTACCTATGCAGAGAGCCTAATCGATCTAACCTACGAAGACAACGATGCTAACCTATAAGCACCTTACGAGCTTAACGAGGATGGCGTCCTCGTCTTCTTAGCTACTAAGCTGCCTATCCCTAAGGCTCGCATCTTGGAGGTCGCAATCGTCACCCTTACCACCCTCTAGGGTATACTGCACTAAGCTCAGCTTAGCATCCGCTTCGTCCAACGCTGCGCGCAGCCTCTTACGTTAAAGTGGTGCTTTATGGGCCTTGCGCATCGCAACCTCCTAGACAGTTAGAACATGAGTGCTTAGCTGCCGTTGGACAACGCGTAAGTCGAGTCCCATCCCCCCCTCCTGCTTATGTTTAAGCTAACTAATAGCAGAGCTCCGAACAATCTGTACTACGCTGGCTATCGCAGAATGGTATATCTCCCGCAATACTAGACTAGCAGCAATAGGAGCAGCATCTTAACCTAGGCTGCGCGTCTCCTTACGTTTAAGGCCGATTACGATGCGCAGTTCCGTAGAGCAGCTACTAGCTAGGTGCTGTACGACGGACAGTAAAGCTGGGGGATGGAGTGCTAGGGCAGAGAGCAGGCGTGCTAATAATAGGCGGACAGTAGGCGCGCAGTCAAGTGGCGAGGAGCAGGCGCTGTTGCACGCTAGTATGGTATTAGGAGGGACGTAGACGCCTCAGCTTTGCTTTATAATGTCTAGCAGGTTTTCTGCGAGCGCTTTCTAGTCCATGTCGTTATCCTCTATATGCGCTGCTGCTTAATAAGGCCGTAGGCAGGCAACGCGATCTAGGATTTGCGACAGCTTGGTAGTAACCTAGACAAGCGCGTCACGCATGCGTAACTGCTGGGCGCAGACGACCTGCATATCCGCCTGTACGTCGCAGAGGTGGCAGAGGTAGGACGCTCTTTCTACGCTTAATCCTGCCTATACTTCTGTCCTTACTATCGCAGCGAGTGCTGTTTAATGCTTGACTATGCGCTCGTCCACTGTGCCTACGCAGTGTTATATCTCTAATAACGTGCGCTTTATGTCTAAGTCGCGTACTGCCTGCGACGTCGCAGTCGATTCTGCCTTAGCTTAAGCTGCACTCAATTCTACTGACATCCGCTTAGCGTGCTTTTCCAAATTGCTCTCCTTACGCTGGGCTTAAGCGAGATTAGCTTCTAGCCCCTGGATGCGCTAGTGCGCAATAGTAAGTCGATCCTTAAGCTAAGCGATGTGCTTGCACTTGTCTTCGTCTCTGGACTGGCGGACTCTTATTAGTAGCATAATCGCAGCGGTTGCCTAGTAGTAGGCGGGCAGGTCGTGGTGTGGCTTCTAGCGCAAACACCTAGTTATTAGCAGACTGCATATACAGCATGCGGCGTACATCACATCTAGTTACCTCCTCACCCTTAATAGCGAGCTCTTAACCTTTCGAAGCGCACTGCCTAGTCTACTGTCGGGTCCCACCTAAGTCGAACCGCGTCCATCGATAACACAGCGCAACGTAACTGCGGCGAAGAGTTAAGAGCAGCGTATAAAGGCATAAGGGCTAATAGCGGCAGAAGCTCCTCGCAGGCGCCTATTAGCTTTAAAGGATTAGTAGAAACATAGAAGCTGGGGATGTTTACACTACAGGACAGGCTAACGATCTAGCATACTATATAACTCTCTCATCTCCCTGATCTCCAGCTAGAACGCACTAAAGGGGACTGGTCAGATAGCCTTATCTGTCTAGCTGCCTTGCGACTAAACCTGCCTAACTAAGACAGGGACCGCGTCGCTCTTAGCTAGCGTTCCTATCTTAAACTAGTCCCTTACTTCGACATTATCTGCCACCCTAGCCTCCTCTAACCCATCGCTAAACCTTAGCTCATCTACCTCTGCCTCTAGCTCGCCCGCTTCTTTACTTCCCTCTATATGTGCCTCCTATAAGCTAGGCTTATCTGCTGCCCTAAACCTAAGCTTAGGTAATCCGTCATCCTTACTAAGCTCGTCCGCTAGTAATCTGCTAGCATAAGACTTGGATTGCAGCTGCTTAGCTAGCTAATCGATCGCCTAGGCTTAATTTTGCTTAGCTGCGTTGCTAGTCTAGACAGCCCGCAGTACTAGCTGCTCTAATTTAGCGAACCGAGTGTCGAGTGTTACGCGTATAAGTTTAGGGACCTCCTAGAGCTGCTCCTGCATCTCGCCCAACTAATGCTAGACTTAGGTTAGGAGTGGAGCATAGTCGATAAGCTGCTAGAGCAATCGTTTCACCTCGTTAAGCTGCGCTTCGAAGCGGACGCCTTAACTTCCTTGCGCATGCGCCAGACTCTGCATTAGGCATTCGAATTGCAGGATAGTAGAGTAGCTTAATCCTAGAGGGGCTAGGCAACCCTCTGCTAGCGTGCTAACGGCACTGCTCTTAGCGCTACTGTTGCTTCCTATTGAGTCTAAAGTCTTAAGGACATCAGCCTCCGCCTGCACTGCGTCTAAGGTGCTAGTGTCGCGCTGCGTTTGAACTGCGTCATTTCTTGTGGGCAGTATGCTGGGAGTCTCGTTAAGATCGTTAAGGAGGTTATGCTTAGTAGGGCCGCTAGCTTAGCGCAGCTGTCTCGCCTCGAACAAGGCCTTACCTATACTCTCGGCCATGTCTGGAGCTATGCCTCTTAGCACTGTTAGTATGTCCTCGCTATTGGATGCGCACTGGTGATGCGCTGGGTTCGCTTGCGCTTCCTGTCTAATGCTTTGCAGTAATAGCGCATCGCGAAGTTAGCTAGCGCTCGCTGCTATCATTACTTCGTCGCTTTCTAGACTAGCGAGAACGTTGTCCTATACCATTTGCATAACGGAATAGCACTAGGCATATTCTAACATGCTTACCTGCTCGCAGGCATGGGCAGCTACTTCTAGAGTAATAGCGCTAACGCGCAGGCGCCTTGTACGCGTCCTAATGCCCAACATCTAGGGCGTACTTTTCCTTAGTATTTAGGTTTGCAGAGGAGAGGATAGGGCACTCGCTATATTTTCGTAGCTGCAGTCTGGCTGCGCTGTCTCCTCGACACGTTGAGCGTTTCTAAATCTCGCCCTCTTTGCACACTCTGCGACGCGCACGCTACGGGTCAGTCGTATGTCTTAGACGAGTTGCGACATGGCCGACGTGGCGAACCTGTCTTAGACTCGCTAAACGCCATGATGTCTTAGGTCTTATTATCGTCCTACCTGTCTTAGACCTGTCGCTTATTACGTCCCTACCTGCGCAAGTCTCTGCTAATAGGGTATATCTCAACTGCTCCCTTTACCTTCCGCCTATTCTCTCCCTTATACTGCACTATTACTATCACCTACTAACACCGAACCCTTAACTACCCTACTGCGCTATACTACGCCCTTACTTTACTGGTTAATCTACGACGATAACTGATTTGTCTAACACCTCCTAGCACGCCCACTCTCTGCCACCTTTAATATCGAATCCTAGCAGATCCCCCTAAATACGATCTTACTGCACACTGCATCTTAATATGGCTCCTAACAAGCCTAATGCGGACCCGACCAACCTTAGACCTATGGGTAGTTAGGTCTAACCCTAATTTAACGACTACAGTTATAACTTCGCTAGACATAAGCTTGACGATGTCGCAGGGATTGCCTAAGAGCTTAACCTCGATATCGATAAGCTGAATAGGAAGAATCCGCAGAAGTGCGACTTTATCTTCGCGATTAAGCGTCACTACGCTCTAGAGCGTGTAAAGCATTACAAGCAGCCTGTGGACTATCTTAGCGCAGAGTATAAGCCAGATGACCGCACTATAGCGCAGCTGCGCTAGATCTTCGCTTAGCACGACGTTAAGTACAACGACGACAAACCGAAGCCTAAGCCAATTCTAAGCCTTAAGTCGCTAGAGATTGTTGCCTTATTCGCTGCGAGGGTTTAGGGCTTTCGCGACGAGGTAGCAGGCTATGCTGCGAGCGCTAGTCCTGTCACAGCTGGACCGCCCTTAACGAACACCTATCCATACTACGACTAGGCATCCTAGCAGTACGCAGGCGCTGCAGACTACCAGCATGTCGCACTGCCCTACGCGCTCTACGACACGATCGACTAGCAAAACGACACTAAGCAGCTCCTTATGCAGAACCGTTAAGCACAGGAAGCAACAGAACGCCAATAATAGCATAATATATAGAAGCTAGCTAAGGAGAGACAGATATTTAATACCTAGCAGGAAGTCGCTCGCAGGACTGCAATTATCTAAGAAGAAGCAGCCTAGCAATAACAGGCGGACGCGACCCTTGCTTAACGCTAGCGCGAAATTGATGCTAAAACGCAACGCCTTTAGCAAGAGCGCGTTAAGCACGACTAGGAAGAAGCTGCCCAGCAGGCTGGAGCAGACTTCGCCTAACATTAGCGTATCGTAGATGCTAAGCACTAACGCCTAGAGCAAGAGCGCGCTAATCGCAACTAAGAGGAAGCTGCCTAATAACAAGATGCTGAAGCAGTCCTTACTTAACGCTAGCGCAGAATTAATACTAAAAGTCGACGCCTTAAGCTAGAGCGCAAGGAAGCTGCCTAATACTAGCGTGCTAACGCGATCCTTGCATAGAACTCGCGCATCCAGGATGCTAAGCATTAACGCATTATGCGAGAGCAACAATACGTCTACTATTAGTCTGCTTACACTTATCCTAATTACCTAGCTAGCAGCTCCTTCTCTACTAGTCCTAGAACAACCTCTTCTTACAGCGCTCTGCATGCACTAACGACTGCTCCGACTCTACTAAAGCCCGCCCCTTCGCCTCTTAGCCTTACCTTAAGTTAGTGGAACGTCGCCTCTCCCGCTGCGAACCCTCCGTTTATACCTGCAAGGAACAGCAGCGCTGGTCGCAACGCGCAGCTAGCGACTAGCCCTTACGTGCAGCCTCTTTAGCCTCTCGCGCAGCTACATCTACTAACTAGCCCTTACGTAGAACCTCCTTTACCTCTTGCGCAGCAACATCTACTAAATCGACCCTTTGCTGCACCTGCTGTCCCCTTATACAGCTAGCCGCAATCTAATTACCTACCCTATACGCTAGGCCCCTAGCCTGCCTCTTAGACGTGGTCGCTAATAGTCGCTCAATCCGCTTATCCGCTGGCTGTCTTTCTACTACTAGCCCTAATCCTGGATAAGACTGCTATAGAGAGAATGCTGCAGGTTATATAAGCTTATGCAGCTTTTATGCTCGTCTTTATAGGCAAAGGTAATGTTAGAAGAGCAGCAGATAAGGCGATAGTATTAGCAGCTAATCTACGCAGGGGGGTGCAGTAGCTCAGGCGGAGCTGTGCATAGTAGGGGATGCAGGCGTCGGGTGGAGTATAATATATCTGCGTGTTGCGCAGTTATAAGCAGGTAACTTAGAGTTAGAGCTGACTAAGAGGGCTATAGGCAGGTCGTCTATAGAGGAAGAGGAGGAGGAGGAGGAGGAGGAGATAGAGACGCCTTGTAAGTCGAGATAGAAAGGAAGTGTACTATTCTACCTACCTATCTTTAACACTGCTCTGCCTGCGTTTCTTCTACTGCCTGTAAGAGCAACACACCTCCGCCTTCGTTTCTCCTCGCCTGTAGAGCGACATACCTTAGCGCGAAATAGCCTTGCAGCATCTGAGATTACGTAACGAGCCACGTAGCGCTGGGGTTCGCCCACCTATGTAACGAACAGCTGGCTTATTAGGTTTCGGACTTTTCCGCTGCACCTTACGTCTAGGGCCTAATGCGAGCATAGCAGACACGCAATTGATACTGCACTAAGTCCGTTTGTTTATTAAGCTGCTAGAGGCGGCACGCTAAAAGGCGCTCTTATTTAGGGAGTTAATAGCCAATACTACACTTTCAGACCTCTGCGACACGCTGGGCAGCTGGCTAGCTACCTACTAACTTACAATACGGTATATTAAGGATCTGCAGAACGCGCTTAGGGTGCCTTATGCCTCTGCGATCGCCCTGTCGTTAAATGACTATGCGTGTTATAGCGATTAGAAAGGTATGTAGCTGCGGCTGAGCCTAACGGGCGCTTCTACGCTAACTGTGCGTTGTAGGTGCCTAGGGCGGACATGCCATCTACTAAACGACGAGCGCTACCTTCTAATGTTCGCTAAGCGTAACTAGCATCCTAAGGAGCGAGCAGAGTACGCTGCGTTTACCCTTGTATAGCGTTTCGCTGTGGGCTACGCACTAAGGGAGTAGCATTAGGAGAGGTACTCCTCGCTAAGATCTCTGTTAGGGGCTTAGGCTGATAGTGCTTGCAGTGCCTACTCCCGCATACTGCTAGTCTACGCGCCTGTTAGCGTGCTTTGCGAAGGCTAGCTCTAGTTCCAGCTACCTCGACTCGTTTAGCGCGATCCCGCCTTCGTACTCTTAGCTATACTGGATCGAGTGCTTTTTGCGACAGTACGCGAGCTTCTGGAGCAGGAGACTACTAAGACATTGCTCGCTGGTATTAGGCCTAACGCTACTTCTGGCGGGCCTTAGCTGCTTTACCCCACTGCGGAAGAGTATAAGGGGGAGACGCTATATACTATCGTTCTCGCAGCTAAAGATTGCGACTGCGAGCTCTGGGCTACTGCTTATTTGCTCTATAGCGACACGTAGGAAGCGGCGTGCCTCTAGCGGCTTATGCGGGAGTTAAGACAACGCACTAACACCTCGCTATAGGTAGACGTGCTGCAGCACCTCGCCCTAGGGAAGTAGCCCTAGCGCAGCGACGACACAGTCTACTTGAGCTTAGGTGGGGACCTGAAAATCTCCCCTCGCTGTCGCTTCCTGCGCCCCAGGTCGCACAGTGCGCTAGCTTTAGGTGATGCCTTAGGTGCTGCCCCTTATACTTCGCTACTGCTTCTGCTAGCCCTTAGCGCCCTTAATTATTATTACTGCTAGTCTTAGGATCTAACAACATGTCCAACGATATTACCCTGCGGTCGCAAGCGACAGCGGCGGAGCAGCATAATGAACACCTTACTTCTAGAGAATAGTCCGACATTATCTGCTTAACGTAGGGCGAGATTAAGAGTGCGACTTTTCGATCCCTCTTAGGCCTGTGTACTAAGGTAGAAGCCTTCGACCTAATGCAGAAATGGGGCGTAGAGGACGTCATTAGATGTAAGCTAGTCGCGCGGGCTCTAATAGTTCGGGTCCGCTAATTCCTGCGCAGGTTACGAAGGCGCACTAGTCGACAGTGTGATACCCGCTAAGCTACTAGCCGACTTTCCTCGCACTATGGGTCTTGCGCGCACCTAATGGGCGCAATAGCAGACGAGTACTAAGTTCCTTACGTTCGACGTTAAATACATTTCCCTTAAGATAGGCAAAGTATCGCTTTATAGCTGTAATTACGCGTTCTGTCAGCTAAGCTGCACCTACTATCGCTAATACGCTGCTGTATACTTCTGCATATTCGACAGCGCAGACGACTATATCGCAATTGTCCTGCAAAAGGTGTGGGAACAGTCTACTAACTACGATTAGGGCGTTCAGCCGCTGGTAACTAAGGTGCTGTTGTCCTATTAGCTGTTTATAGTTTATGTTACGCAGATGCGCTAAGCTTTCTGGAATCTGCTGGCCCAGAAGCTGTACTGCAACCCCACTACTAAGGTCGCCTTAATAGGGTACGAGGTAGAGCTACGGACGAACCCGCTACTTAGCCCTACCGTTGGCTAAAGCCGCAGTTCGCTTAAGACTATAGAGCGATTCTGGGCCTTAGCTGAATAGCATAGGCACGAGATTTGGATAAACCTAGCAGCGCCGCTGCTCTGCGACTTCTTGCTACGCTATGCTGGCGACCTGTCTATGTTTCTTCGCATTAAGCATAAGATGTAGGGTCTAGCGTTTGAGACAGGCGCACGATCGCTGTTCGCGCAGGGTTAGCTATAGCACTTCCTCCTCGTCCAGTTAGCTACAGACGAGTTCGTGTGTCTTGGACGCCACCAGGTCTAGGATGCATAGGCCGACGCGCCCAGCTAGCCTAACGTACTAAGCGAGAACCGATTCGCAGGCGCGCACGCTGTGCCGCAGATGCTAGAGTACATCGCACAGCAGAGTGACGCAGCTACTAACGAGGCGTTCTCCTGCCTTGGCCAGATCGATAGCGGCAGTGTCGACCTGGCGCACACCCTTAGCTCTAATGCCCCCAATGACAGGTTCACTGCCCTGCAGGAGATTAAGACTAATAAAGCCCCTGCAGCGGCCCTGACTAAGCACGCCAAAACGCTGCTAAGCGTCTGCATTAAGTTTAATCGCGTGTTCTAGCGTCGCTGCTAGCCTCTGCTCTGCCTACCTCTAGATCCTAGTTACAGCTATGGGAACTACGCTATGTTGCTATACGAGTAGCTAGGCGACGCTAACAGCGCAGACGACGAGCGTCTACTAGTTAACATCTTCGATGCTGACCTTAGTAACTGCCTGTGTATGATCCTCTAGGTACTAGACTGCTCTAGCAATCTTACGTCGAGGCCCCCCTTGCAAGCAATCTACCTTTGCGCAGGGTACTGGATCTAGCTAACTAAAGGGCTAGGCTATGTTGTCATTAGCGGCCTACTCGATCCTAGGCTAATTAAGCACTTCGACACCCTAACTAAGTTCCTTATGCTCCCCTCTAACTTCCTTGCTAACTCGTCCGCAACAGTGCGGCCCATTAGCTACACGTCCAACAGTGCGCATTACTTTTGCGCCCCTAACCTGGTGTTGTTCCCTAGTAACGTCTACTAACTGCGCGCCCTCGAAATGGGGTCTGCCTTCTTCTGCGACCTATACGTTAACCTGCACTGCTATACGATGGATTTAGGCAGTAGCGACATTGGTAATGCTCTGCAGGCTTTGCTTAAGAGCAACTCTATAATAAGTGTTAGGCACCTAGCACTAGCAGAGAGCAACATAAAGTTTGCCCTAGCTTAGTACTGTATAACGGTTAGATAGGTGCTCCAGGCTGCGTGGGATTATAGGTGTACAGCTATCTAATACTTCCCTCGTCTTTGTCTTATTAGCTAACTTTAACAGTGTTCCGCTAACAGAGGTGAGCGCGCTTTAGCACTTAGGCCGTCGACGCCGCCATAATGCTCTGCGCATCGTCGCATGTTACGCATAGGTCGGGTTATGTGTTAGGGGCAGCGAAGGGTTATAACGCAGCCATTGCTAGTTAATTGCGAACATATCTATACCTGCCTTATGCTAGATGTTCACTATTACTCCCGCTTTACCTGCGAGTGCAAGTAAACGTGCACTCTACTGCTCCTATACCTGCAGCGGTTCCTATTAAATATAACGCTGCAGCTGCCTAGTATGCCTTCTTCACTTACTGACATATAGGCGGCGCAGCGGAGCCTTCGATACTAGACGGATATAGATGTAGCTAACTGCGGGCATAAGCTAAGGCAGAGGCTTAAGCAGTTGTTCGCTAGCGACAGCATACAGACTAATGTGGACTATGCTGTCGGATGCGCAGGCGACCCTGCGCTCTAGGCGCAAGCAAGCGCGCCTCGCCTAACACTACCCTTCCTGTTACTAACTAGAGTCCAGATGCAAGACGAGTTCTCTGAGTTGCGTCTAGAATAGCATTCTACTATAGAACACTACCAGCTGCTTATCGCTGCTATGCTTGCGGCCCTATAGCAGCCGAAGCAGCTTAGCGTAAAGCGCAATGTTTGCTGCCTAGGTTATCTCCCTGGACTGTTATAAGTCACCTTTTAGCGACTGGTTAGCTAACTAGCGATATCCTCCGCTAAGACTATGGCTGCTATGCGGACTATAGATACTGCATACGGCATGTTGGATAGTACGCTAGCTATTCCGACAGACGCATAATAAGTACTAACCTTTAGCCTAGATCTTAGAGACCCTCGTATAGGTTCTAGCAACCCTTAGCGGACAGGACCGATGCTTCCTAAGCTAGAGCGCATAGAGCTCTATAATAGCTACTAAGACCTGCTTATGCCTATAACCCTGCGACTGCTAGATGGCTAGGCATATTAGCTGGCAGCCCAGGCTTACAGCCTCCCTATGCGGGCTATTAAGCTTACTGTACATGCACTGCGTCACTTTACTAGTAAGTCGCTCTATCCATAGCATGTCGCTTTTACTAAACGGCCTAGCTTGCTAGCGGCAAGATTTCGTGCCTTAATAGCTGTCTCCGCCCTCTTCGCTATATTCTAACGTCCTCGCTGCGATCTGAGAGCACTAGACGAGACTGCGCGCGACTTAGCTGTCCAACGTAGCGCCTTCCCAAAGAAAGTTAGCAAGCCTCAGGTCAAAACGCTGTTATAGAGTGCGAAGCTAGATAAGGCTCTTCGTTAGGAGTGTCGCAAGTTCCTACCTGGCAGACTTTAATCCGCTAAACTAGACATAGCAGTCGCTGCGTTTAATGCCTAATTTAGTGGGAGGACAATCGATGGCGTGCTATAGCCAGATCGCTTAAAGGTCGCAATACGCTAGCGCATGCGCAGGCTAATGCTTACGATGCCTAAAGAAGCTGCCGAAGATAGAGCAGATAACAACGACGATTACTCCCCTTCTATTCGTAGCATGCAAAAGCGTTAGAGATATAGCTAGGAGGAGCGCAGCATAGAAATCCTCTTCGAGGCGATGGTTAGATATTGCGTGTTACCCTATAGCAGTCCTGCTACTAGCAGAGAAGGTATAATGCCTTAGTACGGATGCCCCGAGTCTTCCGTTGTCGTTAGCGCACTACCTACGTATACTATATATCTTATCAATAATGAACTTATTCACCTATCGCTTCCGGGCAAGATGGCCGAGTGGTTATGGCGTGTGACTCAAGCTTTCAGCTTACTCGACCGCAGTCGAGTAGTATTCTCATGGGCTTTGCCCGCGGGGGTTCGAAGTGAGTTCGTTCTACAGCTCAAATACAAGAGACTGATGGCTAACCATCAAAAAGTCCCCCTCTTGTCAATGAAGCATCAAATCTTCTTTTACCCTTTTCAACTCCAAGATACCTTGCCTAACTGACCGCCGTTCTCTTCTTCATCCATCG
>JAABUP010007048.1_pt1 | contig 15436 bp, 22 predicted proteins | sample 5559201 | NCBI WGS metagenome assembly JAABUP01 (sample SAMN10711887, study PRJNA513373) | rock metagenome | isolation source: Antarctica rocks | place: Antarctica
CATCATCAAGTCAATTTGAATGTTCAGTGAACATCATAACTCACTTTTCAACATTCATTGAACATCTTCACAGATGTTGGTTCAGATGTTCAATGAACATTTGATTCAACATCAGTGAAGATATACTATGAACTGTCAAAAAGGTTGCACTCAAAGCGCTTCAAGCACTCTGAGCCAAACTGTTGTGCTCAGAGCGGGCTCTGAGTGGGGTTTTAGCGCTCTGAGCCAAAATGTCTTTGCTTATGTTTGAGAGCGGTCTCTTAACTTGCTGATGTATATGCTTTTTAGAGTTCAGTGATTCTGTGAGTTATCTGTTTTCTTTTCTTATTCTTCTCATATACATGTGCTGTCTATATTTTTGATTACTGCTCAAGTCAAAAGAGAGTTCAGTTTTGTCACAATACACTTTCAGAACACAGGTGCTCATTTTTATAACAAGTTTAAAACAAAAGTTGATGCAGTACACTCTCAGAACACAACTACTTAAGTTCAGAAGAAAGTGTAAGAAAAAGACTGTTGTGTTAAGCTCTCATGACATAATTAGTCAAGTCAAAAAAGACTGTGAATTAGAAAACTTTCACTGTACACTTCTATAAACAGCAGTGTTAAGATAAAAGTCTGTTTTGCAGTGAAGAAGAAAAGCCTGCAAGATAAAGTTGACTAATATTCTTCTTAACTATCAGAGCAAGAAATTAAGCCTGTCTATAAGGGTACTATTTCTTCTTCTCTTCATGAGATATTTATCAGATTATATTCATCAGAATGATATTAATTTAAAGACTGACAGTGCATCTGTGAGAGTACTGATGCTTGATTGACAGAAACAGACACATATCTTAATATTGTCAATCTCATCAGACATCTGTATGAAGCTCAGTTGTTTCACTTTAAAGCTTTGCAAAACAGATTGAGTTGTTGGTCTGATGTGCTGAATTATATTTGAATAAGACCATACCTTGAGAACTTGTCAAAAGTAGTGTGTCTTCTTTGTTAAGGACATTGTAAGGTATCACTTGAATGTTAACCCCTTTTGAGATAATTTCTTGAATAGTAGTCTGCATCTGGTTTCATTGATCTTTGTATGAATTACACTCATTGTTTGACCTTAACAAAGGCACTATGAGAAAAGTTCTCTTATCTTGAAATTCTGCTGCATGAGCTGTCAAACTGTCTTAATCTGATATGCCTGAATGAGCATTTGGGATACCAGACTGCAGGCCGTTCAGAACAGTATTTTGAAAAGCCGCTTGCGAATCGCGTGCATATGAAACGTTATTGTCAGAATTGAAAGACAGGTTCTTGTAGTGTGGTTGAAGTATACAGCTGTGCAAAAGACAATAACAAGTGTTGTGCAGCCACAAAGCTCAGAGACAGTCAAACTCATGACCTCATTGTCAAATCTATAGTATGTTGCTGTCAATACTGTATCATTGTGAACAACACTTTCAGCAATTTTTATCTCTCTGAGCATAAAAATATTCACTTGTTTCTGTGTTGACTCAGGCAGCTTCATGACGCATATAGAAAGACCGTCATGCTTTGTCACACTTTCAGAAAGACTGTGAGCATTGATGAGCCATTGTGTGAAACTACATTTGGTGCGTTGATCTCTTCACTGCAAATGCTCAGATAGATGAGTAGTTAGGTCAGTTAATAGAAAAGATGACACCCTGACCACAATATTCTTCTTGAAAGTATGTGCTGTGTCTTCTGTCAGTCTGTATGCGCTTTCAGTACAGCTCAAAAGAATATATGACAGTATGCAAGACTTATGAGATAGAACTGTAGTCAAAGGGTTAACAAAAAGAGCAAAGCATGAAGGCATCACAAGAACACAAAGCCATAGAAGAATCTTCATGTTGACTTAGGTTGCAGGTCAGACTGAAAGAATGAATGAAACAGAAGAAGCAGTACCACTAGTGATGTCAAAGAAATTGATTGTTTGTGTGACTTAAGAACACTAGATAAGTTGATAAAGAGATCTTTTGAGATAGAAACAGTTTCAAAATGGGGATGAAAGAGCTTGATATATACCTGTTCTTCACATACTTGTATGTCACTGAAGAGTCTGAAGTTTTTCAACACTATGTCATTCAGAAACAAAGTAAACATATGTTATGTACCTCACTTTCTGAAGCAGAAGTCTTGAGCCAACAACAGTTGAAGTACTGCAACATCAACAGCTTTTTCAACATGTTGCATTGACATTACTGAAAGATTCATAGACTTCAGTTCTGAATGCTGTACCTTGAGAATCAAGACAGTATACCCTCAACATTGAGACATTGCACATGTTGCAATATGCAGAATGATGGCCTTAAGCAGTCAGTGCCTCAGGGTTAAATATTGTATGTTAATCATGTTGGTTTGTCCCTGTCATGAAGTTCATAAAATGTCAGCCTTATATTCATGTCTCAGAATCATCAGAGATGAAGATGAAAATAAAAGAGGTGAGTGGTTTAAAGGTTGCAGATGAACATTAAAGATGTTGAAATTGCAGTTGTCTCATACTTCAATTGTGGTTAGGTTAGGGTTAAAACAGCATATTGTATTTGTGCATGCTGTGTACAGAGCATGAGTAGTGGTCAGTGCAGTGTTTAAAGATCAGTTTAAGCAGTGATGTAGACTTTATTCTTACAAACAACATCAACATTCAATAACATTTCACAGCATTAACAACATTCACAGCATCAACAACATTCACAGCATTAACAACATTCACAGCATCAACAACATTTACAGCCTCAACAACATTCACAGCATCAACAACATTAACAGCATTCACAGCACTAACAACATCATCAGCATCATTAACATCATCAACATTATTAACATTATTAACATTATTAACATCATCAACATCATCAACATCATCAACATCATCAACATCATCAACATCATCAACATCATCAACATCATCAACATCATTAACATTATTAACATCATCAATGTTATTAACATCATCAATGTCATTAACATCATCAATGTCATTAACATCATTAACATTGTTATTGTGAAACAGAAGTCAACTTAAGAACTGAGTCATCATATTTAATTATGATTACAACATGTTTTGCACAGTTATGCTGCTGAATTTTGTGTTCTTTCATGAAGATGACAGATGTTCATCATTGTCACAGGTTTGTAATGAGACTGATGCTCAATTGATAATTTCTAAATACAAGAAGAATACTATAAAGAGAAAAAGAAGAGCTTCATACAGAAGTGAAAGAATAATGTGCTTTAGTCTTAGAGTCTTAGTAAGCAACTAGATCATAAGACCTTAGTATAAGTTCAACTCATGACATCACCTTTTTCTTTTTCTTCAAGATTATGCTTTAAGCTTTCAAAAAGGTTATTGTATGATTGTTAATGTCTGTTGACATGTGTTTGTCTGCTTTGTACAGGTAAGGTTTGCAGATGAAAATTTTTTCATTGCTTGTGTGATTTTCTCTGACAATTCACTTGAGCTTATCTGTCAGTGAAGTGAGTTATAAACCCTTCTTACCTCATGTACAACTTTTCTTTTTCTTTCTTCTTCAACTTCTTCACTGACACCTTTTGTATGTGAAATCTCTCTTGATTAAATATGTCAACACTGACTCTCATATGACAAGCTCAGCAGCAACAACAACAACAACAATGTAAGTGTTGTACAGATATGTGTCTCAGAGCTGACAGCTCACAGGGTTCTCATTCTTTACAATGCATATGTTGTCATCCTCACTCTTGTAACTGCTGATGATGATTCAGTTCTCTTTGTTGATCAGCAGCAACTCACTCAGTATGCTCACTTTTCTCAGACAATGATCATTCTTATGCTGCTCAGTGTGAACATTCTGTTTGTACAGCTTTGTATCACATCAGATCAGGTGAGAACTCATCAGCTGTCATACATCAATGTGATTCTGATTCAGAGTCAGAATGTGTTCATTTCTGTCAGTTGTATCAACTGTCAGAAATGTGATATAACACTCTTTTCAGAATGTTGTTGTACATCAGAACATTTCAGTGAGTGTTGCAGTAACTGCAAGTGATGTGATCACACTGCTCACTGTTTCATATGCAACAATGATGTTCTTATTGTCATCTTGAATGATGAGAATGACAACAGTGTCAATGAAGATGAGTGTGCTGCTTAGTCAAGGCAGATTGCATCAAAATTGCTGACAGAGGCAGTTGTCATCTATATTGACCCTTAGGTACATACAACTCTTCTTTCTTCTTTACACTGTGCTTGTTTAGTTGTACAGGCTGTGTGTGACACTTATAAAGCCTAGTTGTATGAGCTGTGTGCAACATCTGAGTGGTGTGTCTTATCTCTTCACAGTGCTTAAAACAAGTAGCTTTGATGAAATCAAGAAGGCATCATTAGTAATTAGCATAGAAATAAATCAAATAAATTCAACACTAAATTTTGAACTCTGTACAATTCTCTGAACTCATGAAGCATTTCAATCTTCTTGCATATGGTTAAAATTTAGTCATCTCAGGTTGCATTAACTCTCATTGATTTAACATCACTGTGTCTTTCAGAGTAAATGTCAGTTCTCATATGAGTTGAGTATAACTGACTCATTTCATTAAGTACTTCTTCTTAAATTCTTCTTTACATTGTATAAATCTTTTCTTCAAAATCTTCTCTATCTCAAACTCTTCTTCATTGCTTACAATTTATGATGAGGGTTGTGAGTCTGTTGTACACTGAGAAGAGAGAGTGTTTATGACTGTTAACTGAAGCATGATCAAATGAAACACATTATAAATACCTGATGATGTGTTCAAATGAAATGAATGTGAGCTGATCTTCTTAACAATGATGTATTTAACATTCTTTGCATTAAACTTCTTACACAGACAGTTCATATGTATGTTCTTAAGATTTAGTCAGATCTTGTCTTCTTTCTTAAAGTCATAAGACTGCTGTCTTTTCTGATTTGTCACTTCTTTCTGTATCTGCTGAGTGACAGTCATAGTCATCTGTGCTCACTCTGTGACTTCTTTCATCTTCTGTACAATTTGATCAGCTTTTTGTACTGAACTTTTCACAGATCATACAGGCTTCAACTTCTTAAGTAGTTGTAAAGACTTCATGTGATACTTATGAGACAAGAAGAAGAAGCTCACCTCTGTTGAGACAGAGTTATGATTGTTTATGACTAGCTCAATCATGAGAAGCAGGCTTGCTCAGTTGTTTTGACTATAATTGAAGAACATACAAATGTACAGCTCAACATTCTGATTCATCTGCTCAGTTGCTCAGTTAGTTTTTGAGTGGTACACAGTGAACATTCTTCATACAATCTTCAAAAGTTGACAGACTCTCTTTCATAAGCTGCTCACAAACTGAGTGCCTTAATTTGAGACTATTTGTAAGGTTTCACACCTATTCATCTCAGATAGGTATCAGAACAGGTTTATGACAGTGTGAGGTATGACAATGCACAGACTATTCAATGATAAAGCAAAACCATATATCTTAATTAATGTCAAGACTAATCTCTGAAGAGTCTTCATGTACAAAGAAGCTCTTCTTATATGAGTTCTCACTTAGCATGCTTAGTAACATGAACTATGTCTGTATTCACTCTGACAATTGCCTTCTTTCTTGAGCACAGATTCTTCAGTGTCTTCATAGAGCTGAGGTATTGCAAGACCATTGTCACATTGTGCTCACAAGAGTGAATTTCTGTTGTTTGTTTTGATTAAGCTCATTCAGGCTTAACGCACTTGTTGTGCTGACAATGTTATTCACTGTTGAAGAGTGCAAGAATATATTTTCTTTCTTTCTTTCACTTTTCTTCAACTTCTCTTTCACATGACATCAACATCAACTGCCTCACTGTTACTATCTTGTTGCGTTGTTTTTGCTTTAAAAGTCATATCACAACACCTATCAAAAGTCAAACCTTTATCATGACTTCTGTGAGTTTTATATGCATCTTTTGTGTGTGATACTGACACTGGCTTCAGGGTCATCCTCACAGTGATGCTTGTGACTGTGAAAAACATGTCACTTCATCTAGTGTGTCTGTTACTTCAGTGAAATGTGCTTGTGTTATCACTGCTACATCATTATCTTTGTCATCTGAAGAAGTCAACTCTCTACATACTTCTGCTGACTTTATTTTCTTCTCTGTTGCTGCAACATCATTGACCTTTTGTTCTTATGATCTCTCAATTGTGCTCATCTGTTTTTGCTGTCTTCAATGCAGCAAAGTCATTGTCACTCTGCTCAACCACAAATGTGAAGTGGTGAAGAATGTTTAATGCAGTCAGTGTTTCAAGAACTGTAAGGCCTGCAACAGCATATGTAAGACACTGATGAAACATCATGTTTAACTAACAGTTTTACTAGATTTTGACTGAGTTCAATGCTCAAGTCAACAGGTTATTCACTGCTGCTGTCATCATATCTGAAAGAGAGAATGCAGACAAAGAGCTGGTTCAGCAACAGACAAGCTATATTAAAGTGATCAAGGCTCACTTGCATGTTGCAGACTGTCATGATCTCAGAAAGAAATTAACATCAATGATAAAGATAAAGCTTCTGTAGCTTGAGAAGTCATGTCATTAAACCTGTCTCTTTGAAGACATGCTTGATTCATATTGTGCTGTGGTACATTGTTGTTTTTTGCTCACTATACATGCTTTTACTGACATTTTTCAGAACAATCTTTCTGCTTTAAAGCACATTGTCATCACATCTGCTGAGTCTGTGAAGAAAGAAGATGACAACATATTAGTCTCATCATAAAAGGTGCTTTGTTTGCGCTTCACTGACGCTTTTCTTTGATTTAGTTGACAATTACCCTTTCAGGTCCCTAGTGTACTTCTAGATGCAATTGTTCTATATGAACTAAATACAGCTTCTTGCCTTTGCCTTTGCAGTGTTTTATCTTTGATGTCTTTTCTTTACCCTGACATCATACATTTCACATAATTCTGATGCACTGTCAAGATCTTGTTCAGAGATTCACTGATTATACTCTGAAGAATAGTCTATTCATTTAATCTTATATCACAGCTCACCTTTTCTGCATTGCTTTCTTAAAATTTCCTCAACCTTGTATTCTTCTTTCTCATTGATTAGTTTTGAAGAAGGTAACATCTGTGTTATCTCATCATTTAGACGTCAATTGTAGGGTTCAAGATATGAGACATGAAAAACATTATGAATTCAGTAGTGAGTAGATAGATATAGGCGATACGCTTGCTTCTTAACAATATCTTATATGTGAAATGATTCAGCAAACTTATGTGAGAGTTTCTTATTCAGGCGTTTCTGACTCAGGTTTTTCATTGACAACAGAACTAGATTGCTCTTGTTGTATGTTCTAGACTTGTGTTTCTGATTGTAAGCTTTGACTTATGATGCTACAGTGCTTTCTCATTGCTTTGATAGCTTTTCACAAGCTTCATGTAGTTGCTTGACTCTGTTCTTAGCTGCAGGCACCTCTTCTTTTCAGACATTGTTCTCAATGTTGTAATGAATGAAAGCATTATACCCTGTCATTGCATAAATGAAGCTACACTTTAGTGTAGACTGCTTTGTGTTTATATATACAAATTCCGCAAGAGGAAGAAGCTTGACCCAATTGCTTTGCTCTTCATTGTAATAGCATTGAAGGTAGTGTTTTAAGGTTTAATTTTGATGTTCAGTTTGTTTATTCATTTGTGAGTAAAATGCAGTGCTAAGCTGACGCTTAATCTTCATCTGATAGTATACTTTCAATCAGTAGCTGCTTGTGAAGATTGAACCTCTATCAGACACTATTTCTTTGAGAGCTCTGTAGTGGCATACTATCTTTTTAAAGAATATATCAGCTAGTTGCATAGCAGTGAGTGTTTTACTGATAGAAATGTATTAAGTCATCTTGATGTAACGATCTACTACCATCAAAATCACATCATAAACACTATTGCTGTGCTTGCTTGAAGGCAAGCCAGTAATCATGTTCATGATTACCTTCTCTCAAAGACTATTTGAATGAGGTAGTGTCTGCATTTCATCATATGAATGATGTTTAAATGCCTTCATTCTCTGACATATGTTACATGAGAAGACATACTCCTTGACATCTTTGACTAATTTTGACCAGTAATATTTACATAACACTAATTCTAGTGTCTGCTCAATACTGAAGTGTTCTGTCAATTCATCATCATGATGACACTTCAGTAGTTCTGTTCAGACTGATGCTTCAAGGGGTATATATAACCTTTTCTCATATTGAAGCAATTCAGTCATATTGAACACTCATCTCAGGCCTTCAGTGTTCTGACTTTGCTTATTCTTCACTATTGTCACTTTTTGCACTTGAACAAAGAGATTATTCATTTGCAAAGAATGTATTAACAATAGAAAGAATTTGCTACTGTCATCATATACTGTTTCATGACTAGTCAATCCTGAGGCTAGTGCATGTGAAACAAGTTGTCTGCAGTCAACAGTTTCAGCAGCAGAATTAAGCAATCTCATTATGCTGTGTTCATGATGAACTGACAGTTGATTGCCTTCTAGTTCTCTCAGTGTATGTTAACTGAGTTGAGATTTTCTAGACCTCATGTCAATTTGCTCTTCACAAGCTTGACAAATTGTCTCAAAATGACTGATAATTGTTAAAGACTTAAACATAGTTGCAGGCATAGCTGCTAACTTTCTTTATAATGTTGACAAGAGTCTATCAATGTTTTCACTGATGGCCTCAACATAGTCTGAATGCCTTGACAATGCATTCATGAGGTTTGTCTTGCTCAGCCTGTGCTTAATCACAAAATCAAAGGCAGCAAGTCTTACAGCTCATTGTGTCTGTCATTCATTCAACATTTTAATGCTCATGAACTCACATAGATTATTGTGATTCATCAGAACTTTCACTGAGTGAGTACTTCTCTCAAGGTAGTGACGTCACTGCTTAAATGCCTCAACAATGACTAAAAGCTCAAGATTATATGTCTCATAACTTTCTTCTGCTGAGAACAGCTTCTGCAATCAGTAAGCAACAGAGTGTCACTGCTCTGATGTCTGTAACTGAGAGTAAATTTCTGACACTGTGTGTTCAAAAGCATCAGTCTTCATTTGGTTCTTGAGCTCTGAATCAAAGTGAACAAGAATGAGTGCTGTCATAAAGACTTTCTTAAGATAGTCAAATGTCTTTGCAGCATCTTTTGACCACTTAAAGAGCTCTGTCTTCTTCTCATTCTTACTGCCTTTCAATAGACCTGTAAGTGGGCTCATAATTTGCAAATAGGCCTTAATAAAGTGTCTATAGAAGTTGACAAACTCTAGAAAGATTTGTACTTTCTGAAAGGTCTTGAGGGTCAGTCAGATTTTAATAGTGTCAATTTGTTGTGAATTCATTGTCATCTCAATGATTGACACTATAAATCTCAAAAACTCTACAGTGTCAATAGAGAAAACACATTTCCTCAAGTTGACAAACAGCTTATAGTGTTGCAACTGCTCAAGTATTTCACATACATGATGTTTGTGTTCTTCTTCTGATTGTGAGTATATAAGGATGTTGTTTAAATACACAACACAAATAAAGTTCATATGCTCTGCAAGTGCCTGATTGATATAGGCTTGAAAGGTTACAGACACATTAACTAGCTCAAATGACATAATCAGATATTCAAAGTGATCATAGTGTGTGTGAAACACTGTCTTTTACTCATTGTCAGCACATATGTGAATACAATGATAAACATCTTTAAGATTCAACTTGATGAAGATCTTAGCACCACTTAGTCAGTTTAAGGTTTCACTAATCAACAGCAATGAGTGATGATTCTTCACAGTGATATTGTTTAACTCACAGTAGTTAACACACAATTGCAAGCTACTGTCTTTCTTTGAGGTGAATAACACTGACGCCTCTGTTGAACTAACAGAATGCTGAATTCAACTCTTCACTAAGGTGTCATTTAGATAGCTTCATAGAACTTGAAGTTTCTTGTTTAACAAATTGTATAAAGGGCTGTGTGAAGGGTTCTTCTCATTATTGTCAATGACATGATTGTGCTTCTTATGTGCAGAAAGACATTCTGCTTCAGACTTTAAGAAAACATTGACATAGTCAGCATATGCCTGAGGTATAAATAGTGCTGTAGTGGTGTCTTGCAGATGTACCGTCAGCAATTTGAGTACAGATTAAAGAAAAGCACAGATTACTGACCTCTCAGCTGTCTCTTCAAATTTATTCAGGTTTTTAAGGCTTAACATCTGTGAATTGATGTCAAAGTGTCAGCTGTGCAACTCACAGTCAATATGAACTTGTTTCTTCTTTAAAGCTGATAGACTCATTATTAGATCAGGTTCATCCTTTTTCAAGGCATAGAAGACATGTTTACAGTTGTGTTTCTGGTTTCAGCTGTCTCTTAGTCAGTACTTCATCAGATATGCCTTATAGCAATAGATGAAGTGATCACTCAGAAGAAGAAAGTGCAGTATCTCTGTGTTCAATTTGATTATCTCATTTGTGACAGTGAAATGCTGACTAATCACATTGAATTCAGCATCAATATTCAGAAGAAAGATACTCAATGCTTGATCAGCCTTCATGACAACAGTCTCTTCAGCTATAATGCTGAGCACAGTCTTTACTTTTGCCCTTCATTGTGTCAGCATTGAGGTTTTAACATAATGTTTTCTTTTTTTGATGAAGCCACTGAGAATATGTGAATCTTATTTGAGTTGTTCATTGACTTTGTGCAATCACTTGAGTAATGGCCTTTTTCTTGACAGTGGTAACAGATTACATTCAGCCTTGTTCTTAAGCAAAAAGAAGATGAACTTGATGTTACATTGATGTTATTTCATTGTCTCAATGATGTCTGCTCAGATAGTCTTCAATCAATAGAAGAAAATGCTCAGCCTGAAGTATTTCTTGAATAAGAATCATCAAAAGTCTTCTTCAACTTCATAGCATTAAGTGTGTGAAGGTTGCTCTTCAGCTGCACAGTCAGAGTTATTAAGCTGTCTTGCTTGTCTGAAAGATCTTGATAATTTAATAAGATCTTTTTAATTTTTAATTGCAGCTTTGTGAAGAAATGCATTATCAGCTGTTTCTCATTGTACAACATCAACTGCACTTTCAGAGTGCTGAGATAGGCTGCAAAAGTGTGCACACTTTAACTTGACTTCTGTACAGCCTCAGTGTATGTCTGCACATTATGTAACTGATGATTTACTGAGTCTTTGACAAAATTAAAAAGATAGTTGATGAAGTACTCTCATGAGGTATTCTCAAGAAAAACAGTTTTCTGATGTTGATATCATGTATCTTGTGGTTTTCTCATCAGAAACTGCATGATGTATAGAATCTTTGCTTCATTCTTAAGAAAGTTTTCAGACATCAGGCAAAACACTGTCTCTGCACTGTGTACAAAGTTGAGATGCTTCTGTACTGTCTTCTCAGTATAGATGTTCAAATGCTCTGAGCAAATGTTTCTCTTCAACATCATTGTGCTGAGGTAGTTCTCTGCAGACCGCTTGATGAAGACTATGAATTGAGTGTGCTTTGATATAAAAGAGATATGATCAGCCTTTGAGTCAAAAGAGTCATTGACAAGCAGCTTGTCAACATCTTAACTTTGCAGCACTTGAATCTTTCTCTGAACAGATGCAAGATGACATTTCTTTAAAAGCAGATTTTTTTTCTTTTTTGTCTGTTTCAACTTATTGTCTAAACCTTGTATCATAAATGTGAAACCATCAGTCTCACATTGCATTGTTTACAATGAATCAGCTGAAGATGAATTTTCTTCAAAAGAATCATCAGGTTCTGCACAACTTTGAGTTTAATGAGATGAACTTGATATGTGACTGTCACTTTGATGGTGTTGACTTCTTGTCTGCATATTGTCACACAACAAACTGTCAATTAAAAGAGATTTGAGAGATTAGAATTGTAAGGTTTCACATCTATTCATCTCAGATAGATATCAGAACAGATTTATGACAGTGTGAGGTATGACAATGCACAGACTATTCAATGATAGAGTGAAATCATATATCTTAATTAATGTCAAGACTAATCTCTGAAGAGTCTTTATGTATGAAGAAGCTCTTCTTATATGGGTTCTCACTTAGCATGCTTAGTAACATGAACTACGTTTGTATTCACTCTGACACTATTGCAGTAAAAAGCTCATGAGCTCAGTAAAAGTGTTGTATGAATGTTTGAGCCACTCATTCTGCAGTCATATTCTTGCACAGTTTCAGTATTATCTTCTTGTTAAGACAATCTGTAATTATCAGAAGGTTTATACAACCCTCACTTGACAGTAAATCTATTACAAAGTCAATGAATATCTTTTGCCAAATCTGCTCTGATACAGGTAGAGGCTTCAAGAAGCCTTGTCAGTGATCTTTTCAGCTGTTGTTTGTACAGCATTTGTCACAATTTCAACAGAATGTATGAACATTCTGTAGCATCTCAGATCAAAAGAACTGACATAATAAGAAAGTATCAGTTACATTTCTTTCTGAGTGTTCAGTCATTGTTGAGTCATGTGTATACTGAATCAGTTTTGTACAAAGAGATTTTGAGAATGACACTCAGTGTCTTTCACAAAAGAGTAGCTTTTCTTCATCACTCAAGAAGCATTTCATTATGAATATTCTCACTTTTAAAACAGTAGAAAACAATCTTTGTTTCTCATGAATTGTCTGACAAAGCTCATTGTATAACTCATTTTCTGCTTCAGCACTCACTCACATCTGTTTAAGATTTGTGATCTCACTGAACAAATTTTGATCTTGTACAAGCACAGAGACTGATATGTCTGCTACTGTCATTGAGGCAGTCTGTATAGGCTTGCTTATCATCTTCAGATGTATCATCTGCATTGTACAATGTTGTACTCTGTCATCTGAGAAATTCATTGACACATTCTGCTTTTGTCTTGATAAAGCATCTGCTCTCTCATTCTGCTTGTTTAACAAGTATAGTATGAAGAAGTTGTATCACAACAGTATTAAAGACCATTTCATTTGTTGCTCTGTAAGCTTTTTAACTGTCATAAAGTATTTCAGATTTTTGTGATCTGTACAAATCTGAAAACTTGACACACTTCTCAATTCTGCATCTCACTCTTTTAAGCATTGTATGATGATCAGCATCTCTTTATCATAAATTTCATAATTGCACTCTGCAGATGCATTCTTCTTTGAATAGTAGACATAGAGTCTTCACACATTGTTCATTAACTGTAACAGAATTTCATCTATGCATTAATCTGAGAAATTTGTTTTCATCACAGTTGTATGTGTATGGTCAAATGAAACTAAAATTGACACTGAAATGAACATAGTCTTTAGCTTCTTAAAATCTTGATCAGCTTTCTCAGTTCACTTAAAAAATGTGTTCTTTTGTATGAGAGTCATCATTGACATAATCAGATTAGAAAAGTTCTTAATGAACTTTCAGTAAAAGTTTGCAAAGTTTATGAAACTCTGTACTCTCTTTACTGATTTAAAGACTTGTCAGTTTATAATTGTCTTCATCTTTTGAGGGTTCATTTATACATTCTTTTCAACTTTCAGAATGAACTTTAAATACTTGATTGACTTGACTTCAAACTCACATTTATCAATGTTAATCTGTAAGTCAACTTCTCAAAGCTGTAGTAGTATTCTTCATATGTGATCTCAGTGCTGATGCAAAGATTCATCAGTGAAAATGAGAATATCATTCACATAGACTGAACAAAACTCATTTAGAAAGTTCTGCAAAACTCAGTTAATATATCTCTGAAATGTGCTTGAAACATTGACTAGCTCAAAATAAGTCATCATTCATTCATACAACTCATATCTCATACAAAATGCTGTCTTTCATTTGTTCTCTGCAGCAATCTGAATCTTGTAAAATGCTGCTATAACATTCAACTTGATGTATCATTGAGCTCATTCAATGTTCTGCAGAGTCTCATATATTAATGAAAGAAGATAATGATTCTTTCAAGTAATTTAGTTCAAGTCACAGTAGTTCACACAGAATTGAAGTTCATCTTCTGACTTCTGTACAAATAAAACAAATGTTACAGCAAATGAGTTACTGACTTGTATAAACTGCTTATTCAAAAGTTCTGTTAATGTCTTGCACAACATTAGTAGCTTCTCTTTCATCATGTTGTATAAAGAATCTCAGAATACTTTTGACTCTTTTTCATCTATCTCTTTTAGTTCAATTCAATGATCTGTGCCTTCTTCTCTTAAGAAAGGCAACTTCTCAGTCATTATACAATCAAACACATTTAAAAACTTATAATAATGATCAGAGAGTATAGTTCTTGAGTCAGTCTTCTTCTGTGAGGTTAAAACTTTTTCAATATCAGTTATGCTGACTGAGAACACCTTAATCTTCTTTCATTTCTCTTCTTTCTTCTGTATGAGATTTGTAAAGAACATAGCTGACATCATAACATGATTAAACTCACTCTCAGCAGAGACTTCTCTGTTTCATATGATAGTTTCTGTAAATTCAATCATAAAAAAGGCTCTGTCTGCATTCAATATAATCTTGTTTTGCTTCATTCATGATAAACCTAGTATAAGGTTGTAAAATGCTTACTTAAAAACAATATAAAAGAATGTTCTTGACTTCTGATGTTCATCAATATCAATTTGTATGACAGCTACTTCATTTACTGATGAATTTGAAGGTTCATCAAACTCTGTAATCATATGAGGTCTTATCTTCATGCACTGTAGATTGTGATTTTTAACAAAGCAAAAAGTGATTATTTCATAGAACAGACACTTTAAGTTGTATAAGATATTTGCATATAACTACTTTTTGATTAATGTTGACATAGTGAAGAGAACACTGTTCATCTGTTTCTCAAACTTCTTTCAGCTTTTATCACATCTTATATGCTCTCAGCTGCAACTTCTGCTAAAAGCTACTCTTTTTCTGAGTTTTTCTTTTCTTCTGTTGTCTTTTTTATAGTCTCAGCAGTGACAACATTAATGATGTAAAATTGTACAGCAGACAGAAGTTTGCAGTTCTTAATGAGGTGATCATTGTTTTCACAGTGCATGTATAGTTGTTTCTTATGATGTTTTGTCACTTTCTTCTTTGACACTCATTGTGCTCTGTGTCTTTCTTCAGTTTTTGTAGCTGTGACAATGATGTGCTCAGTGAGTTCTCAGTTCATGTTGTTTGTGTGAGATTGTTATCATACAACACTCTTGAGTAACAGCCTTCTGAATTGAGTTTAAGTTGTGACTGACTCACTGTAGCAAAGTAATGTACTCATCATACAACACAGAAATTGAGATGACAATCAGAGCTCATGTGAGTGTTATGTCAAGACTGTTACTAAGAAATGTTTTTTTGACAGCATCATCTCATTTCAAGCCTTCTGCTTCTAGCAGCATTCATTCAAAGATGATCAGATGTTTAGCAAATGATTTTTCTTTCTG
>JAABUP010007050.1_pt1 | contig 15430 bp, 21 predicted proteins | sample 5559201 | NCBI WGS metagenome assembly JAABUP01 (sample SAMN10711887, study PRJNA513373) | rock metagenome | isolation source: Antarctica rocks | place: Antarctica
TGCCCTGTGGTGAAGGCAGCATTGAACAACACCACAAGGCAAGGCGCCAGCAAATGAGTTGGTGCCGGATCATCTGGAGTAGCCACAAGCTGAGCATAGCGCAAGAGCTCTGAGGTGTAGCCGGTTTATGCAGGTTTTCACACTGCCGGTTCACCTTCACAACCAAAACGAGCGAAAGCCCCAGACGAACAAGCTTGTATAACGGTTCACGTGCGTTTTGAGTTTGCTTCCGGGTCAAGTACCCGCAGGTTTGTAGTCGCAGTTTACGTAGACACGACCCTCATCTGCGCAGGGACGTCAGTCTTAGATCGATTCTCGGTGTCACCATCTCGCATTACATTGCTGTCGGTCCCCCTGTGCCGCATCTCTCTCTGAAACAGACTTGGTCGCCACCAGGCGGCCAGGCAGTTGCCGGCGATGTGCGGCATACTTGCTGCGCTCGGGTTGACCGGCGACCCAGAGAAGAACCGCCGTCTTGTTCTTCGTTGCAGCAAGCTACAGCGTCATAGGGGTCCCGACGCAAATTCTATCTACCAAAGCAAGGATGGCAAGAACTTTTTGGCCTTTGAACGGCTGCAGATTATCGATCCCTCCGACAGCGGGCGGTGCGTGTTGAAAACGTCGTAGTGGCCTTTCATTTTGCCATTGTATGCGGTGAACTTACCCCCCCAAATGACGGGACCGCTATTCACGTCTGCAAGATTACTGACAGTTGTTGTGACGGTTTGCAGGCAGCCCTTCACCATTGAAACACCTGAGGGCGACATCACATGGCAGCTGTAAGCAAATCATACCCATACCTGCTCACTGCGTTCAGTCCAAGGGCTAAACAGATGCGCCCTTATTGCACCTACCTGGGCAAAGACCATGCATCATTAGTCAAGCTGTGAACAATGCAGCATGTGCATCATGGCAATCCACATCTAACTTCTATCTGCTATGCTGTGATCTGCAGAAACAGCGAGATCTACAACCATGAAGATGTCCAGCAGCAATACCTGTCTGGTGTCAGCATGGTGCGCGACAGCAAGTCTGACTCAGCAAAGCCAGGTCACCTGTATGAGAAGTACGGAGACGATGACAAGATCTGGAATGCTTTGGACGGCACCTTTGCCTGCGTCATATATGATGAGCGCACCCAGCAGTTTTGTGCAGCCAGAGATCCCATTGGCATCTGTCCTATGTATTGGGGCAAGGATGCAAATGGTGCAACTTGGTTCGCCAGTGAGATGAAGGCACTGCAGCATCAGTGTGTCAGCTTTGAGATCTTTCCACCGGTAAGGAAAGTGATCGCGGCGACCTGTACCAATGTATATTCCAAACCTTGTTTTGCCTCTCAATGTACTATGCAATTGACAAGGTGTTGTATGCATATTTGTCAATGACGCAGTACCAATGCAATGACTCCATAGCAACGATGCAGCAGTACCATTGCATGTCGGAGGATGCGCTCTCCATTGAGATTTATGGTTGTGGCCGTGCTTTTGATTGCATTGCACACTTCATGCTGACATGCAATCAAAAGCACAGCTACCATAGATCTCAACGGAGAGGCATCCTCCTACATACATTGGCCATAGTTGCTCATGCATACAATATGCCACTCACTCTCCCCCAAGCAGTCATTCTGCTGCATGCATTCCCTTTCATTCCTTCAAATCTGTTGTGGTTGTAGGGGCACTGCTATCGCAGCAGGACAGGCAAGTTAGAGCGCTATTTCAAGCCAGATTGGTTGATGAGTGACCAAATACCTTCCCGACCTGCAGATCTTCCTGCCATCAAGGTATATAACTGTTCTCTCATTCACCCATGTACTGCATGCATATTTGGCCTAGAATCACGTACATGCAAACTTGAGTAGCTGCCTGTATCAGTGCATCACGCTGTCAGACATGACGAGTCCATTTCAATGGTTAACCCCATTAGCTCATGTTGCATGAGTAGTAAGCTCAGGCTTGCATGACTGACACATGATTCCAAATGCATATGATGTGACCGCTTCCTCACCATTTGCCATGCAGAACCTGAACATCAGCACTACCAGTGGCATAAGGCAATAACGGCGCTGGTTGACATTGACTCTGGTGCTCTGCTGATGTGATCTGTTCTCTGTCTGTGTGTGGTGCAGCAAAGCTCCATCAATGCTGTGGTGAAGAGGCTGATGTCAGATGCTCCCCTAGGAGTTCTGTTGTCAGGGGGGCTAGATTCCTCCCTTGTTGCCAGTGTTGCAGTCAGGTCAGCCTTACTTCCTGAACCCTAGCCTCAATATAGCCTGAATCCTACCCTCGACCTACCCTGAACCCTAGGCTGTGAACTGCAGCTGTGCATCACAAGCCTCCCAGAGACCTGCTGCATTTCAGATTTGACTGATGCTGGACAAACAAAATCTATCTTCACGCACAATCACCAATGGGCGAGGCTCTGCTCTGTAATGCATCGCAGATTTCACAACATGTCTAACACTGAAGCCAGCAGCTGAAAATTCCCTGTCGCTATGTCAGGTTTGAAAGCATGTATAAACTTTCATCCTGGCAAAGTGTCAATGTCAGCATGTTGTTTCGCATGGCCCCCCCCCCTGCAAAACATCTTGCCTTGCAGCCTTGCTTTGCAAACGTGCAAAGTCCATCAAGCGGTACCATAATGACAGCAGGAAACAGACACTGTGCTAAAGCAGACCTCTAGAGATGGACAGCAACTCTACAATGAAATAAAGGTTTTTCATCCTTTTTTGAAGGTTTTCGGCATCTTTTTGAAGAGACAGACTACACTGTAACTGATAGTGTCTCTAACTGTGATACTGTAGGCATCTCAAAGAGGCCAAGAATGCCTTTGACCGGACGCATCCCCTTCACACCTTCAGCATAGGGATTCAGGGGGCGCCAGATCTGCTGGCTGCCCGGGAGGTCGCCCACCAGCTGGGCACCACCCACCATGAGTTCCACTTCACTGTAGAAGAAGGCATCGATGCTCTGTATGATCTCGTGTATCATCTGGAATCCTATGAACAGGTATGTTCCCACTTCACTGTAGAAGAAGGCATAGATGCTCTGTATGATCTCGTGTACCATCTGGAATCCTATGAGCAGGTATGGTTCCCACTTCACTGTAGAAGAAGGCATCGATGCTCTGTATGATCTCGTGTATCATCTGGAATCCTATGAACAGGTATGGTTCCCACTTCACTGTAGAAGAAGGCATCGATGCTCTGTATGATGTCGTGTATCATTTGGAATCCTGTGAACAGGTATGCTCGCTGTTGGCTTAGTCAGAATCAGATGGATGTAGTCTGTATGCCATTGGGCAAAGGCCCTGTAGTCATGCCAGCAAGCGAGCAGTGATGATGAAATTGATATGGAAGCCTGATGTCGTGACATGCGTCACGACTAATTTGCTGGTCTCTGGGGGTCAATGGCAAACGGCATGATGCTGGTGTCAGGCACATTCCATTGTTGCAGTCTGCAGCTGTTGCGGAGTTCTATGTCTGATTGAACAGCTTGTGTGTCAGGTTCAGCAGCCAGCCTTTGTGTTGCAAACCAAACACTGCCAAGTGAGAGAATCATTGCTGCTTCAGACCAGCTCACTGACAATTTCTTTTGTTTCATTCAGTAAACCAGAATTGCACCAACAATCTTCTGGAAGAAGTTTGGGCTGTTGCATGATAATTGCTGCAACCCCTACATAGTTGTGGACTTGCGTATGCAGATACGAGCTGCTGTACCCATGTACCTGCTATCAAGAAAGATCAAAGCTCTAGGTTTCAAGGTGGTCATGTCCGGTGAAGGGGCAGATGAGATTTTTGGGGGGTACCTGTACTTTCACAAGGCCCCAAGCCCTGCAGAGTTCCATAGGTATACACCTGTCACACACCTGTTACACACATCTTACACATTCGTTACACACGTGTTTACATACCTGTTACCTGTTTATCAACTTTCCCTTTCTTTTGCTGTCCCATGTGGCTGTTGGCTTGTGCTCGTGGTAAGCTCTTGCATGGAAAATGGGCCAAAAAGATGTCAGCTCTGTTTCACATACGGTTTCAAGTGCCACCTGAGCTGTGAAGAATGGCATCACCATGCTTGGAACCACATTGCAGTGATCTGACCAGGTCAAGTTGACTGTCAGGCTTGTTGTGCCCTACGGTACTCTTCTCAATAAAGACTGGTGGTGCCATTAGGTTGAGATGGACTGTCATGCCAGCCAGCTTATGCAGCACTCAATCTTCCTTGGAAATCTTCTCACGGCGCTTGTGCTCTGCAGCATGACCTCACACGGTCCCTGAGTGATATGCTGTCATGCGTTGTTGCACATCAGCGCATGCTGGTCACATGTGGTTGTCTTGTCATGCAAATGTAAGTTTTTTGAATATTTTGTGCTCACTGCATGATGCTCCTGCACTCAATGGCTTTTGACTCCCAATGTAAAAATGTGTGTTGAATGTCCTCAGGCGTTTCTGTGTTTAAACTTCCAGTGTAGGGTGGACGTCTCTGTAAAACCATAGACATTTCAGAATTAAGAAGAGCTGATGAGTCCCGACGACAGGAAGCATAAATACTTGACAATGTATGCAGGGAGACCATAAGGAAGGTAGAGAGGTTGCATGTGTGGGATGTGGCAAGGGCTAACAAGGCGCCCTTTGCCTTTGGCATTGAGCCCAGAGTGCCCTTCCTAGACAAGGCCTTCCTGCAGACCTCCATGAGCATTGACCCTCAGGACAAAATGGTGAGGAAGCGTCTTTCTTCTTCTCTTTCTTGCCATTTTTTATTTTATAATTTTTGGTGGGAAGTCATGCAAAAACGTGACGCTGTTGTTGCTGCTTCTCATTTTATCACTACAGCCATTGTACTCCTGGTGTAAACTAGGCATATATATTACAATAATGTTATTTTTTATTTTTCGCACAATATGTGTATATATATATACACAGCGCAGCATAGTGTGTCAGCAGACAGAGCTTGCACAGTGCAACTTCAAATGTCACACGCATGCTGCTGGAAGGAAGCTGCCATGGCCATGAGTCTTGACCATTGAGCATTGAGCCGTCAGCACTGAGTCTGAGCTCATTGACAAGTAGTTTATTGAAACTCCCACCAGCTTGCTTTTGTTGCACACCACATGCACCTGTGCTTTCAAGCCAGGATGCCTGATGAGTCACAACTGGCTCCACACCCCAGACTGCAATGTATAGAAACAAATTGAAATCACATGAATGTGTGGTTGCAGATTGACATGCAGGATCTGCCGGACGGCAAGCACAAGAAGATGGAGAAATACATTCTGCGCAAAGCCTTTGATGACCCATCGGATCCCTACCTGCCTGAGTCTGTGCTATGGCGGCAAAAGGAGCAGTTCAGTGATGGTGTCGGGTACTCTTGGGTTGACGGCCTCAAAGAGTATGCACAACAGGTCAGATCGTGGCCAAATTGCTGAGAGGATAAATCCCTGAGAGCTTGAATGAACTTCAGCTTTGTATGATGTACATATCTGTGATTTGCATGTGTTTGCATATGGTTGCAGCATGTACATGATGCGCATTGATCCAAACTTCTCCAACTGGAGTTTGCAATCAAACAGCTTCAATGGACAACACTCTTTCATGTTGCAGAAGGCGACCTTCTTATCTGTATCAGAGTGCAAAATAACTGCCTAGCTGTGATACTGTGTATCATCATTGTGGACCATCATCAATGTAAGTAAGAAACATCAACTCAACAAGGAAATCATTCGACATACTCTTCAGTCCATTCAACAAACTGAAGCTGTGATGTGTTGCAGGTGGTGACGGATGACATGTGGGCTGGCAGATCCAACAGGTTTCCAGAGGAGACGCCCAGTACAAAGGAGTACTACCTGCTGCGCTCCATCTTTGAGGAGCACTTCCCAAGCCAGAGTGCACTGGATACAGTCCCCAAGGTATGCATCCCCGACCTTGCTGGGACCACCTTGTGGGGACTATGTGCAGCCTCCACAGATGCAAGGAAATCATCCCAAGCAATGCGCTGTCAAGGGATCTGTTCAGTGTACATGTCGCTGCTGTATGTTGTCTCAGACGTCTCAGACACACAGACTGGTTGGACAGATCATTAGTAACACTGATGGATATGCTGCACGGCTTGCAGCTGCATGTGCATGACAACAGCAAATGCTGACCTTGCCAGACTCTGGGATTGCTAAAGCTTGAGTCTGCCTGTCTGCCTCAAAAGCGGACAGCATACCTTACATGCACTCAGGGGTAGGGCAGCAAGCTCCTATGCTGATCCGTTTTTTTGGGCATGCACAGGGGTTGAGTATAGCGTGCTCTACACCAGAGGCAGTGTGCTGGGACCCATCCTGGGCCAACACCCATGAGATTTCAGGGCGAGCCATGAAGAATGTGCATGACAGCGCAGAGGGCTTCCAGTATGAACGAAGACAGGACATGAAGGAGAAGAGATCTGCAGATGACTTTGTAGGTGAGATTCACTTTCTGTGCAGCAGAGAGCATGGCACTCAGTACCTGCCAGTCCAGCCAGGTACATTTCCTGTCTTCAGGACAGTTAACAGACACTGACTGGGAACACATGGTATATTTCCTGTGACCAAACTTCATCCTTGCTGCATGATCACATGATCTCTGCATGGCTCCTGATCCAGGTATGTGTATGTGTGTGTCTGCAGACAACCCTGAAGGTCCCATGCAGCATAGGTCAGCGGATGGCAAAGCTAATGGAGTGCTCAATGGTCATGCCAATGGATATGACGCAGAAGCTGCTAAGGTTGCCTCATCTGCTACCAAGCAAGTGGTGCAGGGATTGAGAGCCACAGCTGCAGCATTCACACCCAGTAAAGCTACTACACCAGCATCAAGCACAGTTGCTTCAGTTGGGGACTGCTAGTCGGGACCCTGTAGCAGGGTTCTTGCAGTGCAGCTCATAAGTCTGAAGTGTGCTGTGTTGTATGTTCATGTCACGCTGTGTACGCATGCTGAAGTCAGTGATGAATGATGATGAGCAGGCGTTCAGTTCAGTAATGGTGCTCATTTTCCAGAGGCTTTCTTTGCATGTTGGATCATGTGCAGAGCGTTTGTGCATGGATGACAAGGGTGGCCGTCTTGTTTTTGGGTTTGGTACATTGTCAGGACACAGCAGCCTTGACAACATTTCTTCATGATTCTCTCATCTCAAAACACACCAGAAAACTTTTTCTGAACGTTATCCACACTGGTTCTTCTGTCTGTACACAGTCCGACCATGGCCAGTGTTGCACACGCCAGACAAGCTTAATCATAACGCTCAGGGCGCTTATAGATCATCACAAGTTCATCAGTTCTACACCACACAGTTGTCAGTTCTACAATGCATGTTGCAGCAATGTATTCCTCCGCAGACCTCATTTGAGGGTTTCTGCTCCAGTGTATGAGTCATTGGCGTCATCAGGCAAGTTCTTCAAGCTTTCCATGGAGCCTGCTGTTGGCGCATTCTGACCAGCTTTGCTGGCATCATTTGCCATCCCATCCCCTGAGCTTGAACCTGATTGGTTTTTGAGTGCCTCCAATGACTTCTTGATGTGTTCCTTAGGGTCTGAACCCTTGGGACCCTGATATGACATGATCACCTTCCCTGCTTTGTCCAACACAAATGTCTGCAGGAAGACAAGATCGCGCTTCAGGACAAAGAATTGTCATCATTCCATTAGAAACGCCTGTCTTCTTTTGCATATCTATACATTTTAGCACTTCACAGTCTTGCTTGCAGCAACCTATGTCACACTGCTTTGTCACACTGCTTGCAACTCAACAAGACAGCATGCTGCCTTGTCACGTCAAATCAAACTACAACCATGATGATGCCAAGGGATCACTGTTGTGATGCAAAGCATTTGTGACAGTCTCAGAAGAGGACTCATGGTGTTGTATGTTGCATTGCTGTGCACTTAGGCCATGCAATTGCACATCTAATACGCTGCTATACAGACACTGTCACACACACGCATGGATACATGCATGCTGACTCACCACTCTGGTCATGGGGTCAATACCAAACGCTTTACGCAAATCCCCAGACTCATCCGCCAGCAATGGGTATGTCAGCCTTTGAGCCTTCCTGCAAATGGCGCCATGCATTCTCAGCAGGACAGCATGCTTGCCGGACAGAAATGTATACAGAGACTCTATAGCACTGTTGCAGCTTTGTTACGGATGTACAAAGTGTTGCTCAGGAAGTGAATCAGGGCGTGTGACAGGCAGCTTCACAGTGATTTTGTTGGGGTTGCGCACTCACTGAAATATGTCAAGGTCCTTAGGTGTATCCCCACTGATGCCCACAATCTGTGCGCCCAACTCCTCAAACTGGGTTTGGTGTTCCCTGAACTGAGCCGCCTCTACTGTGCAGCCAGATGTCCCTGCCTGAAGGCAGTCAGACTACAGTCATACAATGCCATTGTATTGGCGAGTGTGTGCACTTGAGCAACAACATGCAGACATGCAAGCTGCATGCCTTTGATCTGAACCAGAAGCATACTGCAAGCGTGTTGTCTCTCATGCCTGCACCCCATGCTGCTTCACAGAGTTGCATTTGACATTATTGTACTGTGTTAGTGCGTCTTATAAGACAGCCCTGAACAGTATGAAGGGGCAGAGATCTAAGCATGGGAACTTGCAGCTGGTTGATATGATGTAATGGGCCATGCGCAATGACAAAGTTGAGGCCCTGCCGAAGGCGTTCTGCTGCACATGCATGAATTTGATAAGGCAGTGACATCTCATGCAGCAAGTGCAGCCTTTGCCCATAGGTTGTTGCAGACGCAGGGTTCGGTGGAAGACTCTAAGTACAGACATGATCCACAGTGCATAGACAGCGAAGTACCGCAAAAAAGGAGAGTCACCTTGGGGTAGAAGAAAGCCACCAGTGCCTGCTTGCCAATCAGGCTGTCCAAGGACAAGCTTTTGCCCTCTGATCCTGGTACCGAGCTGCACACACGATCATAAAATCATTGAAGAACAGATGAAGCCAAGCGCTTCTACTGCGCGTGCGTCAGGACGGGATCTTACTCTTTGAAAGCAGGGTTGTCTGTCAGAGAGGTTCCCTCTTTCACCGCTGCGGCCTGTACCACAAGCATACGATTGCAGCTGGAGCCCGCACTGCTGGCAACCACTGTCATCCGTGACGATTTTAGATGCGGCAGCAAGCGTTGCGCTCGATCGACCCAACGAAGCATCGTACCTCAACCAGTCTGAGCGCCGTTCTTCGCTTGAAGCATGTCTGCTTGTTGCTTCGTGCTGATAGATGTGCTCGCACTGTTGGCGACAGATGTTGCCGTACGGGAATGCTTTGCACAGTTCGAAGCTGTGATGCATGCATGCTATTTAGCAGACGGTAGAGTGGGCTCCTTGCCGAGGTCAGTCGATCAAGCAATCTTCTACGCTGAGAAGTCTGTAGTCCGATCGAAAGTGAATCATAGAATTAGCTGCACAGTCTCTAGCAGAAGCGCAAAGTGAGCAATGTTCCCCTTGCCACAAGACTATGGCACGCCATTTGCACGTGACGCGTACTCGACGCAGAGCGTCAGCCAAGCAGGGTTTTGGCAAAATCCTGCCGTTTTGGCAAAAGGCAACCAACCAAAGACCCATCTGCACAAAGTGAATGTGCATCAAAGCATCATGCAGCCCTGCTGAACCGTGCTTGCAAGCAGTCTCATGCTATGCCTTGCTTGCCACTCTTGCTCACCACAAAACGCATTAGCTTGCAAGCAGCAATGCCTAGCTAGTGCTAAGATGCACTGACACGTTATGAGGCTGTTAAGCCCCCCTAGTGTGTGAACTGAATCAACAGTTAGCAGGACATCACAAAAGTTGGGAAGTACATTACTGTTATACTATGCTCTCAAGCGTCAGGGAATGCAGCATGCACAAGTAGACCATGTAGTGGCCAATTCAGATACCGATACAGCTGTCCCATCCTTCTTATGCTGCCTGTGCTTCCAATACCCAGATGAAATGAGTGATTCCATGTACACATAGTGTCACCAGCGGCACTAAACCAACGTCTTGACAACTTGCAAAGCTTCATCAACATGCTTCTCAGCTCCCATCTGATCATTGAAGGACATGACACACTTGCCATTTTTGTCGATCACAAACGTCTGCAGGACACAACATTCATCAGCCAGCAAACAGAAATCAGTATGTTTGCAAAGACTGTCAGCATCAGTAAGGCATGCACAACTTGTCAAGGCAAGCTGTTGCTACAGTATTTTGCCAACCAACTTACCAACAGCCGACGCATAAACTGTATGTAATAGCAATATGAGTACTTGTGCATGTGCAATCCAAAGCCAGCCTGGCTATGCAGGTGTAAAACAGTATGCCTAAATAGCTTTGATGTCATAAACAGCAACATTGGTTTTGTGCATGTTCCCAAATGTCAAGCTGCCATCAAAACTGCATTGGCATAACCGCAAACTGCATTGGCATAACCGCAAACTGCATTGGCATAACCGCAAACTGCATTGGCATAACCGCAAACTGCATGGACATACAACCGGACATTATTGCCAGGTCATGCAGGTGTACAAGTGTCTGAATGGAAATCCTATACATGGATGGGAATGCTCAAACTGTCACCAGCTCACCTGCCGCCCCTTGAGCATCCCAAACAAGTCAGCCTTGATTCCGAAGCTTTTTCTCAGGAAGTCGCTCTGATCTGTGAGAAGGGGAAAGGGCAATCGCTCTTTCTGGGCAAAAGCAGCATTGGCATCTGTAGTGTCCGAGCTGATGCCAAACACCTCTGCTTCTGCGTCCACAAACTTGCCGTACTCATCACGGAATTTGCAAGCCTCCTTGGTGCAGCCAGGAGTTCCAGCCTGCCAGCAACATTCACCATTTGCTACATTTGCCGCCACTTAGGCGTCATGCAGACCACAGCATCAAGCAATCATTCTCACTCTGCAAGGAGCAGCTTCAGAGTACAGCAGAAGCGTCCAATCACAGGCAGCTATGGGTATAAGCATGACAACACAGATAGCATCAGCTGTCAGGATGCATCAAGTCTGTCGGGAAGGCCAGGCTGAATCAACAGGCAACAGATAATATGCATGCACACCTTTGGATAAAAGAATAGCACAACAGGTTTCTTCTTCTCTAAGCTGGACAGAGCTACACCTCCCCCTGTGGACTTTTGCAGCACTCTGCAAGTAGCATTAATAGATCACAAATGCTTGAGCTGGACTTAGGGCAAACCTCAAGGTCAAATCACCCTGCCTCTAGTTCTGCAAACCTGTAATAATCTGGGAAATCTTGCAGCTTATCACCAACGCTCAACATGGCGTTCACCTGTACACTCTGATCGAGATGAGTCTATGGGGATTACAACAACTGACAACACTTGTCGCCTCCACACAGGCCTGACGCAACACTTTGAATTCTTGATCTGCTTGCGTCACAGCGAGCTACGTACCGTCACAACCGGCCGGACGGGTCGTCGACTCTGATGACCCCTTCTGCTTGCAACATGAAGTCTGTCGGGGTTGTTTCCTCGTTGTGAAATGCTTGAAATGGCTGCGGTGCGCTTTGAACAGGCGGGCGTATGCGCCAAGGACATCGTTGTCACCAGTGCCATCGTGAGCGGACCGGGGAGTCAAGGTGCAATGTCGGATTTGCGTCTTGTCAGACAGCAAACTGCAGGTCGTACGATGGAGCAGACCAAGCGCAGCTGTTCACGAACGTGTGTGTAATCGCATGTGACCTATGCGCTCTGTCTTCATTGGCAGGTCTGTTCACATGACGAATTATTGTGGCGCTAGATGTCAAACCAGAAATCTGAATACAAAAACAGTCTGGCATGTGTCGCTGAAGTCAATGGATCAGGCACAAGCAGCACAAGGCATACAGGGACTCGTGACCGGCAAGTTCAGTTGCAAGCGCATGAGCCTTGAGAGTCGTTGCATATGCATAAATGCTCTAGCAGCAGCCTGCGCAGCTCACCACACAAAACTTTGCAGAGCACAGGGCGCTCAGGTGTAGCCTTAGGCGTTCCAAGAGGTGTCGAGCCAAGGGTCAGTAGCAATAAGCCACATGCTGGCATTGCACAATTAGCTCCCGTCCCGCAACATGTTACCTGCTGATGATCCATGCGCAAATGCTTGACACACTTAGCCATGTAGGAGTTGAAACAGACCACGCCATCATCTAGCTGCTACGTATACAGGGCTTTGCCTACGGTTTGTTTGACATTCATAACATGCATTGTGATGCAGTTGTATAGAAGGTATGCAACTGCAGTATACGAAGCTTCTGGGCTGCTAGCAGCATTGCATTTTACTTACTAAGATAGAATCTTCATGATCATGACCGTTTGGTCATGACTGGTGTGCTGACTCACTAGCAGTAAGTTTTTAAGACCTTTCATAAATTTTAAAGCACAAAGAAAGAACATTTGAGTTCTAGCATGAGTATCTCTGTCTACTGAAGGTCAAAGACTCTACCAACAAGACTTCCTTGAGCAGGAGGTAGATTCGCATGGTACTTACATACCTGTACCTCTAAACGTCTGCTTAGGTCAACTTTGCAACAGGATCATCTGCGTGAGCATGACACATTCAAAACAATCACAAACCCACTCATATATATACTGACTTTCCATACTGCCAGAACAAAGAGTATCTACCAAATTTGTTCACCCAATTTGAACTTCAAATTTCCAGTCTACAGGACAAAGATCTACAACACTTCACGGCATTGCCGCTGCTTGCGCTGCGCTGCTGCCCTGACATTAGCATTGTTGGACTGATGCGCACTTGTTGCTGTGTACTGCTGCTGAAGGTCAAGCGCGTCTGCCAACCAATGCAATCCAGTCTCATTTGATGTGGGTGCTGCTGCTGCCAAAGGCTGCGCTGCACCGGTACTTCTGCTTCTTGTGCTGTGCGAGGCACTATTGTAACAGCTGACCTTCAAGATGTTAAATTTACTTTCAACTTTAAAAGCTTTTCTGGGGACCCAGCACTCCTGAGACTGCTGCCATGCATTTCTTGGATGAACAATTCCTGTACAACTATCCCATAGCCTTTGCTGCACTAGCTTGCAACTTTAGGCAGAGACCTTCAAGCTATGTGCTGAGCTGCTCAGCTGAGGTGGGTGGACCTGGTCGGTGTGCACAACCTTCACACCTGCTGGTATGCCTATACTGGGCCATCATGGTGGTCTTCAAAGCCCTCAGCAGGGTAGACCACCTCGTAATGCCTTCGCCGAAACCTGATCCACACCTGCTGTGCTGACTCTGCTGCACCATCTGCTGCTGATGCTGCTGTCTGACCCTGTGTTGAGGTTGTGGGTCTGCTGAGGGGCAGGACAGGCTCATACGTTGTTACATACGGCTCACCTCCAGCAGTATCAAGCATCTTGAGGCGCACAGGGAGAACAGCTGTTAGGGCACGAACTTGCAGCTGCTCTGCCTCTGCGTTCTTGCACAGCGTGTCCTGCTGGATAATCTGGGCAAAGCTTATGTCCCTGCAGAGTCACATGACTGGTTGGCAATCGGACAAGCTGATGTTGTACAGCCACTGAGCAGTGCAGTCAGCTTGCATGAAGGCTAAAATCTTTAGTTATTGCAAAGATGTACGGCACCTGAAGAACAAATGACAGAATGGATGGATGCACAGATGACAACCATAGTCATGTGAGCAAACAAGTCATCCAAAGCACAGATAAGCGGATTGAGCAAACCAACAAACAAACCATGAACGTGTACTCAAACCTCAGGATCTGGGCAATCGGGTGCCATTCAGTATACAGCTAGACCCAAAATTCATGAACACGCATGACAACAAGGCACATGTCATCTGTGAGCATATGCATAGGCCGTAGCTGCTGAACAGTGATGTGCAGCCAGACTCAAGGCTCACCTGTACTCATCAATGCCTGCGACCCAAACATCATACTCAGGCTGGTTTGCCCATAACTCCCGGGCAGTGACGGCCCTCAGGAACTGCACCATGGCCCTGTCCATGTACTGCCTGTTCAGGATCCCCAGCATGTCATTCCAGGTCTTGCCAGGCCCGCCAATGCCTTGCAGCATGCCCTGCACCAAAACAAAACTCAGACTGGATCACATGGCAGAGTTACTAGCAGGCTAGCAGAGGCATCATTGAGTAGAGGCTACTGTGACTGTAGCAATCTAGCACACACATCTGCAAAGCTTATGGGCAGGTGGAACACCCTGCCGGCATGAATTGCCTTGTGCGCAGAACCAATACCTCCGCAGTTATGTACACTTTGGTGTAAGTGGCTGTTGCTCGTGCAAGCAAGATGCAAAGATCGCATCAGAACTAGCTCACAAGGTGAACAGAATACACTGCAATGTTTTGTGCAGTAATTGCATCAGGCTGCTACCCATTGAAAGTCAGATGCAAGTGTCACGTCATACAAGCAGCATCAGGCATTGGCACCGCCAAGGCACCTGCAGAAAGTTGTGACCCTGAAGAGCCACTGCCGTGGTCTCATGGTTCACAATAGGACAGGACTCCACAGCCAACTGCTGGGAATGGAAGGCTCTGGACAGAGCTGCAATGTGAGCAGGCCGGGGGTCATGGCAGAGGCCTTCCACCACAGCAGCCAGCTTTGCCCGGTAGAAGCAGTTCCCATCCCCTGCAGACAGACACCCAGCATGGAGGAGATTGTGAACAAAGCAAGTTCTACAGCATGACAGAGGGTGCATGTATGCTCGGGTGTGTTTTGCATGAACGACGGCGGATGAAGTTTGGTATGTGAAGCATCAAGCATAAAAGATGGTGCTTGAGGGTGGTTGCATCCTGCCTTTCAGCAGCCATCATGCAACTATCCTGATGAGTGCATTTTTACTTGATGCTTGTAATGACACGAAGAGCCACAATTAACAATTTGTAACCATCATGATCGCATAACATAGGCCATGTATGTTGGCTTCAGACACACAGTCATGCCACATTGTTCTCCTCACCTTTGATAGCCCGCACATCAGAAAACTTGCGTGGCAGGCGGCCCCATGGGCTGTCTTTGTCAGCTCCTAAACTTTGTTCCAGGGGCACCTTTTTCCCAACAAATGCACACTCTCCAAGGCTCACGGCAATTCCCAGCTCGAGCTGTTCCTGATCCATTTTTTCTTCATATGACGCTAGAGGTGATAGCTGGGACAATGTAGTGATCGGGTGCAGCTTTGCTCTGCGGTGCAGCTGGCCTATGTCTGCCAGTATTGCAGCTTGCTGAGCTACCATTGCTTCATCTGATTGCAGCCCTGGATCAACGCCTGCACTCTTGCAGTCTTCCTCATGCAAACGTCTAGCCACCGCAGCGTCTAGGGCCATTTGCGCTGCAGCAGCTGCCTCAGCACTTGCTGCGTCTGCAGGTGCTGACTCAGCATTCACCGCTAGAGGAGTTGCAAGAGCTGCATGCGCCTCGGTGGCTTTGCCATGAACTAGTGGGCTG
>JAABUP010007052.1_pt1 | contig 15429 bp, 19 predicted proteins | sample 5559201 | NCBI WGS metagenome assembly JAABUP01 (sample SAMN10711887, study PRJNA513373) | rock metagenome | isolation source: Antarctica rocks | place: Antarctica
TCATAAAGAATCTCATAAGGTGTTCAGTCAGTGCTTCTTTTGATAGTTGTTTGATTTGCTCATAATATCAATGTCAAAAGATCTGATCATTTGCTGAGCTCTTCTGCGGTTATCTTAAATAATGTGTCAATTAAAGGCTTATGTTCACGTTTCATCATGCCGTTTGCTTCAGAATTATATGCTGAGACAACTATTTGATCAATTTCATATAGCTTTGTCAGCATCTTGACTCACATCTTGTTTTCTGATTCTTTATCACAGATAAGTTTGTCACACACATCATGTCTTGTTATAATGTTCTTTCATAAAAACCTTGAGACTGTTGCTGATGTTGCATGTGTTAATGCTCATTCTTCAACTCAGTCAAAGAAATCATCTCATGCTATAACAAGATAGTGTTTGTTCTGAGACGGCGGCATCTTGATCACATTCACAGCAGTCTTCTTAAATAAGACACTAGTAAATGTCAAAAAGATTGTGTCATTATGTAATGTCTTTGCACATTGTTGACATTTCTCACAACTCTGACAATGTTTCTTGATCATGCTGTAAAGTTTTGTTCATCAATATAATAATGACACTTACTGATATGTGAATTTCACATTCTTATGTTCAGAATGATCATGTAAGTGTTGAATAATCTCTGTTTAATTCTCTTCTTTGTTGACAACTTTACAAATTCTCATATTCTTGCTGTTGCAGTGAAACAACTTCATGTCTTGAACAATATGCTTCAGGGCCTTCATCTTGAACTTTGTGAATTTCTTGTCTTGCATGTTGATGAAACATTGAAGTGTAACAAGATATGTAGTCATGGCTATTTGATCCTCAGAGTATTCAGACTCAGGATTCAGAACAGAAGTGATAATTAGTTTGATTTTCAACCTGCAGCATGTTCTGTGCTGACAAGATAGGCTCACACACTCAAGTGAAATAGTTGCGAATTCAGAAAGTCTTCTATATCACTATTGTCAAAATCAGTCTCATCTTCTGTTTGTGAGCATCATGATAATGTGTTCAGAGCTTGATGCTTTTTGTCAAAAACATACAGAATGTCAAAATCAAACAATTGAATTCAGACTATTCAGCAGTTAATGAGAACATCAAAAATATCAGCAACACTTCTGTTTAACTGAGAAACTAGTGTCTGAGCATTGAGTTTGACAATGAAGAACACTTCATATAAATATGCACGGACTTTCTTAAGTGCTTTCAGCAGCTTATGACATTCTCATTTGTCTGTGTCATACTTTGATTTTGCATTTGTTCAGACACCACTATCATATTGACAGACATGATGACGTTAACCATTCTTCACTTTCTGCATCAGACAGAACCCTCATTCTTTCTTACTCAAATTCACAGTCAATATTATATCTTTTGTGTCTGAATCATAATCTAGTTGCTGTATTACCAGCTCAGTTAAAAGAAGAATCTTCAGTTTATTCATAATTTGTTGTTGTTTCAGCATTCAGAGAAAGGCAATGTTCTTCTTGAACAGATTATATATTGATAACAAGATAATGATGAATTGATTTATTCATAGTTGATAGTAAACACATAGACCAATAAAGACATGAGCTTCTTTCAGATTTTGACACAATCTTTATTGCACAATCTTTAAAACTTTGTTGATCACAGAAGAACACCCATTTGGTCTGCAGACAAATTCTACTATTTTGAGTTGTTTCATGATATATTGTGACTTCTCATCAGACACACTTTTGTCTGTACATTCAATATTGATCAAGACCTTGTCTAGATTCTGTATTGTCTTTAAAATATATCAATGAACTCTCATCAGAACCTTCTCACTGTTATAATTCATTTGAGGCTCTTTCACAGCAATATTGTTCAGAAACATGTGACAAACATTAGAAATCAGGTCTTCAAGGATCTGAACCATAGCTCTGCAGAATTGAGCAACAAAATTGATTCCTTCTTGAATAAAAGTGCAATGTTGAAGAAGATCAAGCACTGTCATAAAATCTGTTATGTCACAGCTTTCCTTGTCTAATTTGATCTGATCATATTCAGACTGCATATTCACAAGACTGACAGCTTGTAAGTCAACAAACTCTTTCACAAACTGCTAAATATTCAAAGAGATATTGACATCTTTAATTGTGACCTTGTTAATATGCATGACAGCATTGATTAAACGGTATTTTTCTTTCTGTGATTTTCAAACAAGAAACCATGGGTTTTGATATGGCCCTTGACATGGTTCAAGAATGTCAGAATCTAGCCACTTCTTCAGCAAGTTAATGAGTTCTTCTTTTAATGCTCTTGATACTTGAAATTCAGAAATCTGTCATGCCTTATGTGATGTTGTTTGAATCTTCTGAGACAGAACAACTTCTGATTGTAATCTTCTGAGATGACTGAAATGTCAGAACAACGCACTTTCTCAATTGAATAACACTGTCATCAGAATTTCTCACTCAGTCAATGTCAATTGCAATTCAATCTTTAAATTTGCAACATTTTCAGAAGTGATTCTAATGCCTCACTTGATGTCAGAAAACTTCAGAATAATCAAATGATCATATGAATCTAAATTTGATTCTTGCTGCAGAATCAATGCTAGCCTTTTCTTAAGGATCTTCTCTTTTCAGTTTATTACACAGATTAAACATTCTCTGCTGAGATCTGCTTGATCTACTGACTGAACTTTGTCTGTCTTACATTTGTATGCAACACAGGCCTGACTGCAGAAAACATCAAATTCTGAGTCTTATTGTCTTGATAAATGCGCACACCTGCCTATAACTGAAGCAGTTGATCAAAATATAAGTGCTATATTGTTTAAACTGTGGTTTTTAACTGTCTGATTGACTGTGTGATCATTTTGTGACTGTGGCGAATTTGTGGGTTCAGACTCATAAGTTTGTTCTATTAACGTTGGCAAATTCTGTACTGCCGCACTGATGACCCTAAAACTTGAATTTCGATATTCTGACTGACAATGACAAGTAACAACATCAGTCTTGTTGCTCATTAGTCTTTTCCCTTCTCAAATTCAGCCTCTGAAAACAAATGCAACAAGAATTTGGTCTTTGAGCCTCTTCTGACAGCCTGAAACTTCACTTTTCTATCATTGTGCAAGCTGCTGATTTCAATATTCACTATGTTGAACAGATCTGATTGTGTCATCATTGATGTTGCTGCTTAATATAACATGTTAAGAATCATGAGCTGACTCACTTTCTCTATGATTAGCAAGGATTGCAATACTTTTATCAGATCAATTTGAATCTCAACATTCTCACAAATGTTATGAAGCACAGTCTTTTGATCATTAATGTCAACCAATTGCAAACAGTCATCTACTGTATAAAAGACATTGAGTTTCTGAAGAATGCATTCTTTGACAAGATTCACTTCTGCATTGATGTTGATCAATGCTGATACTTGACCTTCTTCAATCTTCACAATTGCTCTTAAACTGGCAGACAAGTAGAGAACATTGAATAACAAAAATGTTTAAAGACTGTTGATGTTGACCTTCTCAGTCTCTGAAATCTTAAATATAATGTCTGATTTGCTCAGTTTGAACATTAGCTTATGTGTCACTGATTCTGATGTCAATATGTTCTCAACAGTTATGTCTGACACCACAGCTCAAAGCATCTTCTGCATGACTTGAGTAGAATTCTGCTCTGTCATCTGTCAAAGAACATTCACTAACTTCACATTCTTGATCTTAAGCACGCTCAAAGCATTGTGAGCTTTTTCAACACTCTCTGACTCAAAAAATCTAACTGTTGACCTGCTGCCTTCTTTATCCTCATTCATTGTCTCATTGCTATCTTCATTCATACTTAATTCATTGTGTTGCACCTCAGTGATCACAACTTGTGAAATTCATTATTTGTCAGAGTGTAGGATTTTTGATGTAGAAAGATTCTGTTTCTTCTGAGCTTACTGCTTTATAATCTTTGCCTTCTGCTTTAAAATCTCACAAGAACATTCTTGTGATTGTTTGTTCTGACTTTTCTGTGATGCTGCCGTCAGATCAGAACTATCTGCACTCAGAACTTGATATTTAAATGTAGAGAATAAATCATTCTCTTCTAGATCACTGTTGAAATTGCATTGTAATTCTATTAAGTTTGCTTCATGATGATCAGCCTGAGTCTTGTTCTGTTTTTCTTTTTTCTTCAGTAACAACTGCACAAAATCCAATTGCTGCATTGAGGAATTTAATGACATAAGAGTACTGTCTCTGTTCTGTGAGCCTCAAACAATACACAATCTCTCATTCAGATGTACCTTTTCTGCCTTGATCAACTTCAGAAGATGTGAACATATTCTTTGATGATGACCTCATTCAGTGCAAAATCAACAGACATTACAATCACTTTTCTGTCCTGAAGTTCTGCCTCATGTTTCTTGCTGGTTTGTCTGTATTGATGTCACACTGTGTTCATAATTTGCTGATGATGAATATGATTGTGAAGGATAGCTTTGTGACAGATATAATTGATATAACTTGAGAGAAGCAGAATGAACAGCTGTTGTCATGACTTTGTTTATCAAATGCTCACAGTGATCAAGCTTAGCTTGCAATGACAATGTCAAGTTCTGAAACTTTGTGACCAACTCATCAATATTAAACTCAGGCATGATAATAGGTCTGATATGTGTAGTGAATGCTCTCTTATTAATTGTCATCATTTCTTCTCACCACTGATTTATCAACTTCTGCAGAGTTTTCATGCTATTGTTATTATTACACAACACATTCAGACTCTTCTTCTCTTCATACATTTGCTTTGTTGTCTTCAACACAGCATTTAAACAAAATGTGTCTGAAACTGACGTCTTTATCTTGACCTGTTTAACTATCTTTGCCTGCTTCTTCTCTGACAATTCTTTCAGAAATCATAAGCACACAGTATAGTTATCAAGTTCTTGTTTCATGATCAGATGACTCAATATGACGCAATATTGAAGACAATAAGTACAAAGGTCTTTCTTGCTGAAGAATTGCTTGTATTGCTTGAGATATACATGCAAATAGTATTGTTGCTTGATATTCTGCTGTATATAGTCTTTTTGCAGACGTTCTTTGAGTTGCTTTCAATTTCTGCTGTTATATTCTGACAGAGATTTGATATGCTTGCTGATAAGATTCTTACAATATAATGACAAGTGCTGTACCATGAGCTTCTCAATAAGGCCATGATCTTGACAGGTATTCTCTCATTCCTCAAGAAAGTCTGTGACATTCATGTCATTGAAATGTGAGACTTCTGTTGATTCAGAAGTAGAAATAGACATATAGATAATGAGTTGCTGCATGACTAGAGAACTTGAAGGTGTGTTCTTGATTGACTTGTTTAAAGAAGAAGAAGAAGATTTTTGAGAATCTGATATATAGTTGAAATCACATTGTATGTATGAAATGAACTGAACAAGTACAATGATAGTAAGCTGTTGCTGTCACAAGATGAATTGTAATAATGAAAACTGATATCGATATGAGGATCCTGTCTTTTTTAAAGCATGATGACGTCAGTATATTTGCTTCATTTTCACCTTCTGAAGTAGCTCTCATTGCTTTTTCATTTTGAGAAATACCAATTTCCCCCTTAATAAATCTTATTCAGATAGTGGCTTTTCAAGGTCAAATAAGGTGCTCACTTCAAATCCTGTCTGCTTGTGATGTTGTATTGCCTCATGATTGTCAGTTGTTGAGAAAATAACTGTTTGTCTTGTTTCTAGATAATGACAATAGACTCATGACAAGAATGATTATGAAAGTTATTTGCACAATGATGTGCTCACTAATCTGATAAAGAAGACAAAGTAGTATTTTAAACAAGAAGAGCCTAACTGAACTGTTCAAAACAAGTGCTGTTTAATGAACTTGAACTTCTGTGTGTTGTATCTTCTTCTTTTCTTTCTATATTGCGGAGTTTTTCAATTTAGCCCTTCTTTGCTTTCTTTCATCATACACCCTTTCTGTTTTCACAACAATATGAAAAAAAGAAGAGAAATGAAAGAAGATTGAGATGTTCTTAATCAGCATGATCAATATTGAAAAAGTCTTAATCTCACAGAAGAAGACTAACTTGAGAACTATACTTTCTGATCATTATTACAAGTTTTTAAATGTGTTTAATCATATAATGACTGAGAAATTGTCACTCTTAAGAAGAAAAGACACAGATCATTAAATTGAACTAGAAGAAGTGAATAAAAAAGAATTAAAAGTATTCTGAGATTCTCTATACAATATGACAAAAGAGAAACTACTAGTGTTGCAAAAGACATTTACAGAACTTTTAAATAAGCAGTTCATACAAGTCAGTAACTCATTTGCTGCAGTAACAGTCTTGTTTATATGAAAGTCAGAAGATGAACTTCAGTTCTGTGTGAATTACTGTGATTTGAATTGAATCACTTAAAAGAATTGTTATCTTCTTTCATTAATATATGAGACTCTGCAAAACATCAAACAAGCTTAATGATACATCAAGTTGAATGTAATAGCAACTTTTCACAAGATTTAGATTGCTGCAGAGAATGAATGAAAGATGACATTTCATATGAGGTATGAGTTGTATAAATGAATGATGACTTCTTTTAAGCTAGTCAATGCTTCAAGCACATTTCAAAGATATATTAACTGAGTTTTGCAAGACTTTTTAAATGAGTTTTGTTCAGTTTATGTGAATGATATTCTCATCTTCACTGATGAATCTTTGCATCAGCATCAAGATTATGTACAAAGAGTACTACTACAGCTTTAAGAAGTTGACTTACAGATTGACATTGATAAATGTGAGTTTGAAGTCAAGTCAATCAGGTATTTAAAGTTCATTCTGAAAGTTGAAAAGAATGTACAAATGAATTCTCAGAAGATAAAGACAATCATGAATTGACAAGTCTTTAAATCAGTAAAGAGAGTATAGAGTTTCATAAACTTTGCAAACTTTTATTAAAAGTTCATCAAGAACTTTTTTAATGTGATTATGTCAATGATGACTCTCATACAAAAGAACACATTTTTTAAGCAAACAAAGAAAGCTGATCAAGATTTTAAAAAGCTAAAGACTATGTTCATTTCAGTGTCAATTTTAGTCTCATTTGATCATACATGTATGACTGTGATGAAAACAGATTTCTTAAGTTAATACATAGATGAAACTCTGTTACAGTTAATGAATGATGTGTGAAGACTCTGTCTCTATTATTTAAAGAAGAATGCATCTGCAAAGTGCAACTATGAAATTTATGATAAAGAGATGCTGATCATCATATGATGTTTGAAAGAGTGAGACACAGAATTGAGAAATGTATCAAGTTTTCAGATTTGTATGAATCACAAGAACCTAAAATACTTCATGACAGTTAAAAAGCTTACAGAGCAACAAATGAGGTGGTTTCTTATACTGTCACAATACAACTTCTTCATACTATACTTGTTAAAAAATCAGAATGAGAGAACAGATGCTTTGTTAAGTCATGAGTAAGATATGTTAACAGGTTTCTCAGATGATAGAGTACAGCATTGTATGATTGTAAGGTTTCACACCTATTCATCTCAGATAGGTATCAGAACAGGTTTATGACAGTATGAGGTATGACAATGCACAAACTATTTGATGATAGAGCAAAACCATATATCTTAATTGATGTCAAGACTAATCTCTGACAAGTCTTCATGTGTGAAGAAGCTCTTCTTATATGAGTTCTTGCTTAGCATGCTTAGTTACATGAACTATCTCTGTATTCACTCTGACAATTGTCTTCTTTCTTGAGCACAGATTCTTCAGTGTCTTCATAAAGCTGAGGTATTGCAAGGCCATCATTGTGTTGTGTTCACAAGAGTGAATTCCTGTTGTTTGTTGTGATTAAGCTCATTCAGACTTAGTGCACTTGTTGTGCTGACAATGTTATTCACTGTTGCAGAGCACATGAATATATTTTCTTTCTGTCTTTCACTTTCTTTCAACTTCTCTTTCACATGACATCAACATCAACTCAACTGCCTCACTGTCACTATCTCATTGTGTTGTTTTTGCTTCAAAACTCATATCACAATGCCTATCAAAGCCAGACCTTTATCATGGCTTCTGTGAGTTTCATACGCGTTTTTTGTGTGTGATACTGACACTGGCTTCAGAATTGTGCTCACAGTGGTGCTTGTGACTGTGAAAAACACATTGCTTCATCTAGTGTGTCTGTCACTTCAGTGAAATGTGCTTGTGTTGTCACTGCTGCATCATTGTCTTTGTCATCTGAAGTAGTTGACTCTTTGCATACTTCTGCTGACTCTATTTTCTTCTCTGTCACTGCAACACTGTTGATCTCTCATTCTTGTGATTCTCTGATTACACTCATCTGTTTCTGCTGCCTTCAATGCAGCAAAGTCATTGCCGTCCTACTCAATCACAAATGTGAAGTGATGAAGAATGTTCAGTGCGATCAATGTTTCAAGAACTGTAAGGCCTGAGACAGCATATGTAAGACACTGACAAAACATCATGTTTAACTAACAGTTCTACTAGATCTCAACTGAGTTCAATGCTCAAGTCAACAGGTTATTCACTGCTGTTGTCATCATATCTGAGAAAAAGAACACAAGCAAAGAGCTGGTTCAGCAGCAGATGAGCTATATCAAAGTGATCAAGGCTCACTTGTGTGTTGCAGACTGTCATGGTCTCAGAAAGAAACTGACATCAATAGTAAAGATAAGGCTTCTGCAGCTTGAGAAGTCACATCATCAAATCTGTCTCTTTGAAGGCATGCTCAATTCATATCATGCTGTGGTACACTGTTGTTTTTCACTCACTATACATGCTCTTACTGACATTTTTGAGAACAATCTTTCTGCTTTAAAGCACATTGTCATCACATCTGCTGAGTTTGTGAAGGAAGAAGATGACAACAAATTGACCTTATCATAGAAGGTGCTTTGTTTACACTTCACTGACACTTTTCTTTGATTTAGTTGACAGTTACCCTTCTGAGACCCTAGTGTACTTTTAGGTGCAATTGTTCTATATGAGCTAAATACAGCTTCTTGCCTTTGTCTTTGCAGTGTTTTATCTTCAGTGTCTTTTCTTTACTCTGACATTGTACACTTTACATAACTCTGATGCATCATCAAGGTCTTGTTCAGAAATTCACTGATCATACTTTGAAGAATAGCCTATTCATTTAACCTTATATCATAGCTCACCTTTTCTGCATTGCTTTCTTAAAACTTTCTCAACCTCATATTCTTCTTTCTCATTGATCAGTTTCAGAGAGGGTAACACCTGTGTTATCTCATCATCTAGATGTTGATTGTAGGGTTCAAGGTATGAGACATGAAAAACATTATGAATTCAGTAGTGAGTAGATAGATATAGGCGATACACTTGCTTCTTAACAATATCTTGTATGCAGAATGATTCAGCAAACTTATGTGAGAGTTTCTTATTCAGGCGTTTCTGACTCAGGTTTTTCATTGATAACAGAACTAGATTGCCCTTGTTGTATGTCTTAAGCTTGTGTCTCTGATTGTAAGCTTTAACTTGTGATGCTACAGCGCTTTTTCATCACTTTGATAGCTTTTCATGAGCTTTGTGTAGTTGCTTGCCTCTGTTCTTAACTGCAGACACCTCTTCTTCTCAGATGTTGTTCTCAATGTTGTAATGAATGAAAGCATTATACTCTGTCATTGTGTAGAAGAAGCTACACCCTAGTGTAGACTGCTTTGTGTTTATATAAGCAAATTTTGCAAGAGAAAGAAGCTTGACCCAATTGCTTTGCTCTTCATTGCAATAGCATTGAAGGTAGTATTTCAAGGTTTGATTTTGACATTTGATTTGTTCATTCATCTGTGAGTGAAATGCAGTGCTAAGTCGGTGCTTAATCTTTGTCTGATAGCATACTTTCAATCAGTAGCTGCTTGTGAAGATTGAACCTCTATCAGATACTATTTCTTTGAAAGTTCTGTAGCGACATACTATTTTCTCAAAGAATATATCAGCTAGTTGCATAACAGTGAGTGTCTTACTGATAGAAATGTATCAAGCCATCTTGATGTACCAATCTACTATCATCAGAATTGTATCATAAACATTATCACTGTGCTTGCTTGAAGGCAAGCCAGTAATCATGTTCATGATTACCTTCTCTCAGAGACTATTTGAACGGGGTAATGTCTGCATTCGCCATATGAATGATGTCTAGACGCCTTTACCCTCTGACATATGTCACATGAGAAGACATACTTCTTGACATCTTTGACTAATTTTGGTCAGTAATATTTGCATGACACTAATTCTAGTGTCTGCTCAATACTGAAGTGTTTTGTCAATTCATCATCATGATGACACTTCAGTAGTTCTGTTCAGACTGATGCTTCAGAGGGTATATATAATCTTTTCTCATATTGAAGCAATTCAGTCATATCAAACACTCATCTCAGGCCTCTGACATTCTGACTTCACTTATTCTTTGCTATTGTCACTTTCTGTGCTTGAACAAAGAAATTATTCATTTGCAAAGAATGTACTAACAATAGGAAGGATTCGCTACTGTCATCATATACTGTTTCATGACTAGCCAATTCTGAGGCTAGTGCATGTGAAATGAGTTGTCTGTAGTCAACAGTTTCAGCAGCAGAGTTAAGCAGCCTCACTATGCTGCATTCACAACAGACTGACAGTTGACTGTCTTTTAGTCCTCTCAGTATATGTCAACTGAGTTGAGGTTTTCTAAACCTCATGTCAATTTGCTCTTCACAAGCTTGACAAACTGTCTCAAGATGACTGATAATCATCAAAGACTTAAACATAGTTGTAGGCATAGCTGCTAACTTCCTTTGTAACGTTGACAAGAGCCTATCAATGTTTTCACTGATGGTCTCAACGTAGTCTGAGTGCCTCAACGGCGCATCCTCAGAGTTTGTCTTGCTCAGTTTGTGCTTAATCACAAAATTAAAGGCAGCAAGCCTTACAGCTCATTGTGTCTGTTGTTCATTCAACATTTTAACATTCATGAACTCATGTAGATTATTGTGATCTGTCAGAACTTTCACTGAGTGAGTACTTCTCTCAAGGTAGTGATGTCACTGCTTAAATGCCTCAACAATAATTAAAAGCTAAAGATCATGTGTCTCATAACTTTCTTCTGCTGAGAACAGCTTTTGCAACCAGTAAGTGACAGGGTGTCACTGCCCTGACATCTGCAACTGAGAGTAAATTCTCATCACTGTGTGTTTAAAAGCATCAGTCTTCATTCAGTTCTTGAGCTCTGAATCAAAGTGAACAAGAATGAGTGCTGTCATAAAGACTTTCTTAAGATAAATAAACGTCTTTGCAGCATCTTCTGATCACTCAAAGAGCTCTGTCTTTTTCTCATTCTTACTGCCTTTCAATAGACCTGTAAGTGGTCTCACAATTCACAAATAGGCTTTAATAAAGTGTCTATAGAAGTTGACAAACTTTAAAAAGACTTGTACTTTCTGAAAGGTCTTGAGAATCAGCCAGGTTTTAATAGTGTCAATCTGTTGTGAATTCATCGTCACCTCAGTGATTGACACTATAAATCTCAGAAAATGGCGTTTGTGTTCTTCTTCTGATTGTGAGTATATGAGGATGTTGTTTAAATACACAACACAAATAAAGTTCATATGCTCTGCAAGTTCCTGATTGATATAGGCTTGAAAGGTTGCAGGCGCATTAGCTAGCTCAAATGACATAATCAGGTATTTGAAGTGACTGTAGCGCGTGTGAAACACTGTCTTTCACTTATTGTTGACGCATATGCAGATACAATGATAGACATCTTTAAGATTCAACTTGATGAAGATCTTAGCACTGCTTAGTCAGTTTAAGGTTTCACTGATCAACAGCAATGAGTGATGATTCTTCACAGTGATATTGTTTAACTCACAGTAGTTAACACACAATTGCAAGCTATTGTCTTTCTTTGAGGTGAATAACACTGACGCCTCTGCCGAACTAACACAATGCTGAATTCAACCCTTTGCTAAGGCGTCATTCAAATAGCTTTATAGAACTTGAAGTTTCTTGTCTGACAAATTGTATAGAGGGCTGTGTGAAGAATCCTTCTCATTATTGTCAATGACATGATTGTGCTTCTCATGTGCAGAAAGACATTCTGCTTCAGACTCTGAGAAAACATCAGCATAGTCAGCATATGTCTGAGGTATAGATGACACTGTAGCAATGCCTTGCAGGCATACTGTCAGTGATTTGAGTACAGCTCAGAGAAAAGTGCAGGTTACTGACCTCTCAGCTGTCTCTTTAAATTTGTTCAGATCTTTCAGGCTCAACATCTGTGAATTGATGCTGAAGCGTCAGCTGCGCAACTCACAGTCAATATGAACTTGTTTCTTCTTTAGAGCTGATAGGCTCATTATCAGGTCAGGTTCATTCTTTTTCAAGACATAAAAGACATGTTCACAGTTGTGTTTCTGGTCTCAGCTGTCTCTTAGTTAATACTTCATCAGATATGCCTCATAGCAATAGATGAAGTGGCCGCTCAGAAGAAGAAAGTGTGATATCTTTGCATTCAATTTGACCATCTCATTTGCGACAGTAAAACACCGGCTAATCACATTGAATTCAGCATCAATATTCAGAAAAAAGATTATCAGTGCTTGATTAGCCTTCACAACAACAGTCTCTTCAGTTATAATGCTGAGCACAGTCTTTACTTTTGTTCTTCATTGTGTCAGCATTGAGATCTCAACATAACATTCTCTTTTTTTGATGAAGTCACTGAGAATATGTGAATCTTATTTGAGTTGTTCATTGACTTTATGCAATTACTTGAGTAATGGCCTTTTTCTTGACAGTGATAACAGGTTACATCTGACCTTGTCCTTGAGTGAAAGAAAGATGAACTTGATGTTACACTGATGTTATCTCATTGTCTCAATGATGTCTGCTCAGATAGTCTTTGATCAATAGAAGAAAATGCTCACCCTGAAGTATTTCTTGAACAAGAATCATCAAAAGTCTTCTTCAGCTCTGTAGCATTAAATGCATGAAGATTGCTCTTCAGCTGCACAGTCAGAGTTATTAAGCTGTTTTGCTTGTTCAAAAGATCTTGATAATTTAACAAGATCTTTTTAATTTCTGATTGCAGCCTTGTAAAGAAATGCATTATCAGCTGTTTCTCATTGTATAATGTCAACTGCACTTTCAGAGTGCTGAGGTAGGCAGCAAAAGTGTGCACACTTTGACTCAGCTTCTGTACAGTCTTGATGTATGTCTGTGCATTATGCAACTGACAATTCATTGAGTCTTCAACAAGATTGAGAAGATAGTTAATAAAGTACTTTCATGAGGTATTCTCAAGAGGAACAGTTTTCTGATGTCAGTATCATGCATCTTATGGTTTTCTCATCAGAAACTGCATGATGTATAGGATCTTTGCTTTGTTCTTAAGAAAGTTTTTGAGCATCAGGCAAAATGCTGTCTCTGTACTGCATACAAAGTTGAGATGCTTCTGTATCATCTTCTCAGTATAGATATTCAAATGCTCTGAGCAAATGTTTCTCTTCAACATCATTGTGCTGAGGTAGTTCTCTGCAGACCACTTGATGAAGGCTATGAATTGAGTGTGCTTCAATATAGAAGAGGTATGATCAGCCTTTGAGTCAGAAGAATTATCAACAAGTCACTTGTCAGCATCTTGACTTTGCAGTACTTGAATCTTTCTCTGAACAGATGCAAGACAACATTTCTTTAAAATCAGATCTCTTTTCTTTTTCATCTGTTTCAACTCATTGTCTAAACCTTGTATCATAGATGCAGAACCATCAATCTCACATTGCATTGTTTGTGATGAATCAGCTGAAGATGAATTTTCTTCAAGAAGGTCATCAAATTCTGTGAAACTTTGAGTTTGATGAGATGAACTTGATATGTGACTGTCACTTTGATGATGTCAACTTCTCATCTGCATATTGTCACACAACAAACTGTCAACTGAGAGAGATTAAAGAGATTAGAATTGTAAGGTTTCACATCTATTCATCTCAGATAGGTATCAGAACAGGTTTATGACAGTGTGAGATATGACAATGCACAAACTATTTAATAATAGAGCAAAATCATATATCTTAATTGATGTCAAGACTAATCTCTGAAGAGTCTTCATGTGCAAAGAAGCTCTTCTTATATGGGTCCTTGCTTAGCATGCTTAGTCACATGAACTACGTTTGTATTCACTCTGACAATGATGCAGATAATACATCTCAAAATAATGAGCAAGCCTATACAGGCTGTCTCAATGACAGAAGTGAATATATTGATATCTGTACTCATACAAGATCAAAATCTGTTCAGTGAAGTCACAGATCTCAAACAGATGTAAGTGAATGTTGAGACAAAAGACAACTTATATGAGAAGCTGTGTCAAGCAATTCAGAAACAACAGAGATTATTTCTCACTGTTTTAAAAGTGAGAATATTCATAATGAAATGCTTCTTGAGCAATGAAGAAAAGCTACTCTTTTGCAAAAGACAGTGAGTGTTATTCTCAGAATCTCTTTGTACAGAACTGATTCAGTATACACATGACTCAACAATGACTGAACACTCAGAAAAAATGTAACTGATATTCTTTCATCACAACAGTTCTTTTGACCTGAGATGCTACAGAATGTCTGTACATTCTGCTGAAATTGTGACAAATGCTGTACAAACAACAGCTGAAAAGATTGTTAACAAGGCTTCTTGAAGCCTTTACCTGTATTGAAGCAAATTTGACAAAAGATATTCATTGACATTGTAGTAGATCTACTGTTAAGTGAGAGTTGTATGAACCTTCTGATAATTATGAATTGTTTTAGCAAAGAGATAATACTGAAATCATACAAGAATATGACTGCAGAATGAGTGACTCAGACATTTGTACAATGTTTCTACTGAGCTCATGAGCATTTTACTACAATAGTCTCAGATTGAGACACTCAGTTTGTGAGCAGTTTATAAAAGAAAGTCTGACAACTTTTAAAGATTGTATGAAGAATGTTCACAGCATATCACCTGAAAACTGACAGAGCAACTGAGCAAATGAATCAAAATGTTGAGCTGTACATTTGCACATTCTTCAATTATAGTCAAAACAACTGAGCAAGTCTGCTCTTCATGACTGAGTTAGTTATAAACAATCATGACTTCATCTCAACAGAGGTGAGTCTTTTCTTCTTGTCTTATAAGTATCACATGAAGTCTTTACAACTACTTGAGAAGTTGAAGCCTGTATGATCTGTGAAAAGTTGAGTACAGAAAGCTGATCAAATTGTATAAAAAATGAAAGAAGTCACAGAGTGAGCACAAATAACTATGACTGTCACTCAGCAAATACAGAGAGAAGTGATGAATTGAAAGAGACAACAGTCTTATGACTTCAAGAAAGAAGACAAAGTCTGACTAAATCTTAAGA
>JAABUP010007053.1_pt1 | contig 15428 bp, 19 predicted proteins | sample 5559201 | NCBI WGS metagenome assembly JAABUP01 (sample SAMN10711887, study PRJNA513373) | rock metagenome | isolation source: Antarctica rocks | place: Antarctica
GACGCCGGCGCGGCCGTGCTGCCGCCGGTGGCGGCGCTGCAGGCGAGCGCGCTGCTGATGGCGGAGCAGGGCGCGGGCGCGCAGGCTGCGGGGCACCCCGGGGACGGCAGCGGTGCCGTCGGGTGACCGTCTGGCTGCAGTCAGGGTTGTTCAGGGCGCGGCGCGCGCCAGCGCGACGAGCGCCAGCGGGTCATGCTGCGCCGCGGCCGTTTTGGGTACTGCTTTTGTGCATGGTAGCGAGGCATTCGGGAGGCCGCCGGGGCAGCGGCGCGCGTCCGGTCCGCACCCGCCGGAGGCCGAGAGAGAGCCGGCGCGTGCGCGTGGCGTGCCGGGCAGGGCGGGCGGGTCGGGGCCGAGCCAGGCGCCGGGCGAGCTTGGCTGGTGCCGGGCATGTGTTGGCTCTGCCCCCACGCGCGCTGCCCAGCCTCGTGTCGCACGCCAGTGCCGCAGCGCACATGAGGCGGCCAAACTCCGGAGCGCCCGAGGCTGCTGCTGAGCTGCGGGCGCGCGGTGGGCATGCAAATAAACAACTCGTGCTGAGCCCTGCGCAGCACTGTGCGCAGGGGGGTGCTTTCCGCTGTGCAGTCACCTTTTATTTGCTTTTTCAACGGGGGCGTTGGGCGTGCAGTCGCTGCCCTTTGGCATAGGCCTGGGCGCGCGTACTTGCAGAGAGGGCGATTGAGGGCTTTCATGGCCTGTGTGTGGTTCCAAAAAGATGACCCGGGGTGGCAAAGGGGCTTCCTGAGCAGCGGCAACGTCTGATGCGGGCAGCAAGTGGCGCGCCGCTGGGGCCGATGCCTGAGCGCAGGCCCGGCGCAGCTGCTCTGTGACATGCTGGCTTGTCTTCAGGCTGTCGGCGCCCAGCCCTCTGCAACAGTGTGTGTGTGTGTGTGCGTGTGCGTGTGTGCAGCCTGCTCTGCTCTCACTGCAATGCAGGGTTCTCTGCGCTTGCTGCAATGCTGTGTGTCCGTGCATGCTGCGTTCGCTCCAGCAGCACCTCTGCGTCGCCTTCAGAGCTGGTCTGCCGCAGTTTCTGCAGTGTGTGCCTGGACCTCGGTGGTGCTGCAAGCCTGACCCTGTCCTCCTTATTCCGTGCGCCCGGCACTACAGTATCCCACACATGCCTCTTTCCATAGCCGAGGCACTGGCGCGCACGCATGCCCATCAGAAAGTCCACACTGGCGCAGTAACATATCAATCGCGGCGGCCCACGCTGCGCATACCCTGCGAGACGCGCGGCGCAAGGCACACGCCACTCGGCGCGCAGGGCCGCGCGGGGAGGGTGACAGGAGCCCAGCGGGCTAGAGGCTGATGGCGGCGCGTGCGACGCCATGGTCGCCGCCAATGCCCAGGTAGTGCATCAGCTGGTGCAGGCGTGGCGCGTCCGTGAGGTACAGGTAGCCCACCTGGGCAGGGTAGGGTTAATGCAGGGTTGATAGGCAGGGCATGGCGGACACCCCTGGGCGGCCCACCTGGCAGCCGCCACGCAGGCAGACCCTTGCGTGAGAGGGTCTGCGCGCCCAAGGGCGGCTGCACCTGGCTGCCAGCCCGGCTGCAGCACCTGGAGCACATGTGCACACTCGTGTCCGCGCAAGCACCGCGCCTCGACGCGCCCACGCCAGCCTTGTTGCGGGGCGTTTCATCAGGGCGGGGCTGCTCGACACAGTGGAAGAGGTCTTTTGCAGGGACCATGTCCGCGTGCCTTGGCTAGGCGCGCCGCGCCGCGCAGCCCGCAGCCCCGCGGATGCTACAATCGCAGTGACATCGAGGTAACCGAGTCTAGTGCGACGTGGCGCACTGAACGAGGGTGTGCTCAGGGCCCTCGCCCCGCGCAGGCGCTAAGCCCTGCTCGGCGAGGTCATGCAGCGGGGTCCGCGAGTACCGCCGCTCACCCCGCCCCGGTGTCGCTGCAAGGGCTCGCACCAGGCACTCCACGGCGGTGGCGCGCTTGTAGGTGACCGCGTGGCTGCCGCTGGCCTTGAAGCGCGGCGGCACTGTGACGCGCGCGTTGCGGCCCCACGCCAGCACGTCGGTCTCCTCCTCGCTCAGGAAGCTGCCCGCGCGCAGCAGCTCGTAGTACGACTCCTGCCGGGCACGTGCAGGGTCTGACCAGGGTCTGACCAGGGTGCTGCAGGGTCTAACCAGGGTCTGACCAGGGTCTGACCAGGGTGCTTGAGCCTCATGCTGGGGCCGGCGGCGGCGCTGGGGAGCGCCTACATGCAGACAGGGGCGCATCATGGTGCCGCTGTGCTGTTTGTCCCAGCGGCGGAAGTCTCAAAGAAGCTCCCGCCAACATGCATGCACAATCAATCACGGTTGATGGCGCCCTCAGAGCCTTGCGTCACACGGTGCTCGATCAGACCAGCTTGACAGCCGAAGCGTAGCTGGAGTGGAGCCGGGGCTGTCGTGTGGGACGGGCTCGCCCGTAAGCGAGCATGCGGCAGCGCCCTGTGCAGTGCGGCTGGGCGATGCAGGGGCGGCCGCACCTGCGTCTCGGCGCGGACCTGCGAGGCGACCCCCTCATAGTACAGCGACAGCCGGCTCGGCGGGTAGAAGTAGTGCCGCCGAACGTACAGCTGCGGCGTGCCACCCGCTGTCAAGTGCAGCTCGCTCAGCACAGCGCCTTGGCGAGATAAAAACCGCTTGTTGGACGTGCTACACCCAGGAGCACCAGGACGTCAGTGAGCGCCCGTAGCGCACTAGAAGCATTTGGGAACAACCAGGAGCACCAGGACCAATATGGTGAGGGCCGCGCACCTCCCAGACAGAGTCCCCCAGGTAGGCCAGTGCCGTCGCGTTCCAGTTCGCCCGCACGACCTTGCCGCTCAGGTCCGGGGGCGCCGGCAGCACAGCGGCACCAGCGCCTGCCGCGCACGTGGCGCGGATGTTTTGGCTTGCACTCAGGAACGAGCACGGGCAGGCAACGGTATTGCTGCCTGGAGGGTGACATGTGCCACTGAGGCTGCTTTGCAGGTTGCGTGCAGCTGTGCGGCGGGCAGCAGTCTGCAGGCACACCTGCGGCCTCGGGCGCCGCCGGCATGGTCGCGGCAAAGCCCTTGGCTGCGGCTGGGGATGCCGCTGAGCGCTCCTGGCAGCGGGGGCACCTCCTCCGCATGCGAGAGGGCGTGGCTGCTCGCAGGTGGTGGCGCTGTGCGGTCAGGAGCTCTGAATTGATGCACCACCTGTGTAACTGACTTGGTGGCCTGTTACCCAGGCGCATGCTGCCGTACGTCAGGTTGGACTCTGCTCCAAAGCGCCTTGTGGCAACTCAGGTGACGTAAAGGTGCTTCCCGTACGCCAGAGGCAGTCTGTTCAACTTCCTGTCTCACGAACTTGGCAAAAGACTCGCGAGTTGCAAGCTCTCCTCGCTCGAGACTCTCGAGTCGAGAGCGCACCCAAGCCCTCGAGCTAGGGCGTAAGGGCATCCTGAGCAGGCAAAGCTTCCGCTGTTTGACAGAACTGGAGGGTGTCCTGTTTGCGCACTGTAGAGCAGCGCCTGTAGCGAGCACTGCCGCGAGTGGCAGGACAGGGCGCTATGGCGACCGGCTACGAAAAGATCCTTGAGCAGCAGAAGGAGATGCAGAAGCAGGTGGGCAAGGTGCACACGCACCTCATGGCCAACAGCCGCGTCACAAGCGCCATCCTGCCGGCGCTCTTCTTCGGGGGCGGGCTGGCCGTTCTGTGCAGCGGAATGTACAGGCTCTACACGGGTGCGCCCTGCCGGCGCAGGCTGCCACTGGAGCTCACCTGCACAGAATATAGGGTTGACACTGTCAACTTGACATTCTCTGCAAGTCTGGTTTCCCACCCGAGCCAGTGCGCTCGCAGGCACTGGCAAACGCGACATGTGAGCAGCAAGACATCCGCGTGACATCCGCGTGACTCCGCTGCCAACACATGCGAGCTTTGCCTGCTCCTCAGTCAGCAAGTGCTTCTGAGGAGCGCATCTGTGGGACCAGTACCGCGAACTGCAATCTGCAGTAGCTGTGCTGGACCGGCTGGCACCTGTGTTAACGGTGAGTATGCAGTGCTGGTGTATGGCACCTTGTTTCTGAGTGTTCTGGTGCAAAGTCGTGTGTATGGGTGACCGTCTGGGCAGTGGGTGAAGGCAAAGGGCAGAGAGTGTGGCGGACGCGAAGCGCGCTTAAGCAGTCAGGCCCACGTGCTGGCAGTGCGATAGCTCGTAAGTAACACCATGGCGCAGGAGCTTGCTCATGCTTCTGTATGAATTTTTTAAAGTACCGAGCGCGCATACCATGACGGGTAATTACTTTGCAGCATGCACGCACGCACGGACACTGCTGTATTGCAAACGGGCAGCATCTGCTAATGGTTTTCAGCACCCCGGTAAGCAAAAAGGCAGGCTGCACGTCATTCTGCACCTTGAAAGAACCCTCCCAAAAAGTAACCAAGCGTCCGGCTATGCCTCTATTCCAGCCAGGTGCGCCACAACAACCCACTCATTGGAAGTCAAACCTTGCAAAGTACAATATGTGCACCACAAGCACAGTCACCCCAACAGTGGGAGCGGTGGCCGCGCTCTACATCAGCTTCGTCTGCGTCAGCAGCTGGTAGGCAAAGGTGAGCACGCAGCCGTAGAGGGTGAGCCTGCATGCACAGCGCACAAACGTCAACAGCCCATCTCAGGCACTTGCAAGATGAAGGCTCTAATTGAGGCTCGTGTGACTCTAAACTTGAATCAGCATGCATGCGTCGCATGCATGAAGACTGCGTTGTGATAAATGGCAGTTCTGTGGCACATGACATGCCGGCAGAACCTTTGCGCATGCGCCGACATCTCTGCATGCCCGGCAAAAGTTGGAGCTGTGGGGCAAGCAGGGCGGCGCTGCGAAGGGCGGGGGCGCACAGGCCAAAGTACATGAAGGCGCCGCGCATCCTGTTCTCCGGCTTGCCAGTGGAGTAGCCCTGCAAGCGAGTACGTCGTCATCAGAGCCATGCTTTGCATTGTGGCCGTGACCCTGGAACAACGGTGCGCATGCTTGGCAGAAGCAGCAGCATGTGGGTCCACAACTGCTACCAGACGCGGCGTCACCTGTCACGCAGCCTGTGCACTACCACAGGAGTCTTCGTCGGGGGGCTGCGCCCGCGCCCTCCAGGCCCTGCACAGCCTTTGCAAGGCGAGCCGCCTGCAGCTGGTCCCATATGAGTACGCGCACCGCAAAGTAGGCGATGCGGCCGGCCACGTAGACGGCGCCGGCCAGCGCGGCGGTCTTGGGGAAGCGCAGGCCGGCCGTGAGCAGGAGGACGAGGAACTGCGCGCGGCCCGCAAGTGAGCATCAGCTGCGGCTGTTCAGGCTGTGCAGGAGAGCTGCTTTAGGAACACGGGGCTGCTGCAGGAAGGGCCACGGCGCCAGGCTATGAAGTGGCCAGGTGGCAAGCGCAGAGAACAGGTGCGGGGAAAAGATCTCAAACTCATGCAGGCGGCCACCGGAGCACAAGCGGCACAGAAGGCCATGCAGACTCCGTTAATCTAGCATTGGCGTTCACGCAGCGATGGAAAATGATGAGGCTGTGGCAGACCTGAGGGTAGTTCTCCAGCGAGTTCTGGTGCGCGCGCTGCACGCAGTTGAACGCGTCGGCGTTGGGCGCGCCCTTATCCGCGTACAGCGCCGGGTACTTGACGTTATACCTGCACCGCAGAGCCGGTCATCAACAGCATGAAGGCGCCAGGCACTTGACTTGAGCTAGCTAACGTGTCCACACACACAGCGCCAGGTACAACGGCTCCAAAGGCGAACCTCTGACCTGCCGCCTGCTTGCAGGGCAGAGTGTCAGCTAAGTAGCAAGTCAGACTGAGCCTTGCAAGGCTCAACTACCCCCGCAAACAGCGCCGTGTGGAGTTGCCAGAGTTCCACCTCTCAACTGGGAGACCTGTGCGTGTCTGTAAGAACGAGTGCTGCAGGCAGCTGTGGTGCGCAGTGCCAATCACAGAGGATCATTCCCATCACAGTGGATCATTCATCGGTGACAAGGCAAAGCAGGCGCACTTCTTGCGCGCGCCCGCGACGCCAAAGGACATGTAGAAGTGGTGCCTGCAGTCCGCAGCGCCCTCTTTGAGCATCTTCTGCTGGCTGCAAGCAGGCATGCTTAACAATGCTGCAACTGCACAAGCTCGCAACAGACACAATTGCCACTGTCTCAACCAAGGAGGTACGCCTGTGCTTGACATGACTTGAACGCAACGCAGCACAGCAGGAGCAAGGAAGCGCACACAAGCACCGACGCGAACATGACGATCAGCACCCATCCGAACGCTGGCGGCAGCGCGAGAGTGGTGATGTTCATAGTGGCGGGTTTGCAGGTCTAGCAAGCACGGCAGCTTTGGTGCAGGTCAAACTGTATAGACTTTGGCTGTTTGCAATTGTAACCAAATGGCCAAAAACGTTGTTTTTTACTCACCCTTCGCAGGCCCCTGTCAATTTTTCTCCATAGAAGAGCTGCGTAAGCAAGGAACGATAGTTTTCTCCTTTTAGAAAGAAAAAAATTGCCTCGCCATCTGAGTGCAAAAAAAGTGCTGCCTTCTTAAGAGACAGCAAAGTCGGCCAGGTGGTTGCACCGTGGCGGGCTGCCAGCGCCGGTGTTTCAACCATGCGGTCTGCCGGCCTGGCGACTTGATGGCCAACATTGTCTGCCCAGGAGATCGCCTGCAGCCTGCAGTGCGCCCCATTCCGCTCACATAGCTTTCCCTTAGCCCCAAGCGCCCGCGTCTGGCCAGCCTGCTGGCGAGCGCGCACCTTGATACTGCGGCACGCCCGCGTAGGCCACCCACCGCTCCGGCCCCGGCACGTACGTCCAGCAGCAGCACATCCACGCCTCGCTTGTCGGCGTCGCACAGCTGCTGCCGGCGGAGCCCGGCGCAGCTGACCAGGTCCGGGCCGACTGCGCCTGGCTCGGCCAGGCGTGCGGCTCGCTTGGCCGTTCTGCCACAGGCCGGTCGGTGTGCTGTTACGCCCGTGTGGCTGAAGCCTGCATGCCTGTGCAGAGGCCGCTCGTGACCGTCGCACGGAGCGGCGCGCAGCCGCTGCTGCCGCAGCCGGGCGACGTGGTAACGTGCAAGGTGCGGCCGCGCGGGCGAGCGGCGCCCCGCCGCTCGGCCCGGCTCGTGCGTGCGTCCCTGCGTGGACGCTCAAGCGGCCCGACGGCCCTGCTGACGGGCCTACCCTACCCTTCCCTAACCTATACCCCTAGCCGCCGCGCAGGTGACAAAGGTGACCCCGCGGCTGGCCAGCGCGGACATCCTGTGCGTCGGCAACCGCCCGCTCGACGCCCGCTTCACCGGGATCATCAGGCGCGGGCCTGTGCAGCTCTGCCTGGAGCGTTGTCACTGCTCGGCGCATGCATGCGTCAACCACCTGTGGAGGGACACGGGCCTGGTGCATGTAGGGTCTGGGGGTTCAGCCTGGCGCCCGCCACCACACCATTGCGCATAGACAGCAAAGCAGCGCCCGGGCGCCGCTCAGCTCGCGGGCCAGGCTTGCAGGGCGTGCACGCAGCGGGCCGCCGAGCGCCCCCTGTGTTGTGGCTGCAGGGCGCAGCTGCTCCAGCGCGCGGCGCGCGCCGGCTCGGTGAGCGACGGACACGCGCGCCTGCTTGGTGAGGAGTAGGTTTAGGGGCTGAGTAACCCTACGGCCGCGGCAGGCAGCAGGACGTGCGCGCGACCGAGGTGGACAAGGTCGAGCTGGCCGCCTGCTTCCGGCCGGGCGACCTGGTGCGCGCAGAGGTGGCCTCGCTCGGCGACGCGCGCTCCTACTTCCTGGCCACCGCGCGCAACGAGCTGGGCGTCGTGTACGCCAAGAGCGTCGAGGGTGCGCGCTCCCCGGGCTGCACGATCATCGCATGCGGCGCGACATGCGCTGGTTCTCGGCCGCTGCGCGCAGGGCATGCGCGTAGCGCGCGCCTAGGGCGTTGAGGGCGCGCGCTCAAAGCGCACTATTGTGGATTGAGAGTGCACGAAGAGCCGCACTGAGGGCATATCCGCCGCCCCGCGATGGGGTGGTCCTGGGGCCTGCATGATGGGCCGCGCCCCCGGCCGCGCAGGCGTGCAGATGGTGCCCATCAGCTGGCAGGAGATGCAGTGCCCGCAGAGCCGGCTGGTCGAGAAGCGCAAGGTCGCCAAGACCGCCTGAGCGCCCTATCCCTAAGCCAACCCTAAAGACAGAGCAAGCCGTCGAGAAGCGCAAGGCCGTCAAGACCGCCTGAGCGCCGCCGCCGTTGCTGTCGTCTGCTCGCCCGCCGCTCGCCCGGCTGCGCGTCCGCCGCCCGCCCGCAGCAGCCCCTGCGCCAGCGGACCGGGCACTTTTGTGCAACCCGCCGCGCAGGCTCTCGGCCGCCCTGCGCGCGCTGCACGCAGCACAGGCTCTTGGTCTGTCATCCTGCTCTGTAGGCGGTCAGCACGCCCCGCCTGATCCGGCAGCTCTGCCTGTCCGGCATGCCCGGCCCACCCATGCGCGCGCGCACCAAGGGCGCCGCGGCCGCGGCCGCGCGCGGCGGCACTGTGCTGGTCACGGTCGGCACGACGCGCTTTGACGCGCTGGTGGCCGCCGTGGACGACCCGGCCGTGGCGGAGGCGCTCGCAGCGCGTGGCTACGCCGAGCTGGTGCTCCAGGCGCGCCGGAACCCTGCACCTTCTCCATACCCTGCCCGTCCCTGCACACATGCTCATGGATGTCCGGAAAATAGCAGGAAGCGTCACCCGCGCCGGGGGACCCTGCAATGCATGCAGCGCCGCAGGCAGCCCGCCTGCAGCTTTGTGTCGACGCCTGACTGGTCGCATCGCTGCCGCTGACATTCTTCTCAACCCCAGCTAGGTCAACGCGCGCCTGCTCCTGCGGCAGGTGGGCGCGGGCGCCTACCGGCCGCAGCGGCTGCTGCCGCCGGACGCGCCGGGCCGCGCGGGCGTGGCCGCGGGCGGCCTGCGCGTGTCCTGGTTCGAGTTTGCACCGTCGCTCGCGGAGCGCATCGGCGCCGCCGACCTGGTGATCAGCCACGCGGGCGCCGGCAGCGTGTATGAGGCGCTGTCGGCCGGCAAGGCGCTGGTCGCCGTGCCGAACGCGGCGCTCATGGCGAATCACCAGGCGCGGTCCTGGCCCTGGGGTGGCGCGCCCAACACGCGGCAGCGGCTCGCAGCCAGTCGCCTGTCAGCTGGCGTGGTAGAGTCAGCCGGAGTGATGGAGTGTGCTCTCGTCTTGCCAACCCCTCTCTTTGCCTGCCATGAACACCCCACTCCTTGCACCGAAGCGGCCAGGTCATACCTGCCATATTGCACTGTTCCTGCATGCAGCACACGGCAACCCATTGGGCCTGCGCCGCTGGACATAGCCGCTCGCCGAAGCGCCCGTGAGGCGCGCCAAGAGCTGCTGGCTCGCGCGCTGCCGGGTCCCGCGCCACTGGCAGACTCACTGGCCTGCCTGGACCGTGCGTGCGCCCAGCATGCGGAGCCGCAGGTGCTGCGGTGCGGATTTTTTTTTTAGACAGAATGCGATTGAGCCGGTGTATGCGAGCGGCAGGCGGAGCTGGCGGGCGCACTGGCGGGCGCGCGCTACTGTGTGGCCACCTCGCCCGAGGGCTTCCTAGAGACCCTGCGCAGCATGGACCTGGGCGCGCTCGTGCCCTACCCGCGCGGCGACCCGGGCGCGGTGGTGGCAGAGATCGACCGCCTAGTGGGGTTCTAGGGGTGGCTATGATAGGCTTTCGTGCAGCATGCATGCTTGCTGGGTCGCTGCGACAAGCGCTTTGCAAGCCTGCGCCGGCGCTGAGCTAGGTGGGCTAGGCGGAGGTGTGTCGTTTTGCACCGACTCTGGCCTCTGAGCTCAGCAGGAGCGCAGGTCGGCCTGCTGGGTGCGGTGCATCGCAGAGGCGATGCAGTGCGCCTGCAGTTGTGAACAAGCATGCTGTCATGCGACGGGGCTGAGCACTTGCTGCCGCTTCCTTTGCAGGCTGGATAAGATACGGCACATTGAGACAACACCTAGCAGTGTCGTGCTGGACTGACAGGACTGCAGCTCATCCGTTCACAGCTCATCAGCAAGAGGACGTAACAAATCTCAGCAAAGACCCCCTGCATAAGCTGCCCACAACTACGCCCCATTAGCTCTGCAAGCTACCACGCTTTTGCTACACAGCTCGCGCAGCGCCGCGCTCCGCACGCCGCACTGGCAACAACAGCGCCACGCAGTTCACGGAGGGGCGCAGTGTTCTAGGCTAGGTTCCGAACGGGGTGCGCGCAATAGCGCAGGACCCCTTACAGGCTGAGCAGGTCGGAGATCGGGGTGCGGTTCATCGCGTGCGCGGCGCGCCTGGCCTCGCGGCGCACCGGCGACGGCAGCGCCGTGCAGTACCCGGCCTGCCGCGCGGTGGCGCCCCGTCAGCGCAGCCCCGGCCCCAGACATCCCGAGGGGTGCGCAGCGCAGCGCAGCCCCGGCCCCGGCCCCGGCCCCCTTCAACAATTTCACACGTTGGCGGCCACAGCGCTGCATGGCGAGCAACATGCAATCCCGCTACACCCCACCGGTCTGAGTTGCCCTGGGAGCATGTCGGCGGTGCATGTCGCTCGGCGGGCAGCCCAGCACGCAGCACAGCACATGCACAGACTAACAGCTTCGATATGCTGCCACTCCCATTGGGCCCACCGGCCATTAGCCTGCACTCCAAGGCATGTCCGGCAAGCGCCCGTGTCGGGGCGTGCATAGGTTTTCACTCCTCGTCCCCAGGACTGGACCCTAGGCCTGCGCTGCTGCACACGCCCTATCACCGCACACGCCGATGCAGCACCGCGGAGGAGCTGCCGCAGCGGGGCGCGCCTGGCGGAGCAGGTCGGCCGCGCGGCCCAGCAAGCGCGCCACATCGCCGTCGTCTAGGTTGCTGTCGGCGGTAACCTGCGCCCAGGTGCCGCCGGCCGCCCACGCCTCCACCACGCCTGGCCGCGCGGCGCACTTCCCGTGCAGGGACCCAGCGGGCGCTCGCGCGCCGGGCGGCTCGCCGGCCGGCATGCATTCACCTGTTCCAGCTCGTTTGTCTGGGGTGCAGGGCAATGTCCAGGGGCGTGCACGCCAGCGCCGGCACCAGCCCGCGATGCAAACACAGTTTGCATCGCGATGTGATGGGTGTGAGTTTAATAGTTGACAGGACCCGCCGGCGCCCGCGCTCGACAGGGCAGGCAAGCAACGAGCGGGTGGGGGCGCGGGCGGGCTCGGCGCGCCGCGCGCACCGGCCAGGCGCAGGTCGACGCCCAGCGGCACGTGCACCCCCGCGTCGGCCTGCAGGTCGAACAGTGCAGAGCGCGCCGGCTCCAGCGCCTGCACCGCCGCCACCACAGCGGCGGACGGCTCGTACGCGGCGCTGATGTGCGGCTTGGACACGGCCTCGGCCGCGACCAGCGCGCACGCCACGCCCGCCAGCTCCGGCGCGCGCAGCGTCTGCGCGCGCCGCGCATGCGCTGAGCGCGCAGCGGCGCAAACCCGCTGTTGGCCGCGCCGCGCGCGGCGTGCGCGCGGGCCACAGGAGGCGAGCGTAGGTCTGACAATGCCCACGGCCGCATGAGGCACACTGCAACGCTGGTCCAGACTAGGAAGCTCCTGTGGGTGCAGGGTGAGGCCCGTGCGCGCCGGCACAGTCGGCGCCTGGCAGCAAAGCGGCGAGCCCCCACTCGCGGCCACCGGCTCGCTGCGTCGCGCCAGCACCCGGCGCGCAGCGCGGTCCGACTTAGCCCAGCAGCGCGGCCTCCCCGAGCGAAGGAGTGCCCTCTGGTCTGGAATTAGGGTTAGGTTAGGGGAAAAACGCCGGCGCGCGCCTGCACGGCCGGGTCGGACAGCGCGGCGGCGAGCCACAGTTCGTTCTCGCCGGCCAGCTGGCGCGCGGCCTCGCCGAGCGGCCGCGGCGCCAGCGACCCCGCGTCCAGCGCGCCGGCGGCCACCAGCACGCCGACCACGTCCTCGAACTCGCGCGCGCCGCTGCCCAGGCGGCCCTCCAGCGCGGCGCGCAGGTGCCGCGCGCGCCGCCGCAGCGCCTCCGCCTGCGCACCCGTGCGCATCCATCAGGCTATCGCGCTCAGACATAAGCCCTTGTGTCATGATACGCGTGTGTCGTGCAACGCATACCATCCCCCACAGTTGTCAGGTGCGGGGCTGAACACGCGACGCCCATGATTTTCGTTCGCGGGCTGCCTGCGCCGCGACGCAGCCCAGACCAGCGGGAAGAGAAAGAGTGCGAAGGAGTCATCAGGCCTCAGCAGGCATGCGCGGGCGGCACACCTTGCCGCGCAGCTGCAGCTCGCGCCGCACGGAGCGCGACGACGCGGCGGCCGCCTGCAGCCGGGTCGCCGACCGGCGCGCGGCCGCCACGCGCTCGTCCGCGGCGTCCAGCGCGGCCGCCTCGCCGTCGCCCAGCTCCACCTCCGCGGCAGCCGCGGGCGGCGGCACGCGCGCCGCCAGCACTGCCGTGGTCGCCAAGCCTGCGCGCGTGCGGATCGCGCGCCTCTCGCCTTGCCCTGAGCTCCTGGCGCGCGCTCCGCCGCGGCGCCCAGCTCGGCCTCTGCGGCGGCCGCGGGCGGGGGCGTGTGCGCCGCCAGCGCCGCCACGGCTGTAAGTTTTCCACCAAGCGCGACCAGGGCATGAGAGTCCTTTCATCCCGCTCTGAGATGCGCCCTGCAGCAGGCACGCGCCGCAGCACACCACAGCGCAGGGCAGCAGCGAGCCCGCGGCAGCAAGCATGTGCGCCGCGCCGCCCGCCCGCGGCGCACCGGTGCAGGCGTAGAAGCCGCTCTTGGCAAAGCTCCACGCGGGCGCCTGGCGCGCGGCCTCCAGCGCGGGCGCGAGCGCGGCGGCGCTCTCGGCCGCGCCCAGCGCGCCGAGCGCCACGCCCACCACGTGCGCGCCCCGCACGATCAGCAGCCTGCCCCGGACACAGGGTTTGGCAACGATGCGGGTGCACGCATGACTCAGAGCTCAGCACGCTTGCGCACACGTCCAAGAGATAGACCTGCATGCTGTTGCACACCCCAGGTTCCTCGTGGTGCTTCGTGCAAGAGCTTGCAACGATGCCTGTACATCACCAGCAGGCAACTTATTGAACGCATGCCACCAAACGCCCTCCCGCAACTCGCCGTCCTCCGGGCGGCGGGGGCGGCGCACCGGTTGTCCCCGCCGAGGCAGAGGAGCCAGCGCTCAGCAGCTGCAGCCGCGTCGCTGGCGTCGCTGGGCGCCGCCGCCGCATCCGACGCGGGCGCGGCCGCCGGGTCGCCGCCCGGGTCGCGCGTCTCCGCCAGCGCGAGCGCGGCCAGCGGCTCCAGGCCGTCCGGGTCCGCCGCGCTCAGGTCGAGCGCGACCATGCGCGGTAGGCCCGCCTCGTCCTGGGCGCCGCCATGCATGCGGTGAGGCGCTCGCGCTCCCACCCTCCCCCCGCCCACCCCCCTCTCAGGTTGAGTGCGACCATGCGCGGCAGGCCTGCCTCGTCCTGGGCGCCGCATGCGCGCACTGGGACCCTACCCTTCCTCCCCGAAAGCCCCTCCCCTAGGCATGAGCTGCCTCTCACCTCCAGGCAGCTCAGGCGCAATGCCCGGCCGCCTGCAGCGCCGGCAGGGCGGAGCCTCGCAGCGGGGCCCCCAGGAGCAGGGGCGCACGCCCAGCAGCTCGAGCGCCCGGCGCGCGCCCGGCCGCCGCCGCGCTTGCGCGGGGTCAAGGGACCCAGGAGGGCGGGCCCAGGAGGGATGTCAGCGCCCAGGCGGGCCCAGGAGGGGTGCGCGCCAGCAGCTCGAGCGCCCGCGCGGCGCGGCCGGCCACGACCTGCGCGCGCAGCAGCCGCGCGGCGCGCTTCTCGGACCGCAGCGCGCCCAGCGCCTTCCAGTGCGCGGCGGCGGCCGCGTCCGCGTCGCCGGCCGCCGCCTCGGCCGCGGCCGCGTCGGCCTCCAGCGCGCCCGCCTTGGCCTCCAGCTCCTCCACCTCGCGCAGCTGCCGGCGCGCGCCCTCGCCGCCTGCGCGCGCGGCGCGGGGCCCCCGCTGTTAGTGCGGCCGCTCGCGCGCCGCGCGCTGGCGCAGGCCCCTCCCCTGCCCGTCACTGCGCATGGAGCTGGGCAGTCTGGATCAATTTGTTGTGTAAGGACATCTGTTTACCTAGACGATTTAAATACTGTGATGCCGAAGCAGTGGTGCTGCTTGGCTGCAGGAGCGGACGGGCATGGGTGGGCGGCGCCGGGGCGGGGCGGGGCGCACCCAGGTAGTTGGCGAAGGAGCGCTGCACAAACGCGCGCGCCTCGTCCAGCGAGCGCGTGGCCAGCAGGTTGAGCGCGGTGCCGAAGCCGACGCCGAACTGGCTGCGCAGCGGCTCTGGCCCGGCCGCCAGCAGCGCGGCCGCCTGCGCGGCCTCCTCCCAGCGGCTCTGCACGATCACGCAGTGCCCTGGCCGCGGCGCGCAGCGCGGCGTCAGGCGCCGGCCGGTTGCCGGGGCTCAGGGGCTGGAGTGGGGTTTGTGCCGGTCCCAGCGGGCAGCCGTGCGCTCCCCCGGAGCTGCTGTCGCGTTTAGCAGCCGGGTTCCTCCAGGCAGCTTTGCTACAAACGCGCTGTGCGCGCAGGGCGCGCAAGGCGCGCCAGCGCAGCCCGCTCACCCGCAGGGCTGGAAACCCTGCATGCACTGCAGCGGGCTGTCTGACACGCAGCATGGGCCTGCTGCCAGCGGCGCGGCGGCGCTCGCCTCCAGCCGCGTCAGCCTTCAGTGGGCATGACAACGCCTCCAGCGCTGCGCAGCGAGCGCGTCACGCGTGCCGAGGTGTTGCGCGTCGATACGCAGCCCGAGCACGCCGTGGCGGCGACGCGACCGCAGCCCAGACCGGCGCGCGCTCGCATGCGGCGGCGGGGGCGCGCGAGGGGGCTCGGGGCGCGCCGGCGGTGTCGTAGCCGCGCCGGCCCGCGCGCCCGGCCATCTGCAGCAGCTCGTTGTGCTGCAGCGGCGTGTGGCCGGCGTTGCGGCGGCGCGAGATGGTGGACAGCACGGTGGTGCGCGCCGGCATGTTGATGCCCGCCGCCAGCGTCTCAGTCGCAAACACCACCTGCGCCGCCGGGCGCCGCGGGCGCGCCTCAGCGCGCGCAGCCTCGAGGCGCGGCCCAGCCGCAAGCCAGGCACCGCCGTGCACGCATGCGTGGCGCCCAGAGACGGACACACAGTGACCTCAGACATCGGTGCGGCGCTCGGCAACCCCGAGCAGCTCTTCAGGACCATGCCGCGCCGCTGCGGTGACCGCCTCGTCGACAAAGAGCACCAGTGCGCCGCTGATGCCAATTGGACCAAACCACCACGCCCGGGCGCTCTCAGGGTGGGCCGGCAGGGGGGCGGGCGGGGCGGGCGGTCGCCTTGAGCAGGCCGCGCTGGAACAGGCCCTCCACCAGCGACTTCCAGGCTAGGGTTAGGGTCCCGCGGGG
>JAABUP010007054.1_pt1 | contig 15424 bp, 13 predicted proteins | sample 5559201 | NCBI WGS metagenome assembly JAABUP01 (sample SAMN10711887, study PRJNA513373) | rock metagenome | isolation source: Antarctica rocks | place: Antarctica
GTGCCTGTTTTTGACAAATGATAGTGAAGAGATTGATGAGAGGCTGGAGGTGGTCAGGATAGGTGTAGTGCAAATAGATGACGCATATATATGTTTATAGAAAGACTGTGCGGTGGTTGTTGGAGGTGTGAAACGATGGAGAGAAGAGTTTGTGGAGGAGATTGATGGGCTTTATATACCCAAGAGCAGTCCCCAAGATTGGGCTACGCACGATATATGGCAAGTTTCACTTTGGTATTCCTGTTCACATTGATCGATCACACGGACTGGAACTCAGTTGCGATGAAGCTGTAATTCCGAGCTGTAGTTTTGCTATCAACTGGACGGACCTTCACGCAAGTTCAACGATTGACACAGAATTATGAAATACAGCGCAGTGGAAAGTGCGATCACATCTGAGAGTGACAGTCACTGAACAGAAGGTCGAAGGAAGATGCTTCGGCCTCAGACAACTGTGCGAGACGCCATAGGCAACAGGACACGAGTGAAAGGTATTTATCGAGGCTTGACACATGACGCCGTCAGCCTAGATCTTGTGAAGAGCGTTTTTACGGTGGGAAAAAGGGAAGAGGGTATATGATACCTCGGTGTCTTCATACGCTGTGGGTGAAGCTCCATGTTGACTATTACAATGGTATGCCCATGCATCATTGGAGTGATATGGTAGAGGTGTTCGGATGATGGGTCACTCATTTATGCAGTCTCGATCCTTTGTTGATGCTTCCGCTCGTGGAGTTCCTGCCCTTGGCTTCTCAAACAAAGGGACGCGGTTTTGTAGATGGGAGGTGGGTTCCCGTCCGTACCGTGGCTCAGAATACCTCCATCAGAGTGATGATGAGTCATTCGTGGGACTTCGGCATTCTTCCTGAGTCCACTGATACACAATACGTCAATGGTCAAAGCCGCTCTCATGAAAGATCAGTCGGGAGCTCGATTCAGTCTCGCTGTTCATCTTGTATATCACATCTCCCCACACGATCCCTGATTCCGGAGTTATCGGTGGCAAGCTTTCTCCCTAAGCTTTTTGACCCCAGCACACCCTACCTCTCGGTTCCTCATACATTGCCTATTGCCATCTCGGTGATATTTACATTCCCTAGACTAACGGTATTGCTCATTAGACAAAGCCTTATGAAGAGGTAGGCGGCACGTAGATCAGTATCTTGCGAGGACTCCTAACATACTTTCGACTATTCTCCATCTGCAATGAACGAGCTAAGCTTGGATTGAATAGGCTTCCAGACCCCCGGATTTGACCTGAATACCGGAAAATTGAAATGTGGTGGACTTATGAGCGGTCGTTGACCAAGTCTAGCGGCTGAACAAATGCAACCCGACCATTTGAAAATGCAAATGCCATATCGACGTAAATCCCTAGTCAATTGAAGCGCGGGCTATTCGCTTAATCTGAGGTAGTGGCTAGTGGGAGCGAGCCGAACAACACAGGAGGGTAGCGGCGGATGGAGCTCTGCAAATGAGAGACTACAAAATTAAAGCCCAATGACCAATAGCAAGCAAGAGATGATTTCTTTTTGAAGGATGATATCAATAATATAATAGTGTAGACCTTCGTTCTCTCACGTAAACTTAACTGCCGTCCGAAGTACCTATTTGACATAGGTACAATAAGATCAAAATTCCAGCAATCACAAGAGCTCCGTGAGATCAGATACTAAAAGAGTTTGGAATTGACGGGCGACATCCCTTAGGGAAGTGTTGGGTCAGCTGACGGGACCATCCAATATTCGTAAAGACGTTAACCTTCCCAAGCAAAAGATAGCGAGTATATCGAATTTCCGGTATATATAACTTACTCGTGCGTCAAATTACATCGTAAGTATTAGAATATCCTAGGTAGAGCCCAATTGTGCAAAAATTCTAATAGTGGAGGACCGATACTAAAAGGAATTTGGATCGGGGTTGCTATTACAAATTAAGTGTTAAGGGGCAGAATCTCGTGATCTTATTGCTCTGATAGCTTAGCGATCTGGGTTCTAATCCTAGCACTGGGCTGAGCCCAATAATAAGATTTAATGTACGGGGGTTTCGCCCCAGAAACGCACTCTATCGAGAACGCTAAGTATTCTAAAAGCTGGCGGATTTGTGATAGAGACTAATGAGCAATGAAAGTATAGAGAAGTGGCAAGCCCTAGCGCATGAATCTACTCGCTTTACCCCATAAACATCTCTTATACAAAGGGGTCTGTACCCGAGGTTCCAGCGTCCTTGCCAGTAGTATGCTAACAAATTATGTTGTTGTTGGTGACTGGTCCGCCAGAATCAATTGAGTCCCTAATTCCGGTCCCGCTAATAAGGTGAGTTCTCTAGACACGTGGAATTTGCAATACGAATAGTCAGCGGTGCGTGGTGAGGAATAAACATTATAGAAATGTACTTGCTTCCTTGATTTATATGCTTTGGAGGGCTTTTTTACGATTTTACCCTTAGGCCTCTAATCCTCTTTCTCTAATATTCCACCTTAAGAACGGCTTTAAGGAGTAGGGGAATTTACATTATCTCGACTAATGATGTTGAAAGCGAGTAATTTAGGTAAAGTCTCGGAAGTCTTGCTCCGGATATGTTATTGATAACGTATTAAGAGTCAAGAGACCGTAGTGTCGAAGAAACGAATATTTACGGGGAGTTACGTATCTGATGACGAGAAACATTCTATATTGCGACCTACATCAGGGTAGCACTTTGGGCCTTACTAAGCCATATTCGCATATAATGTTGGGACTTGTCGCTATTATGAAGTAGTCTTCAGCCTTAGGTTTCTAAGCTTTATCACCAGATTTTGGCTTCATCTGAACACACTTAAGCATATGTAAAGGATTCGCTATAATTATACCCGAAAGGCGAAGTCTGAGATTTCTAGACTTAGTTCGTGCTTTAGGTTCATCAGAAGACATTTGCATATATATTCAAGACCCTTCCCCGTGATCAAGAAGTACGAGGTTCACATACCCCAATCTTACCTATTGATTATGGGTCTGCCGAAAGATTCGGCTATATGTATTAAATGGTTTCCTATTCTCATGGGAGGATCTAGAGCCTTCAATTCCGGGAACAGCTTAATACTTTGGGTTCGTAAAGAGCTGCTCAAATACTTAATTAGGTAATCCACCCGTGACCCCAGGGCTTGGAGTTCCCAGATCTCTGAACCGACTGCCAATTTTTCGGCTTATCGAGGGACATTGGCACATGTGTTTGGAACTCTTCATTACCATAGAAAAACTCCAAGCCACGAAGGACCAGACTTACTCGGTATTGTCAGGTACATCGAGAAGAATGCGGACTCGTGTTTGGGCACCTTTAACCATTATGTCAGGGTTTGGAGTCCAAGAGCTGCCCCTCTTATACTCTGTTATTGAACCATAGACAAGAATAAGTACAAACAGGGGTGGAAGCCAAATCAACAAATTACGATTCCAGTCGAATCCCAATATTCTTCTAGATCTAATGTTACGAGATAGAGGAGAGTGTTCATGCGTCTGAAGTCTCCTCTCATCATCCAAGGGCATGGATATTCAAATTCCTAGGCTTTGTCCAGCGTTATTGGGCTTTCCTAGACAGTCGTATATACACTCAGGGGCAGAGCAAGTAGATAACCCTGAATTCAAATCAACATTCTGATCTCCATTTTCATAAGATATGAATTGTATTCGTACTTTTGATTTTCCTATACGAAAAGGGTTGCAACTCAACTCCCATGCTTTTTCCGCACTACCTCTACTCGAAATGCATGGTCGAGGCATGCGAAGATGTGGCTAGACTGTGTAGCAATCATGGGCGATGCAGCTGGAATGTTGCGATAGACACAGGATGGAGACATCTTTCACATCTCTCCACACGTTTACCTTGAAGAGATCCTACCTCAAGACATGACACGGACCGGACAAGAAAGGCGTCACGTGATTTTATTATCGCGCTCCCCTTGGCGCCGGCCCTATCGGCCTTAGCCGACGCCAAGTTTTCCACTGGTTCAGAACCGTGAGTATCCGTGCCACGCACTCACTCCAGCAGCCCGCAGGACTGATACTTAACACTGAACAGCGGAGGGACAAACCGACAAATGGTGCTCATCATCAGTCAGGAGTGCTTCGCCTTATCTTACAGTGTAGCAAAAGTCTTCATTAGTTGACCTTCTCATCACCACAAGGCGTCGCCGAACGAACACCTTCCCAGGCTAGCCGGCGAATGAGAAGCGCCCGCAGCACCAAGAACCCCCAACGTCTCAGCGACGGTGTTTGTGGAGTGAGAGAAACATGAGCTCCTCCATCAGGCATGGGCGGGTCGGCAATCCAGTCAGCTATAGACGCAAACACGAGGAAGAATGAGAAGGCGAAAAATGAGGTAGAAGAGAGGAGTACTTCGCAATACGTGGCCTATATGTATCTGTCCCACAGCCACCAATGTTGGCAACCACATCCCTGCAGTACTCCTAAATGCCGACTACATCGGACTATACATTAATTGCTTACTCCCACATAGACGACCTGCACTGCGGCAAAAGCACAGGTTGCGGCAAAGACCTCCGCTCTACTTGCATTTGAAAATATCGCCAGGCTATCTGCAATATCAGTCCTGATCTTGTAGATGGGGACATGGACACTGACCAGATCGAGAACAAAGTGGTGAAGCCCATGATGATACCCAGACGGTTCTTTATATCCGAAACAAAGTATAGGATGAACATCGGAATAGTTGTTATCAATGGAGCGAGAAGTGTGATGAACATTTCCGCTGCTACGGAAATTTTCGCGTCATTGTATTCGGTCAGTCCATGCTCTTCGTCTTTGATGATCGTCTTCTAGGCCATCAGTTCCTTGTATTGGGACGCACTCAAGTGGGCATACTTTAAAGTGGCGGGCAATGAAGCGATGATATTTACCAAGGACCGTATCCCCAGTCCATCGTTCAAAGCGGTCTCGATACCTATGCGCCGCAGAAAATACCACGAAGTCGTTTTCACAGTGGAAACTTTGTTCATCTCTTATATGCCATGCGGCGGCACCCGGCCCTACCAGAGCGGAGTCATTACCATCAGCGGTGATCAGCCAGTTTCGAAGAACGCGCAAATCGCGCTCGGTCGGTCCATCTTGTTTGCAAATCTCGATTTGTTGCAACAAAGCTTGGTCTTTCGGCGACATTAGTTGACAGTTCCTCGTGCCTCGAATAGCAATGGATGTGCTTACTATAGTCTCCAAGTCCATCCCGAAGCTTTCTCCACGCCTCTCTTTGGAAATCCTTTCCATACCCTTTCGACTCATCCAAAGCCTCCCAGTTTTTCATGTAGGATCGACTTGTAGGACAGTCGGCACTTGCATCAGCCAAGCAATTGGTTTCATATGCTTCTTCAAGTTGGGCTAAGTTCGATTGCATTTCCAACAGTCGGAGCACGTTAACCTTCCGGAATCGTCGTAGAACAGCCATTTGAGGGTTACCGCCCATCATGTCTGCGACCCGAAGCCAGCTTCCTTGGCCACGGGACTCAGGGATTGAGAGGTTCCTCCTCGTGAGCTTCACGGATCAGTATTAGTCTATGGACCAAGACTTGTTTGGCTGGGGCGAAGTCCGCACGGCAGCAAGGTACTACTTGCTTTCTCAGAGCCGGGTAGGCTCATGTTCGACGATGTTAGACCTTTAGGCCGCAACAAATCCGTCAATGATTTCATAGCGACTTTATACCACTGTCCTTTTTGTCACGTTGCTTGATAAATATTGAAGAGGTTCATAAATTCAGTCATGGAAAGCAGACGTAGTAGGGATATGCGAAATCCCTGTGCTGACGGTAGGGTATTGGTCACCTCATACGTGGCACGCACCCTCCCTCGATTGAAGGAGCTTCATTGGAGACCATTATGCGGCTTCGGAACAGTCATGCAAGACGGCTAGGGACATGAACCGACCGAGAGCCTAACGCTATTGATTGTCTTCATTCGTGTCAGCAATCAACAGCCTGCTGTTCGCGCCCTTTTGGTGGTTTGTCTCTTATATTGGGCTGTAGGCATTGGCAGAGACCATGAGTATTCTTTATCAGCGCCGTGCTATTCGCCGGGCGTGAGAACGATCCTGTGGGGAAAGATTCATTGAGAACCTGTACGTAGGAAGTGTCTTTATTTCGACGATGGTCATTTGAGGGTTCGGGATAGCTCCTCGGAGACGTTTTGGAAAGTCTTCTCTCGCCCTTTCAATATTGGCGAGATACATAAGCTCGGTTGAGGAGGATCTCGTGGGTGGGAAACCCAGAGATGTTGCGTAGAGATAGGTGTGGTGTGGTATGGTATGAAGTGTGATGAGCGCTGGACTCGATGCGTAAGAATTTGCTGGAATCATGACACAAAATTCCCATTGCGCAGAGTCACGCTTCCCACCTTCGAGGTCACTCGGAGCCAGATTATCAGTCTCTTCGCCAACGAGGACATCATCGCTTGAATCGATTTAATGGCAAGCACAGGTCGTTGTGCTGGTCTGTCAAGAATGCCTTTCGGTTTATGCTGTTAGAACGGAGATGAACCGTGCGTGTATGGCGCACCTAGGGTCTGAACAATGCCTAACAGATCCACAATCTAGCAGTCTTGACAGCCACATGCCGCAATATATGGCCCGAATGTGATTGATTCATGAGAGGTGCGAGACTAAAGCTCAGTAAGATGGATATCTGGCTCAGCGGTTTTCCTGGTCAATAGGGCAACTGGCGTCGCTGGGTTGGCCGCTTCGCAGAACATGTTTCTATATTCCGCGTCAGCATCGGACACGTCATTGACAATCCTTGTGTCTTTGCATACCGCAACTGCTAAGTCGTAGCAGGTTCTCTAGACCCAGGCGAGCTTCGCTAGGACCGATATGGACAGCATTGCTGTCACTATCGCTGAAGTCGCTATTTGCCCACAAGTAGCACTTTGTGGTAGTAATGCTGAAGCCTCGACGATGGGCATTGATCGGAATTCTGTGGAAAGAGGTATAGGTCACCGAGGGTGGCTCTGCAAGCTGCTGCAGTCGTTGACGGAGCCGGAAGAGGAAATGTCTTGGGGACTGTGCTTGTTCAGGTCATTGCTCATCCAGTATGACAGATACGGTTTCAACAATGGGGATCGGCCTTTACCTTCCGGTTGAGGCTATAGCGAACATCTGCTGCCACCGCTCTCTCCTTACAGCAATGCAGCGCATATCTGATTCCGAATGCATACTCAGCCCCTCTTGAACTCCGCAATGTCCACATTACTTTGCGGGAACGAGTCTCAGCACTAGCCAATGGCCATGTCAGTCACACCAGGAATTTGGTACATTGTTCGGATTGCCGTCAATTTGTCGCTGCTTTTGGTCAGAAAGCGCCGTTATGTCTTCCGCTTGGCCTTGACATCTTGGATGGTTGTTGTATTGCCGCCGGAGTGTCTGCTCCTTGAAGATGTGACAATTTCCCCTCGATCAATAGGAACAGATCTTTCGTTCCGAAGGTCTTGGGTCCGATGACCTCACATTCACCAGGTATGCGGTGTAGGTCATTGGTCATCTCTTTTGATGAGGTGTGGGGCCATCAGCCATGATTTTTTCTCCATATCTCATGACATCGAACGCAATTGTCCCAGTATTGCTGGCTTAGGAGCCACCTATGGGTACATCAGCCCGGGTATTCCTCTGCTGTCTCCGCTATGGTCTCTGTCTGTGGAGGGTAGCTTGTCGGGTGACGGGCAGGTTCGTGAACACGCTACAAGTAGGTTAGGAGAAAGTAGACGAGACGAGGTTTACCCGTCGGGTTTATGTGTTCCTGACGGGGCATCCTTTGATGCCTTTGCTTTGGCCGCGGCTTCAGCAGCCGCAGCCCTTCGTCTCGCTTCCTCTGCTAGCTTCTCCTCCCACTGCGCGGCCCACTCCCTCGCCCGCTGTCTTTCGACAGCTCGTTCGGCCTCACTGGGCTCTGTACATGAAGTTAGAATCAAATCGACGCCCTGCTTGAGTATGCAGCTTCAGTACAGGACATCGACACAACGAACCTTTGTTCCTAGAGTGTTTAAACATTTTTTTCGAATGTTATTGTGATTGTGATGTTTTGATGTGCTTGTACAACGGAGGAAATCTCAGCAACATAACAAGGGCAGAGTCATAACCGAACGGTGGACCCAAAGTACTGGGTGGGCGCCTGTGCTTACTCGTGGAACCCAATAACCACGAACACCGATTGAGCTATTATTGTCACGGTCCTTACCATGGATTGGGGACATTGCGAAGGAAACTCGAGACTAATTCGCCAACGATGGGCTCAGTCCCGCTCGATGCCGTACATGAGATTTTAAGATACCATGGAGAAGATATAGCATTGGAGCAGACATACCATAAGATCTTGAGGGGGGAAGGCAAGAATAGGATTATGGGATGCGCCATCAATCAGATTTCTCTCCTCAGTCACTGAGGACGCAAGCTGCTATCGCTCTTAGCGGTAGCCCACAACTCTGGACCCTACCCCTCCATCCTGCTCACCATTTGAGGCTCAAGACCACGGCAAGGCACCATGCATGATCCAAGTCCCATTATTAATCACGTGTTCGGAGTCCTGCGCCACATTTCTTGGTTTACTGGCCATGATGAAGAGAAAAATGAGTAGTCAGGGGAACTTGTAAGCGCTTGAGACTCGTCCCAACATCTCCACTTTCATCTGATGTTCTGGAAATATGGTCAAAGCTTGAACGCAGGGGCCGTTACCACTCTGCAAGGGGGCAATAGTGGCCAAAGTCTCAGATCATAAAAGTCTTCACGGTTGAGTCTCGATATACAAAGACATATCTCCCAGCTGCCGCTCCCGCGGCATTATTCGCCTCCTCGACCTCTCGGGCCCTTTCGTGTTGCTCTTTGACTGCTTCCGAGGAAGCAGTCAATCCTAAACAAAAAATACGGCTGTCAACGCTACACTTCTCCAAGATACCAGTCTAAAGTAAGAATGGAGACAACAAACCTTTACTCCTTGTCTGGTGCGTCATCCTGACTTTTTGTGTGGGTGTGTGTGATATGTGATTGTTACACAGAACGGAAGAGAGAAGGGGAAAAGCAAGAGCGCCTAGATGCCATACCAACGGAGCGGTCGCCCAACAAAGTGTCGTACGACTAGACACCTACGGAAAGAAATACGAGCCCGAAGCAATGGGCGGGCGCCTCTACCTACGTGACAATAACAGAGACACATTTGGCTACAGCCTCAAACGCGAGCTGGGGAGAAAGCGAAGCGCATAGTCTGATCTAGGAGCTTTTCTCATTCCACACTCATGCGTTGACCTCTGTGGAGGAACAATTTTGCTGAGACAGGTCAATCCGTGAGGTCTCCAATTGGGAGTGTTCAAGGAGATAGAATCGTGGGGACTGCCACCAACAAATATTGGTAGCCTCTCTCAGCATTCGCCAAGGACCTGCGCGGCTCTCGTTCCCCGCAGTGTACCATGTTGCCGGATCCTGTCCCTCCAATCGCATGTGATAAGAGGTCAACGATGGTGAGTATGATGCCGACCGTTGTTGCAAATCCGTACGACTACTGGACTGCTCCAAGCTTAAGCCACCTTTGTCGACATGCCAAATATAGAGATGAGAAAGATATTCTCGATTGATGGGCGATTGTAAGCGCTCGGAACACGAACCCAAGAAATTAGAACTCATCTGATACTTTGGAATGGGGTGGAATGGGGTCAGAGCAAGGTCTCATGCCCAGTAGCAGCCGCAAGTCTTTTGGCTCTACAGAGTGGCCGCTATGATCGAAGACTCATATGAATATGTGATTCTCCGCCAATAAGTCTTGACATATATTTATTTTTCGACAAAATTTCGAAAAAGTAATTCACGCCACCCTTTTTCTAATTATGTGCGCTGAGCGACAAGAAGTACTTTCTCAAGCCAAAAAGGTGGTTTGGAGCGACGATGCAATTTCCCACTACTTCGAGCACCGCCAGCTTTGATGCTGCTCGCTCTTTTGGCCTGAGAGACCTGAAAACGCTTCGTTAGTTGCCCACTCCGCTCTTCTCATCTGCTCCTGCTTTCTTTTCTCTTCTTCCTCTTGCTGGGAACCTATCATACATACAAGCCGTCTATTGGCTGGCATATCTCGTCCATCCGCTAGATCATTACGTTTCGCCTGAAGCTTTGCAGGATCTTCTTTCTTCGACCGGGCTAAATCAAGTGCCTTCTGGAAGCTGGCAAACAAATCCTTGATCAACAAGGACGATATGGAGCGACTCGACGAAGCGCGCCAGAGTGGAGACCGGTCTTTTGCTTTCTTTTGCCTTCTTCTGAGGGATGCTGGGTATTTTGATAGGCAGGTAGCCTCTGATCCTTCAACCCTTCCCCTTTGGACTTCTGCAAAGCTGTAGCCTCCGCCGCCGGCTTTTGCAGCCATCCTTGCCTAGTCTCGGCTAGTGTCTACTTTTGCTTGCTTTTTTTTCACTTTGTCGGTTTCGCTCGCATCCTCGGTACCGTCTCTAGAAAACTAATGCTACGAAGAGTAAAATTCCGGCACCAATGTCCTCCCGGAGACGTGTTTTGAAGTGGAAGGAATCGTAGACAACGGGTGGAATCAGGGGCTAAGTGCCGATTGGCGAATGGGTTGCTGGGAGCCATTCTCGTTGGATGGTTTCCATGGAGCGTGTCCTACCACATTCGAGCTCGATGGTTTGTTTCAATTCGCCACGCTGGCGTTCTTATTGAGGGGATGCTGCTGCTGAGAGACACCGTATCTGGCAAAAGATCCTCGATGGCCGTTCTTGTCCTTCGCCTTGATAGTATCTCGGGGAGCTACTACCTTTCCTGCGCCTCCTCTTTGGCATTCTCCCGGTTATCTGTCTGCTTTTGTCCGATTGTGGACGCTCTACTCTGCTCTTGTGGCATTGAGCTACTACAGCCCGCCAAATGCTATTTTCAGTTCTCCTTGACTTGCCCCGTATCTCTTCGGAGGGTGCTGCTCCCTTGTTTGCCTCCTCTAGCTCTCTGGCTCTCTGGCTCTCACACCTGAATTCTTTACTCTTCTTGGGTATTTTTCTCGATTTCAGAGGCGCTAAGGTCTGCATGTGAAGTCAGTCTCTTGACCAAGTGGAATACAGCTTCAAAGAATATTTAGAAACAACGTACCATTTCCTCTCCTCAAGTAAATGAGATGTAAGGTAGAGGTACCAGAAATTCTGGGAACTTGCGTCGTTCTTCTTTATCTCCGCCTCTCGCTCTTTCTCAATCTGCTGACACCCTTTTTCATCATGATCCTTTCGAACCTCATCCTCGGAGGGAGTGAGGACTACCGTCTACGAGCTGTTCCTGGGATCGAGACGTCCGCATAAAGATCACATGATCATCAAGAGCCGTGTTCATACCATAGCCTCTGGAGTAGGACCAATGACAAGACCCACGGTCCCTCCGTCGGAAGATGGACAAGGAGTCTGCAGCGGTCGTTTGCAACTCGTGGCTGATGCTCTCAGGAACCCATTCCCTTCTCGGTCCCATTGAACAAGACCGTCGCAGGCTTTTAGAACAAATGATAAGAGCGACACCAGAAACTTCTCGGTGTCTCTTAGTGTTCTTCTTCTTAACGCCCAACAAAGGTGTTTCGCCGAATTGAGATCCCTGGGTATCGATGAAAGAGGTCCAGAGATGTTAGAAGATGTGGAAGGCTTCGTTGTCGAATACGAGGTGCTGAGGAGTAAGGTTCGGATCTGGACCCTAGGGTATGGACAGTAAGAATAATATACATTTTCTTTCTCTGGAACCAATCCGTGACAGCATCCGGCAATGAGATTGTTTGGCTCTCAACATAGACCTTTTCCGCGTCTTCCTTCAGCATTCGCTTGATAAAAAAGTCATATTGGTCGAATAATCACCTCTCTTCTGGTGTCATTGTCATGAAATTGGGCAGCCCTTCTTCTTCGTCCGGACTTCTATCGGCCTCAGTATTGGAATCATCAACTCGGTCTTCAATCAAGGCCAATTCTCCTCCTCGGATTGTCAGAGTTTTCAGCTGGTTGGTAGTCAGGGTCCTCAGAATCTTTGTGTCCGAATCTTGGAAGTCGTCACTTAGACCACAGCGGGTCAGCTGAAAATGCATTGTCAGATCGTCTTTGCTTGAAGGAGTCGGGTTTTTTATTACAGTGATAAGGTCTCGGAATTCGAAGGCTTGACTAGTATGGGAGGAGGATGCTTCCTTGATCCGTCTCTGTGTTCACATTGGTCGAGCTGAAGTTCCGACTCTAGTTCTGTCGACTTGGATCTTTCACTCTTGTCAATATCGAGCGTGGGCCTCCATTTTGCCTCCTTCTCCTGAGAGTCTTCACTAGCATCCTCAGAAGCCACCAGACCCGTACATGAAGTCGGCTGGCGTTGAAAGCACTGTCGTGAAGATTGCCTCCTGACCAATCTTCGCAGATGCGTTTACTCCAGTCTGGCAATTTCGGCATTATGTGATTTATGATTTATGATGCTACAAAGGGGAAACGAAAAATGGAGAGATGTCTCCAGATCTTTTTTGAAATCCAGGTTCTATGTTTGGACCTGCATTTCCCCTGTACCTCTGAGATCTATGCACAAGGTCAGTCTATCATTCGATATCCCTTCAGAAGATAATACCTCAAAGCTAACCAGAAGGCAACGAATCCTTGGACCTTTGTCGCAAGCTCATGTGCTGTTTCTTTCGGATTGTTTCCTAACTTGTACTTTCAACCTTGCCTTGACGATCAAGCTCCGCTGAAGAGAAGAATCCCCCAACAACCTCAGGAAGCGTCAATGCGGTTCCAGCAGCAACGTCCGTCAGGTAGTTATCGATAAACAATGTCAAGACATTCATCGCCTTCAAAGATGGTGTTCGCCCCGTCGAGGTCCTTTCTCATACTCGTGCCAGAATACTGTTTGATGCCAAATTTCTTTTCCCATTGTGTGTATGCGAGTCTGGATAGGTATTCGGAACAAAACCTCGCGGTCAAGGATGATTTGCGTTAAGAATGCAACACACCAGGGTTTTTAAATCTTCATCAATGGGCAAATCTCAACCAGCTGCACCTGATTGGCAGACGGACAAATAATCAGGAATCTCCCATATACTGTATCTCCATGGCCAAAAGGATTGTCCTAAGAAGTCCACGCTATCTGTACAGGAATCAAATTTGTAAGTTCTTCGGAAGATCTGTCGTCCAGTAAGAGTTCCGCTTCGTCCTATACACACGAATGAGTGAATGCGTAGAGTTTTGCTTCGCGACAAGCTCGATAAGACCAGACATCGTGCGTGAGGAGCGTTGCAAACCCGAGCTGTCGAGTTTTACTCATATTCTGCTCGCCATCGAAGTCTCCATTTTCTCTGTCGCAAGCTGCGAGCAGCTTCTTTTTCTCAACAGCGACGAGCAACTCCGTGTACCGACGGCGGTGAAAGCCTTGTCTCGATCGCCCTGGAAAACTGGATCAAGGGCTTGAGCGATTACAACCTGTAAGGTCATGATTGTATGCTTGACAGCGATTGCAACGAGATGAAGTCTTTGTCTTATGAATTTTGCATCAGCACCACATCAGACACGGTCAATTTTTTTTGAGGCAACTCTCGGCTTCGTAAGCATTTCCAACATAACGAGCTTGGGAAACTATCTCTGCAGAGTCGAATGCTTTCTCAAACTGCCGTATCTTGAACTCTTGGAGATATCGAATGTTTCCATTCTGTTATCTCCATCATGCCCTCTTGAGGCTGCTCGGATTCTTGTGTCTCCATTATGTCGTCAATTGAAAGTCTTTCGTTGGCGCTCAGGTTGGGATGACCTCCAGCCATGGTCCTGGTAGTGGTGATTGTGACCTGGGCCTTGATATACAGTCTAGGTCGATCCGGAAATGCACGAAAAAGCTGTATGGTGCTGGTTTGACAATACCCGGTAAAATAAGGGGGCCAAGTAGGACAGGCTGAGCGGATCTTTAGGACAGGAGAGAAATACAGCTCGGCGGACTCGTGAAGAAGAAAGCAGCGAGAGGAGGGAATGACAGGCTAAGCAGAAGAGAGGAGCAGCGAGCCCTCGCTCCTTGCCACTTGAAAGAGAGCCAGAGAACAGCAATCCGAAATTGATCATTCACCTCCTTTTTAAGTCGTTTCTCCCTTTCTTCTTGCGCACTGCAAATCTATCCATCAAATCAGCCTGCCAATCAAAATCTCACTGAAAGGTAATGCAGACTAACCTCAGACACCACAGAACTTTGTTCCTGGAGTGTTTGACCATTTTTTATGAATATGTTGTCTGGTTGACGGATTCCAAGGAAAAACCACGACCCATCTTCTTCTCGGCTTGATCAGCTTTGCTTCTTCTCCTTTCTCTTGATTTACTCCCAGGCTCTGAATATCCAACGACGGACACAAGCGGAGGTCATCTCTGGGGACCTATAGACAAGCCAGCTCATTAGCCGAAACACTTTTTGAGAAATCCATCCAAGGCAGAGTAGACTCAACGTACTTCCCAGGATCTGTCACTTATACATTATGATGTATGTGAACGTTTTTCAGTCTCACATTTGAGGAGAAAGAAGAAGGAAAATCGTCGAATATGTGTGAGCATCGCTTCGTGCTCGTTGGCGTTCTTACTCGTAATCCTGCACCTTGTCAGATCATCAATTCGAAACATCTCACGGAAGCTCCATTCTAATTCGGAGCTGGAAGCTACAGACCTTTCGTGTCCTCTTCAAAGAGAGACTTCCCACAGAAGCTCTGCGTCGTCCACATCCATGTATTCGGCTTCGTTCTGTGGTCCCTGACTAGCCCGGGGCAAGGTGAAAAGAACAAGAGGCCGAAGACCCTCTTTCGAATTTCAACTGACAAGTCCCGTGCACAAAGCTTCGGATCCACTGTGGGCTCATGAGCATGACATCGTCCTCAACGCTAAAGCGGAAGCCCAAACTCAAATGCCTGAGGTGTCGGTCACATTACAGCCACAGCTGCGATTACGGTGCTCTCGTATCTGTCGTCCAGGTCTGAAGTTGAGAGACCCCAACTTTTTGCAATAATTGCATCATCCAGTCCCGAGAGCTTATTGATTTTGGAGCTCATGTTTGCACCATCCTCTCCAACTTCTCAATGCAATGTTCTGCAATAAGACAATTCTAAAACTCTCCTTTCTTTTTCCCACGCTTGTCTTTGGATTTCGCTTGGAACAGACGTTGTCATCTGTTTCCGCTCCGTTTCTGTTGGAGACAAAGCCTTTGTAGACAGCTAATTGTTTTTGACCAGCGTTCGGCGGATGTAGTGCCCCCCTTTGCTCCCTGAGATCTTCTAAGGTACTGGTACCTTAGAGGTGTGAGATTGAAGGGTTGAAAAAGAACCAATGTGTGCCTGTCTTGTCAAACCCAGACCTGTCTCTGCTTGTTGGCTGTGTACTACCACCACGTCCTCTTTCTTGACCTAGCTGTCCCTCAACTCTGCAAGAGGCTCAAGTGGATTTCA
>JAABUP010007055.1_pt1 | contig 15424 bp, 24 predicted proteins | sample 5559201 | NCBI WGS metagenome assembly JAABUP01 (sample SAMN10711887, study PRJNA513373) | rock metagenome | isolation source: Antarctica rocks | place: Antarctica
CAGGTCCGTGTCAAGGCCGCGGCCCGACTCCCTCGCGATCAGGACACTCGTGTCAAGCAGGGCGGGACGCGAGCTCACCACGCATCGATCTCGTCGGTGGTGTCGCCGGCGAGTATCTCCAGATCCCTTGTCAGCCCAGCGTCGGCCTGACGCCCCGCTATCACGGCGATGAGCTCAGCCTTGGCGAGAAACTGAGGCCGACCGGACCGGACCGGACCGATCTCGGCGACCGGCTTGCCGTTCACAGTGATCGTGACCCGGGTGCCGTCCGACACCTGGCGCAGGACCTCGGCGGTGTGGTTCCGGAGATCCCGGGAAGCTACGGTCGTCATGTGCGTCATCGTAGCATTGTGGCCACACGCCCGGTCAGGTCCCGCCCGTAACCTTCGGGTCCGTCGGATGGTGCACGCTGCCGGTCACTGGTTTGTCTCCTGGCGACGGCCCTTGCGCAGTAGCCAGTCATCCACCATCCAATCCACTGCGTGAAATAGCAATTATCCGCAGTACCATGGCTGGGTGACGGAACCGTCGAACGACTCGATCCTCCTGCTGCAGGCCGTGCGGGAGTTCCTGGACTGGCAGGCGTTGGACAAGGGCCGCAGCCCCAACACCGTGCGCGCCTACCTGCAGGACCTGTCGAAGTTCGTCGCCTGCCGGATGAGCAGACCACAGCACGGAATGAAGGATACCGGGTAGTCGCGACCCGTCCCGGTGATCGGCGACCCCACCTCAGCTGGTCCAGACCCATGAAACCTACCGGCGCACCCAGGACGAGGTTGTCGTCGGGCTCGAGATCGCCGACCAGTCAGCCTTGGCCCGGATTCAACAGCATTGGGTGCTCGCCGACGATGCCGAGGACGCAGAACCGGTCATCGTGCCAACTGCGATCATGACCGTCGCCAAGACGCTTCGACCGGCTACCGCGACACGTGGTCACTCCTGGAGCACTACCCGAGAGCGAGCTTCACGGTCCTCGATCGCGCCGGTCACAACCTGCAGATCGAACCGCCCGGTCTCTTCACTGCGATTACCGCGGAATGGCTTGCTCGCGTCGAGGATTCCCTTGCCACCCCCGTTTGAACCTGCCGCTCGGTCGAGCGCACTCAGCAGCGTACGGGGAGCAGCCATCGCCTGATCGTCGACATGCCAGGGGGTCCCGCAAACCGAACGGCAGCCGGCGACCGCAACGCGCTCCGCCTCGGGACACGAGGAAGATCAACACCGTCACCGCAACGGGATCGAGTTGCGGACGGACCGATATCGTTCGGGGATGTCCTTCGAGTCCCCGCAGCTGGCCCCGATCATGGGGGCGCTGGACGAAGGTCAACGCTGAGGGCGACGCGGCCTCGGTTTCCTGTGGCGGCTGCAGACCGAGGACAGGAACGCCACCGCGGTGAACACCTTCGGCTGGGATGTCGTGGGGAGCCACGTGATCGTCAACCTGACCACATGGCAGTCGGTCGAGGCGCTGGCCGGCTTCGTCTTCTCCGAGCGGACCTGGAGATCATGCGGCAACGCCGGCAGTGGTTCCTCCAGGCCGCCGAGGCCGCCACGCGCCTCATGCCCCTAACCGTCCTTGTGGTTGAGCGCCTGAACGATCGCGCAATCGTTGCCAGCGAGATCGCGGTATCGCATCGCGACCCTTGGCTCTCTCCCGGTGGACACCGGCCGACTACGGTGCGTTCCGAGCCGGAACTGACTGATCGTAGTCATCGACCGGACCGGGAGATCCCATGTCCGATGCGCGTCACGAGCGTGCCAAGATCTTCTTGTGCGAGAACCGCGCGTCCTGGGAGCCGAGCATGCGGGAGAGGTGCTCACCCTGCAACGGGCGGCCTACGTCACCGAAGCGCAGGCGCACCGCGATGTGGACCTTCCGCCCCTGTGGCAGTCGCTGTCGGAGCTGACGGCGGAGCTCAGTGACCCGGAAGTGCTCGCCGCCGGCTGGCGAGACGAGGACGGCCGCCTCGTGGCCGCCGTTCGCGTACGGGTCCGCCGCAGCGCACCGACCGTAGCGGATATAGGTCGGCTCACCGTCGTTCCTGACCGGCAGGGCCAGAGGCTCGGAAGCAGCCTGCTCACGGCTGTCGAGAGGCAGCTGCCGGCGAGTGTCACCGAGCTCCGGCTGTTCACCGGTGAGCGGAGCGAGGGCAACCTGCGGCTATATGAGCTCCTCGGCTACCGCGAGACCCATCGTGAAGCGACACCCGCCGGCTACTCTCTAGTCCACTTCACCAAATACCGGGACCGGCAGCAGCTCAACTCGTCCTGACTAGGGCAGCAACCGGACGCTCCACAAGCCGATCGGTCAACAGGGCGGTCGTACCCCCGCCCAGCCTGGGCGTGGATGATGCCGAGATGCGTGCACCTTGGCTGACGGTCGCTGCCGCCCAACCGGCCTGCCTGGCGTTGGATGTCGCCGGCAACGCTGAGACGCACGCGAGAGTTGTGCTTGCGGCGCAGGCGCGCGTCGTCGTCTTCCCGGAACTGTCCTTGACGGGCTATGAGTTGGACGCGGCTCCAGTCCAGTGCGATCACAAGGCACTGATTCCGATCATCGCATTGCTGGCCATCGACGGCGCGGGTGCGCGACCCGCTTACCGAAAGACCTGGTTCGGCGGCAACGAGCCGACGCAGTTCCACGCGGGCGACGGCCCAACGGTGCTTGACGTCGATGGGTGGCGCCTGGGGCTCGGCATCTGCAAGGACACCGGCGCTCCTCAGCATGTCGCGGGGACGGCCGCGCTGAACGTCGACGCCTACCTCGCCGGGCTGGTGCACCTGCCGCAGGAGCTTCCGGAGCAAGAGGCCCGTGCCGTCGTGATCGTGCGCGCCTGCCGAGCGTTCGTCGTCTTCGCCAGCTTCGCTGGCCCTACGGGAGACGTCTTCGCGGAAACGGCCGGTAGTTCGGCGAACTACTCGGCGGAAGGCCTTGCCCTGGCGAGGACCGGACCAAGGCGGTGTTGTCCGGGCCACCCTCGGCTGAGGTCGTCCCACTGCAGGAACGTCTACCGGTCACGATCAGCGATCGCACGAGGGCTTGCGGAGCATGATCACTTCGTCCCGATCGGGGATCGTGCTACGGGACGCGATGCGGCTGCTCTGCTCACGATCGATTGAGGTATCTCGCAGTCAGCTGATGGAGCCGAAATTGATCGAAACTGCGGCCATGCCCAGGGTTGACGATGGAGACTTCCAGGGCGGCGAGAACTTCCATGCTGCGCCGGTAGGCAGGGACGTCTGATTCGGGGAGATCGTCGACGAGGTACCCGTCGTAGACGACATCGCCGGAGTACAGCACGCCGGTGATCTCCTCGAGCAGCGCAATGGAGCCTGGCGTGTGCCCGGGCAGATGCAGGACGATCAAAGTTCGGCCGCCCAGCTCGATCCGCTTACCGTCCTGGAGCCGACGGGTCACCGTGACCGGTTGCACCCGGTAGGACCGCGGGTCATACCCAGGGTAGGGCAACACCTTGATCATCAGATCAGGGAACGGCGACCCGACATCGTCGGCGCCCAGCAGCTGCGCAAGTTCCGGGCCGTACAGGCGGCCGGGACTCCGCGGGTCAAGACGTCGACATCGGCGGTATGCGCGCCACGTTCGGTGAACTCGTGGGCCCCGCCCACGTGGTCCAGGTGCGCGTGGGTCAGCACCACCAGTGGATCTCGGTCGAACATCGAGGGGACTGCCTGACGTAACGGCACTACGCCAAGGCCCGCATCGATGACGATGTCGCGGTCGGTCCCGCGTAGCCACCACAGATTCGCCCGCAAAATCTCATCGACGTGCGGCTCGGTGATCCGGACGATTCCAACACCGGCCGCACGACGGTCAAACCACGAAGTCCCATCCACCCCGGGAACCTACCCATCCGCAGCTGCAGCCCGGCTGATCACCCTCGAATCACAGCCACGCATACAGCTGGTCGGTCAGATCTCCATCACCGCGGAACCCTGGCCCCGGCAGCCGAACGGCCGCGTTGATCGGCTGCGAAGTCCGAGACGATGGTGGGGCAAATCGGCGTCCGGGCCTGAACGGACCATCGCGTACCGTTCCCCGAATGGGCATGGTGTGTGCGGTGACGTCTCCGCGAACGGTCAGTGGGCCTGGCGATTCGCGGCCGAAGCGTTGAGTTCTTCCGCCTTCGAAATTCTCTGCGAAATCGAACCGGCCACCGGGCCCGATCTCACGCGCGTCCGCCGGCAGATCGCGGTGCTCACCGGCCGTCGACCGGTTCCTGGTCCCCGACAACCACCTCGGCCGCGCCACCGTGTCGAGCATCGCGGTAGCTCAGGAGGTGGCGGCGCTGGGCGGGGCGGCGGTGGCCTGCGTCAACAGCCGCGACCGCAATCTGCTCGGCTTTCGGCGCGATCTTCTGACCGCGGCCGCGTACGGCGTCAACGAGTTCCTCTCGTCCACGGTGACGAACCGGCGGTCGGAACCCGTTCCACCGATCTGTCCGTCCGGAAAATGATCGACGAGGCCCGCGCCTACGCCGAGCGGGACTTCAAGGTCGGCGCGACCCTGCGGTGCGGCGCGTCGGTGCCGGCCTGGAAACAGACCGCTGATTTCCTGTTGGTCCAGGTCAACTACGACGTCGATGCGCTCCTTGAGTGGCGTGCGACGGTGGAGTATCCGGGTCGGCTGCTGGCCGGGGTGATGGTGATGGCCAGCGCCGACATGGCGCGCCGCATCTCGGCCGACGTCCCGCAGATCAACGTGCCGCAGTCCCTTGATCTCGGCGCTGGGGACCGATCACGATGCCGGGGTCGACCTGGCCGCGGACATGGTCTCCCAGATCCGCGAGTCCGGTGCTTTCGACGGCGTGCACCTCGTGCCTGTCGGCCGCTACACCCAGATGGCGACGAAACTCCGTGCGGCCGCCCGTGCACACCGCCCCTGACCGTCGAGCAGGTGACGGCCGGCCGCTGACCATCCGGCCTGTCCCGGGCGGTGCAAGAGACGGATCGCACGACACCGCCTTATGGTCCGCGTCAGACGCTGGGCTGAATAGACGACTTCTTGGTCCATCTACCTGGCGAGCGTGTGGATTGGCCTGCCCATGGGTCGGTTGCGGGAGGGCCTGCGTAGACCGACGTGGGGCGAAACCTCGGGCCCCGTTCCTGTGCTTTTTTCGAGGTAGTGTGAGGTTCCCCCACGATGGTGGACATCTGTAGCGGGCCCGCTGGTGAGCGGGCTGGGAGGATGTTCTTCTGGGAAGGACTCGTAGGTTGTTCACTCCGGAGTACCGGGTGGAGGCCGCGCACCGGGTGATCGATTCCGAGTGTTTTCCGGGTCGCTCTAATGTTGTTACATGATCAAATTCGAAGAACCCGTCCTGATGCCCAGGCTGGCGTTGCGGGTCTTCGCACCGTCGGACGAGGACGCACTCTTCGCCGTGCACGTCGATGCAGAGTCCGCAAAATACCTGTCGCGAGCAACTCGGTCCAGGTCAGAAGTCCGTCAAACGATCTCCCGTCGCATGGGTCAACTCCGTTTCGCTGAGCCAGGCGACGGCCTCATCCTGGCTACGACCACGCGGCCAGCCGGAACGCTCGTTGGTAAATGCAGTTTGTGGTTACGCACCGGTCGTGAGGCAGAGATCGGATTCGCCACCGCGTCGGCGCACCAAGGAAAGGGCTATGCCCGGGAAGCGGCGATGGCCCTCATCTCCTTCGCCCGATCCACCGAACTGGTCGACATGATCTACGCCCGAGTCCGGAAAGAAAACACCGCGTCAATCCGACTCCTCCAGCGCCTGGGAATGACCCGGCGTGAACACCGGGAAACACCAGAGGACCACATCATTTACCAGATTCGGCCCGCGGCGCTCTAGTGTCGCGTGTCGGAAGTGACTTTGCTGTTGTTATTTGAGAAAATGGGGTATGTCTGTTGCTGTCCCGTTGATACTGCGTCCCGGTGACGAGCCGAAATTGACTGCCCTACTGCGGGCCACGACCGTGCGGGCCGGAATTGCGCAGCGAGCCCGCATCGTGCTGCTGGCCGCGGAAGGGATGTCTAACGTGGCGATCAGCAGGCTTGTCGGGGTGTCCCGGCCGACCGTGCTGGAGTAAGGACCAAGCTCATCCGACTCCTGGCCGAGCATCTCAGCTCAGCGAGCGGCGGCGAACTACGTCGGTATCGATGGTCGAGCCGGTCGGCACAACCAGTCGTGCGGACCGATGCGATGTAGCACCGACGGGCGCAGCGGGTGTCCTTCAGGCAGCAGCGGGTATTCAAAGTCGTCGGCCGGATCGTGCGTCATGCCCAGCCGTCTCATCACCGCCTGCGAGCGCTCGTTGCTCGCCGCCGTGATCGAGACGACCTCGTTCAGCGCGAGTGGACTGAATGCAAACTCAAGCGCGGCCTGGGCCGCCTCGGTCGCATAGCCACGTCCCCACGCATCTCGCCGAAGTCGCCACCCCACTTCGATGGCCGGGGTTACAACTGCGAAGGGCCCGGAGTACGACATGAGTACTTGCAGGTTACTTGCGGTAGAGCGCGACGTCGCAGATCTGCGCGAAGTTGAAGTACTCCTGCGCTGCGGATCACCGATCTGCGGGCCGAGCTACTCGGCTTGTGTCAAGGTGGATGTGTGGATGTGGAGTGGGACGAGTGGGCGAAGCGGCGGCCATCCCGCGTGATTCTGCATCTGGACTCCGCGGCGGCCGGGCGTATGTCGTGGTCGGTGCAGCGTGCGGTCGCCGAGCACATGCGGCGGGAGTCGGTGTTGGGTGCCTACCTTGCTCAAGCAGAGGCCTCGGTCGTCCTGGGACAGGGGCGCGCCGACGTGGCGGCGATGTTGGGTCTCGACCCGGACGGTGTCGCGTTCGTCGAGAGTGCGACGGCGGCGTTGGCCGCTGTGCTATCGGCGTGGCCGTTGCGGACCGGTGATCGGGTGGGGGTCCTTCCGAGTGAGTGGGGTTCGAACCTCGCGGCGTTCGATCAGCGCGGGCTCGAGGTGGTGCAGGTCGCGACTGACGCGGGCGGAGTCGTTGATCTCGATGCCCTCGACGACGTTTTGTCCTCCGGTGCGTTCGCAGTGTTGCACGTGTGTCAGGTGGCGTCGCACCGCGCGCTGGTCCAGCCGATCCGCGAGATGGCGGTGCGGACCCGCGCGGCGGGGGTGGCTCTCTGGGTCGATGCCGCCCAAGCGATCGGGCACGTGGACGCCGCGGGTGCCGACGTCGTCTATGGGACGGGCCGTAAGTGGCTGTGTGGTCCCCGCGGTGTGGGCTTGCTGGGTGTCGCTCGCCAGTGGTGGCCGCGGCTGGATGTTCGTCACCACGTCTTGGCGGCCTCTGACGAGCCGACGGTGCGAGCGCTCGAGTCCGATGACGCGCACGTCGCCGGCCGGGTCGGGTTGGCCCAGGCGTTGCGGGAATACTACGACGACGATCCGCGCGTGCTGTGGGAGCGCCTCGCCGAGGTCGGTCGGATGACGCGTAGGGCGTTGGCTGACCTTCCCGGCTGGCGGGTCGTCGACCCGGTGGACAGCGGCACCGCCATCACCGCCTTGGCCCCGGCGTTGGGCCAGGACGTCTTGGCCGAGCGGGCACGGCTGCTGGCTGCTGGCATCCTCACCACTGCATCCGTACCGGCTCGCGCACCCCGGGAGCTGAGTTCGGCGACCCTGCGGCTCAGTCCGCACGTCGACCTTTCCCTTGCCGATCTGGGTGCCGTGCGCGATGCGCTGTCACCGCGCTGACCCGCGGCGAACAGTGCGCGGCTTCCTGCCGGCACCGTGATCTGCCGAGACCGGCAACATCTTTCGACTCTGTTACAAGCGTTGCCATCTGACGCTGCGGCGGGTATTCATGGAGAAGAGGACGACCGAACTGGCCGCCCCGCACCGACCCGCGGCAATGGAATTCATTGCCGGTCCGGACCTGGAGGGGGCCGTAGTGGCCGTTCACAACTCAACGCTGATGATTTCTCCGCTCGACCTTCCCGCCGCTTATGAGCACGTCGCTGCGGTTGCTCTGCGTCCTGCCGCTGTCGGGCCGGTAGGCCTCGAGCTCGAATATCACGTCGTCGACCTCCACCGGCCCCAGCGGCGGGTCAACCATCCCGAACTTACCGCGCTGATCGCTGGCTTACCGCCGTTACCAGAGGCAAGCGCGGTCACCATGGAGCCGGGCGGCCAGCTCGAACTGTCCAGCCCGCCCGGCGCGGGCGTCCCCCGCGCGATCGCTGGTCTGCAGGCCGACGAGGCGGTCGTTACTGAAGCATTGCGGGCCGCAGGTTTCGGGCTGGCACCGCTCGGCTCCGACCCAGCTCGCGGGCCGCGCCGGATCACGCCCGTGGCGCGCTACGCAGCGATGGAACGACACTTCGACGCGATCGGCTGCGGCGGAGCGGGCCGTCAGATGATGACCGCGACCGCCGCGCTGCAGGTCAATGTCGACGCGGGCCCCGCACCGTCCTGGGCCGAGCGGCTGCACCACATCCATAGTCTGGGGCCAACACTGAGCGCGATCTCAGCCTGCTCCCCGTACGTGGCCGGGCATGCTTCGGGCTGGCGCTCGATGCGCCAACAGGCATGGTTGGGCATCGACCCCGCACGCACCGACCCGATTCCCGACCGCACCGACCCGTGTGCGGCCTGGGCCGAGTACGCCCTGGCGGCACCGGTGATGCTCATCCGCTCCCTCGATGGCGCCCCCCCCGAAAGCGTGGCCAACAGGGTCCCTTTCGCCGACTGGGTTAGCGGCGCCGCGATGTTCTACCGGCGGCCCACTGTTGATGATCTGAACTACCATCTCTCGACGCTGTTCCCGCCGGTGCGTTTGCGGGGCTACCTCGAACTGAGGTTCCTCGACGCGGTGCCGCGGGCCCGGTGGGCGGCGTTGGCAGCGATCGTCGTGACGCTGATCGACGACCCGGTCGCCGCCGACGAGGCGGCCGAGGCTGTCGGCGGTGTCGAAGGGGCGTGGATCGCCGCCGCACGCGACGGGCTCGACGACGTTGTCATGCGCCGCGCCGGACAGCGCTGCCTCGACATCGCCGCTCGGCGATGTCCGCCGGAACTGAGATCCGCCGTCGAAAGCTACGCCGAGCTGGTGGAGCGGGGCCGGACTCCCGGCGACGATCTCCGCGACGCGGTTACCGCATGCGGCCCGTTGGCCGCCCTCGTGGAGGCCACCCATGCGTGATCAAGCAGCCGCCGCGCTGGACAGCGCACGCGCCCGGACCCTGCGCTTGACCGACATCGACGATGGCGAGCTGCGCCGGCAACACAGCGTATTGATGAGTCCGCTGATCTGGGATCTGGCGCACGTCGGGCAGCAGGAGGACCTGTGGCTGCTGCGCGGCGGTGACGCGGACCGCCGCGGGATTCTATCGACCGAGGTCGATCGGCTGTATGACGCCTTCTCCTTCGCACGTTCCGACCGGGTGAACCTGCCGCTGTTGGCCCCGCCGCAGGCCCGCCGGTTCATTGCCGATGTTCGGGAGCGCGTCCTGGGTGCGCTCGCGGTCAGTGACGACGTGTTCCCGTTCATCATGGTCGAGCAGCACGAACAGCAGCACGTGGAGACGATTTTGGCCACCCATCAGCTCCGCAAAGGCGTCCCGCTGCTCGGGTTGGGCGAACCGCTACCTCGGGGCCGGGATCTGCCGCACGATGCCGTCCTGGTCCCGGGCGGGGAGTTCGTGCTTGGGGTGGACGCGGCAGATATGGCGTCCTCGCTGGATAACGAGCGTCCCGCGCATGTCATAGACCTGCCGTCGTTCCGGATCGGCCGGGTGCCGGTCACCAACGCCGAATGGCAGCAGTTCATCGCCGATGGTGGTTACGACGAGCCGCGCTGGTGGTCCTCATGCGGCTGGCAACACCGCATCGAGGCCGGGCTGGAACGTCCGGCGTTCTGGTCCGCCGACGGCACCCGCCGACGCTTCGGGATCATCGAAGAGATCACGGCCGACGAGCCCGTCCAGCACGTGTGTTTCTTTGAAGCCGAGGCCTACGCCAACTGGGCCGGGGCCCGGCTGCCGACCGAACAGGAATGGGAGAAAGCCGCCGCCTGGGATCCCACGCTCGGCCGGCGTCGCCGCTGGCCGTGGGGGGACTCAGAGGTCACGCCCGCCCTGGCCAACCTCAACGGTCGCGCGCTGCGCCCAGCCGAAGTTGGCGCCTACCCCGCGGGCGCGTCGGGCTACGGCGTCGAGCAGATGATCGGCGACGTCTGGGAGTGGACCTCGTCCCACTTCCAACCGTGGCCCGGCTTCCGCCCGATGCTTTACGCCCAGTACAGTGCCCCATTCTTCGGCGGCGAGTTCCGCGTTCTGCGCGGCGGGGCGTGGTCAGTGGCGCCAAGCGCAGTGCGGCCCTCGTTCCGCAATTGGGACCTGCCGATCCGGCGCCAGATATTCTGCGGTCTCCGCTTGGCGTGGGACGTCGAGGAAGCGCGCTGAGCATGTGTCGCCATCTTGCGTGGCTGGGCGCCCCCCGCACCGTTGCCTCCCTCGTCCTCGACCCACCCCACGGGCTGTTGCACCAGTCCTACGCCCCGCGCCGGCAGAAAAGGGGCCTCATGAACGCCGACGGCTGGGGTGTGGGGTTCCTCGACGGCACTACGGTGCGCCGGTGGCGCTCCGCCCGACCGCTGTGGGCGGATACCTCGTTCGCCTCGATCGCTCCGGCGCTGAGTTCAGCGGCAGTGCTGGCAGCGGTCCGGTCCGCGACTGCCGGGATGCCGGTCGAGCAAACCGCCACGGCGCCCTTTACCGACGGCCATTGGCTTCTCTCCCACAATGGCCATGTCGACCGCTCGGTGCTGCCGCCGACTTCGAAAGCGGAATCGACTTGTGACGCGGCGCTCCTCGCGGCCCACGTCTTCGATCTCGGACTCGGCCACCTCGCCGCGACGATCTCGTCCGTGGCACGCCGCGATCCGGACGCCGTACTCACCGTCCTGGCAACTACCGCGCGCTGCGTTCTCGGCCTCACCTGGGGCGACACCCTGTCATACCTGATCGAGCCGGACGGCGTTGCCGTGGCCAGCGAACCCTGGGACGACGACCCACGCTGGATCGACGTCCCTGACCACCACCTCATCAAGGTGACTCCGGCCGGGGTCACAGTTACCGATTTGGAGAACCAATGAGCAGCGCCACGACGGACCGGGACGAGGCCACGCATCTAGAGCAACTCGCCATCGACGTCCGAGCCGGTCTGACAGCACAGCACAAGACACTGCCATCGAAATACTTCTACGACGCAGTCGGCAGCGATCTGTTCGACGAGATCACCCGCCTGCCGGAGTACTACCCAACGCGCACGGAACGCTCGATCCTCCTCCAGCACGCGGAGGAGATCGCGGCACTCACCAGGGCCGAGACGCTGAACGAGATCGGCAGCGGAACCTCGGAGAAGACGCGCCTACTAATCGAAGCCCTAAACGCGGCGGGCACCCTGCAGCGCTTCGTCCCCTTCGACGTCGACCCCGCCGTCCTCGCCCGCGCCAGCGCAGCCCTCAGCGACGAATACCCTCAGCTGGACGTGGAGACCCTAGTCGGGGACTTCGAACAGCACCTCAACCTGCTACCACGCCATCCGCGACGGCTGATCGCCTTCCTCGGCTCGACCATCGGCAACCTCGAGCCCGCTCGGCGGGTGGAATTCTTCTCCTCGATTCAATCGAGGATGGGCCCAGGTGACTTTCTGCTGCTCGGCACCGATCTGGTCAAGCCGATCCCACGCCTGATCGCCGCCTACAGCGACGCCGCCGGAGTCACCGCCAAGTTCAACAAGAACGTCCTCACCGTGCTGAACCGTGACCTGGGCGCGGACTTCGACCTCCATGCCTTCGACCACGTCGCCGCCTGGAACCCCGTGCACGAGTGGATCGAGATGCGGCTCCATTCCGCACGAGATCAGCGCGTGCATGTCGCCGCGCTCGACCTGGAGGTCCATTTCGAGCGCGGCGAACAGATGCGCACCGAGATCTCAGCCAAATTCCGGCGCGACCGCGTCGAGGACGAACTTCGCCGCGGTGGACTCGCCGTCACCAACTGGTGGACCGACCCCCAAGAAGACTTCGCCCTCTCGCTGTCATCACCGGCCAGATGATCGTCGAAACGACGCCCGACAGACGGCCTCAACGCCCACCTAAGGGCGCACGCGTAATTTAAGTGGGTGTGGGCGTGTCGCGGGGTGCATGCTGTAGTTCCAGTCGCCGTGGAACTCGTGGCGGTGTAGCTGACTAGCTTCGAGTTCTCCGATCTGTCGGTCGCTGATCTTGATGCCCTTCTCGTAGGTTCCGAGGTCAAGTTCGGCATCGATGATCAGTCCGGTCGTTGTCGTTGTGGCCCTGATGGTTTCGATGACGACTTCGTGTGAGGTCAGCGGCCGGGCCCGCCAGCTGCGGCTGACCGCGGAGAACAGTCGGTGCTCGATTTTATGCCACTTGGACGTGCCGGGCGGCAGGTGGCAGACGGTGATGCAAAGGCCGGTCTCGGTGGCCCGGGCGGCAAGCTCGGTTTTTCACAGCCGCAGCCGCGACCCGTTGGACCCACCGGAATCGACGGTGATCAACAACCGGTTGGCGTCGGGATAGGTGCTGGCGCCCATGGTGTTCCACCACCGGCGGATCGACTCGACGGCGAATTGTGTGAATTTGCATGATAAGTGGTTCTGGCTCAAGTTTCGTGAAGCCGGCCGATTTGTGCTCGTGCGGCCAGTGCCTGCACGTTCGCCGCACGCCGCGGCCGCGGCGCAGATGCGGTGGTCCCAGGTACCGTCACCGTGCACCGGCCTACCGCACGAACCGGGTGTCGATCCTCGACGGGATCAACCAGCCGCCAGCTTCACGAAACTTGAGCCAGAACCAAATAAAACGCCAATTCACAGCCGAGGGCCTTTGCGAGCTGGTCACAGGTCAGACCCGATCTGGCACGCAGCTCGGTGGTCATAAGTTGGCTACTGGCCATGTCCGGTGGGCGCTGAGTCGGCCAGGTCGACGAAGGACAGGTGATGATCACCGTTGGGCTCGGACCGTTTCTGCGCCGACGCAGCGTCGGCGCGGTGCGCAGGTGAGGCGTGATCGGCGGTGGCGTTGGAGAACACGGGCGAGAAGCTGTCGCAGTTGTGCTGTGAATTTGGGTGTTGAGAAGTCACGGTCTACTTTCTGAAGGCGATTGGGTGATGGGTCTGCACCAGCTGGGCCGCCGTGTTGGCCGGCGGCGTGGGCGGCAGCACCGCCTGGCGATTTTCGGCCGGAGGACCGGCTGATGCTGACAATGCCGCTATCAGCTCGCACTGAGGGTGCGCGTCCTTGCCACTTGAGCATGCCACGCCGGCGTCGGGCCGGCCGTCAGACTCAGCCGACGAGCGCCTCGCACTGGCACCACTGGAATTCGCATTGCGCGAAAGGGCTTGGTCTGTGCCGCGCAGCTCGTCGATCAGGGCGCGCATCGCGGCGGGCGCGCCGGCGATGAACGTCGCGTTCAGTCCGTTCTGGACCACGCCGTCGGACTGGGGCCGCGCAACGTCGGTGGAGACCATTTTCGAGCGAATGCCGGAGATCGCGTTGGGGTCACCCGCCACCACCCGGATGCAGGTCGTGTCCGGATCGCAGGCCGGTGCCGCCCAGCCCGGCTCGATGCCCCAGGGTCCAGGGGTGATCGCATCAAGGATGAGTTCATGGGCGGCCAGCAGCTCTTCGTTCATCGTGATCCCTTCGCGGTGCCGGTGCCGTTGTCGGCCATGGTGTTGCCGGTGATGCCGGGGTCGGCCAGGACTTCGATGTCGCGGTGGGCCAGGCCCTCCTGATATCCGCGGCTGAAAGACTTCTCGGCGACCAACTTCCGGCTGGCTCGGCCCTCTGGCTTCCCCGCCTGGAAGCCGTAGTCGTACGCGGCTTTCTTCGCCCGCACCGCGTACCGGTGATGATCGCGGTGCTGATGCCGAGACCACCAGCGGTGGCTGGTGGTGGCGAGACCGTTGGCCCACTCCGAAAGCAGAGCCAGGTCCTCCGGCGAGATCGGCGTTTCGAGCCAGTCGGCGATCCGCTGAACTGCGAACCGAGACACCCCGCCCGTGCCCGTGCCTGGGAGCGGCGGTAGGACTTCGCGCAGTCGGGTTTAGCGATCCGGGTGCAGCTCACGCGCCGCGTGCACCGGCGGCGTACTCAACGTGCGCTCGTTGGGGCGGCGTCGACCGGGATCTCGGCGGCCTCGGCCGGCACCCAGATGAAGTGCTCGCACGGCGCGCGGTCCTTCCAGACCTCGCCCGGTGAGGGCTCGGCATGCGGCAAGGCGGGTTGCATCAGGCCGCCCAGAGGGTTCGCGATCTACCTGGCCAGCAAGAACGGCTAGGAACCCTCAGCCCTACCCAGCGGCCAAATGGCCGGACTGCCCGAAGACGCGCTGACGGCGCCGGCGGCCTCTACCTCGGTGATCCCATGGCCTGAAGCTGAACCACCGACGTATTTGCGAATCTGTCCGCTGCCGGCGCCTCAATCCTGGAAGGATCTTCACATGACCCGCGGTCCAGTGCCGATGCCGGTAGCTCGCGCCCAGGCTGGGGCCGTGGCAGCCGGCTTTGAACACAGCTGCTCGGATGGAACGGGTTGGCTGCTCCATACCCTGGCCGCTTCACTCCACGATGACGCTGTGATCGGGGAAAGCGGTACCGGCTACGGTGTGGGGTCGGCGTGGCTTCTCTTGGGATCTGCCGGAAGTCGTCTGGTAACAGTTGAGCTCGACGAGGGCCGGGCCCGCTCCGCCGGAGAACTTCTTGATCGGGAGTTCGGGGATCGCGCCTGCGTTCTCCACGACAACTGGACCGCCTTGTCCGACCACGCGCCGTTCGCCCTGCTATTTTGCGACGGCGGCGGGAAGGTGCAGAACCCACAAGCCGTGATCGACCTTGTCGCTCCGGGCGGCTGGCTGGTGCTGGACGATTTCACTCCCTCGTCCAACTGGCCACCCCTGTTCAACGGGCAACTCGATGAAACCCGATGGGCCTACCTCAGTAGCCCACTTCTGGCCAGCACCAGTGTGGAAGTTTCACCTACTGAAAGTGCCTTGGTCGCGGTCCGCCGTCTGCTTTAGCGGATGAGAAACCTCCAGGCCCGGTGCCGCTGCCACCCGAGCCTTGGTCAAGGCCGACGGAACACGCTGGGGACGCCCGGATCGACAGGGGCCACCGGACACCAAGCCGGCCCGGTCAACGATCGGCGCTGTGGGACGGGACGTGTGACCATGACGTGGCGCCCGTTTGGGTGATCGGGACGACGTCGGCGGCGAGAGCGAGCATGCTTGGCGCCATGCAGTACGTGCCCGCTGGATCTGCACCGACCGCTCTCCCGACCCCGGAGCAGATGGACCGCTGGACGCGGCGCTGCTCGCCACCGGACAACGAAGTGCCCCACGGCGTCCCGGCGTCGGTGCTGCTGGCCCGCACCGACACCCTCGCTA
>JAABUP010007058.1_pt1 | contig 15415 bp, 15 predicted proteins | sample 5559201 | NCBI WGS metagenome assembly JAABUP01 (sample SAMN10711887, study PRJNA513373) | rock metagenome | isolation source: Antarctica rocks | place: Antarctica
AGGGAGGTGGACACGCACAATATTGGCAGCCATTGCTCATGAGGCGCTTCTGCAGGTTGCCACGTCAGTCTGCTGATGAACTCTTGTGAAAAGTTGCTGGGAAAGAATTGCCCTCGTGGATTCGAACAATTGGTCAAACTTTCATAGTTCGAGAAGATATCAGTGATGTCTAGTAAGAGCCGAGATACATTGCAAGTCAGACTGCCGCGGTGCCCAACTTTTTTGGCACTTCATAACAGGGAGTTGAGAAAAACCCTGAGCCTGCATTTCCCCGGCCATTGAAACACCAAAGCCATGGTTTGGTCCACTGCAATCGCTGGAAAGAGAGGAATATGCTTCTGAACGCGAGACATTCAATGATAATACTACAACGACAATTTATGCCATGTCATAACCCTCTGCTATCCACAATGCAATCTTCGCATCAGATGACGGAATCGGTTCGAGAGTTTCTTTTCTTCGACATTGTCCTCGTCATAGTCCTCAAATATAGATTTCTCTATTTCCGGTGGAGGCTTTGGTGGTTTGCGCCCTGGAGAGTAGACTGGAGATGCGTGCCAAGACTGGGCTCTGCTTGATGCCATTTGAGGGTTTATTTTGGGGTTGACGTTAGGCATGTTGATAATGGGTAGCGATATCTGCCTGCTACGTGCGACAACTGGTGGGGATCCGAATAGTCCGTAGCTTCGCCGAGCTTCCAGATACGGCTTCAATGGGGGGCTTTCTACGTTGTTGGTAGACGGAGTTGGACTTGGCATGGTATATATAAGTGAGTCAGGATTCGAAGGGTATAACTCAGGGTAGTCATAGCTTAAAGAGGCTTTAGGCGCGGTGTAACAGGAGAGTGTTCTGTCTTTTGAACTGGTTTCTTCAAGAATGGTGTCTGCTTCGCTGCATAATGATTGCGCTCGACTTGACAGATCGACCATTGTAGAATCATCATCATGTGAGGAGCAATGGCAGCGACAGCCGTGAATATAATTGCAATCTTCATTATCGAAGGGTTTGTCTTCAAAGGAAAACCTGCGCCTGGCTTGTTCGCAGCCCAGATCCAGAGTTTCGCCCTGGTACTGTTGCGGTTGTATATTTCCAAGCTGCTGTTCAAGATAAGACAAAGAACAGTTGCGGGATGATAAAAGGTCCGCTTGGTGACAAAGTAGACTTTTCGAAGTATGCTCTGGCGACGACACAGGTGAGGGCGGTGGAGCGTTTGATGGCCTTCTGGTTTTCGTCCCAAGAAAGTGCAAGTCTTGAGGGATATAGTGACTCATGTTCAGAGTACTTTTAGGCACAGAATACAGTTCGTCGGGAGGAGATACGACAGAACATATAGGGTAGTCGTCGCTGAAGTCGGTGCTATGGCCGCCCATGATCAAGGACCAGGAACGGAGAGAAACTCGGAGCCCTTTGCTGAGTGGGAAAATCTAGTCTTATAAGTCCACTACCACATTGTGGGGGCCCGCAAACATTCCAGAGTTCCCCACAAAACCGCATTTAAACCTTGTCAGCGTACATAAGTATTGGCTGATGCAAGGGATAAGCAACAAGCCACGATCCATTCTTAAAATCACCGTTGGCACAGTAGACGAGGAAACAGACCGAACAAGAGAGAAGGAACAGCTCAAAAGTGAAAGAAGGCTTGAGAAACTAGCAGTCGAGGGTGGCTCTCAGTATATTAATGGCACAAGGGGCGCTATAATAAACAAATCGCTCATCCCTTGTAGTCTCTCAAATATCACCGGTTTAGCGTGAGTGGGACTGCATCTTGCCTTGACAGGCAGTCTGGTTGCCATCAGGTGTCTCGAGATGACACGGACTTGGGACAGTGAAGTTCCTAGAAGAAGCACGAGCGACTTGCTCCGTAGACGGTATTGGTCGTCGCAAAAGACGGTACACGCTTTTGGCAGAGTCGTGCAATCGCTCTTCGAAGAATCGGAACAACGACTCCATGGAGCAGTAATGAGTTACGAGAGTAGGTATCACATCCACATGTTCGTAAAGCTGGGAGGTTGGTCAGTTAGCCATGGTGATTGGCGTTTGCCGCGTAAACGGAGGCCAATGGGAGAGCTTATGTGGTAGGGTCACGAAGAACCATGGATAAGGAGGACGCCAATTGGATAATCCCATCTGTGACTTTTGGCACTCGGAGCTTGAGACCGTTCATCTTTAATGGGGAGTTCGGGTTCATTCTCTTGTCTGCTCTCTTCACTGCGACAGCTTTCCCAACATGCGACAACTGAGAGAAGATGGTCGGGCAGCTTTGACTTGCAGGTGCAGCGCAGGGGTGGCTCTAAGTGCCAGCGCATTGAAATCCCAGCCACGATTTTACCGGCGCACAATGAGGGTTTCTCAACATCTCCACCACCTCGATGCCACTGTCGTTCGTGTTACCCTTATCTCCACAAGCAAGTGCAATAAGTTATGCACCTCTGCTCGTTGATCATGGCACCAGGTGCCTGTCTTTGACACTCACCCTTCGCTCCACCGCCATATGATGAAGAGCTACTTAGGCTGGAGCAATAGCCGTTGCAGGTGCAATTGTGCCCACCACGTCTTGTGATTTGACGACCCGGAGTAGAGAAGGGAACTTAATCGCGAGGCACTGCCTGTACAACACCGCGATCTGCCGTGAACCTTGAACGGACCGCGGTGAATGTGGGTTTTGTTTAGTGGAGTTGGAAGAAGTACTGTGAGCTTAGAATTGTGGATTCCACCAGGTCTCATTATAACCGATAATTCAATTTAGACTCTCGAAACACGCTGAAGGCAACTTATTATCCCAATTTATTGGGTTTCCGCTGAGTTTCCGCTGAGTTTCCGCTGAGTCTCCGCTTCGTTGGTTGTCGAAGCGAAAGTTCGCTCTCCCAGCCATCGAATATCAAAAACCTCAGCATCCAGCCATCTCACCTTACCCGCCGCCCCAAAAGTCCCAAATCCCACCTTCTCATACATTGTGCACGCAGACTTCGCATTCCTAGCTACCTAGTGTGAACGCATCGTTACCTCCAAGGAGAGTAGCCATACGCACCGGCGAGGCCAATTGTTGATCGAAATAACCACAACAGGCTTCAAGTTGCATTTCTTAAGCGCAGAGGGTTCCGTGCAACTGCCTGCCCTGTCTCGACCCAACCCACCTACGATTGATGAGCCTTACGACATTCACGAAAGTCATACTCAAGCTTTACCACAACGCCAGCAGCGCCAGCTTCCATTGTATCACAACCCACCTCAGCCACGCCCTTCCAGCTCCTCTGGTAGCACACGCACCCTAAGACGAACTCCAAGATTCGAACAGCAACGACTTTCGAGCGCTCACACGCAAGGTGTCGCCGAACCCAGACCTCAACCCGCACCCCTTCGCTTAGCTGGGAGACAGCGTTCTATCGCCAGAGCTGTACAGCCTCTCAGTGAGGAAGACGAAGGCTCTTCCACCCCTGGTGTTAGTAGGAGACCTTCAACCGAGTCCTCTTGGTGGCCGCAAAGAACTACACACATCTCAAAACGTACCGCCTCTGCGATCCTTTACACCCTAGAAGAAGCTTTACGGAAACCCAGAGATTTCACGCCCGACCTTATCGAGGAGAACGCTTCAATGTCCAACTTAGCTGGTGGAGGACCAACTGCGGCACCTTCTGGTACTGGACGTGCGCAGAATGGTGGCCCCCAAAATGCCCTTGGGCCTGTTCCAGTGCCTGGAGAATCTCGAAGTGGCGTCCGAACACCTACAGACATAATGAGGCAGCGTAGAGACCGGGAAGCTAAGAGAAAGGCAGAGAATGAATCAAGGCAAAGACAACAGGATGAAGAGGCACAACGACAAGCCCAAGAAGAGGAAATATTGAATACAAGGAGAACGAGCGCTGCTGGCGTTGTGCCGCGTGTCGGTAGCGGCGAAGACGGACCAAGCCGGAGATCAAGAGTTGTGTCAGATACGAGATTGGCTGGGACTGATCCACCTCCACTACAAAACACGAATGACAGAAGGCCAGGAGACCGTTTGAGCAGCAGTGATGCTAGAAACAATGTACCTCCAGTTACCCAACCAGCATACCAACCGTCAGTCTATGTTCCTACAGCGAATCGAACAAAGAAAACACCGCGTGTCGGCGATCCAGATACGGGCAGCTACCAGCCAACTCCAAGACCCCGTGCAACGTCTGTATCACAACCATCGCAACCGAGGCCCATACAATCGTCAGCCAGAGCGACTTCAGCTACGCAGAGGCCGACCCAAGCGCCGCAGCCTTCCTCTGTAGGTGCGGTCAATTCACAAAGCCAAACCCGGGTAAATCCTTCTGGCGATGCATCAGCTTTCCAAGGTGGACCGACGCCACGTACCCGCGCTCAACCTTTACCAGAACAAAGTCGATCAACACAACCACGAAATCCTAATGCATCATCGTTCCCTCATGCTTTCGAGAGGTGGGAGACGCTTTCGTCTCATTGGGAGGGTCTGACGTCGTACTGGATCAAACGATTGGAGGAAAATAGCCATGAGCTGGAACGTGATCCCATCGGTCAACAACTATCTCGTCAAGTAACGGACTTGTCCGCTGCCGGAGCCAATCTCTTTCATGCTGTTGTCGAGCTACAGCGGCTAAGAGCATCTTCCGAGCGTAAATTTCAGCGGTGGTTCTTCGAGACTAGAGCTGAGCAAGAACGAGCCCAAGAGATGCACGCTGGGATGGAAAAGGCCCTTCGGCAGGAAAGAGAGGCTCGTGCCAAAGCGATTGCCGAGCTAAGCAAAGTAGAAACTGAGAAAAATACGTCTTATCAGACAAAGAGTACTGCAGAACAGATGGTAAAGGAGATGAGGCGTGAACTGGAGATTTCCAAGCAAGAAGCGCGAAGAGCGTGGGAAGAGCTGGGCCGAAGGGAACAAGAGGAGCGTGATCGCACAACGTCTCTGCGAGCTGGAAAGCCTACTTTAGTTGGTGGCGTTCAAGTGGTACCGATGATGCAAGGAGGCCCCAGTAGACAGGAAAGCACAGATCGGCCTTCTACTAGAGAAGGGCCATATCCAGGGGGTCCGAATACTGCGTCTGCTCAAGGAGAAACAGCCGAAGAGGACGAACCTGGTTACACAACCTACGACCCCACACGATCGGAGACGGACACCGACCCCTTCACCGAAAGCGGGCGAGCTGCACCCCAGAGCGAACCCGAACTTCCACCCCTTCCAACCACTATCTCTCAGCCACCTCAACAAACACCACCAACCGCCCCCACCACGTCCCAACCTCCCAAAGACATTGTCTATCCCTCTCTCCAACAACCAACCTCACAACCTCCTTCCTCATCCAACACAAGCACCTACCTCCGCTACGGTCCCGCCATCCCCATCACCCAACAACCCGCCACCCAGCAATCCTCTTTCTACCAACATGAGTCCGCCTCTCTAAACCCCGAGGACCCGGATCCCCGCATCCACACCGAGCCAGACGACCGCTCCTACGTCACAAATGACACCCTCAGCGAAGATGACCCGGAACTCGACGAGAATGGCGAAATTCGCCGTCCCTTCCAGCGCCGTCAGGGTTTCGGCTCCGAGGATAGCGATGAGTACGACGTCCAGGAAGCGCTAGAGCGCGAGCGCATGTACGGCCAGCGCTACGGCACCTCCAGCGGCATAGCAGGTGTGGAATATGGCCGCGGTCCCACTACCGCTGTCAGTGGCAGCAACAACAATGGTGCAAGGCCAAGACCCGATGCTGCGGGTTATGGGAGCGGGTCTGCTCAGCAGGGGGCTCAAGCGGCGCCGGGGGGTTATGATGGCAGTGGGTATGGCCCTGGGTGGGAGGCGATGCCGAGACATCATCATCCGACGAGGTTGAGCGATGTGCTCGAGGAGGATGAGAGGAGCAGGACGAGTCCGAGTCGGGCGAGTGAGAGGAGTAGGGGGTTGCGGTGAGGATGGATGTTCTTGCTGAACGGTGAGGCAACGAGATTCTGGGCAGCGATTCTACTTTTACTTTTTTCAATGTACATGCTTGTTGGCGAGATGAGCGAGCGTTGCGGCCATATGATGGATTTCGCTTTTTATTTTTACGCTTAAGCTGTCTGAGTTCTAGCACATATTTGCTGCGACAGGCAACAAAGATTTAGAGGGGCCTTGATAGCAGAAACGTTCAAGCTTTAGAAAAATCATAATCATCGATGAAGGGTGATTTGACTCCAAACGTACTAAAGCGGGCTGGGTCTCCAGTCCTCTAGATACCGCAGTGTATCTTGACCAAGGGACAGGAAAAAGAGGGAAAAGAACGACGTCATCCATAGCGGCCACAACTTTTAAAGGTAAATATTCCACCACGCCCGTCCACTTCCAAAGCAGATGTTAAAAACCAACAGCATTCCCGTGCTCGCAGGTCACGTCATAGCCTAAACCCCCCCAGCTGCCAAAACGCCGGGGCCGACCTAAGAATCAGACCGCCACTGCGACTCGCTACGGGCCCATCTTTGGGCGGGCCCGTCACCGAGCACGAGCGGAAGAGTTAGGCGCTTCGCCGTCTTGACCGCGGAAGTCCTGCGTGTGCACCGTTAGGAAAGATTGCCGCTTTGATCATTGTCAGCCACTGGGATGCTTTGGGGGGGGATGCCGAGGAGGCTATGCTGCGTCGATAGGTATCTAATCAAAGATATCCCAGTTCTCAACTCTATTCACACAGGCTGTTCCATTTGATGAAGAACTACTCTAGCGCTTTATCCATGTAAACGCTTCCGTTAATTGTTGATCAGGCTGAGATTGCCACGCCCCGACGTGCATTGTAAGATGCCCAATGGAGGGGATAGACGTCAAGTTGACGACTGATGTGTGGTTTCATAGAAACATCATTGTTGCACCATTAGGCAGAGTCGTGCCACATGTGCTTATAGTGAATGGGGTTCTGCGAGGTAGAGTAGAGATGCAGAGTAACAGGCTGGAAAGGATGTGTTGGCTGATGTCCGCTCTCGTTAGTCAATTTTACCCCTATCAGGCGGTGATATCATCGAGCTTTCAAGGCCCAGTCCTTTCTGTAGCCGGTGTAAAGACAGTTCAAGTCAGTGCTACTACCAGATCACCTACTACCACCTCTTCTTCACCCCTTTCTTATAACGGCAAACGAAGAATACGACTTCGTAGATGTAGGGGGCGAAACCGCAGGGCTTGTAGTAGCAAGCAGACTCTTAGAAGATCCCATTGCATAAGTACTCGTGCTAGAAGCTTGTGCGAGCCATGTTGAAGATCCTCGAGTCAAGATCCCAGCTTGTACCAGGCGTTGAATGATACTGAAGTTGATTGGAGCTTTGTGACGGAAACTTAGGTAAATCTGCTTTCTCGCGAAGACTTATGCCTGAATACTAACGATTTGATCCAGACTACTCTCGGAGGACGAAATGGGATTTGGATCGTGCAAGAGCTATTCTCGCAGGGCCAAGTGAGCGTGCATCTCTTACTATTCATTGCGTAGAACGAACGCGGAGGAATTAGACTGTCTGTTTCTGTAAAGAGAACGGTTAGGCTATGGCAATTGGTGCAAAGATTAGTATATAATCCGGAGAGGCGTTAGTACTACGTAGAGACACTTGATCAAGGTAATATTCGGACGCAGTATGTCCAGAATTTTGATGCGGAAGGATTGGAGGAGACTAAGAGACGGTTTAAGGTATCGAAGATACCAGATTGATAATGCTCCAGCTAGGAAAAAAACACTTACATTGAATTCTCATTTTGACGAGATCGACGCTAAAACGACAATCTATTGATTTCTGAAACATGGTCGGATTTTTCTTCGGTGATGAGACAATTCTTGTTGGAATAGAATATATGCTCGACTCGTATAGGCATTACTTTGGCCCCCAAAGTGAGTGGTCTCAATTGTAGTCTTCCTAAGCCCTAGTCACCTGGCTGTTGGTCGGATGGGAGGTGTCAGCCCGGCATCTGACTGATTGTACACCTTTATTGATTCGATAAGCCACTAGAAGAGTATCTAATTAGCGTTTGACTTTCAAGATGGGAACTATAACCATATGTAGAGTATACACCCATGATCCACGTCTTAGAGGCCGGCTTTCGGCTTAAAATGGGGTTAATTGACTCAGGAGGGATACTTACATATGCGTCCTGGAAAGCGGATGGATTTTGAGCGACGTAGTGTGTGCAGATAGGGGCTGTACGGAAGCAGGTCGAGTTGTAATAGTCGTTCTGAGCCCAGGGGGCGCAAAAAGTAGTCCAGATCTGTATATGGAGACGCTGCTGGCAATTCCCCTTATACTGAATCCAAGCAGGGCCCCATGTACTCGGGTCAGGACTGGTGCCGTTTTTGACATCCGCGGGCACGTCGTCGCGTACCCATTCCCAGACACTCACGACGTCCGCTCTCCATTCTATAGCATAGACACCCCCATTTGCGTTGTTGAAGGCGCTTTCGAACGAGGTGTAGGGGACGTCGGTGATGATTTGGGGACTGGAGTCCTTCGATATAAAGCATTGCTCGCTAGGCGTTGTCGCTATAAATGTCATCGACTGCGGAGCGATTTCGAAGCCCATCAATGTGTCGTCTACTAGTCGGATTACAGACCAAAGACCGCAGGCCGCTGAAGGCATATGTTTGATTTCGAAAATATAAAGACCCTCATAAAGTGGTAATTTTGAACGCAGGTTAATGCTTTCGCGGCCTGTCGACATGTCCGTGGGAAGGATGTTTTCAAAGTCAACTCCAATATACATTGCGTTGTCTTTTCTTGAAATGAGCCCATGAAGCTCCGCGTCAATTGCGTCGAGGTTTTTAGTAAGTCCTTGAGAGAAGTCGGAAGAATTATCGAGGGAGAAATCGAACCCGAAAGGCTTGCCTGTAATGAGATCGGTTTTCAAAGTCCAGGATTTTGGTGACTCTGCTTTGATGACACCCATGAGCGCGAACAGAAGAACGACGTTAAGAAGGTTCATGTTGCCAGCAAAAGTATAGTTTGTTGTCCTTTCGTGAAGGATATGCTTCGCTAGAACAAACACTTTCAGTATAGAATAATTTCGGAATTAGAAATTTTTGACATTCCAGCTTCTTTAGTAATAAGCTCTCGAATGGGGAAATGGAAACGTTGTACCAGGAAGACAACGAACAATGGAAACAATGAACAAAGCAATATTCTCCTAACGGCGGAATTGTTACTCACCATGAAGACTGTATCCTGTAGATGGTAGTAGTGAAGGACAGCAAATATGAAACAACCTTGTTTATAGAGATCGAGAACCATTCACAGCGCCTTGTTTTTATCGGCAGCGCACTGATCTATTTCTAGCCGGGCCAGACCGGCAAAACAAACATGAACTTTTAATAATCGCAGACAAGGTCAATGCTATCCCAGCAAGCTCCCTGCGACTGCTTGTGCTCAGCACAGGGGTTAGAGTTTGTTTGCTTGAAGAATTAATAATTAAAAGGCGATTGCGGGTTTCGAGCTAGGGGTCGAAACATATTAGATGTAATGATTTGATGACTGAGAAGATTGATAGATAGGAGGGATGGCGTGGGAGTTTGACTTTAGGGCGTGGAACCTGGTAGGATGGTTGAAATACTGAACAAGTCGTTCTGGTGAAGAGGGATATACTATTGCTAGATAGTTAAGCTATATTACTGCTTTGACATTAAGGGACATGACGGCTTGAAGAACCACGTATACAGCAGCTGGACTGTATCGAAGTGCGCTTCTTGACGGTTGAATACGTCGATGTCTCGAAATCCTACCGAAGAAATAGGCTTGCATGAATTATTCTTAACATGATGAATTAGCTTGATGTGGTTGTTGTCGAACATTTGGCTATTGCGACGGTGCATTATCTATTCAATGACTTATTTCCGTGTGTTTGATGTTCATGTCTTGGCTATTTTGGTAGTCTGGAAGCATCAGATGAGAAGAACACTCACTAGCCCCATGTATGTTCTGGCTCTTCGAATCTAGCAACCGACATTGAACGAAGAGACTCTTTGTCCTTTTTGTGACATGCTTGACAAAGAGATTCCATAGTAGTAAAAGAGCGTTTTAAAGGAAATTTCGAAAAGTACGAAACGGCTGGAAAACTGAAGCCTGTAGGATATTATTTGAAACAAGCTTGACTTGTCAATTGCCATACTCCGGTACGGATCTTTCCGGATTCATACAACTGTAGCCACCAGAGAATCCGAGCTTGACCCGTGTTCAGAGCTGCTGGAGCCTCCGTACTTGTCGTCACCTTTGGAGCTTGAGTTACTGTGCTTGCCGTCCCCATATTTCGTTCTCCACGAGTCCTTGCGATCGTGATCGGAATAGTTGCCCATCTTTGAATAACGAGGCCATTCCTGGTTAACCTCGGTAAGTCATATCTTCATACAACCTCAAAGTCCAACCTCAAACTCTTAGGTCTAATTCTCTATGTTGAACATGAGAGATATTCCTTGATTGGATACGACAAGGGCCTCATCTTGATACAATCTCAGACACCTTCTTATATTTGTACGACTGCTTTAATCGCATGCAAAGTCTCCATGTTAGCTTAGACATTGTGAATTTCATTCCCTATTTCTATTGGTAGAGATCACTGGTTGTGAACAAACACCTGGTATTGAAGAAGACTTAAGCACCTGCAATAATTCTCACCTTTCATACTTCCCAAAAGTCCTTGTTCAGAGTCAGAGACTATTTCTTAATAGTAGTCCCACGAATCGACCACAACAGCCGGTTCACGAGATACTTCTTTCTGTTTCTGTGCCTCTTTGATATCGTTGTCTTTTATCCTTTTCTTTTCCGCCTCCTTACTGCTCCGCTTTGCGGCTGCTGCTTCTCTTTTGCTCTGTTCCCACTCTAAATCAGTTTGCCTTCGCTCTGCTGCTTCCATCTTGCTCTCTTCCAAGGCTTCGTATGCAAATTCGCTCACATCCTCCATCCAGGCTTTTATGCTTGTGTGCTTGGCGCTTGAGCTACTAGGCTTATCCTCCCCGTATTTCGCAACCGAGTCGTCGCAGTCGTGGTCGGGTTTTTTGCCCATCTTGTGGTATTCGGAAAATAATCCTAAGGGAAAGAAGGTACGGTAGAGCGGTCAATATGTGAGATTGTTGTAAATCGAAGAAGATGTTCAGATATATAAGCCGGTTTCAGTTCGAAGATTTGAAAATGCAGCCTGTCAAATGCTTTCATAGCAATGATCATTTTATATTTGACTCTACAGGGCACATCTGCTAGTTGGTCTTTGTGATTTCGACAAGGCCATTCTCGTTGTCTCTCAATGCAAGATCAACGTGGATTATAGCGATAGTCGAGCGCTCCCTTGGACAATGTCATTCATCTCCTCTTGCAATAAATAACATTGTCTTGACGTTGGGCGGTTCAAGGTTTCCAGACTGAAGACCTGTCACCTTGAGAATCGATGGGATTGCAGTTGGCTAGTATGGAAGATTTTTGTGTACCCGATAGTAATATGCCAGAGCGGTTTTCGGATGCGAAGGACCGAATGATCAATGCCTGATCCCAAGGAAAAGCCTTGGAAGGTCTCAAAAGTGACATTTTGCTGGGAGCCACAATGTTCTTCTCAGCGATGGTTTACATTTCTGTCGAAAAGACTACAAAAATTGTAGCTGCTCAATTACTGATATTTGGCTGTAAGTCTCATTAATCAAGATTAAAAGGGCAGCAGAAAGGAAGAAGACCTATCCAGTGCACGGGCCACATCATGTAGGGCTAGCCTTATCCAGGTGATCTACAAAGGAATTCTAATGCAAATCCGCGCTCGAACAAATAACAACTACAACAACTGCAAGTGTAACAACAGTCATGCCTAGGTAAAGGTGTCTTATCTACTAGAACGGTACCAGCTGTTTCAAAATGCACCATGTTCACCTTGAAATTTAAAGCCTGGGAACAAAGGCAAGGGCTTCAAAACAATGTGCTCGTCGAAGCACTTCCATCACATATTCTGTCGTGTCTAACAGATTGCTAGAGTCAAGGTAGAGCAATATCTTGATTAGACACAGGTCATTTCCAAATACCAGGGGACATTCCGATCGATTAAGAAAGACATTGGAGAAGCACTCCACGTAGAAATTATCCAGGCAGAAAGAAGAGCCTCTTCGTCAACCATCTATCGGTCAACCAGCCCACAGCTTCGCACTATCCCAAGATAAGTGCACACTCCTGAAACTTGAACCCAAAGCATCCCAGATCTACGAATATCAACTTCCACCATGTGATCCACTCACCTATGCCTTTCCATTTCCTCCTCCTTCTTTCTTCTCGGATCCCTTTGTCTTCTCTCCTGGCTCTGCCGTTGCTCTCCTTGTTTCTTTCCTCGACACTTCGGCCGGCTCAAGCAAAAGCCTCATGGGGGTCATTCCCATAGTGGACGTATGGATCTTCGATGGATCGTATACATCGTGCCATTCGAGGACATAGTATATTGCTCCGGTCTGAGAGTCGTAATACGGACATTCGGAGCACTTGATATGGCAGCAAAATGTGCACTCAGATGCTTCATCGATGTTTGAGGTGCCACAGTGGTGGCAATGCCACGGTCCGCTTGGCATTTCGTGAGAGATTTTAGGGTTGCTCGTGGCTTAGCTGTTGCTGGTGGTATGATAAGAGATTCATCGAATAATTTTGAAGGTTAGACTTTATACTAGGAGTTTCTAGGCCATTCGGACTGGTAAGAAATGTGGATGATTGAAGTAGAAATGGATAAGAAGAAGCCGATTGTTCCCAGTTTCTAGGCAGCGCGAGCAAAATTCGAATCTCGAACAGTACTTAGGTCGAGGCTGACAAGATGGACAGGATATGTTGGCGGACGGACTTTGTTTCTGTGACAGTCATAGTTGCTGCAACGAAGTAACCCTGAATCGATTTTCGACTGTTCGAGTCTTGACAATAAGCCCATTCACATTCAAGGAAATGTTGTCCCTTGAAATTCGAAATCATCTCGAGCGTCTGCGGACGGGCGTATATCCGAATTTACAAGGCAAAATCGAGGATGTGTTTTAAACTAGTACGATAACGCTTTTGGAAAACAAGCTCGGTGAGAACATACATCAACGTCCTCGAATAAGGTAAGTTTATCGATCTGCCATGCCTCTGATATTCCATAGGGAGAACCAGTAAGCGTGTTTACTATGGGAAGGACTATTCTACATTGACATATTTACCATCAGCCCACCTTCTATAACATTTTATTTCCTATATTTCATGCTTCATTGCCCGCGCCTAAGCAAAGGCGGACACAGAGAGACCAACCATATTTATTTGCATCCATCAGTTTCCTGATCTTCCTCTTCCTCTTCCTCTTCCTCCTCTTCTTCTTCTTCGCATTCGTTAGACTTGCCTCACTATACCCTATCCCTTTTCCCAGACTCACACTTTGTTCCAACATTTCCAAGTTCCACGACCGAAATTTTCTTCTTCTTGGCGCTTCGCGTGTTTGCAGAAACCGGACAGTTCTCCTTTTGCTTCTTCGGGTTCTCCATATCTGTTTGGACTATATGGATGGGATCAGCAATGGGATTGATTTCCTCTTGCTCCTTAGGGGTCTCTACATCAATTTCGACGGTAGGGATGGGACCGATTATAATATCAGACTCGAGGCTGAAGACCTGGCATTCAGAGCACATGGGGTGATTGCAGCGATAACAAATGGGACTCCCATGGCGTGAAATATGGGCGCATCTGCAGCAGATGTGGGGACGGGATCTTGGGGCTGAAGTGGGAGGTGAGGACGATGAATATTGAGGGTTTTGGTGTGCCTGTGATGCATAGTAAGCCGCGAAAAGCTGTGGCTGTGGAGCCCATTGTCCCACCCTGTTTCTGGCCATGTCTTGGGATTTTCAAAAGATGCATTGGATTGGAAGTGGATGATAGGAATGAAGTTCAATGGTTCGGGGCATAGCTGCGAAGACAATGCTTATTGGACGGAGGGTGAGACATAAGAGTTTCGACAATGGCATTGTTCTTCCAACCCTACCAATTCTTGTTTTGTTTTGTTTTGCTCCTTTCAGAGCTGCCCATTGTTCTGTTCCCACGCGAAATCATTCAGTTCCTCTTTTCTCCAGCTTTCAGCTTCTCCTTCATTTGCGTCGAATACTCCAATACCCAGAAATCTACTACCGAATTAGCACCACTCAACCCCGAAAACCCCAATCCAGAAACCACCAACCCAGCAAACATCCCACATTCACCACCAAACACGATGGGCTGTGGAATGTCCCGTCCCTCCCCGTCCCGCTACATTGACGACGACAACTACGAGCAAAACGTCTACTGCCCCTCCAAATGCCGCCCGTTCGGCCACCACCACGACCACCATTCTGAGCAGCCTGAACACCATCTCAGACGGCAGGATGTGATGTTATCCGAGGATGATGATAGGGCGACATTGGCGAAACTCTCAAGGGAACTTGACCTGAGGGAGCGGGAGCATTGTTAGAGCTTGAGGTGCGTGGATTCCATGATTTTCTTTTTCTTGGACCTGATCTTTCGCTTTTGTCTGTGCATCTGAAATACTCCAAAACGTTCGGTTACTAGATTGGATATTCATACTCCTTATCTTACTATATAAATTCACACTCAGATTTTGTACGTATGCTCTCCCCTTACAGGCGGTAGAGCTTTTTATCTAAAAGAAAGGTTGTATTTAGAAATATTTCAGTCTTATAGTCCTAGAGTCGTACAAATTTTCACATGGATAAACCGCACTTCTTGAATTCCATTTCCTTCACTCCAGCAGCAACAACCCTCGCCCTTCTCATCCACCCAAATCAAAGTAAAGTATTATAGTAGTTTCCTTCACCATCGAAGAATTTTCACTCAAACCTCCATCACCGCCACTCGCATGAGTATCTCCCTCTCAGCTCGAATACTCAATATCTAATCCCTCCGACTCAAGAAGAAAAAAAAGAAAAAAAAAACCACTGCTGCCAACCGAAACCCTTTTTGGCTCCCAACCGCCCACCCCTCCGCTTGCGACCCCTTCGAGTATTTCTATTTCCCGAATTAGTCACTTCATTTTTCCACCGTCATTATTACGTTCACATACTCTGCAGTGAAAGGGTGCGCGAGGTTCGACGATTCTAGACGATGGATGGAATGAAGTCGGTGTTGAGTCAGGGAAATAAATGATGGGGTGCGTTCGGTTATGTGTGATGAAGCTATGCGTAGGTGGTATTCTATTCGATGTAAGAAATAGAGGGGGGGTGGATTGGCATAATTAGGAACTTGAGGTGTGGGCGTTTGGTAGAGAATTTTTTTCTTAAGGTATTGGTAGCTGTGAGCTTCAACTTCGATTTTAGTCGAGGTGGAGTTGACCGTGCGTCCTTGTAGATTTTTTCAAAGACCGAACGTGCCATCTCCAGCTTCGGTGATGCTTCTTTTCTACTCTATCACTCTATCTCTTGTCCAACAATTTTGAATCCGACAAAACCCCCACCCC
>JAABUP010007059.1_pt1 | contig 15414 bp, 20 predicted proteins | sample 5559201 | NCBI WGS metagenome assembly JAABUP01 (sample SAMN10711887, study PRJNA513373) | rock metagenome | isolation source: Antarctica rocks | place: Antarctica
TACCAACAGACGAACAGCTATTTGTGCACCGTGTTGCTTGATAGCCGTGCCTACAGTGCATCCAAACTATACACAGCCCCACACCTTGTTTCATCAGTGTCTGTACACTTGTAATTACACTGTACTTGCCAATGGACAGCCTGTTACTGGTGACTGCACCCTAGACTGTGTTTATGTCTGTGCTGCGCACTGGAATGTGGGCATATTCGCTTGGCTGTGGCGCAGGTTCACAACAGACCTACCAGCAGGAGTGTCAGAAATGAATCAGAGGCTTGTAGAGGAGGCTGAAGCTGGCGATCTGCCCTTTGGCTCCCAGGTCTGAAAGCTCATATGCTGGCATCATGAAATCCTAAACCCCAAAGCCGAGTCAAAACGTGTCTGTTTGGGGCATTGCGTAGCCAGTCTGGTTGCACGGTTGCCTTTCGTGGGTGTCCTTGCTGAAGCACTCATGGGCACTTGCAGGCTTGCCAACTGATTGTCATGCATATGCTAAAGTTAAAAGTCTTTTTTTGATGACGCACAATGCGCATCAGGCTTCTGTCCATCTGCTTCAAGCTTGCAACAACAACTTGTGCTTGGCTGGACACATGAAATAGACCATGACATACTGAAAGAGACCTGTGCGCTTTGCAGAGTATGGCTGAGACAGTACGTATTGTGCGTCAAGCCATGAAGGCCAACACCAGGCAGCTGCTCAAATTTGACAGTGATGACTTCATTGATGATGCAATTTATATGGATCAGCAGGAGCAGGAGCAGCAGAAGTTGTCAGGCAGGATCATACTCTGATACAGACCATGAGTGATGAATCCTGAAATGATTGCAGCAGGCTATGTGTCTGGAAGCATGAATGCAACATGGTCCAAAATGCACACTCTTTTGATTTTTGCTTTTGCGCCTTCAGTCAGCAGGGTGATGTGAAGCTGGGTTTTGCTTTTGCAACTAACTGCTTTGGTGCCTAGTCAAGTGAGTAGGCTCTGCAATAGAATGTGGTGTCTGTGACAGGCAGTAGGTCACACTGTGCGCTTGCACTTTCTGCTTTTGGCATTGGGTTTCTTTTTTGGCACTCCCACCGTCTGATCCTGCTTGTTTAGCATGCATGTATACATGTTTATTAAGACGGCATCCTGCCCGTTGTTGGCTTTTGCCCAGTGTGGTGGAATTTACATGAAGGAGGAACGCTATACGTACACATAAGCAGTGCTTGCCAGACGATTTTGTTATGTACACGCAGTAAAAGAACAGCTGTCATCGGATCCGTTGCATTGGCGCCTAGTCTTGGATGGGACACTAGCTTCACCAATCAAGGCACTCTTTGCAAGCGTAACAGCTAGCGCCTGGGGAAACAAGGCATCATTCAAGCATTCGGGCAGCAGGTACTGAGACGCGCATCCACAGCTGCTAATGGTGTCTATGCAACAGCCGCGGACCTGCCGCGTGCAGTGCAGGGTCTTGCTTCAAGCCTGTGCTTGCATCTTCCTTTGGCAAGGTGCGTCGGATCAGGATTGGCATGCATAAACGCCAGTGTGCCGTGAACAGCCGCCAGACAGTGTATGGCCGCTGTGTGGCCACTTGCGAGTCAAGCGTGGCAGCCTTGACTAGCTCTTCGTGCGTGCAGTCGCATCCTCACCGACCGTGGCGCAATGGCCCGGCGATGAGTCGCAGGTATGACGGCGCAGAATGAACAACTGAAGGCTGCACCTTTGCCATCAGCAGTGCTGGACACGCAAATACATATTTGCAAGTTCTCTGATGTATTGTCAGGATAGTTTTCACGGTCTTCAATCACATACTCTGCTCTTTTTGGAGCATCAATGCTGCCATGCAGACACAGCCAGCATGCCATCATATGCCGCCAACCACTAATGACCCTTGATGGCTTGACTCTCAATCCTGTGCCAAGCAATACAGTAACTCTTTGTGTTTGCTAGGTTTGTGATAGCAACAAGCAGAGTGGCGCAGAGTGTTCGGGTCACCTCATTGTGCCACCTCCCAGCTGCATCTGCAGTGATGTTCCTGTGCAAGGCACCACGCCCCACACCTGCGCAGAGGAATACAATGACAGCAACTGTGGCCAAGGCTTTGTCACAAGCCCCATTCTAGCCATTCCTGAGGGTACGTGCGTCTGTATACAGTACCACATGGCTCTGATCTGGTAATGCACTCATCTCAGCAGTTGCCAGGCGCATGAAGGTACACAATAATATAGCTGAAATGCTGGCATGCGCACGAGTCTCTGATGTGTTGTATGCAAAGCTGCAGCATATGTATGGCGTGCAAGGCAACAGTTGATGACTAGACCACAGCTGCAGTGACTGCTGCTCAAAGTGATGGCCAATATTGCTACTCACTGCAATAGCTAGGCTTGTAGGGCAAGCTGCATATGGGTCACACATCGGATCTGCATCTCTACCATGTTGCTCTCAAAAGTCAACAGCGGTGTTGTGCATGCATGCAACTGCTGCGTGATCTCAGGCAACTGCTTTCTTGAGGCAAACTATGAGCAGCAAAGTTCACAGCATGTTGTGCAACAGCATTGTCTGTTGGCATTGTACAGCCATGACAGACAAAGCCTGCCTGGTTCACTACGCAATAACTGGGCGTGTATGATTGGGCGTCAACTGTCAGGACAACGTCTGTGCACACTGTTCTGGAAAACCACTGCACCACTGCTGTATCAGCTTGTTGTTGCTTGCATCCCTGTACATTGTTTTGTTTTACTTTGCAACAAAAGAAAATACCATAAATGTGGAAGGGGTGATGCAGGGTACTGTCAGCTGACATGTGGCCGGTGCAACTGTGCTGAGTCCGTGACACAGGTGCTGCAGAAGCTTCAGGCCAACACCTTCCTCCAGGCTGCAACCATGACCGGCATGAAGGCTCAGTTTGACCTACCTGGCTTCACAGCAACAGTTTTGGCGCCCTCAGATGCTGCCTTTGCCACTTTCCTCCATGGTACAGTCATCTCTGCTTGGCTGAATCATTGCTGAATCATTGCTGAATTGTTGCTGAATCATTGCTGAATCATTGCTAAATCATTGCTGAAGCATTGCTGAAGCATTGCTGACACATCCATCGCTGTGGGGTAGACATGACAGTATCCACACAAAGGTTTGTATTGACTTAAGCTTATTCTTGCATGACGTAATTGCATGCAACGCCTGTGTGCAGGTGCTCCATTGAGCAGCATGACGAATGATGCACTGCTGGCATTGCTGGAGCTGCATGTGCTACCCCCAGTGGCAGGTCTGATGACCCCCTGGACCACCCCCTTCTTGGCCACCAGCCCCACCCTGCCCACCTGGCTGGGAGGGGGCAACAGCCTGACAGCTGGCAAGGCTGCCAATGGGTAAGTGCCTAGACTTGAACAACCGCTTCTAAGGCTGCCAGTGACTGTGAGACTCATGGGCACATCACGCATGCTGCCTGACTCCTGTTGCGCTTGAGAGTTTTTGTTCGCTTGGTTGACTGCTTGAGCTGCCTGCCTGGGCACCTGTGCTCGATCAAGCTGCAGCACGAATGCTGTGAGCTTCACAGCTGATGATTATGTCATTGTATTGGCTCTGCATGAGCTTCTGCTGGAGTGCTGACCTGTCTATGTTATATCTCAAGGCTCAAAAACATTGGCCACTTCACTGTTGGCTTGAAGCAGATCTGTGCATTGAGGTCAACAGGCCAGCCTGCTCAGCAGGGCCTGCTGTCAGGCATGCAACAAGGGGCTATGATCCAGGCACTTGACCAAGCTCTGCAAATCAGGGTGTCCCTGGGAAAGTGTATCTGAGACTCAACCTATCGAGGGAACAAGGGGCTTGTGTATGTATGCTTCATCCTAATTATGTGCATTGTAGGCCTGCCAATTTCACTGTCAGCAGCGGCGCAGGATCAGCTGCCAACATCGTTGTTGCTGACATGGAGGCCGCCAGGGTAAGCTCTTCGTCATGCCACACTGCTGTTGTGACCATTGCTGCCTTGCTCTGCATTGCACATTGGCAAACTTGCAGCTTCGCACGTCTTTGTTTGTATGTAATACACTTGAGTGTAGCTTCTCAGTGGTGCAAAGGTTTGATGCGAGAGCCTGTGTGCACATTGTTTCAGTCTGTTGTGCTGCCATGTCATGATGTGGCTGTGTGCAATGCTGTGCAGTCATATGTGGACATACTGGATGTTGTGCTATCTGTCCCAGTCAACACTGCTCCAGTGCCTCTACCAGCCGTTGGGTCAGGTCCAAATGGGGCAGTTGGCATTGCAACGTTCAATATGACAGCATCATCAATCATGACTCCAGCAGCAATGGCTGTGCAGACTGCTGGATGATGCACTACACAGCCCACAAATTGTGTCGAAGGCAGATTTTGCGGTAGTAGCCATGCAGACGGCTGATTGTTGTGTTGTACAGCTTGCAAACATGATGGAAGCGTTTACATGGTGACTGCAACTTCCAGAGCAAGTTGTGAAGCACTTCTGATAGGACGTAACAGTGCAGGAAATTAGTTAGTAATGTGCCTTTTGTGTCTGCTCTGCTCATGCTAGCAATGTGCGAGTTATCTCAGCTCTGCTACATGAGCGTCAAGGACTTAATCATTCTGCCAGCACGTTGAACAGACCCTTTTGTGAAATGAAGATGCTATGATGTGGCTTGGTGCAGTGACGGAATGATGCACATGTGGCCACACCTATGTTGTGCTGTTACTGGGGGCTGCATAACATCAAATCCAACTTGCAAGTACTTCATTGCCAACAATGGCTGTGCATGGATTGAGTTTGTTCCTGTGGACAGGAAAGCAGGCAGTCGAACAGGCCATGCAGGTCTGTAAAGCCTAAGTGGCAAGCTGCGAGAACAGTAAGGTGCTACAGCCAGGGAACTGGAATGTGTCTGTGCCAAGTTAAACACTATTGATTAAAAGCCTTCGTGAGATAACCATAGCTGGATTGTTGGTTTGGACAGACAAGCTTCATGAAGTAACCACAGCTGTGTCAGCTTCAGCTGAATCAGCAGGCTCGCTGACAGCATTGTCAGCTTCACCAACAGCTTCACCAACAGCTTCATCAACAGCTTCACCATCCTCATCTGAGTCAAGCTCATCCTGACTGTCGACATCCTGTGAGCTGACTGTTTGCCCAGAGGCAGGCTCATTGAACTTGTAAATGCCCTTGGGGACATCAATGAAGGCTACACAGATATCCAGCTCATCTCCTGGCTTAGCTGGACGATTAATACGCATCACAGTCTCTAGACCCAGCTCTGGCATCAAGATGCGAGCCAAACCAGACTCCTACAACAAAACACACTCGGTATGAGCTGACATAACCCCATTGATGATAGTAAGTTACAGGCGCTCCAGCTGATCATTCTTGCCAGGTACCCACTACATGTGCCTGCACCCAAGTCCTGTGAGCCAACATGCACTAACATGAGACACTGAACCCCCTTGACTTGAGCATAACAGCTCTTGACGGTACAGAAATGTCACTGTGTTGACAGAAAAGTGTTCCTTGGTGGCCAGGGTACATCTCATTGAACGACGCCTGAGGACAGGAAAATGTGCTTTCACATTTGGGAAACTATCTTCAGACTGTTGCAATCAAGCTACAACACACAGTACCAGCATCACCACAAATGTGTAGTGGGCAGTGCCAAAATCATAACAAGGTCATATTGTGCAGTACTAGCGTGTCAGAACAAGAAGAGGGGGGACAGTGACATAATGAGGTGAGTGTACTTACAGTGCGCATCCACATCAGCAGCATGGCCTTCCAGCTGCGCTGTGGGTTGTTCTGTGACTCAGCTTTGAAGTAGTGAGCCAGCCAGTAGTTGGTGACCTCACGCTCCAGCACACCAGCTTCCTGAGCCATGCCGTTGCTCAAATCCACCAGCTCACCCAAATGGAATGCTGTGAAAGGCGCTGACTCCCCTCGTAGGAAAGCCTGCACATGCATTCAGCAGTTGAGTGACGCTTCAAGTGCTTCAAGCAGCTAAATTGAGAGTGTAGTCACCCAGGTGGAATGCTGTGAATGGCGCTGACTCCCCTTGTAGGCAAGCCTGCATGTGTGTTCACGAGTTGCGTGGCGCTTCAAGCAGCTAAATTGAGAGTTCAGTCACCCATGCAAATGATGCTGGATGCCTCAAGCACGATCAAGTATCAGATCTGCGCCCAAGTCATGCACAGGCAACAGCACAGCAATAGAAACAAACACGTGCAAAACACACACGAGCTCTATCAGTGATCAATACCTGGAGCAAGCCTAAGATTCATACCGCAAGCCATGCAGAGACAGCAGCATAGTAACAGCAGGCTTGCATATCTCTATTTGAATACTTGCATACTATCAATTGCAAACCTGAAAGGCACACGGCTTTTGTGAGGGTTCACCTTGAGCTGAAAGTGGGCTAGCATGTCGCTGTAGCTCAAGCCATGCAGAGACAACAGCATACTGACAGCAGGCACACACACACAAGGCTTGTGAGCATTCACCTTGAGCTGAAAGTGGGCTAGCATGTCGCTATAACGCCGGATGGGAGAGGTGAACTGCACGTAGCCCTGGAGGCCTAGGCCAGCATGAGGGGTGGGGCCACTGGTGGTGATGTTGCCCCGCACCATCTTGCTTCGCAGCAGCACATGTCTGCAGGGCCCACTGGGCAGGGCTTCTAGCTCCTTCTCTGAGGGCAGGCTGGGCGTGACCTGCCCTCTGTAGGGCAGGGCTAGACCATTCTCATTGCCTGCAGGATTGCAATATGATGAGGTTGCAGCAGCTGGTGTGCAGTGTTTGTGTTTGTGCAAATTTCCTGAGGCTTATTGTTAGAAAACAGGTTTTTCCAGTTGTTTATCTTCCAGGCATGCTCATGCCCCGAGGCCCATAACCAAAGTCTCCATAGCTCGTTGGTGAGGGACCCTGATGGCAACTTGCTTTGTGGGGCAGGGCAGGACCGTCATGCTTCTTTTCAATAAATCTTTTGACAGCCTATGGGAGCTGATTGACAGGAATTGGAGATGGCACAAGGAGCAAAGGCTTGGACACACCATTCACATCCTTGTCTGAGGACAAATTGGGCTCAGGGATAGGCAAAAAGTCTGAAAGACACTCGTGTGTCTGCACCAGACTGGAATGATCACAGCAGAGCCACCTCAAAAAAGTGACTTTTGGCTTGTTTGGGGGGAGGGGGAAAGGGAGAGGGGGAGAGGCAGACCAACATCAAGTGCAATCTGTAGTTGTAGCTGACTCATGTAGATGAAACAAGAACGAGGCATAACAGGTCTTGCACCCATGTACCAGATGTTGGCAAAGGTTTGTATCATGGTTGTGACCGATGCAGGTTGCACACTGGTTGTGCGTTATGAAGTAACATTCATGGGTTTGATGAGGGCAGAGGGCAGACTACAGAGGGCAGACTGAGGCTTGTAAACCCAATGCAGCCCTTTCTCATATGAGCAAAAGGCATGAGCAACCAGAATCATCAACTCAAGCACCCGTCCTGGAGAAAACTGACCACCAGCAACATCGGAACAAGACCTTGACTACACCACACCAAAGCATCAAATACAGTGATGCACTCAACGCCCAATGACAGACACCCAATGCAGGGTACACCTATTGCAATGTCCTGGCTAACCAGGAAACTTCATCTGAGACACCAGATGATGAGAGGCTTGACCATCGACAAATCGAGTTTGACACCTCTACAATGGCACCTTGGACCCATCCAATAAACTGGTACGCTGGACACCAATGACTATCACAATGAAAAAGTGGTGCACTCAACATCAATGACAGACAGCCAGTGCAAGCTTTACCTATGTGAGCAATGGCCTGACCGGCCAGAATCATCATCTCAGACACAAGGCGCTGGGAGGGTTGGTTGCCTGTTGCAGAGCCGGAGGCATGCACCTGCACAATGCTGGCAGGGCTGTGGGGCTGTACCACCCTCACCTTTGCCTCTGGCATCTGGAAGCCCATTGCCCCCTGCTCTTCCCGCCATCTCTCCCTTGCCTCTGCAGCCTGCACACACCCTACTTGTTTGAGCAACATGCAACATGCAACACGCAACACGCAACACGCAAAATGCAATGTGCAGCGTGCAACCTGCAACATGCGCAGTGGTACACATAGAAGCTGGTGGTGGTCTAGGGCAGTGCTATGAGGTGCTGGATGCAGAGCCAACCGGGCTGCAAAGTTGGGTATGCTGCAGTTTCGAAGCAGCAGGGTGCAGCACATGGGTCAGTGCTTCATTGTCAGTGACACAGGGTGAGTAACAGGATGAAGATCTGGCACACTCCCCCTCAACAGCCCATGACCTCACGTTTTGAGAGGCTTCCACACAGCATGATGCAGCATGATGCAGCAACAGCTTCATGCTGCATGCAGCTAAATTTGCAGGGTTCAGTGCACAGATGTCAGGTTCGTTACAGGCAGGCTGTTGGCCAGAATGTATCAATCTCATTTCCAGTTTCTGCTTAACATGACCAACAGCGTCCTGCAGCTGTAGTGCAGCATTGCTGCACGACATCACTTTGATTTTTCACCTGATGCAGTGCCCAAAGCATGGGTTCCTGCTCTGGCATAGTTGCATCCAGCAACTCATCCACCTCATGGTAGGTCAGTTTCCTGGTAGGGTTGACTGTTGAGGCCACCATGCCACACTCGGCCAGTGAGCCATCTGAGTTGAGCAGCATGTGCACACTCAGGGCTGCGGTGGGCTGCCCCATGTGCAAACTGAATAGCCCGTCTGCTAGGTCTCGGGGGAACATGGGTATGTTGCCTGCACCACACCAGACATGCAAACTCAGCTTTGGTCCAACAGGTCAACAGAACAGCAGGGCTGGGTAAGGGGCAGAAACTGCAGCAGACCCAAAGGGCTGGGGCTTAGAGCAGACTTCAGGGCCAGTAGCACGCATTCCAAGAAAGCAGGGCTATAGCAGGGCCAGAGGTAGGGCCGGGGCCAGGGCCCAGGGCAAGGGCAGGGCAGAAAAACAGACTCAGGGTGGTCACTACTATCACGTTGACCTGATTTCTGGCCGTATGACGTGCCCAAATGTCCAACAGAGCCCCCCTGTATTACCTATCTGGTGGACATACAACACACACAATACTCAACACACACACACAAATCAACACATACAATGATTAATGCACACAATATTCAAAGGCAAAGAAAAGGGGGGGAGGGGTCACCTGTGGGGAGGTACATGGTTTTGGCTCGATGGCGAGCCTCAATATCCAGAGGGTCCCCCTGTGTGACCCATCTGGTGGGGTCAGCAATGTGCACCCATAGCTTATGCCGCCCATCTGGCAGAACCTCCACTGCCAGTCCATCATCAATGTCCCGAGTACTGGCATCATCAATGGTGAGAACCTCATGATGAGTCAGGTCTTGGCGAATGCTGGCATCTGGGTCCGTGGGTGGGTCTGTGAGTAGCTGCGCAGCCTGCTCCTGCAAGACATAGCACCACATACTCAGCTGCCACATGTGTGTATGTGCATCAACCTGTTGCACCATTTGAGCAGATGCAGTGTAGCCATTGGGCTGCAGAGCAGCCATGGAGATGTGAATAGCTAAGCAGTTCTTCCCTGCATGACAAAACATAGTGCTTGAGCTTAAGCTGCTGCAGTTTTTCTGCAAACAGCAGGACACCGCTGTTGCTGCAGAAAAGCTGCAGCGGTGCTGGATAACGCCCTAGTCTGCATCTACTGCTGTAGTGTGCGCGCAGCAATGGCAAGTTGCAAACTTCCAAACAAGATTAGAGCTGACTTGAGCACAACAAACAGTATGCAAGCATGCTTTGGACAGTTTGGCATGCTGATTGGCCTTATAAGACCTCACAGCAGGTGTGTTACATGCTGGTTGTGGGGCACACAAAAGACAGTGACACATAGTACATGCAATTGTTTCTGTATCACAAGTTGCTAGTGCATACCAGTAAGAACACAACCTGCTGAGGCATGTACAGCTGAAGCACTGTAACTAAATTTGTGCCTTACAGCACAAGTGCCTGCCTATCATAAAAACAGCTGAAAGGCAGAATCCCCCTTTCAAGCCATGAAGCAGAAGGGTCTGCCTATTATCAAAACAGTGGAAAAGGCAAAACAGGCCTTGCAGGCAGATGGGCACCTGAACAGGTGAAGGGAAGGTCTCTGTGCGTTGGGCCTTAATGAGGCCCAGCTGCTCGTGGGGCCGCCACCAGCCAGCGCTCTGTAGCATCTCCACTGCTGCAGATGGATTGGGCTGCTTCCCACAAGCCTGAAGCAACACAGCAAGCCTGGGAACATTCAGCTGCATGCACAAGCCTGAGACTGCACCCCACCTCTGAATATGCATATCTGCATGCAGAAGTTTGAAAAGGGGCAGCAGCATGCACAAGTCTGACAACACAGGGATACTGAGATGATAATGCCGCCAGCATCACTCTACTTTCTGAACTGCTGCATTGCTGCATATCCACCTTGGCTTTTGCAGCTGTAGCAGATGAGCGAGACTGAATTTTGCCAGCCTTGCCCATGCATCAGACAGGACACTTTGCAATACGCAGGATGCCAGTCTAATGCAACGTCACATAGCTGTTCTCCACAAGTGAAATGACCCACAAGTCCAACTTGCATAGGTGTGTTGAATGGAGATCTCCCATGCATATATGGGATGCATGCTTGCATGGCCTACTGCCATGATTCACCAGCAACCCGAATGCTGCAACCATCTGACAGTGATGATACACAGACTTTGGACCCAAGCAGCAATTACAGACAGAAGCAGGCTCACCTGCATCATCTGAATAGCTAAGGTGCTGTCAGCAGTATCAGCCCTGCTCAATGCAAAAGCCTGCAGGGCTGATAGGCGGTGTGACTGACTGCTGTCAGTCCACTCCTGCATACTTGGCTTTTGATCATGAGGCAGCTTGTGACATCTGTACATCTCCTGGACAAATTCCTGTACTTCTGCCGCAGCCTACAACAATCATAGTGTGCTCATGTGATTGAGTGTGCTGATTGCCACATTGATGTGAACGTTGATGCATGCAGCGTGAATGAATGAACGCACAGTGATTCTGGTATTACTTGATTCTGAATTTGCATGCTGTCTGCCATCAAGAAGGTGTAGCTATGATTGCACTTGTAGACGTTCTTTTATGCCGATCTTGATTAGCATGGTCTGCAACATAAATGCCTGGTGCCTCATTGTCTGACAAGAAACAAGATAGTCACACTGCGCAACGAGAACAGTCAAAGTTTGTTGCCATGCTGCCCGCTTGCCTCAGTGCTTTGCCCTGCACGGAGGTGTACCTCTTTGGCATATCATCAGCACTCTTGAAACTAGCAGGGTACATGCAGTAGCTCGTAGTGATGTGCATGCTGTCAACTCACACATGGCGAGGCCTGGGATTGTGCCTTGACAGCATGTAACTTGAGCATCACCTTTTCAGCAGCAATGCGCTTTGCCTTGAGTGAGTGGACCTCCTTGGCATATCATCAGCATTCTTGAAACTAGCAGGGTGCATGCAGATGGTCATAGCAGTGTGTATGCTGTCAGGAGTTACCTTCTCATCAGCAATACGCTTTGCCTTGAGGGAGTGGACCTCCTTGGCAGAGCGCGCCTGAAACCTGGGAGGGCTGCGGCCAGCCTGCTTGAAGAAGATGCGCTCCTGGCTGAGCAGGCGGTGGGAAGCATAGCAAGAGGGGGGCTCCTCATTGCCAAACAGCAGAGATGCCATTTCTGTTACACTGTATAGCTCATCGTCTTCATGCACCATCTGCGTGGACACATGCAAGGTTTGATAGGAAGCTGGAAAGACTGTGTCTGTCGTTGAAAGTCTCTGTTTTTGTATATGTTGCTGTGAATTACGAGGTGTGAACAATGGTTGCGGCTGGCGCCAACAGCACATAGAGCATCAACATGTATCGTCCATGCATATTGCACTGTGATGGTGCACCCTAGCTCAATATGCAATCATCATTTGGCCATTGCAACACTATGGGCTCATGTGGTGGTTGTGATTATGTCCAAGGAGGCTTATGTGTGAATTGCCTGTTGTGTGCTCATCTGTGTTGTTGATATGTGCATCAGTTTCAGTCATGAGGAGAAGAGAATGATTGTGCCGTGTTGTGAATGTAGTGGTCATTTTGATGCAGAGGAAGCCCAAATCAAGGCTTGCAGCGGGTTGGTGAGCGCATGCTGTATGAGCATAGCATTGTGTCTGTGTTGATGCTCACCGAGCACAATGGGCAAATGAAGGACTGCCTACAGGCTGGCAAGGTCAAAATAGTTTGACTGCATTTCATGCAGAACCTAACACATGTGCTGGACAGTGATGCATGCCGTTGCACAGTGCCAGGTGTCAGATGTGCTGACCTCCCAAGCATCTGCCAGCAGTGCCACATCAGCATCTTTGAGTGCCTGGTCATGTATTTGGTGCAAGTCGCTTTCCTTGTAGCTTTCGCCTGGAAGGATGTACACCATCTGCTGCGGACGTAGACTGTACGTCTGACCCCTGCACCACAAGCACAAGTGCCTGGCAGTGAGCAGCGGGTGGTTCTGCAACTATAAGACTACCTGCTGGATGAGCAGCTGCAAACAAAACTGAATGGGTGCATAGTAAAGGAGGGATTCGCTTGAGACTTGCCTGACATCTGTTGCAAACCAATTTGCCTTGCCATTGGGGCGCTGTAGCAGGGCCAAGTCTTGCCTGGAGTCAGTCTTGAACTCCACGATACATCCAGCTTGGAGACTAGTATCTGCAGCCGCAGCAGCTGCAGCGTATGCCCGGACATCCCGTGGACTGCACATGAAACGTTGCCATATTAGAAGTGCTGTTCCAGTGAGATCATTCAAACCAACAGCAGCTTGGTACCGTTGACTGAAGACAGCTGATCCCCCAAAACATTGAGAGGTGTGGGTCAAGCTTTCCCGCCCTGAAGTACTGCAAGGCGATATCGTCGGCGGAACTGCAGGCCGGGCAGGATCAGCTTCTGCGTATTGTGAGCAGATAGCTCCGTTGCTCCTGCTGGCGGTGAGAGTGCTGCTCGCTACTTGTGCTGCTGCACGCAGTTTCGGTACAAAGGCTGGCGCGTGTACGTTTAGGCTTCGAGGGACCGGAATCGGCGATGTCGGAGTCTTGGCTTGCTGCCAACTTACTAAGCCAGTCAGCGGCATCTGTTGCGAGTGCAACGGCCTCAAAGCTTTGCAACGTAACAGGCTCCTCAGCATGTCAGATTGGCAGTCTCAGTCAGTATCTCCGAACTCATCATATAAAGCCCTGGGCTTCCCACTGTAGCTGACGATCATCAAGGCCTGAGTCCAAGCCTCTCTGAGCTCCGCTTCAAAGACATAGAGAGCAGGCAAGTCAGTAGGTCTGCGATGCCAGCAAGCCCTAAATCGTGGCGGGTTATGACTAACCTCATCCACAATGACACACATGGCCGAGCACTCATATGTCATGCGTAGGTAAGACAGCCCATCGCGCAGGGACCCGCGCAACAGTTTTCACTTCCCGACTTTCGATCGAGGCACAGTTGTCTTTGCCAGAACTGCGTCCTGCATCCATTCGACAGTATGACCAAGGACTTTACTCAGTTTAAAGCACTGTCGTTCGACATTGTAGGAACCTTAATAGACTTTGAAACGGGGATTCTGAAATGGTGTCGACCGAGAGTGCCAATGAGCATCACAGATAAGCAGATCCTGGAGTGTATTGCTCGAGTCGAGAAGGATTTGCACGTGAGTTGCAACAGTGCAACTTTTGTCACGTAACACCCCACGGTGCTCTGCTTAGCTTGAAAGTCCTGCTGTCATCTGAGGAGCTGAGCTTTACACCTTAAGGGCTCTACGTGTGGTTTGCAGACCCACTCGCCTCATCTCTCGTTTTCCCAGATGTTTCTGAAGTTTTGGCCAGGTATGGCCAAAGAGTTTGGAATTGAAGCGGAACCAGGTGCAGCCGAGCAATTCGAGGCTTCAACTTTTGACTGGCAACCTTTCCCAGACTCCAAACAAGCTCTAGCTTATCTGAAACAGCACTACAAGTTATATACCTTGACTACTGGGGGTCGAGAACTTGCAGACAACTTGGCTGACAAGCTTGGATCACCTTTCACTCACGTATATACCGCATCAGATGTAGGCTATAGCAAGCCAGATGCCAGAGCTTTCAACACACAGCTGGAAGCACTTGCCAAAGACGGCATAAAGAAAGAAGATGTGTTGTGGGTGGCTCAGAGCCAGTTTCACGATATCATACCGGCTCAAAAACTTGGCCTGACCACCATGTGGATTGAGAGAAGGCATGATCTGAAGGGTTATGGTGCCACACCTGTGCCAGATCAAGGTGCTGCAACTCCTGACTTCCATGCAACCAGCCTGCAAGACTTTGTGGCTCAAGTTAAGAAGGCAAGAGGGGACTAGAATGTCATAGCTGTAGCCGTAGTACTGCAAAGGCACATACACTTATTTATCTCAAATATGCATTTGTGATTTACACCAGAACTGCATGCAATGTATCAGGCTGCCACCACACAGGGTAGTACCAGCAGACAGATACACAATCAGCATGTCTATTGCTTGATGATGAAAACTTTCAACCAATATGACTTTGCTGCAACTGCAGCAACCACGTGTTGGTAAACAAGAAATGGCTGAATTGCGTTTAGAAGTTTTTGAAAGCATTTGAAGTTGTCTGAAGCTGGCTGCATTATGGGCTGAAAACATTTGAGGAATCCTGAAGAACAGGCCGTTTGGTCAGGTTAATTTGCAGACACTCTGACATGCTCTGATTTCAACGAGGATCAGACATGCATCAGACACACGATCTGAGGAAAGGTCAGGTATGCTGAAGGTTTTTGTACCTTGTCAGAGGTTCGCCATAAATGAGTCATCCTGAATGGTCCAATGTTATGCTTCTCACATGCATGCATGTCAATGTTTGGCCTGAGGTGACACGTAAGCCCTCCAGATTTGCTTGTGCACAAACACAGGCTGTACGCCTGTTTGTTTGCCCTGAAGGGGTTCTTCTCCCAGAGCAGCTCTTCTCAGCAGCAGATAACATTGAATCAGATGACTGCTGGCTTCGGATGTCATGTTTGAATGCCTAAACAGTGCAGATTTGCTTATTTGCCCTTGTTCCTGCCTTTGACCCTGCTGCTCTTGGAGTCTTAGCCTTGCCTTTATGCAATGCGGCTGAAGCCCTGCAACTGCTCTGCAATTTGCAAATTGTCAGCTTGCGTGTGATGTGACAAGTAGGGCTGTCCTGACCTTGATACACTAGAAGCATGGTGAACCTCTGCCATAGGATAATGCTGTTCAGAGCTGTGCGAAGCTAAGCCAGACCAACTGCAGGAACACACACACACACACACACACACACACACACACACACACACACACACACACACACACACACACACACACAAACACACACACACACACACACACACACA
>JAABUP010007060.1_pt1 | contig 15412 bp, 16 predicted proteins | sample 5559201 | NCBI WGS metagenome assembly JAABUP01 (sample SAMN10711887, study PRJNA513373) | rock metagenome | isolation source: Antarctica rocks | place: Antarctica
TGGCGGCCACCACGGCGAGCTCCGCGCCGTACTCGCCGTGGAGCGCCTTGAAGACGGTGCGCCCGATCCGACCGAAGCCGTTGATGCCCACGCGGACTGCCATCGTGCGTTGCTCCCTTCATCGCGATGTATGTGTTAGCTCTTGCGCCATTATTCGCCATTCGCCGATACCGCATGTCGTGTGCCGACAACGCGCCGTGCCGCCCCCGCCCATTGGCGTACGACAGACACTTTCTGGGGAAGGGTAACACAGCCCCGCCGCCCTTGCCCGACCGCCCATTCGACCCGTCGGCAAGGCAGAAAGGGGATGGGGGTCGCCGCAGAGACGCAGAGACGCAGAGAACGAACGATGAGGAGAAGGGGACGGAACAGGAGGTACAGCGACACAGAGGGGACGGGAGAGCAGGGAACGAGAAAGGGGGCGGGAGAAAGAGAGGGGATGCTCCAGTCCGCGCGGGCGGACATTGTGCCCTTCACGGGTAGAGTATGCCCTTCATGGGTAGCGGCTGCCCTCCGGGGTACTGCGTGGCCGCAGACCATCTAGCCGGGGCCGTGTGCCCTTCATGGGTAGCGGCTGCCCTCCGGGGTACTTCAGCCCAACGGCACCACCCATGCCCAACGGTCATCCCATGCCGGTGCGGCCCTCACCCCGGCGCTCACGCGCCACCCACCGCCCAGGGGACACCCGCCTCTCAAGGAGAGGGGCTTCGTTGCAGGGGTGAGAGGAGGCATGGAGAAACCCTCACCCCCGGCTCACTGACGCTCGCCACCCCCGCTCCCAATTCTGGGAGCGGGGGACGCGCCGCTATTGGCACTATCGTTGTGGCATAGGCGGATGGCGTTGTGGTTATAACCCTCCACAGTCCCCGGCGGGGACTTCGTGGCGGCGTAGCCGCCCTTCGCCGGGGCCATGTGCCCTTCAGGGGTAGCGGCTGCCCTCCGGGGTAGCGGCTGCCCTCCGGGGCACTTCAGTCCAACGGCAACCCACACGGGGGCGGCAGTACACTCCCAACCCGCGCGACACCTACTCAGAGGCTGCTATCCGGTGCGCCCGCGAAGAACGCGGCGACCGGGGCACGGAACGCCAATGTCGGCGAGACGAGTTCGTCCCCCGCCAAGAACTGCGCCAGTTGCTCGTACTCGCCGCGCGCCTCGTCGGGCGCGCTGTAGACGCGGACGCCGCGCTCGGCGGGGTGCGCGATCCAGTATTCCGGCACCCCGGCTCGCGCGTAGGCACGCCGCTTGATCTCCAGATCCTGCGCCGCATTCGAGGGCGAGAGGATCTCGACTAATAGCGCCGGCACGCCGTAGATATGGCGGTCGCGCAGGATGTCGAGAGCGGCGGTGGGGATGAAGAGGAGATCGGGCTGCACCGGATCGCCGCCCGGCATGAAGAGCCCGATCGGCGACCAGAGGGTCACACCGAGGTTACGGCTATCGAGTTGCTGGAAGAGGGCGAGGAAGATCTGGCGGGTGATCCACTGATGGAAGTTGCTCGGCGCGGTCGTCATGTAGAGTACCCCGTCGATGACTTCATAGCGGTTACCATCGTCGGGCAGCCGCGCCCACCGCTCGCGATCCCAGTTCGCCTCATGGGAGCGCAGGGCGAGTTCGATCCCCTTCGCAATGACCGTCATGGCCGCACCTCACCAGCAGTTCCATCCATTCGGCCTAATCATAGCACGCGCCTATGGCAGCGCCCGTGCAGCGAAGATGCGGCACAGCCGCACGCATCGTAAGGGTTAAGAAGCGGGGACGAGGAGTGCTAACCGAAGAGTCGCCGCACGGCGGGCCACCCGGCCCGGCGCATCCAGGCGGCGAGAACCGGGGCGATGAGGACGAGGACAGCGAGGGCAACGTAGAGGACGATGTCCAGCGCCGCGATCGCGCGGGCCAGACCGCCGAAGTTCGGCCAGCCGAAACGCCGCAGCCAGAAGAGGCCGAGTTGTGCCGCCAGCGCCAGCAGCGGCACCAACGGGCGTTGCCGCGCGGGGACGACCCAGGCGGCGAAGGTGGCGAGCGCCGCCAGCGCCAGCGCCGAGCCGAGCGCCGCCAGCGCCTGCCGCTCCGCGAAGGGTGCCGGGGTCACGAAGAGCCCGGCGAGGATCAGCGGGGCAGGCAGGAGCGCCAGGCCGCTGAACGAGGGGGCTTGGCGCCCCAACGTCACGGCGACGATCACGATCGCGATCGTCGCGGCGAGGATCAGCAGCCACGCGATCCCCAGCGGTAGCACCGCCAGCGGGTCGGGATCGCCATTGACGCGCGCGAGCAGTTGGCCCCGCAAGGTCGCCGCCGGGACGAGCAAGGCCAGCGCGGGGATCAGCGCGATACCGGGGTGGGTCCAGGCCGGGTAACCGCAGCGATGCGCCGCCAGCGCGCCCGCCCCCAGCAAGGCCAGCAAAACGACCAGGACCGGGAGGGCCGGGAGGGCCGGGAGGACCGGCAGGCCACCGGCACAGAGGATCAGCAGCAACGCCGCCAGCAGGGCCGGGAACGCCGCCGCGAGGCCGAGCGGCCAGTATTCCGGCCCGAAGGTCGGGTTCGCGCGCGCGCCGACGGTCGGCGGCTCCGGTGCCTCTTCCGGCGGATACAGGTCTGCCGCGCCGCGCCGGAAGCGCTCGGGGGTTGTCTGCCGCGCCGTCACCATCCCGCGTCCCTCGCCATCATCGAATCGGCTATAGCCCCGCACGCGCCGGGCCGGATCAGGGGGAGTATAGCGTATGCGCGGGTGGCCCGCCCCGCACGACGCCGCTGGTACGAATGATGCTTTATTGGCTCGATAGATAGGGGCGAACGCCGATCATTCGATAAGGTATATTACTTGATATTCTTTCTCAGATAAGGGTATCATTCCATCCAGGCCCAGCCGGTGCCGATGATCGAGCTGGAACTTCCCGAACGGGGACATAGGCAACAGGAGTATTCGCATGGCAACCACGGCCCAGAAGACCGCGCCGAACGGCCAAATTCGCACCTACCCCGCCCCGCCCCAACTGGCGACCCCGACTGATCTCGCCCCCGAGGATGTCCGGGCGGTGGTCGAGGCGGTCAACCCGCTGATCGCCGACGCCTTCGCCCTCTACGTCAAGACCAAGAACTTCCACTGGCACCTGTCCGGCTCCCACTTCCGTGACTATCACCTCCTCTTCGACGAGCAAGCCGACACGCTCCTCGCCGGTATCGACCCGCTAGCCGAGCGCGTCCGCAAGATCGGCGGCACGACCATGCGCTCGATCGGCCACATCGGGCAGACCCAGATGATCGCCGACGATAATGAGGAGTTCGTGGCTCCCGGCGAGATGATCCAGCGCCTCCTCGCCGACAACCGCCACATCGCGGCGGCGCAGCGCGCGGCGCATCGACGTGTGCGACGACCACCACGATACGCCGACCGGCAACCTGCTCCAGGAGATCCTGGACGAGACCGAGCGGCGCATCTGGTTCCTCTTCGAGGTTGCTCAAGGACTCGACAACACCAAGTAGGCGCGGCGACAGACGGGGTACACGGGCGGGGCACGGCGGCGTGCCCCGCCCGCGCCGTGCCCAGGTGGGGCTGCCCCCCGTCCCCGGCGGACGGGCGCTTCCCGACGTGCCGGACCACCGCTAACGCGCGGCATCGTCCGCGCCGGACGCCAGCCGGACACGCCGCCATCGCCCACAACAAGAAAACCGAGGCCACATCAGCCTCCCAGGACGCGCATCGCGCCCCCTCCGGCCAGCCGCGAGCGACCGCCCCGAGAAGCTAGCCGACCTCCACACGGTCGAGGGCGGTATCGGCGAAGGAGGCGGGATCGTTGAGCGGCTCCAGGTGCGTCAGGATCGTCACCGGGCCGAGGGCCGCGCGCAGGTCGCGCTCGAACTGCTCCAGCAGCGCGTGGCCACGCCGCACCGACCACTCGCCCGGCACCAGCACATGGACCTCCACGAAGCGGCGCGTGCCCGATTCCCGCGTCCGCAGCGCGTGGAACTCCACCGGCTGCTCCCGCGCGTAGCGATCGAGGACCGTCCCGATCGTCGCCCGCTCGTTGGCGGGTAGCGCGGTGTCCAGCAGGCCGAGGGCGGAGCGCCGCACCAGTTGCAGCCCCGCCCAGACGATGTTCACCGCCACCGCCAGCGCGATGGTCGCGTCGAGCCAAAGCCAGCCGGTGAGCGCCACCCCGGCGACGCCGATGATGACCCCGGCGGAGGTCCAGACATCGGTGAGCAGATGCCTGGCGTCGGCCTCCAGGGTGATCGAGCGATATTGCTTGGCGGCCTGGCGCAGTCGCCAGGCCGCGCCGAGATTGATCAGCGTGGCGAACGTGGAGATCGCCAGACCGAGCCCGACCGACTGGGGCGGGGCCGGGTGCAGCAGCCGCCCGACCGAGGCGTAGGCGATGCTCGCCGCCGCCAGGAGGATCAGCCCCCCCTCAATGCCGCTGGAGAAATATTCGGCCTTCTCATGCCCGTAGGCGTGCTCCTCGTCCGGCCCTTGATGCGCGACCGTCAAGGCGACCAGCGCGACGACCGCCGCGACGAGGTTGACGACCGATTCGAGGGCATCCGAGAGGAGACCAACCGAGCCGGTGAGCGCGTAGGCACCGCCCTTGAGGCTGATCGTCAGCAGCGCCGCGACGATCGAGAGCCAGGCGAAGCGTGCCAGCGAGCGACGCGGCGGCTGGGGCTGGGCTGCGCGGGTCATCCTACCTCTCCCTGCGGTGCAAAGCGCGGTGCGGCGTTCAACGGTGCGGTGGCGGTGGCCTCCAATGGCGTCTTCGCCATCACCCGGTCAGCACGCCGCCCAACAGGGTAGCCGCATAGTGTACTACGCCCGGACGATCGGAGCCGCTTCGCACGGGCCGATATTTGGTGGTGGCGCGCAGGAACGCGCGCAACGAACTGGCCCGGCGCAGGCGCGCGACCGGCAACAGACACGGCACGCTGCGCGTGATCGACGCGCTGGTGGTGCCGGGGACGCTCGTCGAGATCGAGATGATGGCGGCGCGCTGACGTACCGGGCGGGCGGTGCAGGCTCACCGCCCGCCACACGTCGTCCTTCAGCCGGCTCTTTCGTCCTCGCGCCGCCCACCCCGCTATACTTCCCCCGCGAACGCCACACCCTTGCGGGCGTACCCCGCGCGCGTGGCAACGAAACCGAGGAGCACGATGGCGGTACTGCGCGAATTCTGGGCGAGCTTTCGGGCTGGGCTGCTGAGCGGCCTGCCGGGTGGGCAGGATCTCGCCCATTTCCTGATCCAGATAATGAAAATCGTGCTCATCTGCGCGCTCACCCTCTGGGTGGCCGGGCGGGCCAAGAACTGGTCGGCACGGCTGCTCGGGCGCGCGCGCGTCGCCCCCAACGTGATCGCCCTGCTCGGTAACGGTGCCTTCGTCCTGGCCCTCCTCTTCGGCATCTCCTGGCTCCTGGCGGCCCTCGGCGCGAACTGGGCGGCGGTCGTCGCCTCGCTCAGCGCGATCACCGTCGCGCTCGGCCTCGCCCTGCAAGATATCCTCAAGAACTTCGTCGCCGGGATCTACCTCCTGATCGAGCAGCCGTTCAAGATCGGCGACCGCGTCACCGTCAAGGGGGTCGGCGGGCAGGTGGAAGGGATCGGTATCCGCACGATGGTGCTGCGTACCGAGGAGGGGATGCGGGTGATGGTGCCAAACAACACCGTCTTCACCGAGGTCGTCACCAACCGCAGCGCCTACGACACGCGCCACGTCGCCCTCCAGATCGCCGATACCAGGGTGGAGTTCGACAAGATGAGCGGCCTGGTGGACGCGGCGCTCGCCCCGTTCGAGGGCATCGTCCACAACCCCGCGCCCAAGCTGACGATCCAGAAAGCGACCGACGAGCTGGCGACGATCGGGCTCGACTACTGGTATCGCGGCGGCGGCACGCCCCTGACCGAGGTGATCGAGGGCTTGCAGGACCGCTTCCCGGAGGCGACGATCACCGTCACCGCCGCCGATGGCATCCAGGTGGGCGCGGCATGAACGACTGGCAGCCAGGACACGCGCCGCGCCGCCTCGGCATCTACGGCGGCACCTTCGACCCGCTCCACCACGGCCACCTGATCGCCGCGACCGAGGTCCGCGCCGCGCTGGGACTCGACGCGGTCGTCTTCATGCCCGCCGGGCAGCCGCCGCACAAGCGCGACCTGACGATCACGCCCGCAGACCAGCGCGTCCGCATGATCGAATTGGCAATCGCCGGGCACCCCGGCCTCGCCCTCTCGACCCTCGATCTCGCGGAGGATCGCCCGGCCTACACCGCCGAACTCCTCGCGCGCCTGCGCGACGTGTGGGGACTGGGCCACGAACTCTTCTTCGTCCTCGGCGCGGACGCCCTGCGCGACTTCCCCGGCTGGCACGCGCCGGAGCAGGTCGCGGCCCTGGCGCAGCTGGTCGTCGTCGCCCGACCGGGGGTGACGGTGGACCTCGCGGCGATCGCCCGCGCCATCCCGGCCACGGCGGGGCGGCTCCACCCCGTCGCCATCCCCCTGATCGATATCGCCTCGCACGACCTGCGCGCGCGCGTCGCCGCCGCCCGCCCGATCACCTTCCAAGTACCCCCGGCAGTCGAGGCGTACATCGCGGCGGCAGGGCTGTATCGCATGACGAATGACGAATCCCCCGGAGGCATTGCGCCCTTCATGGGTGGGAGCCACTGACGAGTGACGAATAGGGGACGGAACAGGAGGCACAGAGACACAGAGGGGGACGGGAGAAGGGGACGAGATAAACGAGATAATGGAGTGCGGTGCCGATACAGGGTATGCGCCAGAAAGAAGTCCAATCGCTTCCTAATACTACCCCTCGATACATCGTTCTCGCGCGTTCTGCGTCTCCGTTTCCCTGAATTCCGTCTTCTTTCTCGCCCCCTCTCTCGTCCGGGCGCTGTGCGCCCCGTGGCGACCGTCCCTTTTTCTCGTTCTCCCTCTCGTCCCCCTCTGTGCCTCTGTGCCTCCTATTAATCGTCTTCTCTCCGCGTCTCTGCGGTGATCCCCCATCGCCCAGTTTTCGAGCAAAATTGTGCGGGTTTTTTCGGCGTCCCGGTCGGCGATCGGCTCGCCAGGCGCGCGCGCGTCCGCATTTCGGGGCGCGGCGGGGCATAGGCATTGCCTACCTTCCCCTTGGCGGACAGTGCCGCCGTGAGGAATGGGAACGCACGAGGAGGAACCCGTTATGTACCTGCGGATCGACAAGATCGCGGTCGATTTCCCCGCGCCGAACGGGCCGTCGCCCAACGGGGCCGCCGCGCTCCAGGAGCTGCTCGGCGGCAAGTTCGGCGAGATGTCCACGCTGATGAACTACACGATGCAGTCGTTCAACTTCCGCGGGCGGGAGAAGGCGCGGCCCTTCTACGACCTGATCGCCAACATCGCCGCCGAGGAGCTGAGCCACATCGAGACGATCTCCTACGCGATCAATCTGCTGCTGACCGGCGCGACCACGCGCGGCACCGACCCGTCGGTGGCCCCGCTCAAGGCGGGGATCGATGCCCGCAACGCCTACCATTTCCTCGCCAGCGGGCAGACGGCGCTGCCGGTCGACTCGATGGGCAACTTCTGGACCGGGGCGAACGTCTTCTCCAGCGGCAATCTCAAGCTCGACCTGCTGCACAACTTCTTCCTGGAGTGCGGCGCGCGCGCGAACAAGATGCGCGTCTACGAGATGGTGGACGACCCGGCGGCGCGCGCGGCGGTCGGCTACCTGCTGGTGCGCGGCGGCGTCCATGTGGTCGCCTACGCCAAGGCGCTGGAGACACTGACCGGCGCGGACCTCGGCAAACTCTTCCCGATCCCCGATCTCAGCAACAAGGCGTTCCCGGAGGCCAAGAAGCTCGAGGACCAGGGGTTGCACCAGATCATGTTCCGCTTCAGCCCGCACGATTACGGGAGGATGGGCGAGATCTGGCGGGGGTCGCACCCGGAGGACGGCTCCCAGTTGCGCGTCGAGGACACGATCCCGGCAGGGTTCGACCCGCCGGAACTGGCCGAGGAGCCGCAACTGAACGCGCCGGGGATCGACCCCGAGTTCCTGGCGGCGGCGGCGAAGCGCGTCTTCGGCACCGCCGACCCGACCAAGATGTAGCCCGACCATGCCCTGTGCCCCCGGCGATCTGCATCGCCGGGGGCGTTTGCGTCTAAAAGAAGGGGCCGGAACAGGAGACGCAGAGACACAGAGGACGAAAGAGAGAACGTTTAGATAGGGCGTTTATGAAGCGCCGGATTGTTGTCTGGCACCCAACCTATGCCAGCACTGCCCTATTCAAATCGTTCTTTCCCCTGTACCCCATACGTCCGGTACGCCTGCGTGTTTGTTGTACCCTCCTTTTCTCTCTTTTCGTCCTTCGCTCGCCCCTCTCTGTGTCTCTGCGTCTCCTGTTCCGTCCCCGCGTTCGCTGCGCTGCGCGCTCACGCGGCGGTCGCGCTGTCGCCCAGGAGGTAGAGCGCCACGCTGTTGATGACGAGCAGGATCGCGAGCGCCAGCGCCAGGCGCGGATGCCCCGCCGCCACCAGGCCAGCGACCGCGACCGCGAAGATGACGACCTGGAGGAGCACCCAGGCGGGTAACGGCAGCGGCACCTGTGCCTTCGGGGCGACGAACAGCCCCCACAGCACGATCACCAGGAGCGCCGCCACGAAACCGAGGCCGAGCCGCGTGACGAGACCCCGCCCCGCTTGCGCCCCCCCAACCGCCCACGCGGCGAAGACGCAGAGTTCCAGCAGGAAGCGTAGCCCCTGATTGCCCCACAACAGCGCCTGCATCATCGCCGACCCCCGCACATGTCACGTTCGCTGTTGGAGCGCAAGCGCCCTTGCCGCACTATCGAGAAGCTGCCGAGAGCGAGGTACAGGAACGTCAAGAGAAGCGGCGTACTCGGTCCTCCGAAGAATACGGCGTTCGCCAAGTAAACGCCGCCCACGATGCAAACGATGAGGAGCAGCCCGCGCGCCGCCCATGCCAGGGCATCGCCGCGCTTCGGCGAGACATAGCCGATAACCCCTACGGCGAAAAACATGAGCAGCGCCGTCGCATCACCTGCCCAGAAAGGCACCGGCATCGCGCGCGAGAAACGTGCGTAAAAGTACAGCCCGAACAGCAGCAAAATGAGGAACCACGTGCGAATGCAAATGAGGAAGACCGCACGCCAGCTCGCCATATCGCCGCGCGCATGCTGCCATAATGTGGGGCCGTCTCGCCCGGTCATCGCCCCTCTACAGGCAGCAGTAACGATCCGCCGTCGATCACCGATTCGCCAGACCGGCGAGATGAAAACGTGAACGACACATTGGATCGGCGTAGCGTATCGCCATGCTACTAGGGTCGGTACTTCCTGCATAGCGGTATTTCTGCGATATCACCCCCTTCCCTTATTAACCAACTAGCCTCAACCAACCAGCCATCTTGATACGATAGTAACCTACCGCCTCTGTTCATCTCCCCTCGCTCCTCATGCGCTGCGTCTCGGCAATGATCGTCCCTTTCTCTCGTCCTGCTCTTCTCGGCGTCTCTGCGGTGATCGTCTCGTTCCCTCCCGTTCTTCTCTCCCGGCCCCCGCTGTGCCTCTATGTCTCCTGTTCCGTCCCCTTCATCATTCGTGGCACCGATATTGCGTACATCCGTTCTAGTATTCGATCGCTATACCGTGAGGAGGAACGCACATGGCCGACCAGAAACTCCCCGAGCAGAGCCAGAACCCGGTCAAGGATCCCGACCAGTGGACCACGGGCGACGAGCCGATGACCGGACCCCAGGCGTCCTATCTCAAGACGCTGATGCAGCAGGCCGGGAAGTCGGAGGACGAGTTCGATCCGAAGATGACCAAGGCCGACGCCTCGAAGCTGATCGACGAGCGGCAGAACAAGACCGGGCGCGGGCAGTAACCGCCGCGCGGACGGCTTCCGCGACAGCGAAGAGGCTCCGGCGCTGTGCCGGAGCCTCTTCGCGTGCGGCGGCGCGCGCCACACCACGCGGCGTACGCTTGTCCGTTCCCCCACCCCGCTACCGCCGCTGCCGCTCGTCCGCCCGCGCGCCGCGCACTTGACAGGTGCCCGTACAAACGGTAGTCTGCGCGTGTCGGACGGGACAATTCGCCCGGCGCTTTCGCCGCAGAGACACGTACAGCATGGTCAGCGCTTCGGGGCGCGGCGTCACCAGCAGGCCGGTATTCGCCGTATCTGCGCGTCGTGCGAATCCGGGGCGAGGCCGCAGACGACGCGCGCCACTGTCGGCGTGTGCTGATTGGGGTGTGTCCGGCGCGGCTCGGATGCATGAAACGAGGGAGTGGGCGAATGCGAACACGCGCGGTGCGACTGGCCGGGTTATTCGGCCTGCTGTTAGGGCTGCTGGTATTGCCCAGCGTGGCGCTCGCCGCGCCGCAGATCACCATCACCCCCAAGCAGGGACCGAACAGCACCCTCTTCCTGGTCTCTGGCGTCGGCTTTGCCCCCAGCACCACCTACTACTTGCGGGTCGCGCCGCAGGGCGGCGGCACGCCGATCGCTTTCGATGACGCCAGTGCCAAGAGCGATGCCGATGGCGTGCTCATCGCGGGCTTCAGCTTCGGCAGCAGCGTCCCCGCCGGTCCCTACGTCGCGAGCATCACCAGCGCCCTCAGCGGCGGCACGGTCCTCGCCACGGTGAACTTCACCCTCGGCGGGGCCAAGGCCGGCCCGGACATCGCCATCACCCCCGCGCAAGGGAAGGGCGGCGACACCTTCGTCCTGACCGGCACCGGCTTCGCCGCGAACGCCACCTACACCCTGCGCCTGCAAAGCGAGGACCGCAAGGCCACGATCGCCCTCAATCGCAGCGATGTCGCCTCCGACGCCGACGGCACGATCGTCTCCGGCTTCAGCCTCGCGGCCTCGCGCCCGGCGGGGAATTACATCGCCGAGGTGCTGACCAAGGACGCCGCGCCGACCGTGCTCGCCGGGACGACCTTCGCGCTGACCGGCGCGGCGGTGACCCCGTCCCCGAGCGCCTCGCCCTCGCCGTCGCCCACAGCGACCGCGTCGCCGCGCCCATCACCGTCCCCCTCGCCTTCCCCGAGCGCCAGCCCCTCGCCCTCGCCGAGTGCCAGCCCGAGCCCGAGCCCGACCGCCGTGGCCCCGACTGCGGTGCCACCAACGACCGTACCGCCGACGATGACGCCGCGACCGTCGCCGAGCGCCACCTTGCCTATCGCGCCGACCATTTCTCCGACAATGATGCCGACCGCGATCGCGCCGACCCCGCCCTCGACCGGTAACGGCGGCTTCCTGCCCGGCCTGCCGAACACCGGTGCCGGTGGCATGGTGGCCCAGGATACCGGCGCGGACATCGCCGCCACCCCCGCCCCGCCGCGCGACACGCCGCTCTTCGGCCTCGCGCTCATCGCCGCCGCCGCTGTCACGGTCGGCGTGGTGCGCCGCCGCGCAGCGAAATGCCGAATCCCCCGGAGGCATCGCGCCCTTCATGGGTGGGAGCCACCGACGGATGACGAGTGACGAATAGGGCCGTGGCCGACAGCCTGTTGTACGAAGCCTGCGTGCCAGCCCTCTCCCGTTATGGGCGAGGGCTGGTCTTTGCGTGGGTTGCGATGGGCTGAAGCACCCCGGAGGGTAGCCGCTACCCATGAAGGGCACACTGTACCCCGGAGGGCAGCCACTACCCATGAAGGGCACACTGCCCCGGCTGGAGGCTGCGGCCACAAAGTACCCATGAAGGGCATACTATCCCCTCCGGGGACTGGAACGCCCGAACCACACCCTATGCGGCAAACCCATACGCCAATAATGGCGCTGGCCCCCGCTCCTCGGATGGGCGGGTCCCCCGGAGGCATTGCGCCCTTCATGGGTGCATTGCGCCCTTCATGGGTGGGAGCTACTGCCCCCCGGGCGGCGGGCGACGAGCCGGGGTGCGGGCCGCACTCACCCCAGGCACACCATCCCCCCGCCCGCTATACTTCCCCGCGCCGACCATCGCCACTCCCAACCCGCCGTGCGCTGCGTCACTCGTCATTCGTCACTCGTCATGCCCCAGGAGCGTTCCATGCGCCGCGTTCTCCTGCCGCTGCTGCTCGCCCTCCTCGCGCTCGGCGCGGCCCCGCTCCTGCCCGGCGGTGCGCGCGACGCCGCCGCAGCCCCGCTCTGCTTCCCGCAGAACGACCGCTGCATGGACGGCGCATTCCGCGACTACTGGGCGGCGCACGGCGGGCTGGCGATCGTCGGGCTGCCGCTCGGGCAGGCGTTCGTGGACGATCGCGGCCTGATCGTGCAGTATTACGAGCGCGCGGTCATGGAGTGGCACCCGGAGAATCCGCCCGCGTATCAGGTGCTGCTGACCCGTCTCGGCGACACCCGCCTCGGCGCGCGCCCCGAACGCACCGCCCCCGCCCAGCCCTGCCCGGTCGGCGCGACCGACTGCGCCCTCCTCGCCACGGTCGGCCACACCCTGCGCGGCGCGTTCCTCGCCTACTGGCAGGCGAACGGCGGCCTCGCGGCCTTCGGCTACCCCCTCACCGAGGAACTGACCGAGACGAACGCCGCCGATGGCAAGCCCTACACCGTGCAGTATTTCGAGCGCAATCGCTTCGAGTACCACCCCGAGAACGCCGGGACGCGCTACACCGTCCTCCTCGGGCTGCTCGGCGGCGAAGCCTGGCGCGCAAACCCCGCGCTCGCCAGTCGCCCGGCGGCGATGGTGCCGGAGGGGGCGCGCACGGTCGGATTGCCGACCCGCCTGACGATCCCCGCGATCGGGGTGGACGGCGCGATCGCGCCGGTGGGCGTGGACGCGACGAACACGATGGAGACGCCCGCCGACCCGTTCGGCGTGGCGTGGTACAAGTACGGCGCACGTCCGGGCGCGCGCGGCAGCGCAGTCCTGGCCGGGCACGTCGATTACGCCGGGATCGGCCCGGTCATCTTCTGGGATCTCCGCTTCCTGACGCCCGGCGCGGAGCTTTTCGTCACCGACGACGCCGGGCGACGCTGGCGCTTCGTCGTCACGGCGAACGAGAACTACGGGCTCGACCAGTTCCCCGGCGATCGGGTCTTCGGCGACCACGGCGAGGCGGCCCTCAACCTGATCACCTGTAGCGGCGACTTCGATCCGGTGACGCGCTCCTACAATCAGCGCACCGTTGTTTACGCGCGCTGGGATGGGACCACCCCGACCGTCGCGCACTGACGCGCGGCGCGGGTCTTGCCGCCGCGCGACAGAGGCCGCCCCACAGTCGGTGCGGCCCACAACAATGTCCCGCAGCGGGGACGCGAGAGGACGCGAGAGGACGCGACAGATGGAGCTCAATGGACAGACGATCGTCATCACCGGCGCGAGTTCCGGCATCGGGGCGGCGGCGGCGCGGGCGTTGCAGGGTCGCGGGGCGCGGCTCGTCATCGTCGGGCGCTCGCCGGAAGCGACGCGCCGGGTCGCGGGCGAACTCGGGGCCGACTACCACCTCGCCGACTTCGCCAGACTCGCCGACGTGCGCGCCCTCGCGGCGACGCTATTGGAGCGTTATCCGCAAATCGACGTGCTGGCGAACAACGCCGGGGGACTGATGGGTGACCGCGTCGTCACCGAGGACGGCCACGAGTTGACCTTCCAGGTCAACCACCTCGCGCCGTTCCTGCTGACCGCCCTCCTCCTCGACCGCCTGGTCGCCGCGCGCGCGCGGGTCATCAACACCTCCAGCGCCGGCAACGCCTTCGGCCACGTCGATCTCGATGACCTCGACAACGCGCGCGGCTACAACGCCTTCCGCGACTACGGCACCGCCAAGCTGATGAACATCCTGCACGCGCGGGAGTTGCAGCACCGCTACGGCGATGCCGGGCTCAACGCCGCCTCTTTCCACCCCGGCATCGTCGCCACCGGCTTCGCCCGCGCCGGGAAGGGGCCGATCGCCTTCGTGTATAACTCGTTCACCAAGATCTTCCTGATCAGCCCGCGGCGCGGTGCGGACACCCTCGTCTGGCTGGCCTCCACGGAGCCGGGGCGCGACTGGCAGGGGGGCGGCTACTACGCCAGGCGGAAGCCGGGACGCACGAACCCGCAGGCGGACGACCTCGTGCTCGCGCGCCAGTTCTACGACGCCTCCGCGCGGCTCGTCGGACTGTGACGAGTGGACGAAGTAGGCGGTTGCCGTCAGCTGCGCCACTTCGTCGCTCGCCTATCCCGGCGGGCGGCGCGACCGCGATGTCGACGTGCTAGAATAGCGCCGCTGTCGTCCCGATGTCGCTGTGCAGGACACGCTGGCACCGGACGCGGCGAACGCGATCACGGACAGCGCGGCGCGCGGCGAATCAGGGCGGAGGCGCGCGTGCGAGGAGGGGCGCAATGTCGGTGCAACTCAGCATGGTCGGATTGATGGTCCGCGATATGGCGGCCTCGCTGACCTTCTACCGCAGGCTGGGGCTCGCCATCCCCGCTGCTGCCGAACAAAAGCGGTTCGTCCTGCACCGCATGGAGAGCGGCGTCAGCATCTTCTGGGACACCGTCTTCGCGGACACCTACGACCCCACCAGAGGAGCACCCACCGGCGGCTACCGGGTGATGCTCGAATTCTTCCTGGCCGATGAGGCAGCGGTGGACGCCAAATACCACGAACTGACCGGCTATGGCTACGGCGGTCGCCGCGCACCGGTGCAGACCACCGGCCCCTACGCGGCGATGGTGGACGACCCGGACGGAAACGTGGTCCTCCTCACGGCCGGCTAACGGGAGGTTTGATGGCCGTCACGATCCGCTACGAGACACACTCCCTGACCGAGGACAACGAGACCGGCCATGCGACCGGCTGGCTCCCCGATCGGCTCTCGGCGCAGGGGCGGGAGTTGGCGCGGGCGATCGGCCCGCGCGGACTGGCGGACGGGGCCACGGCGGTCTTCGTCTCCGACCTCGCCCGCGCCGTGGAGACGGCGGAGCTGGCCTTCGGCGACAACGGGTTGCCGATCATCCGGGACGCCCGCCTGCGCGAGTGCAACTACGGCGCGCAGAACGGGATGCCGGTCGCGCAGCTCGCCGCCTCCCGCGCCCACCACATCGATGAGCCCTACCCCGAAGGGCAAAGTTACCGCGCTGTCGTCGCGGCGACGCGAAGCTTCCTGCGCGACCTCGCCGCCGGGTACGACGGGCGCACGGTCGTCGTCATCGCCCACTCCGCGAACAAGTGAGCGCTCGCCTATCGTGCTTGTAGCCGAAATGGCCCGCCCAGCTTTTGCACGCCGCCGAGCGGACACGCGGCAACGCCCCGGCCAGGCGGTCGGGGCGCTGGGGTCAGGGGGTGCGGCGCGTGGCTTTCCACGTTTTCTTGTCGCGCGCGTACCGCTCGACCTCGGCGCGCGTCAGGAACCAGTCGCGCCCCAGGCGTGTCGCCGCCAGCGCGCCGCGCCGGATCGACTGGCGCACGGTCGCGGCGCTGATACCGAGGAGG
>JAABUP010007061.1_pt1 | contig 15411 bp, 24 predicted proteins | sample 5559201 | NCBI WGS metagenome assembly JAABUP01 (sample SAMN10711887, study PRJNA513373) | rock metagenome | isolation source: Antarctica rocks | place: Antarctica
TTCCTTGGTATGACGTGAGACATCCCGACCTAGCTTTTGCCCCATACGAGCTCGCGGATCACCAGCTAGCCTGCCTAGAAGTCCTGAGGTTGCACAAGACTACGCCACCGAAAGGAACGAGGCGCTGAGGCACGTTGACCATGACCGCTACGGTCGTGATGGGCGATCGAGTTCATGTGTGAAAGGGGCAAGCAGATCACGCACATTCAGACGCACATTAGCGTTCCTTGCACGTGATCCCGCACATGTTACAACAACACGTGCAGCATTCGCATTTCCTTGGTAGATCGGATCAGACGCACTTTCCCAAGGATGCACTAATCTGCACAGCTTGGTAAAATGCCTGATCATAGGGGTATTGCATCAGATACAGCATGCAGTCAAGCAAGGTTGTGTTGGGCTGCGCAATGCATTGAAATGCATCTCGGAGGCTATATTTACAGTCATGGAGAGTAGGTTCGCTGACTGAGAAGCTGACGTGACAACAGTAATGGCGTCTGTTGCTGACTGGTAAGGCGAGGCTGATAAGGTAAGGCGAGGCCGAGTCCCGACGGCCGGCCACGAGCGCAAGCGCAACGCAAGTACAGCTGATATTGGAGGTTTTGTCCGTGGTTATACCTATATCAGCAAAGTAAGAAGCCCTCAGAATGTGTGTCGAGGCTCTGTTGAAGAGTGCATTCAGGCACATGCAGGCACTTGTCCACAGAATCAGGCACAAGGCAGACAGGCTCGTGACCGGCGCGCTGGAGCTGTTGTTTCTGGCTTTCTGTATGTGCTTGAGTCCTCTGTCTGGGTGCAAAGGTGAAGAAGCTGCCTGTAACTTGACTAGCATTCGCATTTGTCAAGCATGGAATGGCAGCGCTGCATTTGCAACACAACCACAACAAAAGATGCTTTGATTGTCATGCTTGCTGCCCAAAGGCCGCATGTTCTAGATGTACAGCATCAGATTCTACAGATATACAGCATCAGATTGTATAGATATACAGCATCAGATTCTAGAAGCTGTGTATACTTTTGGCTTCATTCAGCATTGCCCTGACTTTGTCCTTGGGTTCATCACGTAAGAGCTCTGGTGAAAATTTGTCAATTGACTTCTCAGCCAACAGACCCCAAAATGAGTCAACAACAGCATCTCCCAAGGCCTTCAGGTCATAACCTCCTTCCAGCAGAAATACACATCGGCCCCCTGCATATAGCAGAAAGTTTCAGCACTAGCAAAACTAACCAAGGTGAAAGTAGCAGCAAGACGCAGATGAAAGTAGCGGCAAGACATAAGTAACACTGGCACCAATCCTGAATCCAAGTGCAGTGATACTGGCTTATAATACGCAGAAAGCTGTCAGTTTTTATGGGAACTGTGTAAGTGCGTGGAACAAGAGAACATGCATGAGTCACAAGCAGTTGCTGACTTGCCTGCCACAGCATTGGCCAGGTTCTTGACTTGTGCAGCCAGGTAGTGAAAAGTGGATGTCCTGAATTGCAGGCCTGCCAATGGATCCCGCCAGTGGGCATCATACCCAGCGCTGACCTGCATGCAAAACAGGATCTACAAACTGGAGCATATTTTGATGACTTTGCGTTGAACACAGCCCTATGGTGCATTCACACTAAATCTTGTCTTGCTTGCAGTGCATCCAGTATTTGACGCACACGTGTGTTGGCACAGCCTCAATAAGCTGAGGCTCAGCATGAAGCCTTCAGCAGGTTGTCTGGCAGGCACACTCTCAGAGGCGCCTTCTATGTGCGCCTTCTATGTGCGATCTGAGCATCGCCATATCTGATCCTAGAAAGTCTCTAGTTCCGTGAGTCACAACTCGCATTACATTCAGATTGAGATGCTTGCATGAAAGCCTGCCGTGATCTGACTGCATCTGTTATTGCCAGCTAAACTTGACTGGATCCATGAGGTGCAATGCTGTGGCAGCAGCTTACCAAGATGATGTCTGGACAAAACCTCTGAGCTGCTGGCGCAACAATCTCCTCAAAGGCAGCTCTTATAGCACTGTCACCGGCATCCCCTGTGCATGCACCTCTGTCAAGACAAGACATGGGCATAACATGGGCAGAACATGTTCTGACAAGACATGGGCAGAAAACAGTCAAGAACAAGAAATGCTGCCTGAGAACTGCTTCTGGTTATGCAGCTGGCAAACAATAATGCCTACCCTTCAGGCTGCAACACATGTTGCCCAGCAGTGTGGCCGACACTGCAAAAGAAACCACACTATCAGATTCACTGAAAGGAAATGATCTCAAGCTTGACATATGAAATCATCTGGCGTCCCTTCAGCTATGCAAGTCACAACCCACATCATCAGCATGGCTAGTAATCACATTGGTGTCCATTGTGAATACAGCAGCAGGTTGGCAAGGTGTATGGCAGAGTAGGACCTGGTAGCGGTATGTTGATGGTGGTGTGCTGCCCGGCACCGCTGCCGACCTCTGTGAGCTTGCCAGTCCCCGGGTAGGAGCCTTGCTGGTGTGTGCTCACAAACAAGATGTCTGGGTCATCATAGAAGATGTCATGTGTGCCATTGCCATGATGGACATCATAGTCAAAGATCATGACCTGTAGTATATTCAATGATGTGCAGGGTAAATAATAACAACAATAACAATAACAACAACAACAACAACAACAACAACAAAATGGTACCACTGATAATGATAATGATAATGATAATGATAATGATAATGATAATGATAATGATAATGATAATGATAATGATAATGATAATGATAATGATAATGATAATGATAATAATAATAACAATCGTAATAAATAATAATCATAATACAGACGGGGGTTGATTGTGGCCAATGAACAGTCTTTCTTCTAGGTTGTGCCTTGAGGAATGCTGCAGCAATGCAATGCTGTTTGCTTGCAGGAAGATGGGTCTTCATGTTCTCTGTGGGAAGAGTAGATTTGCTGCGTTTGGTCAAGCTACAATGAACAGAAAGTATGCATGTGCATTGCAGTCAGGTCTGTCAAGATAATTCCTTCCAAGTATGCAAATGATGTACTCTTGAAAAGGCATGATCAGACCACGATTCCAGCACGGCAGCACATGAGTGTGGCAAAAAGCTTAAACTTCAATGCAGCTGAGCAAATGAAAGCAATGCATTACACAGCTACTAGCGTTGTCAAAGGTAGATCACCCGTTGCAGCCTGTGCCAATGCCAGGCAAAGAAAGCAGAGACAGCAACATTGTGGTGCAGATGTTGTACAAACGGTATGTCCAATATTGGTGTTGGCTGGGACTGCAGCTTGTACAGTAAGCAGTGACCTGCAATGGTATGCAATACGCAGCAATTTATGCGGGAGTAATCATCACAGCATTCACAATACTCAAATGCTCAAATGACTGCAAGCTAGTCACCTTTTGCAGTCCATGATGCTGCTGGGCATAACGAGCAGCAATAGCCACAGTACTGAAGAGGCAGAAGCCCATGCAGGACTGACGCACTGCATGATGCCCAGGCGGGCGGCAGATGCCAAACCCTGCCGGCACATCCTTGGCAGAGCCTCCACAGGTTTTGGCTTGTGCTGCTGCTTCTAGACAGGCATCTACCAAGCTGAGTGCTGCACCTGCAGCCTGACAAGCAGCGGTCTCATGTGGCTAAGGCAACACACGAGGGTCACCATTGTGGCTGATTTAAAACACGAAATATAGGTACTGCCTGACAATGCTGTGATACACACTCACATGCAGGCATAGCTGCTAGTCTTTTTTGTAACAGCAGGTTTGTAGTCGCCAGTGCGGACTGTTTGCAGCTTTGTGTTCTGAACACAAGGATAAGAAACGGGTGGCATATACTAAGGCTCAATTGCAGCTTGCGCAATCAACAGCTTGACTGCCCCAGAATGCTGCTGCATCTGAGTCGTTGTCTGAGACTTAGACAAGTCACCTGAAGAGCGTCTTGATAGGAGCTTGATGTCACATATGTTGGGGCGGACTCAACAATTGCAAACTGAGCTGCCTTCTGCTGTTGTTTCACAATCTGTTGTAGAGCTTCTGGGTAGCGCTTGTCATGAACTGCACAGACTTCAGCCAGGGTAGCTGGCCGGAAGCTGTCAAGGCTTTGCAGCTGCAGCAATGCGTCACTCAGTGTCAGTGCATCAAGTCTTTGTGAGTGGTGTCATAAATGCAAGGGATGCAACACAAGGCAGTGTGTCAGTGCTTAGCTTGGCCCCACACAGTCGAAGGATCCTTTGTCCAATATTTATACAATCCATATAAGTAATGATGGGGTATGTAGGCGGTCACGGCCTGGATGATCTGAATCTCAATTGCTAGCACCAGGCATCCAAGATGTTATTGCAGCAGGCATATCATGGTAGTGTTATAGTGTTGCAGTGAAACCTTCTGTGATTAGCCATGCATTGGAGCATATGTGAGGGGTCGCATTTGTGACGCATCTGATGCCTGGGTTATGTATAATGCCTGCATCAAGCAATTTGTTGTTTAAAGATGTAAGGCTGTGCACCTGTAGAGGTTTGTGCTGAGATGTCAGCTGTGAGAGCTCCAGTGCTGAAAGTATGGCGGGAATACGTGCAGCACATTCAGAGTGACCAGGCATATCATGGTGGGTCCCAGCCGCAGTAGCGTATATGATTGCTGGTGTTTGAGCGCCAGTCTCTCCATTCGTACTGTACTGACAGATCAGAGCAGCGTGTAAATGCCTTGATGTGCATCTTTTGTGCAGCCTCCAAACCTACAAGCAATGACAGGTTCAGGTATACATACGTCCGTAAGTTGTGAAGGCAAACAAGCATACTTACCACGCGAGGCATCACTGGCTTCCACTGAGGTAAAACAGTGCCTTTTAGCATGCCTGAGTTGCCTTGGAGGGCGGTAGCCTGCTTAGACCAATGCACTGTGTAGCTGTGACTGAGCTATCAGCTATCTTCAGCTTGTCTGCACCGTAGGTCAGCAAATATATCAACCTGGGGTGGAATCCTTGTTGCAGGTTCAAGGGTGGATTCATGTAGCGACGACGTGCATGATATGTGCTTTCCATCAGCATGACCAAGCACTTGCATGCAGACACTAAGCACAGATGAGTACAGTACAACCACAAGCGCGACGGCATGTACATGCCGTTCGCAAGTGATGCAAACAACGCGTCTACCTTTGCAGACTAGAGCAAGCAGCGCCCTTCGCAGTACAGATGTGTGGACTTGACATCCTCGTCCAAATGAAGCAAATTTCACTGTCTAGCGCAGAGATGAGATGTGATCACAAATGTCATGGCATGAACTGCATGCTGCAGAACTGTTCGGACTAGATTCCTGAAAAAGCTTCCGCGAGGCCGAGTCCGGGCGCTAATCATGCTCTTTCTCCGAGGTCACTCGCCCACTTCAGCACGCAATCAGTGCGTTTGCATTCATTGCCGTCTTTGAACCCTGAACACAGGCTTGGTTGTGATTGTTGTAATTCTCATGCATGCGGCCACACCTGAGCAACGTATCGCTTTGCAAGCCTTTATATCGCTGTAGAATGACACTGCTGATGCACGCTTTTCGCCGCTGAACACACATCAAACCAGCTCGATTCATGTCGATGGACAAAGTGGCCTGACGTGTTGACCTAACGAAGCTGAAAGATATCGGCTCATGTGAAATTTCAAAGCGGAACACACGGGCCTGAGGTCCATGCGCCTCTGTGCGCCATACATACAACTTTGTCTACTGCATAACTTTTTGCATCTCTGCCAACCTCAAACCAGAAAGTCATCAACTTGTACAGCCCATACTGGCAAAGGCGTTACCAAAAGCTGCACCAGGGTGAGCAGTCGCAAGGCAAAAGCTGCATACTGCTGGTGTAATCCCCTCGATCCAGCCTTTGATTATTTATCTTTTGCTCTTGGATTCAATATTGTCCTGCTTCAGAGGAGACTCTGCCTGAAGTGCATTGCTCATCAGCAACATGAAGCACAAGTTGAATGGCCACTTTCATCACGAGACATGGAGGCCTTGCTGCAAGATGATGAGGTGATCATGCCTCCCACCTTGCCTGGCAATGTGTCCTGCCATGTTCATGAGTATTTCAGGAGTTGAATTTTGCTGTCATAAACATTGTCTGCTTGCCACATGTCTATGTCCTGACCACCTTCAGAGAATCGTGCACCTGCCTACGGCGGTCTCAGGCCACACAGACAGCCATCAGAAATGTCCTCAAGGAGTCTGCTTCTTTTGACAGATGCCTGTTGGTGCATGTGCAGGGTTGGACACCTCTCCATTGTGCAGCACAGTTCAACAGAGCAGATATTGCTCACCGGCTCATTCTGGCTGGTTCTGATGTGTGTGCCACAGATAAGCAGGTGAGTGCACAGCCTACACGCATGCCTTAGCCAAGGCTGCAGCTACAATGCCATGCTGTGGGTATCCAGCTGCAATGCTATGCATGCAAAGTGTCACTTTGCTTGGTTTGTGCAGGGTCGCACACCACTTCATTGTGCTGCAAAGCACAATGCTTTGGACATGCTCATCAAGCTGCTTCAATACCAGCCTGACTTGAATGCTCAAGACTCAGAGGTGACAATGAATTGACATTTGCTTTGTTACGGTCATTGCAACTACTGGGTGCCTCTTGCATGCATGCTAATGAATGAAGCCAGAGGCAGCTGTTGCTCATGTACGCTGCAGGGTCTTACTCCGCTTCAGCTTGCTGCCAGAAACAATGCGTACGGTGCTCTGGAGGTGCTGTTGCTGCAGTCAGCAGATGTAGATTTGCAAGACCGCAGGGTCAGTATACACAACAGCATCTGTCACTGTTCATTAAACTGCTTGGCCTTGGAGAGGGCTCATTTTAGCAAAATAAGTATGAATGCCCAGGACAACTTTCCTGTGATGCACTGTTTGGCTTGTGAGGCAGTGTGAGTGTGAGCATTTGCAGGGCGAGACCGCTTTGCATTGGGCAGCGCAGAACAACAAGGAAGCCCTGGTGAAGCTGCTCATCAAATCAAACGCTGACCTGAATGCCAAAGATGATCAGGTCTGATGCTCAACTGTCTGCTTTGGCTTGGCCTCAAGCTGCTTGTTTTGCCTAATCACGTCACACTGACCCAAGCTTTGCAGAATGCTACACCACTTTTTCTGGCAGCCAAGAATAATCACGCTGAAGTCGTAGAGATGCTGCTGGATGAGGAAGCTGATACAGCTGTCCAGTGCACCATGCTTTATGTGGTGAGAATTCTCATCCTGACACCCAGCTTTCGGGCTATACACGCTAAAGCATTGCCCCACAATCTATGCCCTTGGCAGCTGCATGTTACATTGTGTCATCAACCTCAGGACAATGTGCTAGTGCAGAAAGTACCTCCTCATTTGTACCTTATACCTTGTACAGACAAGCTCGAAGAGACCATATACAAGGTGTGACACTACTCATGTACTGTCGTCCGGACTGTACTTGAGTCATCTTCCAGATGCACACACACTTATTGAGCTTCTTGTTGGAGTTGGGTGCTCACTGCTTGATCAGTCCAAGCTTGCAGAGTGTGACAGCGAAACATTATGAATGTGTTGTAGGGCTGGTCTGCGCTGCATTGTGCTGCCTACAAGGGTCACACAGAGTCTGTCCTTGCCCTACTGCAGCATAGTGCAGACGTGGCTGCCCAGACAGCAATGGTAAGCAGCAGCCGTATACACTGATCATCACATGCAACAGTGCTTGCAGTTCATTTTACACAAGCCCCACCTCACAGCAACACACTATGCACTGCCCATGCAGTAGACAGGGAACGCCTTGTTGCTATGTTCTGCATGAAGCCTGCAAGAGGTAGAAGTGTCTTTTCATGCGTTTTTCGATGCAGTACCACAAGCCGTTAACTACCGCTTTGCTGACACTGTTGCACTAATCGTGATCCTTTTGGGTGCAGGGTTGGACCCCCTTGCATTGCGCTGCCCAGGGGGGCAAGACTGATGTGGTGGACATGCTGCTATCCCATGGCGCTGATGCACAAGCTGCAGATGCTGAGGCAAGCAATTGTGGAATTTTAGCCTTGTTTTGGTGTGATGCCATGCACATTGCACCTATGCTGTCTGGCAAACAGACCATTGCCATGAAGTGAGTTGGCATTACCCTTGGGTGACTTGAGTTTGTGACTGATACAGGGATGGACACCACTGCATTGTGCTACGACGGATCGCCGTGCTGCATTTATGTTGCTGGCGTTTAAAGCAGATGCAAATGCAAAGAGCGTACATGTAAGCCATGCACGGATCGTTGTCTTGCCACACTCTGACTTGTCTCATATGCTGCAAAGCTCCATAGCTTGTTGCAAAGGTGGTGCAGAAGTTTCACAGTCGGCTTAGCTGACAGTTTTAAAGCAAGGCTGAGCCAGCAACAGTAATAAGCAGCATGTTGTAGTCACAATGATATAGGCATTGCCGAATGTGCTTTTCTTTGTGGTACAAGCTATGTCTTTTGTGGTAAGTGCATGCAACTTGCTTGATATGTTCAAGCATGTTAGTCAAGCTGCATCAAGCTCCTCTGTGTTGTAGGGATTTGTGCCTCTGCATCATGCTGCTGCTACCAACCGTGCGGCAATAGTCATTTGGTGCTGATCCAGATGCCCAAAATATTCAGGCAAGTCAAGACACATCCTTCACAGGTTGCACTAGTATTGACAGCTGACTCAAGTGCGTAGACGTGTACCAATTGCACCAATTTGATTGAGTGCGCCCCTGAGCTTGGCTGTGCTTTGCCAGGGCTTGGGTAACATTTCCTGTCGTTCAGTGATGGACATGCCGTGCAAACAAACTATGAGAATGCAGGGTTGATCATACATGCACGCCCTACAAAAGTCAGCAAGAAGGCGATCCTTGCAACTCACACTGTACAAGTTGTAAGCTTGCAGATGCTGCTGCTGCAGGGTTTGGCCCCTCTGCATCTGGCTGTTGAATTTGGGCAGAAGGACACACTCAGGACTTTGCTGCACCACAGAGCTGACATCAATGCGCCCAACTCCAAGGTCAGAAATCCATCTCAGACAAGCCATGACCTTTGTGCCATGCATGCAGATCCTGCATGTACAATATGCACAGTTGCAGCAGAAGCTACAGCCATATCTGGTGCCTCACTATAGTAAGACATACATTGCCAATTGCCAGCACAAAGCCTTGATTGTAACTGCCTTTTGCTGCGAAAAGCTGGAGTCTTGTTGCAGCTTGCTTCCTGTCCTATTGCACTAAGACGAGGGATGATATGCACCACTGTTGCAGCACTGTTGGAACAAAGTGATATTGCAGAAAGGTGTGAAGCTCTCAAGTACACGACTGATGAATAGTTGTTTGCATATTGTGCAGGGCTGCACACCTTTGCACCATGCTGCCTGGCACGGCCAGCTGGCTGTGCTCAAGACGCTGCTCAGCTCAGGCGCTCATGTCAACACCCAAAACCATAAAGTAAGCCTCATGAGTCAGCTCTGCCGTCTGTCTGGTCATGTGCCGTCATCCTCAGCATGCTGGGCCAATGAGGTTAATATTGGGAGCATCAGTCTGTGCAACTGTGCACTACAGGGTCAAACAGCATTGCACTGGGCGGCGCGGCGGGGCTATGCTACTGTTGTCAAGGAGCTCATTGCTGCGGGTGCAGATGTGAATGCCACTGACAACCAGGTGAATATTCTCACTGTGCCATTGCTTTCTCTGCCTCACTCAGCCTGACTTTAACAACATAACATGCTTTCCCCACCATGCCCCTTGTGCTTCTTAATGCAAATCCATGATGGATCACGTGTTGCTTGTGTGTTTGCTACCTGAGTCTGAGCGGTATTACCAGGCAGAACCTCTTTTTTTTGGCTGGTAGTGTCCCTTCCTGAGTCGGCCATGCACAGCAGACGTGTTGCTTACCTGTGCTGCCCTTTAGGGTTTCAGCCTGCACACATGAGCAACAATGTGCAGTTGACACCAGCATGACTCTCTGTGCATGTTTCCTGCAGGGCGCTGCACCACTTCAGGTGGCTACACAGAAGGGCTATGCAAGCACAACAAATGTACTGCTGTCTCATGGGGCTATAGCACCGCTTTGAAGGTGACCCTCCAGCTCACATTTTGCATTGAAGCATGGCAAGTGACCACATTCATGATCAGCTTGGCACCCAGGTCTTACTGGTAGCTTTTGCAAACCAGAGATTGCCTCTGCCACATCAGCATAAGTCCCTGTCAATGTCAGGCGGGAAGTACTGCGCCGCCAAGCGCAGCTGTCAAGCACTGATGAGTGCACAGGTGAGCAGTGTGATAAGCAACTGCGCTTGGCTGTGTTGCATGTGTATGTATTCTCACATAGAGCAATGCTTGACATTGGACAAGCTTCACATGTGCAGGTGGTTTGGGTTTTTCGCTGCATTTCTGATGCTCTGCAAACACGGGCCAGCATGTGCAGCTGGCAAGACACCGTGGTACGCACCCAGGTGAACAAGGCCCTATTGTACAAGGTCCTGTTGTGTCTCTTTGGACAGCGCTTGTGCCAGGACGTTGACATGCATGGTCGTTCCTGCCACCAAAGTCTTGCATTCTGGGCTTGATGGAGCACGGAAGACGATTGAATTTTAGGCATTGATCTTAACTCTGCACTTGCATGATTGCATATGTCATGGACTTGGGAGAATGTTTCTATAAGCATGGCCAAGCACATCTACTCAGCCATGCTCTAGAGGTTACACAGCATGGAAGTCACTATATGGTGTGCATCTCAAGCGAATCATGCTGTACAAGGGGCATATAAGGGAGCATATGAAGGATGCATGGTAAGGGAGCATTGTGCAAGGTCGGTTTTGTCATAATTTACAGTGTTTAAAACAAAAGTGAGTGATTTGAGTTGACCTTAGCGTCGGACAACCGTGTATGTGAACATGGTCGAGTAAGTTGACAACTTGATGATCATGAACTTCTCGAACCTGAGGACACCTGTTTCAACCACTGAAAGCTTACCTAATGATGGTGCAGATCTTGGTTAGTGGTGGTCAGCAATGGCCCCAGTCTGAACCAGTAACAGATTTTGATCACTTGAACTAAACATTGGAAGGCATCACTTAGTTGGCACACGTGGTGTAAGGTATGGCTTTTGAGACTGCATCCTGTTGCACATACTGATACATGCGCGTTGCATCAACCAGGACTGAAAACACATGATAAACAGCCTACCGTTGCTGAAGCCTCTACGGACGCTGATCAGACGGCTTGCCATGTGAAAATACATTGCCAAAATAGCGACTTCGCCACGAATTGACCCATTCACCAGGATCAGCCCTGGGTTAAGCCGCTAACTTGCAAGGACGCAATGGCGCAGTTGGCAGCGCGTCAGATTGTGGCTCTGGAGGTCGTGAGATCGAAACTCACTTGCGTCAATTTATTTTTACACTCTTCTGATCAATCATTTGGGCGTCATCTAGATATCATTTCCTGTCTGTGCGGAAGTTGTGTATTGGCAGGCCATTTCGCTGGACCAGTGCAAAACCAATATGTTGCAAGGTCTGACAAGGCGTGCATGTGCACACGTCATGGCGATAAGGTACCAAAAGGTGTTTTCAAAACAAAAAACCTGCTGGCAGCCAACATGGGGTGGAGCAGGCATGGGCTTTAGCCCATGCCTGCCTTGTAAGCAGGACTTAGGCGAGGCACCGAGCGAAGCGAGGGTGCCTCGCCCTGGTGGGAGCATGCAAGTGTTGCAACATGCACATGTGCGTTGTACAAGGCGAGGCAGCGAGCGAAGCGAAGCTGCCAAGGCACCAACATGAGAATGCCGCACACATGCATTTACTCTCAGTACCTTATGGCGGCGAACCCAAAAAGGGGCAGCATGACTCAGGCCTGGGCAACCATGCAGTGTGTTATGTACTAGATGTCAGCTACCCATCACAGGAATACAATCTTGGCTCAGCAATCATGCTGCTTCGCCGGTGAGCTGAGACCATGCTGATCATGATTGATAGGGTGCCACACATCAGTATGCTAAACTATATGCAAGGCTGACAACTGAAAAAGTCGCTGATAGATTGAATGACAGACAAAGCATGCAGACTCTCAATTCATACAGTATACCAAAAGCAAAGATACATGGAGCACATGCGTGAACATTGATTATTATCAGCACAAGCACAAACCCTATGTTCATACCATGTGTACAATCAAGCTGTTGCTTTGGCCAGGCATTGCTGCAGCAAAGTCCAATGAACAGCATGGAAAGCAATCGCTGTCAAAGGCAGAATACCAACAGAAGTACACAAAACAACAATGTCACAAAGTCATGCTTTTCAAGAAAGGTAGGCGCCCACACAGATGCACCTGCAGCTTTCAAAGTAACGTAACAACAAAAGTGTGGATTCTTTATGCTTTTTGGTTCAAGATGAGCTAGGTACATGTTAGGCAACTCTTATCTGAGCAAAGCAATCTGTTCTGTACATCCTCATAAGTTCTATTGATGTGACAGTTTTGCCAATCACATAATACAACATCATTGAGACTAGACCTAGGGCAACCAGGTGAGCAAAGCCCTCTGACTTCACCAAACAAAATTGCCTAGGCAATCTATCAATAGACATCCTGAAAATATGACCTAGCCATCTGAGGCCTCAGTCACGTAACATATGCAATAAAAGTATGTAAGCACAGCCAAGTTTGCTTGCATCAGCCTATAGGCTGTAACGCTTGGAAGGGCACCCCCAGCCCCATTGGGCCCTTGTGTACCCCCGACCCAGGGCCCGGTCACACCCCCGTATGAGCTTCCAGCGCCGGCCTTGTTCACTGTGGTTCCCCAGAAGACAGGCAAGCAAAAGCCGGCTGTGCTGTCTGCACGTGAGGTTGTGCAGACTGTGCTGCCGGAACAAGGTGCTCCTGCAGATGCACATTGTAAACATTGTGACGTCAGCATTGCATCAACTTTCACATGCAATGCTGTGCACCCTGCTGCAGACCAGGATGTCAGCATTCAAAGTGCAGGATCTTGCAGCTTATGACATGCTGAAGCCACCAGTATTGCAGCTGCATGTACCAGTCAATGCTTTGGAGAGACATGCACAAGGCTGTCGAAATGAATGCCCTTACTGTAAGGTAAAAGCAGCGTCTCAGGCATTGCATTCACACACAAGGCTGTCAAGTGCTGGCAGAGCCCAGCATGCATGCTTGTTGTGAGTAATGTTGCATACCATACAGCTGGCAAGCAGCATTGGCAGGAATTGTTGTGACAGAGCAGGTGCACGCTTGGGATGAAGAAGAGCAGAAAGAGCCCTGTGCGGTCCCACTGGCCACAATACAGCTTGACCCATCCCCACAGAAAGGCCCTGCAGTCCACCACCAGCACTGATCACAGCAGTGTCAATTCACAGTCACTCATCAACATAAAATTGCACAATTGAGATATGAAATTGCTTAGCCCTGCAGAGAAACACCAGCACTGATCACAGTGATTCCAGTTCACAGTCTTTCATACACAGAGTAAAGCTGCAGTTTTAAGATACAACATCACTTAGCATGTCGGCGCACACATACTTGCATTCAGCATTCAGCAACTGACTATGCTTTGGCCTGTTGAGGTTGGCCCCAGACTGGGTTGGCCCCAGACAAGCTGCAGTTCAGCCTTGAAACACCTTTCAAACTTGTAGCCAAAAGTGGTGTGACGCATGGACATGCCAAGGACTGCCGGCCGTGTCTGCAGATCATACTCTTGAGATGCATCCTCAGCAGCCATTTGTGTCTGTGCCTCTAGAGACATCTTTCTCAACTCCTCAGCAATTTTGGACTAACGCTGGGGATCTGTGTAGGTGAAAGTCAGATAGGCAAGAGCCTCTGGCCAGTCTTTGGATTTCTGATATTGCTTGATGCATCGCTTTGCATCCTGCCTTGTGGTGGCCAACTTCTGCTTGTCATCCAGAGACAGCTCAGGCAGCGGTGGGATGTCTTTCAAGAGCTGCTTGACCATGCCAATGCAATACTGCCAGTGTGGATGGTCACTGATCCATTCCCCCCATTCATCTCTGGATGCCCACATTTATTTGGCAACGCATGACCGAAGGTCAAGCATGATACCGCTCATGCGGTCCTTCACTTCCTGTGAAGCACAGGCGAGCTCCTGTGCAGCAGCATCAGCCACAAGCTGCAGTCCCTTGCTGTCTTGCAGCAGCTGCTGAGGTATCTGGCTGCCTGGCAGACTATGCAGCGCTGTCAGGTACACTGTTACGGCTGCGTCTGCTTGAGCATCAGCCATTTTTCCCCTTGTGCCAATTGAGATCTGAGCAGTGCCACACTGACATGGCGTTGACTACGCTGTCAGGGCTGCAGCCGGCAGCTTAGCTGATATTCATCCCAATTGCACCTGCCTCATATTCCCACTGACGGCTCAGACAGAAAGGCACCAACTTGGCGACAATGTATGTCAGGCCAAGTGCAAAACGAAGCTTTGCGTTGGCGGTCACAGCTTTGCTGAGGCACAGCTGGGCTGTGCTCATTGCACTCAGTAACAAGCACCAGCTTTTACCCTCAGCCGTGTGATTCCCAATCGCATGCCCCAACTCATGAGCAAATGCCTCCATCATGTTGTCATGGGTTTGGAGGCCAAGCATCAGGCCAGCTTGAGCTGGAAGTACCATCTTATCTGTCCCTGCCTTGAAGGACCAAGGACGGGACCAACGAAATTTCTCCTCACTAACCATTGCAAATCCTGCTTGAGGCTGTAGGTCAGAAAGGGAATGCAACAGCCACATGGTAGCTGGCAGTCTGGCCAGTCGGGAGCGCGGCATCATGCTGTGCAAGAGAGTCTACGCCAACGGCTGTTGCTTGCTAGATCAGCTGCATCAGCTGCAAGCCTTCTTGCTCAAGCTTGTGGCAAGCAGGGACTGTCCATGGGGAGATTGATTCAGCAATTGAGACTGGTTGACATTGTCCTGCGCTGACTGGCAGGGCTGCAGCTGCTGACCTGTTGCTTGACCAGCGTCTATTCATATGAGGCTTGACTGTACAGCGGCGTCTGAGCATCGATGATGGCATTAAGCGCAACTGCAACACAAATAGGTCACTCCGCGCAAATGCATGTGTTAGCAAGCAGCAAGTGAGGAGGCTGGTGTACCAGACAGCACAGAATTACCACCCAAGCAGCTGTTGAGGGGTTACCACCTGTAGGGTCAACACTGCCTGCATATGTCGAAAGGAAGCATTAACGCTCGGCGATGTGTCGTAGAATACATCTATCAGCTCCCAAAAACAAATAGCACCGTGTTTGACCTACCTGCGAGCTCGACCTACAGTCTGTGACGAGCCTTCTGTCCGGACGTCAGCGGTGCTTGTCCTGTACGATAGTCCCAACAACTGGGAACATTGCCCTGACGCTGCGAGCGGTATTTGCGCCTGACCAGCAGCAGTCAATGAAACGGCTCCTTTCCACCGGTTCGCAGGTGATACGGTTTTGG
>JAABUP010007062.1_pt1 | contig 15410 bp, 18 predicted proteins | sample 5559201 | NCBI WGS metagenome assembly JAABUP01 (sample SAMN10711887, study PRJNA513373) | rock metagenome | isolation source: Antarctica rocks | place: Antarctica
GCGTAACATAAGATGAGGAATGTAGCGCCTTAGCAATCAGCATCGCAATTTTGTTAGCTTTGGTCCATGCTGGCAATGGCAAAACAAAACTCATAAGTGTATTGTGAAAAATGCGCAAGCCCACAAAGTCTGCAACCAGCATCGATTAAAACGCAGGACGACATTGCAGACAGTGAGACATGCTCACCCTGTCCAAGATGAACTGAGCAAAGTGTGCACGCAGGCGCTGGCAGCAGTCAGCCAGCAGTTCACTCAAAGGCTGGCCCAGCTGGTTGCCCTTCAGCTTGGCAGCCCATGTTAGAGTCAGGCTCAGCATTGGCACTGCCAACATCTGATTGCTCTTTCCTACCACATCCACCTGCGATGTAATATGTCTATTTGTACTGGGACATTGCAGGTGATCAGGCTGCAAAATACTGGCAGGACATCTTACACTGTTTTGTTATACATGTTTCAGGACACTGCAGCCTCTCAGTCAGCCTGATTGTGAATGTGAGATCTGTGTTCAAGTACAAGCAACCAGTGCAGGTGAATGATGATACTATCTGCTCCGCCTGTCGACCAAGCAATGCACCACTGAAGGTCACTGGCTGTATGCTGCCACTATAGCCTGATCACGCATGTGCAAGGGTCAAGCATACTCATGCAACAGTGGTGTTCACTTTGAGATGTGCACTGCGGGACTGACCAGGGACTGAAAGTCTATCTGAATGCCATCAAGCATGCCAGAAAGCACTCTGGGGCCTTCAGGAGCCAGGTCCTCAGCCTGGTTCCCTGCTTTGGTGGCCCTCGACTTGGCAAGCACCTGAGTAGAGCCCTTGCGAGTGGGGCTCAGCTGGGGTTGGCCCCCGCCAGGACTGCTGGGCTGGGAAGAGGTGGAGCGATGATACGCCTTACTCTTGCTGGGACTGACTGGGTTGGTTTCTGCAGTCAAGCGCACTTGCAAACCCTTTATAAGGTTTCATGCTACACAGGGTGTCGAGCAAGGTGCTGCCCTGCATGCTGCACATGCCACAAACCCATCAACTTGCATATGCTCAACTGCTGAATGCTTTCTGTTGTTGGCAACATTTTTGTAAGTGATCTGAGCTGCTGTTCTAAGTGACTCTGGTGTAAGAGCATGATGGCAGGCACGCTGCACATGCAGTCACAACATCAGCATGACCATATTCAGCAGCAATGCCAGCACATCAGTGTGACAGTAGGCCACGGGATCAGATGCTGCAATGCCAACCTGCACGATTGCCTGGAGAGCCTGACAGGGGGGCAGTCAGCGCCACGTCATACAGCAACAAGAAGTCAGCAGCTGCCTTGCTTTCTGCCAGCAGGAATGGCAAGCATGTATCCAACAAGGCCTGCCAGGCAGAGTGGGGTATCAGGGTACCCCTCTTAGCATTGCTGGGGGAGGGCAGGCCAGTGCCCACATGGTGGGCATGCAAAAGGGAGTCTGAGTCAGACCGGCTGGAGAAGGACAGCTTGCTGCCTTGTAGGCCCTCCAGCAAGTCTACCTGCAATCACACACACTGGCTTCACCATTTTGATGCTCAGCAGACTCAAGAAAAGTGCGTATGACCGCACAAGACATCACCACAGAGCATAGGCAATCTCTAGCTGTGTTGTGGCAAAGAGTCCACTGCAAGCGTCTGCCACGCCTGCCAAAACAAGATGACACTTGACTTCGAGCTGCCTGCAGTACCAGGATTTGAGATGTGTTGCCTCACATGTGCAGGCATGATTGCCATTGACAAGGCAATCATGTGCAGCATAAGACGCAGCATCTTGTATTGTGTACTGAAGGTATATACCCGCTTGTGAGCCAGGCCCATATCAGGCTCAGAAGGACTGCTGGCAACATGGGCAGCGACTCCCTTGCGAAGGTTGCTGGCATACAGGCGCAGCTCCTTGCGAATGACCACATTCATTGTCTGGGTGTAGGCTTCCCTCAAGCCTGGCAAAGCTGTTGGCTGTATTGCCTGAACAACCTGCAAGACAGGCAGGTCTTACCTGAAGCCTGCATTGCAGCCAGGCACTGCAGCTGCTACAGCAGGTGCCGTTAGCAGAACCGGACTATCTCATGCCATGCAACCAAAGTGTGCAAGGCAGCCCACGCAACATCAGCAACCATTGCAAACAATTCTCTCCAGTCCAAGTTTATTGTTATACTGAGTTTACACATCAGTTGGGTGCCAAGTTAAGCATGAGGCAGAGTTGGAATAGACGCCAAGAGAACTGACACAAGGTGTTCATACCTGCAGGAGGGGGTGCAGCAAGCGGGTGCGGTGGCGTATGTTGTGGTGGTCAGGCATGCTGCGGTGCACACTGCCCTGCGGCTTGCTGAGGTTGGCCAGCACGACATCCCCCAGGTGGGCCATCTGGCTACTCAGGTACCGGCACGCACGCTCCATAAACACCATGCTCAGAGCCTGCATGCATGTTATGCCATTGTCAGCATGTGCTGCACAAGAGACAGCGGCCGTGCAGCGCCCAATGGAATACCCATCTGCATGCCAGGTGTCAACAATTTACTGCCTGGTGTTTCATGGCACATCCTGATTCTGTACACCGCATTGCAAGTAGCTGCGCATCACACCAGACCAGGCGCCTACCAGCAAGCTCCCAAGACACATCAGAAACGTCACTTGCAAAGACTGGTTCGAGCACATGATGGATAGGCTCTTTACAGTGCTCCAGTCTAGAGCTGCATGGCTCACCTGTAGTTTGGTGCGCTGCTCAGCAACAGCAGACATGGTGGCAAGGGCACGATCCAGGCCGCGGGGGTTATCAGCAGCATCAGCCAGGCGGTCCATGCGGTCCTGTACCTCCCATGCCCCAGCCACCAAATCCTCCAGACTGCACAGGAATACGATTGCTCAGCACCCGACACTGCTGGTCTGTAGCACAAGAGAAGCCTCAGAGGCCAAACAACATGCTGTGTTGGGTGCAGTACATCAGCGTTGACCATCAAGTAAGAAGCCATGTGGCATCGTACTGACATGTTGCAACATTGGCACCGAGACATGGCTCGTGCAAGTGCTGATGCTGCTGGTGATACTTTGTCAGAGTACAGGCAAGACATTTCAAAACCATGCAGGCACCTCCTGCCATGCTGAGGGCATGACAGCAGCAACTCACTTGGCATCGTCGAAATCTGTTTGCTCAAGCAGGTCCTGAGTGTCTTCGGGCAGGTCCAGGCGTGCCAGCACCTCCTCCAGAGCCGTCATCAGCTTCTCATTGTTCCGGGTCTGCAGCTCCAACCTATGCAAACCAAAGCCAGTGACAAATCAACTGTCATTGCTGGTGGCCTGCAGATTCAATGTCTGTTCTTGATGTGCTTGCTGAAGCCCATATCTGTACATAGCGTGCCTTGCGAGCTTGTACGTAGCATGAGCAGTGCAAAACATGCTTGTCTACTGTAGCAATAAAGTGTTTGTCTCAAAAGCCAAACCTGTCAGTGCATGATAAATGTACACACTCTGACGCCTAGTGTAGATTGTCATGCTGTATTGCCATGCAACATGTGGACTGACTGTCATGAATGGCACAGGAGACACACCTGTTGTTGCGTGCTTCAATGGCTGCAATGTCTTCACGCATATGGCGCAGCTTGAGGTCAAAGATAGCCAGGGTCTCATCTAGGTCATCAATGAGGCCAATACTGTCATTGAGCCGCACTTGCACCTTGTGCACCAGAGGCCCACTCTCCAAGATGGCATGCACATTAGCAGCCTATGTACATAAGAAGCAGGGCAGGCACATTAGCAGCCTATGTACACAGCAAACAGGGCATGCACATTAGCACCCTGACTGAGTCAATAAAGTGCAGTGCGCAATGACCTGCAGCCTCCCCTCATGCACTACAATCTAATATGAAGTGACACACATGCAAATGTCAAATAAGTCCATTGACAGGCAAGCATGACTTGCACTGACATGTAGCAGACTTGCTCTTGGTTGTCATCCAGCAGACCACCACTGTTTTGCTCAAGTACAGATAATGTCTGCAGGGTGCCATTACAGATAGAAGTGATGTGACATACCTCCAGTGCAGCCAATTCATCCTGCAAGCGCATTTGAAACTGCTCCACATCGCCCACTCCCATAGCAAACATCTCTAGCAGTGTCTGCAGATCCCGCTCCTCTTTTGCAGAGACAAGGGAAGCAGGGCTTTCTCTGTCAGCCCCATCCAAGCTGTCTTGCCCTCCAAGCAAGGCTGCACCAAAGGCACCAATGCCCTCCAGAGGACTGTCTTTGCCCTGCTGCTGTGCTGCCCAAGTGTCAAGGAGAGCAATGTCAATGCCTGACACTGCTGGCGGCCTCTTCTCATGCTTCCTGCCATTTAAATGACACTTTTTGACAGTTTAGCGCAGTCGGCACACAAAGTGCAAGGGCGGCAAAATCAATACATATGGTTTGGCGCAGCAGGACATAGTTCTCAAAGACCTACAAAACGTTATTTGTGTCCACACAGAGTCCCCCAGTGAATATTAATGCACTGCAATGAACAGATGCAATGACCAAACCTGTGGTGTGCTGGCAGGCTTGCCATGCATCAGGCAAGGCTTCAGCTGGTCACGATGCAAGGACTGCACAGGATCTTACTTGCAGAACAAGTAGATACTGCCAATGATGTCCACCAAAAGAGGACCTGGAACCTGGAAGGCCTTGCGAGTCTCACTGGTGAATGTGGTGTTTGACAGGTGCAGCTCAATGTATGCAGGGGTTGCTGCATCCACGGATGATTGAAAAGCTTCCAGACGGGTGATGTATTTCAGCAAGTAACACTTCTGGATCTGAAGCAGCAGCAGAGCTTTTGTCAGCAGCCATCAATGTCTACTGCATGCAGCAGCAATTGCTGTGACAGCCAAGAATGGCACTGATGCTCCAACATACAAGAGTTACTTGGGCACGTACCTGCATTGTGCCTGAGGACACTTTGCAAATGTGCAGGGACCCCTTAAATCCGCGACGCTTTGTTCGGCGTTCTGCTGTCAAGCAGATGACACGCTCCTTGCCTTTGGACTGCATGTCATGCCATTCCGATATACTTATTGTCGCTCAAACGCAACACCTGGTGGCGAGCAGAAAGGAGCACTGGTACAATCAGACCTTTGGAGGCTTTTTCTTTGTGGAGAAGGTGGAAGTAGTACTTGGAATACATTTCTGGACCTGTAAATACACGAAACTTGAGGTTGATGACAAAGCAGTTGCTGTCCCTGATCTGCTGATAATTAGGGTACTGGAACCTTGTAAGCTGCAACAACTCTTGCTTCTGTGCTTGCAAAGACCTTCTCCATGGATCGCTGCAGTTGAGCGTCTGCCATGATGGGCACTTTCCTGAGTCAAATGGTGACTTATTTCGCTCACGTCTCAGACCTAACGTGTATAAGGTGGTCTTCGAGATCAACTGCAAGCTTCACCAGGATCCGACTGTGACGCTAGCTTCGGTACATCAGACTGTGCAGAAGCGCTCTCTCGGGACACATGGTCACAAGCCTGCATGCTGCCGGGCTGCGAGCAGAAAGTAGTGATCCTTCCGCTTTTGCTTGAACGTCCCGCGCTGGATTGACAGCACGTGGCTGTCTACAGTAGCTCACATGGGTAGCTTGGCTTCCCATCTCAGTCTGTAGGAAGTCTGGTGCAAAGTGCTGACCTGAAGGATGAGGAGATGTGCGTATCTTCTTATCAACCGAACAGAAGAGAGTGGGCTCGTGACTTGCGCTAGTCCCTGAGACGTTTATCGTTATGTCTTGCCGGTCCGAAACAGGGTGGATCACGTACGCCTGAAGGTGCAACTTTGAGTCTTTTCGCATATGTCGTTCAAAACATGTCCGCAAACGAGCTTCGTGGCAAGCTTCGCGTGGTTTATGTTTCCAATTGCCGAAAAGCTGTCAACAGCAGCTAGCACACACACCGTTAGGTCAAGCTTAGCAGGTCTGTCTCGCCATACATTCACTGAGATGACGCCAAATCGAGAGTGTACCCAAATGTACATCAAGACAGCTGGTATCACAGGTCACAACTAGCACATTCAAGTGGCCTCAAAATCCCCCATGACACATTTGGACTGGTAACGCAGACAGATCAGTAAGAGCTTCAGGCAGCCTGTGCGTACGCATTGAACCATGCAGCAGGCGTTACAGGTCAAGCGTTTTTGGGACAGCACAACTGAGCAGCAGCAAGTTGAGCTGCTCACATTGGATGTCGATTATCTGCACAGGCAGGCAGCAAGACTGACAGGTAAACTTAGTAAACGTATTGCCAAAAACTTCTTTCTGCGAAAGACATGTGACATCACCAACACGCAAGATTGTCATGCTTCACTTGAATGCAACATAACACAGCGTATGATCCTGCTCTTACACCTTGCCTGAGCTTGCATACTTAAGCACTTTTGGCTGTACTCCGCAGACAGTCTGAATGCAATGCAACGACCTAGGCATATCATGACACCCCTGCATCTACCATCTACCTTGCCATAGTTCTGCTTATCGCCGCAGACCCAAAGGGGGTGGCAAAAGTCTTGGCACATGGACTCAGGCGCCTGGCTAAGACAGGCACCTGGAAGCAGTGGCAATGGGATGCAAACAGCAAGCCCCACACAGCTGCAGCATCATTCAGGCAAGCAGCGACACAAATGATAACATTTAAGCATCTCCTGATGCCATGTCAAACCTCAGTCCTTTGTGTTCAAGCTGAGTTTTGGTCAGTTCAGCTAAATCTACTGAAAGCTTGTGGAGGTTGAGTGTTGCCAAGATATCAACATCACCACAAGATCATATATTTGGTGCCACCTCTCAACGCAATGATCATTTGATTACCAATGCGCAGTGTATGAGCAGTCAAACCAATGCCATGCTGGACCATCCAATTCATTGATCACTGCATAGCTCCTCATGAGGAGAGCTTTCTTGTGCAGGAGCTGTATGGTCCAGCAGCGGGTGCCTCATGCTCTGCAGAGCCTGCTGCAACAAGCCCAAGAAAGCACAGCTTCCACAGAAGCCCTGCACAAGCTTCAGAGCAAACTGTGAGTTGTGATGCATGAAAGCTATAATGCCTATCAGATGTATTGATGTTTCTACCTACAAGATCTTCAAACCAAAAGTTATTTACAAAATGGATCAATTTTTATAATTGAAAAACGATCGGCTTTATTGCACATTCCAGCCCTCTAAAGACTTTTTGAAAGGATGATGTGTCGTCTCATGTTCACAAGTTGAAGTTGATTCAAGACACTTGTGGTACTCTGAACAAGCCTGTCTGGAGGGAGCTGACTTGCGCCGCACTCACCTGATACCTATCACCTAAGCCTGTGTTTAAATGCTTATTATGATTATCACAGCTGTCTGATGCGTATGCATGGCAGCATTTGTCAACAGGATGCACCAGCGTGCTTGACTGGGATGTCTGTTCTGTCTGTTCACATATCTATTAGGCATGCACATGGTTGACTCATCAGTTGCACCAAACCCATGAATAAAATCATATTCACAAGCCGTCAAGTGTTTTTGCGCATTTGTGTGTGATATTCTGCATACCTCACATGGCTACACGTATGTGCTTATGTTTGTTTTGTGACCATTCACAAACTTTACAAGCTGAGTCTGCAACCTACTGTGCAGGCTTTTGTTACAGAAGAGTATAGCAGAGCACCACCAGAGTGAAGCATCTGCACAACGAACAAGACCTTGGCAGTACGAGAGGAGAAGTGCTGTCATCAACATGATCTTTGCTGCTTTAACATCACAAGAGCATGGCTTCCTGTGAGTGACCTTTTCTATGTGACAGATCTCTCCAAGAAGCCTCATTGTCTGCCCTTGTTCCCCTCTCTCACCTCCCCTTACACGACTTTTTGCTGTGCATTGCAGCCAATCTGTGCAATGCTTTTGCAAGGCACGTGTATCTGCGCGAGGTTGTTGCAAGGTACATTTATCTGTTGTAGGCTCTGAGTTGACTGATGCCCACGATCTGTCCTTGCCATTGCAACCCACTTAAGTCCCTTCTGCTTTGATCATCAACGTTGTGCTGTCATGGACGAGGTCAGCAGCTCAGCCTCATCTTGCTCAATCTTTAGCCTTGATGCAGCAAACATACACTGTTGGGGCTTGTTTGCTGGGCATGCAATGTCTGTGTTGTGTTATTTGGAGTGTGACACAATCTGTCACATAGAGATTGGCTTGATGTCATTGAGTTGTGAGCATATCAATCAACATCAGGCCTTCATTGTTGCAGGCACCATGCGTTCGGCTGTCCGGTCAACCGGGCAGTCTGGACCTTGCTGTCACCAGGTGAGCGCAGTGAAGAGCCACCTGCTGAGAATCAGGACTCTGTGCTGGATTTTGAGGATATAGACAACCTACCTGCTCATGACCTTGACAGAATCACTGCTTGGATGGAGAGCATGCTTGCCAGTTTGTGCCAGCTGGGCAAGGTGAGGGTCAACATACCTTCATGTCTGTGCTTGATGGCATGTGCTGTCTACCTGTGCTGTCTACCAATGCACCTACCAGATGTGCAGAAGACAGCGTGGCACGTGTGGTACACTTGTTCCCATGCACTGTCGCACACATTCAGATCAGCCATTACAGCTGTCATGTGATGCTTCGATTGTGCAATACTGATGCGTCACTACTTCTCTACCCTTTGCACTTTGCTATGTCTGTTGCAGCTTACCAGAATCACTGCACAATCATCACATTGCCCCCAGCAAAGAAGATCCAACAGTGTTTGTTTGCTGCATCAGAGACTAGAAAGGGAGCAAAATCAGGCTGAGCTGTTTAGTCTGTCACCTGACGGCACAAAGCTGAAGATAAATCCAGAGGCCTTGTTTCAGCGCCGGACTGTTCCTGCCGATGAACGCTGCAACTCACCTGGTTCAGTACTGCCATCTTCAGCCCTTCCCTCAGGGCCATCTTCAACATCAGCAGGGCCAGTTTTGGACTGGATTTATGGCTACAAAGGTGTTCCCACTCAGAGCAATCCTTTGCCTGGTAAGATGTGCCCAAAAGCTGTACGCCATGACAGCTGAGTACTCTTTGTTGCTGTTCCCTCTGGCTTGTTGCAGTGCTTGCTGTTCATATATGAGATGTTGAAGCCATTGTGCGTGTGACATTGCCTCTGCACAGGATTGCTGACAGTCTCGCTGTGATTCTGATTCCCATCAGAGCACATGCTGAGTGGCTGTAGTAGCATCTCAAGTGTCTTTCAACGTTCCATGAAGTGAATACCGCTCATCTTGATTTCTTGAAATACACACTGCACTCTTTGATTACATTCTTGAACAAAGCACTTTTGTCAATTTCCAATTGACAAAACGGTGTAATCAAAGCGTGCAGTGTGCACCTCCAAAACCAACTGAGACAAGGCTGTTATATTTAGGCATGCCAGCATCTCTAGTGGCCCAGTCATTCCAAGCATTGACATCATGCCTAAAGCGCATGGCACAGAAACAGGCTGAATTGGGCCCTTGGTGGCCGCTGATCCAGGATGTGATGCAAGGCAAACAGCATGTGGCAAAATGTGAAAGCTCGCTGGGCAGGAGGTAATTGTAATAATGACAACAACAAGTACATATATGTAACATAAGTATGACATAATAAAACCGAATTGGATGGCATACACATTGGGATGCACAAGACAGGCTGCTCTGGAGAGACAAGCCTTGTCCTGCACGTACCTAGCTCATCATGAGCTGGAATGCATTAAATTATGATTACTGTATTATTACACTTGGGCATGAACTGCATCTGCAATCTGGTTGCTTCCTCCTATGTGACGCGTGCATACAGCTTGCTTGTTCATGCCTCTTTCTCTTTTGCCCATACACTCAGCCGCCAACTGATATATTGGTCAGATCACTCACTCACCTCACTCACTCACTCACTCACTCGCTCGTCTACCCTTTGGTCCAGAGTCAACTTATCTTACTCATTTTCCTCCATTCCTGGGTCTTCCCGGGTCTTGATGCATATAAGCAACGCAAACATGGAACCAGTGATGCAGCGCAGGCGGAGCAAACAATACCAAACACTGCTGCTTCTCTGGCTTTACTAGTGCATTCAGGCCACAATCTCCTTGCTGAATCACCTTGTTCTGTGCAATCTAGACTAAAAGGCACAAACCCAAACCATGCCAACTGTGTGTGAAGTATGCAGCCTGAAACCCAGCTGGCCCAGTCATGAGGCTGCAGAGCTTCCCCATACGGCCATGTTGTGCCTGCTGCAAGAGGAGCTCAACATTGCTGCAGCCAGATGCTCCCGTCTGTCTCACCACATGGACAACAAGATGTTCACACACATGTTCAGGCTCAACCAGCAGCTGAGTCAGGTATGCTGACTCATCAGCTCCTCTGTTTTGCCTGGCCAGGCACTAGTCTCCTGTCACAGCATTGTGTACCATAGGCTGTAGAAAACAGCCTACTCTTCTGGTCTGCACATGCCAGAAAACCTAGTTCTGATACTGACGTATACATAGTTGATGTTGTACAAATAATTAATATAGCAGTTGTTGTTTACAGCAATAACACGAAATTGGGGGTATCACCATTCAATCACTCTGCCTGCGTTATACTTGCTGCCTGTAATTACTTTGTGTCATTGGGGCAGGGTTTCGGGACAGGGAAATTGGGGTGTCCTAATAACATTACACAGACGCTAATGATGGTTTACTGTTGCTGCTTCTGATGCTGCTGCTGCTGCTGCTGATCAGTTCATGATCAGTTGGAAGTGTTTAGATATTGGGACCAGTGCATTACGGACAAAAGCATGTTCACTGCAGCTGATGTCCACTGTATATTGCAGGCAAGGGCAGAGCAGGCTTTCTGGAGTGCCAAAGACCAGCACCTTCAAAAGGAGATGTTTGACTTGGATGCAGCATTGGCAAGACTGCGTCACCAAGATCAGCGGGCGTCCTTTTGGCATGATATGACTACAGATGCAGACAAGTTTGAGAAGATCCTTACTCCCCTTGAACATCGCATCAACAAGGTGACAACCACAGAGTGTTGTTGTGAGCATTTCCTTTGCTACACCTGTAGGAGGCCAATGCAGATCAGCCTGATTCAAACACTGTGATGAGTGCACATCATGAGAACAAACGCAATGGTGCAGACTGTCCCACAAGAGCTTGTTACACATGTTTGTTTGACATGATTGACTCAGCTAACAAGAGCTGTCAAGTAAGCTGGTGAAGCTCTTGGGGCAAAACGCAATTTGACCCAGCTGTGGCTGCAACAAAATAACAAGTTGCATGCATAGGTGCATCAGTCTCCTTGTTGCCAGCTCCATCGGCTGGCGTGCTGGCAGCTGAGTTGAGGTGAAGCAAGTATGTTGTATGTTAATGCTTGCTAAACGCTAAACCCTAAACCCTAAACCCTTAATGCTAATTCAGCCACCGTCACAGCATCTATGCCTTGCAACATCCTGGTTCACAACACCATTTCGCTTGATTTTTTTTGCACACATGGGGTTGCTAGTCTCAGGACAAACAATGTACCTGCGCAGGTCATCATCAAACAGCAAGATGAGGCTGAGGCTGCCTACCAGAAGCACAAAGCCCAACATGCCAAGGTGAAGGCCTGGGGCCTGCAAGTAGCTGCCTTGAAGCACGACATGAAAGAAGGCATCAAGCATGTTGGACGATTGGTCAAGACAGGCCAGACTCCAGAAACTTCAGCTGAGATGCTGAGAGGCCACCATAAATGCGCTCAACATGCTGGGCGTCAAGTTCAAAGAGGTGAGGATGTGAAGCACGGCCTAGCTTGACCAAAGATGCAAAAATGACATGAAATGTAACTGTTGAGGAAGGGCTGTTGCAAGGGGCAGAGCATAACTTGAACTCTCTATAAAGAGCCTGATGAAGCGCAGGAATGCCCCTTTGACTGCCAACGTGGTCGTCTGACCATGCTACTGCTGTGCACTGCCTTGCATTACTCACCCAAACATATGCAGGACTTGTGCACAAAACGCCAGCAAAGAAACGCCTCAAGCTTCTCCACATTGAGACGCCTGACGTAAGGTCTTTTCTTGTTCTTTCTGTGCAGGAGTTCTGGCCAAAGCTGTGCCCCGCTGGAAAGGCGCAGTCAGTGCTGGACGCAATGCAGACCCAGCAGCAGCAGGTAGCTCAGGACTTTGAGGCGGGGTGTGCTGAGCTGTCCCTCCTGGAGGCTCATGTGCTGGAATCAGCCTGTGATGACCCTGGAACACTTCTCCTGCCTCACCTTATCTTGCCATATCTTCGGAAGCGGCTGGAAGCTGAAGCAGCACAGTTCTGTGCCAAAACAGATGCAGGATCAGCAAGCTACAGCAGGGTGAGTGTAGCAAGGCCACCTGACACTTTTCAGTAAAATTCACAACTGGAAAAAGACTCTGATACTTGATATACACATCTCAATTGCATGCGTAGGGTATGATGTGCTTCAGTACTAGTCATATTCTCAGTAGACCCTAATATTCTACATTCAAACCAATGTGCATACTAGCAGGCATCACCTGAGCTTTATGAACTGTCTGCATTGCTGCATGCTGCTGCACGGGCGCGCTCTGTTCTCACAACAGTGCCGTAACACCTGCACTGATTGATGTGCTATCTGCTAGTGAAACTGCAAGCCTATGAATCGAAGCTCCACCCGCTGTTGTAGCACCAGCTTGTGACGGCAGCACTAGCTTAAGTAAAACATTTCAAGCTTGTGACCTGATGCCGTGATGATGTTGTCTGCCTTGTACAAAGAGTCCATAAGATGGATGCTAATGCAGGATGTTGAGTCTGTGGTGTCAAGGCAGGCTCAAAGCAATGCGGAGGCAGAGGATGCTTCCTTGCAAGCGTGCATCCAGTTCTACAGGGAGCAGTTGCAAGGTGTTGTGTCCCTGAGCGTTCAACGTGCTGCCCTGAGAAGGCAGTTGGCTGACATCACAGCCGCAAAGCTGCAAGAACAATGCCCAGATGGCCAGCTTGTGTATGCAACATATGTGGATGATTTTATGCTAGCACAGATCTACAAGCAGCATGCCCAACCTGGTATTGCGATGAATGACAGCTTTGTATCAGGCTTGAGCTTAGAGTGTGCCTGGCTAGCAGTGTTATTTTGTTCTGATGTTTGATTCATTTGAAAACCTGTAGCATCTTCATGTGGACCGCACATATGCTGTCTAAGACATGCGTCTATGCCATATGATGCATGAGTCACCTTGAGTATCTCTACAGGTCCCTTCCAGCAAGCCATCTGTCACATAGCAGCCACATGTTGAGAGAGAGAGAGATTACAATACAGCAAGTCTATGACAGAATCTACACGTTTGAGTTATGTAGACGTATGTAACACAAAATTGCCTAAAGTAATGCATTGTAACACCCCTACGCAACGCTGCTGGCTTCGCTGTTTACTCATTGTGTGCTGTAAAACTATAAATGTGCAACAGATCTGTCTAGACGGACATTTGATGACTAATGCAAATCCTTAGAGTATACCTCCCTGCACAAGGTAGGCTTGCAGCAGAAGCTCACTCAAAATGGACAGACGCATTCTTGTCGGTGGAGCTCTGGCAGCTGGCTTCGTGATCAGTGTTCAGCAGTTACTGGACATACCTGGTAAGTCCACAAACTCGACAGCATCGACAGCACAACCGGTATAGAATCTGTCTTGACGGTCTCGCGCGTCGCAGCTTATTACGAGGTGACAACGGTGCCGCAACGCAAAAATCTCCCTGTGTTTACACAAAAGCGTCCAACTCGCAAAGAGCTCGACTTGATGAAGACAGCTGAAGACTGCAGGATACAAAAAATGACGAAAGCTTTCTGGCTTCCTCAACATCTAACAGGCTTTCCAAGCGAAACATGGCCAGAGCCGTTACGTCTCTTTGAGCACAGGTTGTCAAATAGAGAGAGATCTTATGGCTTTGCGACCACACCTGCCGAAACAGTATTCAACTTGAGGAAGTATTATCCTGATGACAAGGTGTTGAGGGATTTTGCAAACTTTGTAGAGGCTGCTCTAGCAGACGATCCGGCGACCACCTTCAAATCTGAGTACAAACACGTTCTGATACCAAGGTCAACTGACGGGTCATTCCAGGTCTTCTGATGGTTCAAGGGTTACTGTTCCTTGCTGTATGCACAGGGCTTCACACACAGCATCATGACCAGGCCATTTGGTGTTAAGGCTACATAGGTTCGTACCCACAAAGGTCTGTCATAGCTTGAACCTCAAAAGTTTTGCTCGTATAGCCACACATGATTCTACTCTGCATTGGTCTGCCATGCATACTGCAGCTTGTTTGTGTGACATGCGCTGCAAGCATGAACTCATGGTTTGCAGCCCGTCCCGGAGTCTTAAGGCCTTCTTAAATGAATGGATGGGCCACGAGAGATGCTGCCATGGCTAGACACGATGTCCTTGTCAATTAGGAGTAACCAGTACAGCTTGCAAGAGTGTAGTGTGCTTGTAGTGTGCTCAATTGATGAACATGCACACTTTGAATGTCAAGATGCATCACTCATATGAGCTTTGTCGAGTCCGGAACATGTTCCGGATGCACATCAGACAGACAGTTGATACACTGATTTAGCCACTCAGCATGACCTCTGATCACAATGAGAGTGTCAACAACTAAATCTGATCTGGACTGCCGGAGTTCATTTGGAAAGTGACATGACACAGGCATTGGCGCCAGCTGGCTTGAACTTGTCCTTCATGAACATTGTTCATTGAACAGTAATTATAGGCTTATTATAACAAGCCAAATGAACGTCATCATCTGTCATGTTGTTCAACATTTAAATCTGAATACATTCAATCTTACCAGCACAGGTTTGCTTTGAGAGGGAACAGGACTTGTGCGTATATCGCTCAGCGATATACGCACAAGTCAAATCCAAAACTCGGCCGCATAGCTGCTAATGCTGAAGATGAGCGATCAGGTCATCCGAAGCCTAGGCCTGATGGAAATCTGCTGAAGATGGCAGCGGAATATCAGGTGAGCTGCATTGGTCATTGGCAGGAATAGGCTAAAGCTGATACAAAGCCTCCGCATTGGTTATTAGCTTTGTGACGTCATGTGACAGGGTACACAGCTCTAGCTAGCTCGGTCTGGTCTCACTCAATTTCCAGTCTCAGCTGATACAGCATGTAAAGCAAATATGTAGAGCAGGTCAACATCGGCATGCTTAAGGGCAAAGCATAACTTGGCAGTTCTGATGGCTGATGATTTGGAAATGTGTAATGGGCTCTGCGTTACGGCAGTCCTCAAGCGTTACGGCCTGGAGAACGAAAGGAGGTGACTTTGACCATCGACGGATCTGATGGGTGTTTGGGCCGCTTGTTTGGCGGCACCAACTGCGATTACTGTGAAATGCTGTAGCATTTCATGACTTCTGTCAGGGTTGTGCGACAGTCAGTTTCTGCTTTAGATCTGGCTCGT
>JAABUP010007063.1_pt1 | contig 15410 bp, 13 predicted proteins | sample 5559201 | NCBI WGS metagenome assembly JAABUP01 (sample SAMN10711887, study PRJNA513373) | rock metagenome | isolation source: Antarctica rocks | place: Antarctica
TTCGAATTCCCCATACAAAAGGGACGTGGGGTAAACGCAAAAATGAATGCCAAGGATTGCAGAGCTTTCTGCACACGCTAATACTTAAGCGAGTCGAATATAAAAAAGAAAACCCTCTTGCCTTCGACAGTATTAATGCCCCCAAAACTGCCCACCTGCAAGAAAACCTCAGAATCGCGTGCATAAACGGCGGTGCTCGCATTCCTTGAAAACTTCCGACGAGAGACGCTCAGAGAACCATATGAGTTACCGTTAGAGACCTCAATGGCGCTTCTTCAATTCCATGAGATTGTCGAGTATTTCACCTCTGACTTTACCATTAGCCGCCTTGCCATTATTTCTGCATCCTGAAAACCCCCACTTGTCGCCGCATGGACCCCGCCCTGAAGCAGCAGAAGCGAAAACAAGGTTTGCTCTGTCAAGAACAGAGTACTCCCGACTAGCAAGAGCGTTTTATCATTTGGAGCTCTACGGTGGTCTCTTCTATACCTCGGATTCACGTCAAGACGACATTACTGCGGCAGAGCAGTCAGGTTTCTTTCTGCAACGCCTGAGAGACTGGGAGCAGGAAGAATTCCTGTGTGTACGGAATTACCTTACAGAAAGACTTACAAATTACCTGAATCGAGTCGAAGATGATTTTATGCGACGTCATCTAGAGGATGAGCCACATATGATTGAGACAGCAGGCCCTGCTAAAAGGTGGAACCAGGAGGACTGGTTCTTCTCTGACGATGACCATGGCCAACTTCAGGAAGAGTGGCTGGAAGGCTGCTTGACACGCGGTCTAAGAACACTCAGAGTGATGTTGACAGCAGATACATCCGAGGATAGGTTCGACGCTCTCGGAAGCACGGATCTCCCACGAAATACCTTGAGTCAGGTTCTGAGTACAATGCCCGTATTTCAGGACCGGCCGAGAAGGGAATGGGCAATAATGAACTATAATAATCTCGAACTTTATAATGATCTCGAAAAGTATAACGAAGCTTGGTTATGGGCGATGAAGCGTAAAGGACACCCAAGATGCTCCACAAACGACGCAAACGACCAATTTGTCGAGGGTTCAAGACGATGGGACTGGCAAATCCTCATGGGGTATTTCCTCCTCACAGCTTCTAACACCAAGAGTCTTATTGCTACGTACCAATACCTCGCCCCCCATCTCCCACACTTTTTCTTATATAAATCTTCATTGTTGTCCCGCGGAAGCTTTACAGGTTATCCTGAGCATGGAATTTGACACTACATTGCGATAAGGTCTTGCCGTAGATTGTACGACGTGGATCATCAATGTCTAGCCTTCCCATATTGTGGACTATCTCGAACCCACTCTTCATACAGAAGATGTGTTTTATAGCTCTTACTATACCTATATGCTCCTGAATCTTTATACATTTCTACAAACTCTGCTCTTGCGCACATTGCTGGGATTTCAGCCTCCCAGCGCTGATCTCGCTTCAAGAATCCCCAGCTCCTTGGAAGGCGAAATAGCTGGGAGTTGTTCTACTTTGCTCATCTATGCTTGTTACTATGTTCTATATCATTATCTCAAAGACTGGTCTACCATCCTCCTCGATAGTTAGGTTCACTGGCTGGTACATATCACATCCAATAGTCTGAAGATTTCCCCAGGGATGTTCTAGCAGGAGATTCCTAATTTGGGCAATTGGTCAGATGTCAGCACTGCATCTATGCAATTGGATGTTTTGGGACCGGGCGGCTTGCAGTTGTGGCTGAACGTGGACCGTTTTGACATGAATGCGGGGGTGCTGACAACAAAGTACTGTAGCCATGACGATCATCCAAATCCAGGAGAAAATCACAGCTGACAAGAAAAAGCCACAGCGAGAGTCGCTTTAATCTAAAGTGTTCTAGGTGATGATCTTCTTGGCACTGCCTTCATTTCCATTCCCCAAAACCAATCATGGAATTTATCTGCAATTCTACGCGGCCCTTTCCATGGTGCCAGCGCGTTACAATGATGGTAGTGACTATCTTTCAGCACGATCGCCGAATGCCACCGTCACTTTCAATTCGCCTTGAGAATTGTCGTTGGTCAACATCCACAGATGAAGTCAGTCGAATGAAGGCTTGTTTCAGATGGGCGGTCGTCTACAATGTAGATCAGGATTACTTGACCTTGCAAATGGTTGCAATACGCAGCACAACGCACTAAGAACAGAGAGGATTTTTGCTTGGCAATGAAACTATATCGTCAATGGAATTGTGAGTACCTGAATGCCATGGCTGGGCTTTGTGATCCAATGGTTCCTTCTCGATTTCTCCAGTTTAGGCCTAATACTCTTTTCCTTAATCTGAGATTTTCAAAATGCCCTCGTATTCGAACACAGATATCTATATAGGTGGTCACAAGTTCGATCCAAGCCTAGATAGAGGTCCTTTAGCCCCATTTATTCCGGATGTCCGCCTCCATTGAGCTATCGAAATTTGACGTCGCAGTATCGTCATTAAGTTTGATGACCTCTCTTAGCCGGATATTGACGAAGGGCAGTGATTCGATAATCTCACCCTCGAGCCTGATTTACCAATCTTACAGGCTGAATCCGAGTCCTACTTCTCCAACTGTCTCATAGGTTGATTTGAAGGGGTTTTTTTCAAACATTTTACGCTGTCACCAATTGTTCGACTGTCGGCCAGAGTGCTGTTTTGGAGGGCCTACTTATGCCAGGATCATTTAGATGAGGACCCTTCTGATTGTGTCGGTCACCGACAGCTGTCATGGAGACGTAAACCGTGGGTCCAAATTACTGTGTGTTTGATAAAATGGTAACGGGTGGATCCAATCCAGCGGTTTGATGCTTAAGTCGCGGTTTCCTTGACGAAGATAGGCTTTCATTGAATAGATGTATAAATGCCGTTCATGGCTGTTATTCGAATATACTCTTACTGTAGCGAGGAATGTGTCTAACCCAGAGCAGTAGCTTTCTAGAAGGCTTCTGGAAGCATCCACGCACATCATTCGCTGACTCGCCGACTCGCTATGCAGCGTGCTGTGCATCTCGCCAATCATCGATGTGCCCACACTCTCCAACTAGAAATTAACAATTAACTCTGAACTCTGATTGCTGTGGGATCGAATCCCTTGGTAGATAGAAAGTAGATATTCGACTATTAGAGGTCAGAGTGGCAGTAAACGTACTGTAGTCGTAGGCTCGTAGCTTCCCTCTGTGACTCACGACTGCTAGAAGCCTTTGCCTTCCGCAGGCTTTGTCGATAAACATCCAACAAACATTAGTTGCCCTTTGCAAATCGTCAGATCGTCTGTGAACTCCCGCGTACTTTCGCCCTGCAGCAAAACGATCAACGAGTTCTCTCAAACATACGGAACGCCCCCGTCCGAACCCTGCAAGTGCCCTTGAATCGCCGTCTGGGAAAGGCAAACGACGTCAAGTCGTTCGGTGGGGAACTAAGCAACTCGGCCAGTCGATTCACTGCCCCCTCCCCATCAAGGGATTGTCATCAACTAACCCTCCTTCACTCGAATGTCGCTACCATCCACATATACCAATGAAGTCAACCACCTAAGCCGCGAAATCCTCAAAGCCCAGCCTACCGACATCCTGCAATTCTGTGCGAATTTCTTCAACAAGCGACTCGAATCCCAACGAACAGAGCATCTACTTTCATCACTCCAACCGTCACGCACTGGGGCCTCTGGTATGATGGTCGAGAGCAAGTTCCCAGGCAGTAATCCCTTCGACGGTGGTGGCTTCGGAAGCACTGGGACAGGTGGAGGAATGCAGAATGTACGAGAAGAGGATGAGAGCGGAAGTGTTGCCTCACCCACAGGCACCAGTTTCCCACAACATGTCTCATCGTCCGGTCCTACCTCAGGTAGCCCGTTCAGTGGTAATGGCAACGGGAACAGCTCGTTTAGCTTCGGTCCCAGTTCAAATAACGCACCTCAATCGTCTTCTGGATTCAGACCACCTCAGTCCGTCGCCGAGAGCTTCCCAAACAACTATAGCATGGCCCGCCGCACTTCAGTATCTGCCGAGTCCCTCAACCCCACCTCTGCTCAGAACGACAATTGGAAGCCTCCCTTCCATCAGAAGACGCCCGACCAACTTGCACGTCTGAAAGCCTCCGTCTCCGCGAACTTCCTCTTCTCACACCTCGACGATGAACAATCATCCCTCGTTCTCGGTGCCCTCGTTGAGAAACCGATCCCGGCAAAGGATATCAAGGTCATCACCCAAGGTGATGCTGGTGACTACTTCTACGTTGTCGAGAAGGGACAGTTCGACATATATGTAAACAACAAGGGTAGCATCGAGCCAGGACCCTCAGGCATGGGGGTCAAGGTCAACACCATCGGCCCCGGCGGCTCCTTTGGCGAACTTGCCCTAATGTACAACGCACCACGTGCAGCAACGGTCATAAGCACCGAACCCAATAGTACGCTGTGGGCCCTTGACCGGGTGACTTTCCGCCGAATCCTCATGGACTCTGCATTCCAGCGCCGCCGCATGTACGAATCCTTCCTGGAAGAGGTTCCTCTCCTCTCCACCCTCACCCTCTACGAACGCTCCAAAATCGCCGACGCCCTCAACACCCAAAAATTCCCTGCCGGCAGCACCATCATCCGTGAAGGTGACCCCGGCGAAGCTTTCTTTTTGCTCGAAAGCGGTGAGGCGGAAGCGTACAAGAAAGATGCGGGACCCAATCCGGTGAAGAGGTATAAGAAGGGGGATTATTTTGGCGAGTTGGCGTTGCTGGATGATAAGCCCAGGGCGGCCAGTGTGATCAGTAAGGGTGAAGTCAAGGTGGCGACTTTGGGCAAGGATGGGTTTCAGAGGCTTTTGGGCCCGGTGGAGGGAATCATGCGGAGGAACGATTATTCACGCGTGCCAGAGGCCAAGGAGGTGGGTCAGTGAGGCCGGACGGAGAGGACAAAGGGGGATAAAGGGTTAAAGAAGCGGAAACAGGCAGGCTAGATGGGGTGTGTGGCATAGCTGAGGAATGGAACTAGGGCGGAATACCTGTGCTTGCGCTTTTGCTTGTGCTGCTACTCTTTTCCTCCTAATTTTTTTGGTGTGTGCTGCTTTTTGTGCTCGCGGGGTTTCGGCGATGGCATGGTAGGTGAGTGGGGAAGGGAGGGCCATTCTTGGTTGATTGTTTTTCCCCCAGACCCAGGCTGTGTGCGCATGAGATTGGCTTGGGAATGGGGTGGGGTGGATTAGAGAGGCGGGAGGTTATTTTTATGGTAGACAGGGGAAAGGGGGATGGGAAGAGCATAGGTAGAAATAATTGAATCAATGAATGGGTGGGTTGGGAAGATCCCGTATCCCAGCTCAAGTGTGATGGTTTCGTGACAAGTTCGTTCCACTGTATCCTAGTGATTTCTACTGTACAGTAGTATATAGGAAGAATGTAACGAGGAACGCTCCTGTGAAGCTGTTGTTGCGATTCGTGTTACGAGCCAAAGACGGATAAAAGAGTAGGGCCAGGACGCGGGCATGAAGGTGCCCGTTTTCTGGGGATGCTTAGACGTGAAGGGAGATTTGAGGCTACAGTAGGTAGTAGGTAGTTTGTTGTAGACGAAGAAAATAGATGGGGAGTCTGGCAATTTCATACATAGTAAAGAGACTCACACTGTATCTAGTTTTGAAAGTGTGCTGAGAGCGGAAGGGGTTGTGGAGGTGGTGCTGGAGTTGGGGGGATAGGTAGGGAGGAGTCGTGTGGGGCGTGGGGAGGGGTGGATGGGGGGTGGGGATGGGGTGGTGGATGGGATGGGTTGGGTATTTGGGCGAGACGGATGGGGTTAGGAGGTATGGAAGGGATGGGATGGGATAGGTTTTGAAGTAGATAGGGGCAGGTGTGAGGGATGAGGGATGAGGGATGAGGCGAGAGTGAGACAGGAGATGGGATGGTGACACCTCTCAGTCTACGTGTCTTTCGCATAAGGTTTCAATCTTATAGGGATGGTTTATGTAATGTGAAGGTAGATTTAGGGAGTTTCCATGATTCGAGCCAGTCTGTTTAGGTGTCGTGGGACGTGATGGATGGTTGCTTGTTGATTATGCTTTGGGATGTCCTTGAGTTGATTCATGCTGTAGACCAATGGAGGCTTGAAGGGTTTCCGTAGATGAAGGGAGCAGGATTGGTTGGAGTTGGGCGGGATCAGTGGTAGAGCGAGGTTTGGCGTGCAGGATTCGAATATCGCTCTTTGATTATTCCGTGGGACTCCTCAAACCATTGAAGCTTGCCACTATACCCTATGTGCTCCGAAAGCCTCAAGATGTTTCTAGTCTGGCTTTGCTCAATCGGGTTCCCTGAGACCCGGACGCTCCGAATTCAATGTCCCATCATCAGGCTGCTTTGGGAAACTTCTGATCGTTCCCATTCTCGTACTTTCACTCTGCTAGATGAGTGCACTGTATAAATGCTTCCTCACTCTTCAGCTCCTAGTATTTTCGCCTCATCGTTTCTCTTCTCCACCAGAAGAGCGCGCCGTTTCGCGGTTTCTTCACGCTTCTGCCGTCCCCTCCGCTTCCTTTCTGCATTCACCTCGTCGGCCCACCCCTTCTTCCGCAGTCCCTTCAAACTGAGCAGTCGAGAGAAGTCTGGCGCTTTGAGCTCCATTGGCAGCTTGAAGTTCATATCTACCATTGCGGTTACAGAATTGTGCATTCTTCTTCTTCCAAATTCAAGAGTTTCGTAGTTCGCGCGCAATAAACGATTGAGAAGGCCCCCTTCAATACTTTTTCTATCTTCAATAGTTTTGCGTTCCCATGCAAGCATATCTTCCATAATATCAACCCTCGCCCGCTCAAAAACCCGTTGTACATGTTTGATGGCGTAGGCTTTCCTACCAAGGTCGTTAGCGGCGTCGGCGGGGTCTTGAAGGCACAGCAAATAGGGTTTGCGGTGATTAAGGGGAAACAGGTTGTTGCCTGCTTTTGTAAACGTGCGAGGTGGGTCGACACAGAAGCCGACATCATATAGATCTGCACTGGAGTAGAAGTGCAGCACATGAAGAAGATGGTTGGCATGATCGTCACGAGCATGTTGGCCGCTAGCTTGCTTGAGAGCAGCAACAATCATCATAAAGATGGAATAGGAACCCAGACCGCCTTCGAAAGGGGTATTCAAGCCGCGCATTTCAAGTGCGTAGCGAAGGACGATGAATATAGGGCGGAGTGTAGGAAACTCTGCAAGGTATGCTGCAGTGAAATCGCGGTCATATCGATCTGGAGATTGGGTCGATATCTGGACTTTTAGCCCTGTGCGATAATGTGTAGCCCTAATGATCGGTATACTGCCAAAGACTAACTCGGCCTCTCGAAATGACATGGATTTGTGCAGGTGTCTTTGTAGTCCGCGAAGGATTTTCTGGCTGACTTCTCTAATTTTGGTTCGTGATTTATGACTTCCTTCCTCTTGGGATGGCGGAGACAGTGAGAAATCAATGTCGGACGTTGGGGTTGCAAGACCAGTGCGGTGAGAACCGACCACTGACAGTGTACTTGAGGGGAATGCTTGCTCGACCATAGCTTCAACATCCGTGATGACGGCCTCGGAAGCTGACTTTTCTGACGGGGTGAGTCTGGTGTACGTTTCAAACGCTTTGATCTCTTTTTGTAGCCTAAGTTCAAAGATCAAAATTGACACTGTTGCCATGATTGAGTGAACAAACCTTTCAGGACCGTCCCCCTCGTAGCCTTCCACATAAGCAAGCCAGGGCCATTGGAGATCGTCTGGCAGCACTTTCCCCTTGAGTAGCCATGATTTACATGGTCTAGGACTCAGCGATACATACTCTAGCACGGAAGGCTCGGTGACCTTATCGCTGGGTTTGATTCCCAAAATATCTTTGTACTGAATAGAATCTGCAGGCCAATGCTGCCAAGCTTTTAATGGCCCAGAACTGGCATGTAGATTGTCAGCGGTGCCGGCGCCAGCTCTTTCGTTTCTGTCGGTTTCACTTGCTACGATCTGCTGGCTCCCTTCTTGTTGACAACCGTCTAGCGAGCCGGAACCTCCAAGGACGTTCGTACTTTCAAGTTCTTCTGCTGGGGATTCTTTTCGGAAAGCAAGAGACAGTGGCCTCAGGAAAGACAGACTACGTTCATCAAAAACGGTCTCGACTCTCCGTATGGTCAAGGCTCTGTTGCTCTCCCTGTGGGCTTCAAGTGTCGCTGACAGATCATCAATGTAGATGTCTTTATTATCCTCAAGCCTGGTCTTGATGACGTTCCTCCTCTTATCTGCCCACGCTACTTGATTTTCCAAAGACCCAAAAGCTGGGCCTTTCTTTTCTACAGCCGCAGCCCTTGTTTGAAACGAGTGGTCGTATCCAACGCGCACCCATCGCGACTGTTCGAGGCTGTAGCGAAGACCGATCTGGGCGTTGAATCTTAGTACGTTGCCGTAAGGAGGGCATAGTGCTCGACAATGCATGAAAGCTACATCTGGCTGAGGATTTGGAAGTTGACAGCACCCGGATATGAATCGTCGATGGTTAATTCCGTAAGATGGTAAGATTTACAGCCTAGCGAGCGCGCTAGAAATTGAGGCTGTAATTGTACCGTTGTACGAGAGCAGGTAACCGTGCGTAAAGAATACTCTCTACCTCATAGCGGAAACCGTCATCTATTTTGTGATCCCTCATCGGATTCTGGGCCTTGTTGAGTGTAGTTGTTTCAATTCAAGATGCTAAATTTCTAGACACACTTCCGACTTCTTCAAAACATCTACATTCCAAAATCGTCCAAACCCTTGCCCAAGTTCCATAATATAATTTTCTAAACGTTTCTATATGCACCATTAACAGGGTCTTACTCCTCTAGTCGATCTCCAGCCCCTTAACTCCTTCAATCACACTCGGACTTTTAGATGTCTTCCTGTCTTTGCGATTCTTGCCGCAGCTAATGTGAGGCAGCCACAGATCGTTACTGTGCCAGCAAACATCTGAGCATACAGATAGCGTCCGCCTGCTTGCTGTATTAATGCCCCTGCCAGTGGCGGTCCAGTCAAACAAGCGAAACTTATGACACTGAAAACCATGCCTATTCTCACCCCCGTCTTACTTAAGTCTGTTGTCAGACTTACCAGTGTTGCAGGGAATAAACTCTGTATCCCTGCCGAGAAAAGCCCATAGATCACCGCAAAGCCTACTAGACCACCACTAGAAGAAACACCAGACCAGGAGTAAAGCAGTATGCCGGAGACCAATGCAAAAGGAACCAGGAGGTTAAAAGGACCGAAATACCGGTCCGCAAGGTGAGCTGGAACTAGACGGCCGACCAAGCCAACACCATTCAAGATCAGAAGGTTGTTGATGGATTCTTGTTCACTATTGCCGAGAATGTTGCGGCCAAAGGAGCCAATCTAGAAGTCTATAAGTAGGGATAGGCTTAAAAGGCTCGAAAGACAGAGGGCCTACGTAGTAAAATGCAAAGTACAATCCCAAAAATATCAAAAACATGCCTACATGTCCCATTAGCATTGGTTTCTCTCTTCGAGTGGCAGCATTTACCGATTGAGAATAGGGCGTACGGCAGCTCTTTGAAAGCGGCCCATTCTACCAGAGGTCCTGATTTCCTTGGTGGCAGTCTTGGCTTAGTAAGTGTCAGAGTAACGCACATGATAGCGAGCATTACGAATCCAATAATTCGCACGGTCCAAGGGAATCCAATCTTCGGAAGAAGTTGCTGAACAATAATCGGGAACACTAGCCCTCCTGTGGCAGTCCCAGACGCTACAAGACCAAGAGCCAACGACTTCTTCTTACTAAAATAAGTGGACACTATCGAGATGGTAGGACAAAATACAAGACCGTTCCCCAGACCGGTTAAGATACCCTGTGCCAAAAAAAGATGCCAGTATTTGGTCGATAGGGAGGTCATGAAAACACCCAGAAGCTGGAAGATCGAGCCGACAATGAAAGTGATCCTGAAAAGACCGTAGTCGGTGGCACGGCCAGAAAATGTTCCAACGAAGAACAAGAGAAAACTCTGGACCGATCCAACCCAGGAAATAGCAGACGGTGGTTCTTTGAGCATGGTGACATAGTAAGTTTGGAATACACCGAAAGAATTGATATAACCCCAGGTATTGAAGACAGTTAGATGACCCATTATCACTTGGGTCCATGCTTGCAAACCCCCGTCTGGAGGAGGCCCTGGGTCAACACATGACGTGCGAGATCTCGTACGACTCAGAACTTCTCTGATCCCCTGAAAGGAGGCCATTGGGCTGTCATTGCTAGTAGCATGTCCTTTCGTCTCCTGAGCATCTGTGCTGCCGTCCTGAGGCTCTGCTGTATTGTTCTCTGGTTGTGGCCGGCTTGACGAATCCGAGCTTCGAGGACCGCTACGAATTTCTTTCTCCAAGTCTATACCCATAGCAGAGAGTTTTCCAAAGTTAACTTAACCAGTACTGACGACGAAAGAATATTATTGTGGGTAGCAATGCATAGCTTCAAAGAACCAGACCTTTTCCCACCACCATCAATCAGCAATCGTCCTGAGCGTATGGGGCTTGGAGTACACACCGCTATATCATAATCTTGTGAGGCAAGGGACAATATGTAGTCCACCGTACCCCCAAGTAGTCATAGTTGGAAAATCCAATCGAGGACATACCTCAATTGATGCTGAATTTTCTTACAAATCCAAAACCCTTGTGAGTCAACCGCAGGACTGTTATGTACTAGTATACTTTGTTGGTGCCCGAGGGCCCATTGAGTTCAACCATCATCCGTGATAACCGGCGCAATCTTTCAGGTTGCTTGCTACTGTAGGCTAGCGTCCAGTTGTCCGTCATCGCCAGCCTGAGAGCCATCCAGGTAACAATAACAATGAGCCTGGTGGCTACAATCTTAAGCCCTCAATTGATCAGTATTTTTGGAATAAATCGACGAAGAAGTCAGCTATCGATAAAAACATCCAAACCAAGCACAAGCATGCAGTCAGCGTGCTTCAATGTTTTAAAAGACGTTGAAAGAGAAGATCATGACGTCATCTTAGTCACAAGCACTGGTACTTTCCCCTTGCTCTCTATCAGAACCAAATACCTTAGTGTTCTTTCTCCCCTTACAATTTCTTGCAAGATGGTCTTTGCTTGGACACACTCGTTCCTTTCTACATGTTATTGAAATGTGAAATGAGGACCAGATGATGGGAGGAAGGGGATGACGGTGCGCTCTTCGAGTAGAGAATTGGAGGGAACGCAGGAGGAAGATCGGATTGCACTTTAGCAGTGGGCAACTGAAAGAAGACGATGATAGTAAAGAGCGAGAGAGAAGGATTATACCGCTAGGGCTTTCAATTGCACATATTAGGTTGGTTCCATCATTCGTATAGAATTTGCCTATCGAGCAATCAGCCCGAGTGGACAAAACCTTCGTTTTGTTACCTTTCCCTTGTTTGCAAGCACCTCCATTCCTCATCAAGGAAGCGTAAATCAAAAATCTTGCCCTTTCAGCCGATCAAATGTGCCATTCAGCCACGAATCAGCATTTAGATCTGTTGACACCGAGCAAATACGATACTTGATCTTGAAGATGTTGTTGATGATTATGATTGTGTCTGTTACTAGAAATCTATAATACCTATGTTGATGGATGACCTGGGAGTTGAAGCGGTTTGACCATTTGGAGCCTCTGACTCGTGGTCAGAGATCTCACAGACGAGGGGGCAGACCTGAACGGCAGGGCACGTGGACGTCAGTGGGTCCTGAATATCATGGGTCAGGCGGAGCGGAAGTGCTTGCAAATTAGAAAAAGGGTGTCCAAGTCATCAGGTAAGATGCGTTCCGATTGGATGGTCATTAGGAGCAATTCATGCTGAGTATATACATTGCTTGCACGATCCAGACGCTAGTTCTTGTATACAAGCGACAGTCCCTTAGATCCACCAATTTTGCAGTCTCTTCTGTAGAATAGAGGGGGAAAGTGAGGCGACTCAATAAAATGGTACAACACTTGGATAAATTTGTTCCCAGGTAACGACATTACTTGGAGCCAATGAGGCAATGAAGCAGAAGCCGACGGAGACCAAGTTACCGTCAACGACGAGCCATTCCACAGGATTAGGGATGCTGACGGCCATGATTTGCTGGGCTAGGGTGCTTGGTTAACGATATCAAGGCAGATACTGAAAACTTATGTGTGGAGAAGGGGCCTTGTAACGTAAGAGGTGAAACATACTGAGAGCGTAATAGGCGTAACTATCGACATTCCGCATTGCTTGAGGAGGCTCTAAGAACCTGATCTGATCCCAGCCAACGCGGGCATTGGCGCTGTCGTCAACTGTGAAAACGTCAGTTGTTTGAAAGGACAACAGAGCTTCGTGACAGTCACTGACAGAACCCCGGTAGAGCTAAAAACATGACCTGGCGAACTAACGTGAATGAAAGGCAAGTTGCAAGTGCGACATTTTCAATTGGTTTTCCCTCATAAAACCCTGCATCTCCGGGCAAGGCCTTGATGGCTGCAACCCCAGGTTGACTCTCTGTTGAGTCTGGCGAGCTACCCCTAGTCAGGGCTGGATCGCAGAGCACAAGGTACTTCGCGTCGCATACGATATCTCCGAACATGCGAGGCATCACCCGCCCGGTCATTGCCATAGATACGGCGTCTCCACACATTCTTGCATTGCTATCACCTCCGTGCGTCGAGGCTTCAATGGAAACACCAGTTTTGGGACATATCCAAGCGTATGGTGACTTTGCAGGTATGGGAATGAAGGCTGAATCGCCACAGAATATAGAGATATGGTCTCGATCGGGAGTATCAATCAATTTCCAATACTGAGACGTGTAAGCCACTACATATGTCTCTGGTATGACCAGTAATGTTAGTCGAACACGAATAGAGCCATTAGAGCGTATTTGATATAGCTAGAATACGCTCTTCTGTTGCGGACATGTATGGACTGACTTGCGATCTCGTTTAAATCATTCCGAGAGGCACCTGAAAAGCACTCTGACCTCGAATTCTCGGGTACCATTCGCACATCCTCCCTGATCGTTAAACTAGCGCGGACCATCATTCGCAATGCCTCGTTCATTGCAGCTTTTATGATGTTGGTTTTGTCCACGAGTCCTCCTGAAGAGGGATATCGTTTGCATGAATCATCGATGAAATAGGCTCCGACCCGAGTGGAGAGCGTGCACAAAAACAGCCATGCACATAAGACTTTAGTGAGTGAAAGCATGGCCTGACGATCGAGGATATCAATGATTTGGCAGAAATGGCACGATGTCAGAGAACGGGTTGAAAAAGGGCGAACATCGAGCGGTGGGAACTGTAAAAGAAAGCACCTACAGGCCGTAGACACTGTGAAAAGAACGAATAGAGCAATGACACAAGACAATCAACGAGTGTTGAGGGAGATGAGCCTGCATTAATGAGACACCACTAATATCATAAGAGGCTCGTACAGAGTGTTCTATACAGGAATTCGGGTCCAACAAGAGAGAAGAACGGGCGGGATGTTCAATCTCTCTCACAGAAATACCTATATTAGGTATTGTTTCTGGTCCACATACTAGCCAGGGAATATGAGTTTGCACTCGAAGGTAAGGTGCTTCCGTTCCGTAATCTGAAACCAATGTGGGTAAGCGCAGAAGTCGACGTCGAAGGTGGTTTGAACACAATCCGTCTCCGTTGCAGTGTTTTCGACGTCGACTGGTGCTGAGTAGCAGAGAATTAGGGTGGGAAATCGAATATTCCGTAAATAATCGCTTCGTGCGAGTGTAGAGTCATTTATTTTTATATACACGGCCCGAAAGACGGGAAGGTTAATCTTGACAAGTTTTGTCAGGGCATATTCCTTTTTCCTAATAGATATCATTATTGATTCGGTAGAGTACCCTTCCTCTCTCAACAGCACCACAAATTCGATGATGAAGATCGACAACGATTAACGAAGAAGCTTCTTCTGTGCAGAGAACACCGAATGCCTACTTGCCTCGGGCTATTATTGAGTACGTACCTACCCACTACACAGTAGTAGTAGTAGTACCCTACTCTGCGAGCCTCACTGGCTCTTAGCTGCCTTAGACAATATTCGTTGGTCTTCGGTTCTATACCGAAACAACCTTACTTCTCTGGTCTGGGTGAAATCCCACTGCCATGTGCACTGAAGCTCTCAGGCGGCAATACAAACATGCCTCCCTCCCGCAATATTTCTCCGCCCCCATTCTCAGCGGCAATATCTTAGTGGCAGTAAGGTATATCTACCACTACTTTACGCATACTACTACTGTACTATCTCGCTCCGTTCATGATTACCCCAATGAGAAATTGACAATGACCGAAATCATGGTCATTCGGATGTATCTTGCCTTTTGGCTCCTTTCTCTCTAATATGGTTGGATTATGCCCTGTTCTAAGTTTCAGATGTCCACCCAAGGTTGTCACCGAGCCCGATCATGGAATATCTCATTATCTACTTACATTCCGAGATGAACGGCTGGTCTTTAGGGTTCTACGGACCCTCAGCGTCGATGAGACTCTCGCTATAGAGGTTAGACTACTGGATTTTTGTTGTTATACTGGTGTAATACTAATATTGAAGCTTGAGTGTTAGTCACTATAAGTTTTCCACTATGTACTAGCAATGCTCTTTTGTTCACTCCTGTCTCGGCCCTCTTATACTTGAAATCATAGCACTGAAAGTTGAACAAAGCGCAGCTGTTCCTTTTGTGCCTTTTAGAGCAATCAACAACGTTTTGTCGTACTCGATATCTCTTCATTCCTTTCCCATCCACCCTTTTACTGGCTCATACCATCGCCTTCTCCGTTGCCGATATGGCCGGACGCTGGTCGCTGGTTGTAAGCCTTCTTCTCATAGTGAACTGTCGAGCAGCGCCTGCTCATCAAGATCCGTCTGCTTCCCTCAGCGTCATTGTCACCGATTCTCCAGATGGCGGAGCGAAAGCACTTGTACAGAAGAGATCGCCTCGCCTGGTGACGATGACCTCGAATGCGGCCGCTATTAATTCACAGCTTTCTGTCCAACTCGGTCCACGGTCTGGGGCGGGTGCAATCACTTCCGTGATCCAAACTAGCGACGCAAGAGGCTCAACAACAGAGGTCGTCGTTGTTGCTGTGCCTTCCAATGATAGGCAAGGCCCGACAACAGACGTTGTGGCTACCATTTCTGCACTTCCGCCAAAAGTCGTCTCAAGTCTGCTCTCTTCCGCTAAATCAGCGACCTCACATGCTAAGCAAAAGCCGACCAATTCGCCTCCGCCAGCCGTAGTTCTTGAGGGGATTGTTCCACCTCCTCCACCACCATCACCACCACCACCACCACCACCACCACCACCACCACCACCGCCGCCGCCGCCACCTCCTCCTCCGCCACCTCCTCCTCCGCCACCTCCCAAACTACCAACACCGACTGTGACACCGAAGTCTGATATTACTAAAT
>JAABUP010007065.1_pt1 | contig 15408 bp, 18 predicted proteins | sample 5559201 | NCBI WGS metagenome assembly JAABUP01 (sample SAMN10711887, study PRJNA513373) | rock metagenome | isolation source: Antarctica rocks | place: Antarctica
TTGTTTCTCTTAGTAAGAGAAGAACGCTGACTCACCCGGCCTCACGGAAAGTCTCGCAGGGCGCTTACTGAACTACGCCTTCTTGGACAACAATCCCTCATTGGCAACCCATGCGCGCTACGAGGCACCACCTTCCATACCGCAGAGGCTCCGTCCGGATCAGATTCCTACAGAGACCCCTCTCATTGTCCCTGTAATCGAAGATAACCCTAGAATGTGGCACCGAGATCAATTTGGTGTTGAGTGTCTTACAGGCACGTTCCCTATCCGCTCCGAGCCCATAACCCAACATTTCAACAATCGCAAGATTAACACTGCGTGGGACTTTTATGTCAGACACGAGGAGGTGGTTCGGGTTGGGCGGGAGAAATGGACGCGGGTACGGAATTCCAGCCGTGTTGAGCACCACGAAGCGGCGTTTCGCGCTGCCTATCAAGATCTTTTCGATCCGACCAAATTCTCATTGCCGGAAGACATCTTTACGTCAGCTCTGCCGCAGAGTCATGTGGACCTCTCTAGCTTGAAAGCGGTTGTAAGGACAGGAAAATCACATAGCGAAGACCTCCTGGATTTCGTTCGGTCCGCCAGGTCACGTAGGACTCGACCACCACGAGGATTTCTCATTCAACCCGGCCAGATCGGCAGTCTTCCACGGTGGTTTGACCGTCGGCCCGGTGATAGTCTGGAGGAATCTGAGGGGATCTTGGGAGCGTTCAGTGATCGACGCGATCAGTTGAACCAAGTGCAAAGAAGACCTCCTGGAACAACACATAGCTTTGGCCAGCAACGTCCCCTGCGAGGGACGTGGGGCGACATTGATGTGACAGTCAGGCGCGGTCACTGGAATTACGAGCACGAGCAGCAGGAACTTCGAGCAGCTTTGGAGGCGGATCTTCAAAGAGAAGTCACCGACGGACCACTCAGCGAATACCAGGAGGAGAATCTCTTTGACACAGAAGGGAGGCAACACAATCGCAACATCACAAGCCAGGGTGTAGAGAATTGGCAGGTGTACTCTCAATACGATATCGCGAACCCGCGGAGTGAAGGTCGAACACCCTTTCGAATGTTGTCACGGCTTCGGAATCTCTTGAATGACAATAAGTGGAACTTCTCAGAGCCTGCTGTAGCCCAGACTGGTACCGCGCAGCCAAACCCAGGTGCTCAAGCCCCTGCGCCTGCACAGGGAGGCGGCGACGGGCCGACCACGGCGCAGCCGAGTGGAGCTGGCGCGGCCCCGGCGGCAAACACCCAAGGAGCCAACCAGGGTCAAGGGAACAACGGTAATGGGGAGATGGCGCCGGTGTAGCTCAGGGGGTCAAGAGTCAGGGGTTGCAGAATGCGTTTGCTGTTTGGAAGATGCCCACCTCTCGCAAGAGGACCAGATTCAGCGGCGAGTATCAGTACAAGCACGAGAAAGGAAAAGATGGCACGAGAACGGCCAAACTGGTAAAGGTATACTAGGTTTTGGTAGGGAGCTGCTGATTTGGATAGGGATCTGCTTTGTCGTTCAGCTGTTGGTTCTGGTTTTAGATTAGTTTGGTATCATTTTGACACGATCATTCCCAGATCAGCTGAGTAGAAGTTGCTTCTCATGTTCTCGTAATCTTGGGACAACCCTTTTCTAATCCGATGATCTCTATTCGCCAAATCATTGATGCCGACCTTTACGCCGGTCCTTCCACAAAGAATCATTCCACAGTCAAGATCCACCCATCACCTATCCTCTCATTCTTCGCGTCGATCCCACCCCAAAGCACAACACTTTCCACATCCATATCCTGTCCCGGCGCACTGGCAAACCATCCTCTTGACCCCGGATGAGCCTGCTTCCCACCACTCATCGTCGCCTCCGCGATCTCAACCTGCGCCCACGTTCCTTCCCCTGTGCCCTTTCCGATAACCTCCTTCGTCGCATCCTTGAAGCTCGCAGCTGTCATCCCTTCTGGGTGTAATTGAAACGACCAGACATCACTCCAGAATTTCCCGGCAGCATCGTGACCACTGGAACTTGGGTCTCGCTCTCCAAGGAACAGGAGCAGATACGAGCGGCCTTGACCGGTATTGATAGGTTGCAAGCCCGCAACGCTCCTATCGCCAGGTGCCGAACCATCTGCAGGGAATGTGATAGTCTCCCACTTGCCTGTCCGTGGTGAAAGAGCCAATTCGCCTTTTCCACTTTGGTCGTCGAAAGTAGCAACTAGTAAGTCGAGGTAATCAATCTGTCCTCCTAGCTCGCTCTTGCCGTCAAAGCCGCCATACCGGTAAAGCCGGTTCTGTGCGAATGTAAGACATGTACCTCCACGTGCCGGACCTGGGGCGTCAGGGTATGGCGACCACATCCGCGATGCGATATCGAAAGCCCAGACGTCTGACACACGGCCCGAGGCTGGACAGCCGGCGTGGATGAAGATCGTACCGTGCGCTTCCTCGTCTGGCGAGCCTACCGGGTTCTCAGTGTGATCGTTTTTGCGGGGCAGAGGGTGCTCGTTGCCGACCGAGGCATGGTATGAACGTGCTTCTGGGTACGGAGAGCCCTTGACTGGATCTAGATAACTCCAATGGCGCATCTTGGTGTCGAATACCCATACTCTTCCTTTCTCCTCCAACGGGGTCATCTCTTTCCCTCCTCGACCTCCAAACACGTAGATACGGTCCTCCACCACAGCTGCCGTATGTCCCACCCTCGGCGCAGGTACGTCGCTCCCATCGCTTGCCTTTGCGGGTATGCTCTGGTAATCCGCCTCTAAGACGCCCGAGGAGGGTAAGGTGTAGACGTGCACGACGTTATCCACAGGCTCACGAGGCCGTATCTCGCCACCGAAGATGTATGCGCGTCCTTTGATGATGGACAGTGAGTGAGAGGAGCGTGGTAGTGGATTGGAGGTCGGTATTCGGTGGAAGGTTGCTTTGAGAGGCATCGTCGCTTTAGCAATCCCAAATGCGGCGGCGACAGCGCCTTCAACGGCCGTTTCGGCAGCGTAGACGGCGGCTAATATGCCAGGTTCCATCGTGTTGCTTGGACTTTGAGTGATGTTTATATGTTTTGGAATACTGCTGATGGTTGTCACCGTCAGAGAATGGTGGAGAGTGGGGATGGCGTGGACAGTTGAGATGTGAGTACTCTTACTTATCTACGAGGTAAAAGTTGTGATGTTGGTTTCACACACCGCAATTAGGGTGATAGGATTATGACGGTGAATGTAGCCCGAAAATTACTGCCTGAAGCCCTATAGAATTTCGTCTCAGCTGCTAGCTTGCCCCTTTACAGTACTGCTTCACCACATGGCGCCAATTAGTGACTAAGGTAGACCGCACGCAATCTCCCTCTTATATGATTAAAAGTACAATGAGGGTTTGCAGACTGTCAGGATGCACGCCACTGAGCCATACGCCAGATCTTTCAGCAGTTGGGTGCGAAGAACCCGTGGTTGCAAAGAACAAACGTTTCTCTTGGCGTGCATTATGCGCTGTTCCTTCGCGCTCAACGACATACATCTGAAGAACATGTCATTCACCAGCTGCTTGTTCAAACGGCTGTTTTCTTTATCAAATTGAACTTCAGTGGCTACGTTGGATAAACAATCCTCGCAATTGTCAATGTCAACGGAACTGCTCCGCTAACTACCAAACAAACACACAAGGCGCCAACATGATGTCACGTCCTATGTCCTATGAGAAGTGCCTCTTCCTTCCCTTCTCCTTTCCCGGAAGACGACAAGGCTGATACCATCCGGCAATGACAAAGAATCATCACCTCCAAACCCTTCACCTTTCTGGTCGGACCTGAGCGAAAGGTGATGATAGTTCACTCCGACATGGTGTCTCACCACTCACTGGTGTTGGAAAAGCTCGTCAATGGTGATATGGCTGAAGCTACAAGTGGGGTGGCAACTCTGGATGATGTTGATACGGGCACGTTTGCAAGATTCAGTCAATGGGGGTACACTGGGGATTATATGCCCGTGGATCCAGAAATACTGCTTGATTCTTCGATGATTGGAGGGCGTGAATCAGATCAAGAGGCGCATACGGAAGCTCCGTCTTGTGTGGAAGCTCTGTCTTTTCCAGAAGCTCCTTCTTTTGCGGAAACTCCGTCTTTTGATGATGAGCCTACGGCAGTGGTGCATGAACATGTATTTGGACATGGCTTTCAGTATTCCAAAACTAAGAATGGGATGGAGAAGCAGCCGGTTGCGGAGGCGGTTGGATGGTAAGGTGCCACGGATGATGGTGATGTTGAAGTGAGAGATTAAAACTTCTCGCAGGGCAGACGAACCTGCGCCGTCCTTGAAGGAATCCGCTTGGCTCGAATTCAAGAAGCTCATGTTTGACACATGTGTTCGTTCGATCGACACCCAAGCTCAAGTCAACGCGGACCCATGCGAGGATCATACTGAAGTGTTCCTGTGCCACGCCCGACTTTACGTCTTTGCAGAGAAATATGACATAGAGCCCTTGAAGATGCTCACAAGGCGAAAAATCCACCAAGCTCTGGTTATTTTCATTCTGCATACATCAAGAGTCGGCGATATTGTTGCATTGCTACGATATGTCTACGCCAATATACCCGATAGAGACAACACCAGAGATGACCTCCGGGAGCTGGTAATGCAGTATGTGGTGTGCCATTTTGAGAGAATGGCTCCATCTAAGGAATACCTGAGCTTGATGGAAGAAGGAGGTGCATGTGTTAGCGACTGTTTGAGCATGATGTTAAGCATAATCAAGTGAGGCATAGCGGTGTCAAGACCTCTTTTCGTGGACAGAGAGAGATTTCAAAGGCCGTAGATTGAGCAAGAGCAAAGTCTATAAGTCGTATTGGAGAGATCAGGACGCTCATTGCAGGCCTTGCCTCATACTATGCACATTCGTTTGTGAAGGCCTCATGCCCTAACTGCTCCGAGCACATAGCTCAAACATGAAATCACATCTGATTTGCTCCAGGTATTCTCTGGGCCCATGGCTGTAGACGACCTCTAAAATTTTCAGTCCTTCGTGTGCATGTTGCCGCTGAAGTGTCGTTGGGATGTCGGACAAGGGTCACATTAATCTGAGGTTGTCAAGATAAGAGAGACAGAAAAGCGTGCTCATGCGTATGTCGTCTTCCTAGGAGAGGGCTTATAGACCATTTGCATATAGAACGGGCAGCTCAGAGAGGGTGTTATCTGCCCTGAGCGTTGTAGCTAGAGTCTGTTGTCATTCAACAGAATCAAGACAGTGAGGTCCCTGAATCGCCTAGCTGGCGTAATTGTTGCTGACATAATCTTTCATGACTACAAACATACATAATCTTTGCAGGCTCCTTGCTTTCATTACGCAGCTCATCTCGAGGTCTATGATGCTTCCCCTCTGCGCAGGCAGCTAGAAGTTCTTGAACGCTAGATGCTTCCGTTATATTGTCTGGCGATTCTGCCAAGTTCGCCTTGCCATTCCCGGCTGTAAACTCTTGAGTCATCTCGTATCTGTACTAACCATAGTTATGGCCCGCAACCGCATCTTTCTTTCTATATAACGTCTGCGCCTTAAGCTTGATGTGCACGAACATCATCAAGAACTCCATAAGAGCCTTCAGCTTCATCTGCGTATCTACTCGCTCACACCATGAAAATTGTCATCGTTGGTGCCGGCATCAGCGGCATCTCAGTGTTTACTTTCCTTAAGAAGCTTCTCCCAACTCCTCCGGCACATTTACCACCCCACGAGATCCTCATCTACGAGTCACATGATGCTTCGAGACGCGCCAAAACTGCCGAGCCTGCCTGCGATTTTTCTCCCATCGGCGGAGCGCTAGGCATTGCCCCGAATGGCATGAAGGTACTTTTGGACCTAGACCAACAGATCCATGCGGCTATTTCTGTTCAGGGCTATCCAGTCTCTTTTCTCCAATTGAAAAGCGCCTACGGGTGGTTGTTGGCACGATTCAACGCTATGGACCCCACTAGATCAATGCAGCGCACCATCATGTGCAGCCGGCAGGCTGTTTGGGACTGTCTTCGAGACAGTATCCCTGATGATGCAATCACCCAGAACGTTGTGAAGGAGGTGTCCATCGGGGCCAACGGAAGACCTCGAGTACTTTTCCTAGACGACTCCAGCATCGAGGCCGATCTCGTCATCGGTGCCGATGGGGTGAGGAGCATTGTCAAACGGACCGTCACGGGAGACGGCAAGAAAGACAACTACACTCCGATATACGAGTAAGTATCACTAACTACAAACGCTTGCAAGAAGTCAATGCCTTCTGAACATTATCCAGAGGTTTAGTCGGCGTAGGCGGCTTCATTCCATCCTCGTATCTGGACCCGGAGAAGCACAAAGACTCCATGACCATGGCCTTTGGAGCACATGGCTTCTTCGGATACGGTCCCGTGACTTCGGCCAATCTCGAACATGAATCCGACAAAGAAGCTCGAAACACATTTGGCCCTCGGGCGGTTTGGTGGTCCACCTACCAGCGGGACCAACTTCCCGACACCAAGGCCATCGACAAAGACCGCATCCGCGAACAGCTCCAGGAAAGACACCGCACTTGGAGAGACCTCGTGATCCGGAAAATCATCACAGATGTTGATATAGACTCCATATACCCAACGTTCACCACGCCGACCCTACCAACATGGGAGGGCGATGGCTTGGTGCTGATCGGAGACGCCGCACACGCTCTTCAGCCCAGCTCCGGTCAAGGTGTCTCACAAGCCCTCGAAGACGCACACGCGCTGGCTCTACTATTGGCTCATCAGTTGCGTCAAGCGTACCCCTCGGATTCGGAAGCTACGAACGGAGCATACTCCAGCGTTGAATTTGCGGCTATTCGATCAGCGACCAAGATGTATTGTACTTTACGCAAACCCCGCGTCGAGCGAATCGCAGATTGTGCTAAGCGCATAGGTGATAAGAAACGGAAGAAGGGCATTCTCGAGGAGTGGATGACGTACTTTTTCATCTGGCTGATGGGTAAGTTCCTCTCGACGTCCAAGTACATACTGGTAGCGCAGTAGTAGGGGGTACTGATTTGCATGAAATGCACAGGCATATTGGCACCCCTTACCGGTGATGGTTGGAGCAGGTACTTATATGGCTATGATGTCCAAGCTGAGGTCCGTAAGGCCATCGATGCAAAGTTGGAAGGAAATGTCAAAGGCACGGACTGATTGAAGTTTTCTTAATGCTTAGGGTCCCGGGAGGATTGTGGACCATCTCTCCACTCTCATGTATGTCCTGCCTTATACCCATCTCAATCGAAGAATGTCAAGTACGCCGAAGCAATCTCTCCAGTGATCGCACAAGAGTGACTGTGACAGCTGAGTGAATCACGTCTCCAAACCAAGAAATAACGCACCCTGCAAAACTAGCCTACGCCAATTGTACAATGAGAAGCACGACCGAGACAGCAACACACAAAAGCTTATTCGACGCCTCTGCCTCTTCCCATCCGCTCGATGTTGCTCATCATCCCACTTCGTCCGCTCCCCATTCCGCTCCCGCTCCTGCTTCGTATACTATTACCGTTCGAGTTCATCCTACCAATCCTGCTCTCTCCGTTTCCAATACTTGAGCTGAAGCCCGGTCCTTTCAGCCCCGACGCCCGCGAAATGTTGCCCCTGAAGTTCTCTGCTGCACACGACGCTTGCGTGTCATCAGTCTCTGATGTCGCTTCAAACAACAGCATCTGCTCCACTAGAGTCACCATTTCACCTTTCCCCAGTCGCTCTTGCTCGAGCTCATTTCGTAAGTCGGTGTTATCGCGCTTAATGCTTGCAACCTCCTCCATCAAGCCAGCCATCTTATCTTCCTGCTCTTTGACCCTGCCCGCCTCCTCCGCTTTCTCCTGCAGCCTCTCCGCGCTGTCCTCATGCGAAAGCGTACCAGGCACGACTCCCGAGAGTGTAGCATCTCTTCCAATTCTCAACTCCTCGTTCTCTTTGCTGGCTACGGCAAGCTGATGCTCAAGATCCTTGACCTTCTTATCCCATCTGCCTTCGTAGCTCTTTCTCAGCGCTGCTACCTTCGTCTCATGCTTCAACTTGTACGCCGTATGTAAATCCCTCGATACCTTCGCCACAGCCACTTCTGCCTCTGTACTGCTGCCAGTATCGGACGTGCCTGTATCACTGCCAGTGACCGCCGAGCTTGATCCAGCTCTCATGCCAGCAACCCGACTTTCCGCTTCCGCGGCTTTCATCTCAGCTTCCTCTCTCCTCTGCTCGCTTTCTTCCAACTTCCGGATCAGCTCTTCTCTTTCCTCCTCTCCACGTATGATCTCCTCTTTCACACCTCTCAGCACTCGCTCCATATCCTTCCCCCGCTTCTCCCAGTCCGCTTTATCCGCCTGCAAACTCTCCTTCGCGCCTCGCTCTTCGCGTACTTCCTCCAGAGCTTCGCCGACGCGACGTTCAGCATCTCCAACGGCTTCTTTAAGCGAATTGACCTCCGCTTCCTTGCCACTTACGTTGGCTTTCATAGATGATATTTGTGACAGGTAGGATGATTTCAAAGACTCGAGCTCGCGAGCTGTGATGCTGGGAACAGATCGAGGTGTCGGTGCTGGCGGTATATCGAAGTCCAAGAGATGGGCCAAATGACGAGCCTGCGAGGGTGTGGAAGGAGGCAACATGTGTTTGGCTGAGGCTGGTGTCCGGTGGCCTGACGCGTACGCAGATAGCGCCGGTTGCGTGTGAAATTTGCTAGGTCCGGGGGGTCTGCTACGGCTGGGAGAGGTCTGTTGCTTGCTGGAGGCGAAGGCATTGAACTGTTCTGTGAAGTCAAGAATTAGGTTCGTAGTATCTGCACCACCTGCTGAACCTGTCCGACGTGGGGTCGGAGACGGCGAGGGCGAGCTGTCATCATAGACGCGTCGTCGAGCAGTGCTAGGCGTAGTTGCACCCTGACGAGGAGTAGCATTGTCTTCGTGTCTTCGTTGCTTCGCAGGACTACCTGCGTTGCTCTTGGCGGGAGATTGTCCTAAGCGCGCGAACAATGTCATATCTGCATTGGGCACGGCCGAAAAGGTGCTGAAACAGGTATCGTCCATTCCCACGTAGCCCTGAGGTGCTCCAGCAGCGGACTGTGTATTGGTTTCCACGTCGTAGTAAACTCCACTGTCATCCTCCAAAATCTCCACCGACCTTGTGAGATTCTCATTCCTCTTCAGTGCTTCTTCCGTGAGCAACGTGGGCGTATGTCTCTTAGCTGGAGACACTTTGTTTGGGGACCGATGCTTGCTCGGACTTTGACTTTTGCGCGGTGATTGATTTTCTAGATTGACATTCGCGATGAACGGAGAGCTGGGCGGGCCATCGAGGTCGTCATTCTCTTTCTCATCTTCAAGTCGAGTCTTGACCACGTAGCTTTCTGTTTCGTAGGATGTCAAGGTTTTGTAGCTGCTCTTGCGCTCGACTGTCGATGGAGATGTGATATTCTGGGCCGAAGGAGACAACGGTGACATTGGTTGAGACATTATCGTACTATGATTAAAGTTCAAAAGAGGATTTTTAATCGCCTGCGTCAAGCTCAAGCACAGGGTAAGGATGGTTGTCGTCAACCAAAGTACAAGATGTGGATTTCACGCGGAAAGTAAACAACGCCAGACTGGCCTAGTCCGGATGTGGAAGCTTTGTTACAAAATGGCCTTAAACATTCGTTTGTCTAGAAATCAGGTCTAAACCCTATTTCAGAAGAGATACAAGGTTTGCAGATTGTGTCGATGGGCATTCTCATCGGATTTGGATTCACAGGTTTGTGAGGCGGAGAGCCCTAACGCTAGTCTAGTGTCTGTTGGCCAGCATCTTCTCGAACATGGCCCATTGTCAACACCAAGACCGGCTATTTCGGTGAAGTACTTCAGTACTCGAGATTCGCAATCAAGGTCACCAGGAACGTTGCAAGCTATCCTTATGCTGGTATGGCTAAACTACTCTACTACGGGACCTTAGGATATGTCGGACTGAAGAAGGATAAGGAAGCACTGAGGTACCTCAACGCAGCTCTGGCCTTGTCTCCTACCGATGATACCATTTGTAAGGAGCGTGAAGCTGTGGAGCAGCGGATTATGGACGTCTAAAGGTTGTCAGATAATGGAGGCGATCTAAGCTCGTGCTTCGCTAGTCAACCCGGATCTAAGCGTGCGTGCGGAAGCCTAATAGCTAGATAATTCCAAGCTCACGGGAGTGACCAAGCTGTGTTGCAGCATAAACCATGAATCACTGTCAGGCAGCATGAGCTTTTAGTGTGAAGGAAAGAGAACTCTCCATTTCGCATTCCAACCACTCTGGCGCAAAATACTCTCTTTCTACAACACAGCAGTTCGGCAGAGTTTAAGACTGCCTGAATACCTCGAACTCCCAATCTGCATTCTGCAAGGCTCTGCCTCTCAAGCCCAAAACGCCGCATCTCTACCCTCCCAATCACTGCCCACTTCCGTACTACTTCCCGCGGTGAAATATCCTTCATCTTCATCCTCATCTTCGTCCATCGCCATACTCTCTTCGACCTCATCGTCCCGTTCTTCCGCCGGCCTTGGTACCATCAGTTTGCTCTGCTGGTGGGCAACCTTACCATTTCCCAAGGATCGTCCACTGTTTGCGATCTGATCTGAAGGCATCATCCGTGCATTGCCCCACTCTGTTTCGGAATCTTCACCGATCGTCGACATACTGCGGCCATGGAGGCGCGGCAGGTTTGCCTGACAAGCCGGTTCAACCGTGGGCTGAGGCGTGGGCTTGAGAGAAGGTCCGGGAATTATACTGGGGGTAATTGTGGTTGCAAGTGTGTTGAGAGGGCGCGTGAGAGGGGTTGTGGGAAAAAACCGGGACTTCCGGTCAGCTGTCAATGGAGCGGGAGGATCACCGGATGGGGCAGGCCAGCCGCCAGTGGAGGACGAAGTAGGAGCTCGAGTGAAGATAGTGTTATCAGGGCCATCGTTCCTGATTCGGGCGGGGCCCTCGATGACCTGAGGCGCTTCAGGAACGAGATGGCTTGCTTCCTCCGTTCCGGCACTTCTTGAAGGCGAAGTAGAGGAGGTGTGTGATGCAGGTTGAATCTTGGTCGGACAGGGACCAGTTGCAGGTGTAGCCGACGGTCCCAGCTCGTCGGCGGTGAAAAGAGAAAGAAGCGAAAGCTTTGTTTCTGTATGTGTTGAGTCCGCAGGTTCCGAGACAGGCGTCTGAGTACTACCTGATGATGCAACGTTGCTCAAGCGGTCAAGAGAACGGCGAAAGACCCTCGTGGTGTGTTTCGTTGGTTTAATCACAGCAGGGATCGGCTTCGCAACGGCAGACGCATAGGAGACATTGGACGTTGATGTAAAAGTGAACTTAGACTGGGGTAGGGTAAAGGATCCCGGGGTCGGGAGTGTATGGTCCTTCGAGGTCGCAGTCGCACTAGAAGATTCCGTCTCTGATGACGAGAGAGCAGCAAAGCGGTTGGCTAAGTATTTTCGGAGCATCAGCAGCGCATCCAGTTAGAAAGTACGTCAGACACTCGCCTCGTGATGCAGCGTACTTTGCAGTCTCGGCCGTCTTCTCGTCCAGATTGTAATAAAGGTCCTGGCACTTCCCCACAGTGTCGTGGTCTCCAGCAAGGCTTTTGAAATGCGATTTGCGATGCCTCTGACGACGACGGACTCTTCGACTTGTGGGTCCAGAATCCTTCGCTGAAACGATAGCGGACATAGCTTGTAAGTGATGGAAGTAGGGGGTTCAATAGGAATGGGAGGGTAAATAGTAGAGAGCGAAACATGGTCAAAGGGAATGGCCGAATATCCAGATGAATATGTGCCTGTGAAGCATTCCTGCCATGCTCGCTCATGGTCTTACCTCGCGAGACACAAAAGGCAGGAGCGTGAGCAAGGACCGAATGTTCATCTTTCCTTAGAAGTGCCTGAGCCCTTGTGGTCCAAATCTCCAAACATGGCAAGAGGTATCGTGACCTAGAGCGTAACGCGGGCGCCCCATCACATTCAGTCCAAGTGTAACCTCATGCCTTTCCTGAACACCTAATAAAAAATGCCATTATTCTCCACACTGCCGAATCTGCTCCGTTTCTTCTCATGGGCCAGCGATGGGAATATGATCATCTTACATACTTTTACTGAAGACGAACAGTTTGTGCCTGGAATCTCTAGAGCGGCCAATTGCAAGCAAAGGAAACATCACACCGCTCGCGGTGGCAGAGAAGGCCTTCAAGGGCGAGGAAGAAGATGTGAAAGAGAACGCCGGCCGCCTGCAATGCATATCAAATGTTCAGTCGCTACCAATGAACGCCCGCAATTGATCCGCTGTTCTCGAAATGCTGAAAAGTAAAAAGACATGCATGGCAAGTACAACAATAATCAAGCTCGAGCCGCTTTGCTTCTTGAGGGATTGCGAAAACCCGTCCATTTCCTGGTCAGCCTCACGCCACTGCCAGCCTCCACAGACATTGTATCCACTGATTCTTCCCAGCCAACTTCGTTCCAATTCGCCTCATCAGCCATCCGTGCGGACCAGGGAACACTTCTGCTTCTTAGCGCACGATGCCGCCTCCGCTCCCGCTCGTCAATGATGCTTTGGGCAAGCCGTGCTTGCGTCTCCTTCTCAAGTTGTTCGAAGATGCACTTCAGCACCGGAAACGGGACCGAAAGTAGGATTCTTGAGAGCATTAATGACTGTAAGCTAGGCCTTTGGGCTTCCTCAGATGGCCGGTCGCCGAATTGTATAAAGCTCAGTCGGGGATGCGACACTGAGGGTTTCGACTCAGCCGTAGCAGGAAGTCGCTCTACGTCTGTTAGAGGAGGAGCTAAAGTTTGCAACTCAAAGTCAGACGGAAAGTTGCTGATAATGTATCGAGTTATGTCTTGGAGAAGACTATCGGCCATTGGTCCATAGGTACTGGCCGCATGAGCTGATTCAGACTCGCCTTGACCGTCAACAGAAGCGCCGATGGTGCTGCTCGCCTCCTTGCCGCACTGTAATATCTCCGAGACGGCACTACTTTGATGAGAAGCCGAACTCGGCGCTGTACGAGAAGGCACATCAGGACCATCCACAGACCAATCCGTGCCTGGACCACCGTCCACGGCAAAAACTAAGGCCTTCTCGATAGCCTCCCAATTTATAAGCCTCGAGACTATCTCAAATCCGCGGCGTTTGACGCTAGATATTTGAAGGATGTGACCTGCAGCAGCATAGGCAACCGCGAAATTGATGCGAGCCTCAACTATAGAGAATTGAGAACGTTGCAAGTCAGGATAGTACTGTGATAACACTGGCGATCCCGCGCCAACAAGCCCATCAATATCCAAGAGCGGTTGGCCATAGAGACGCTGTAGGGCTAGCTCGAAAGCACCCGGCAGAACGAACCTGTCAGCTGTTCTAAAATGTATGCGCTTCCAGCCATTTTCATCTTTCTCTGCATAATGTATTAGACCTGCCAGCACTGGGCTTCTGGCGATTAGCAGACCGTGTAAATAGAGGTTTGTTGCTTCGAATTTGTCATCAGGATGAGACAGTCGCAACCAGTAATCAGCGAGTCCCTGGCTCCTGAATTGCGAAAGAAGATACGCAGCGAGATTCTCTGACTCCTCCGTGTCAGCTCCATCATCATGTTGAACGGCCTTGTCGACGCCTAGTACAGCCCCAGCATCAAGCTGAGGAGCTTGGGCACTGTCACTCGACACGACAGCGGATTGATTCAACGCCCGCTGTTCGGCTTGTGGTCCCTGCTCGGTGTAGGCTACAGGATCTGTCGTACTGCTGTGGCGTGATGGATAAACTGCATCCACCTCTATGAGACCTGAGAGGCTTCGCGATCCAAGAGAGGAGGTTGACATAGCGGGGTCGTTCGACCGCGGCCCATGTCGATTCCGGTTACTAAGAGGTGATCCAGACGGAGTATAGGATGATTGATCGTCTGGTTGAAGGAATGATGGCATCCGTCCATAATAGCCGTGCGGAAGGTTGTAGGCATACTTTTGAGAAGCATAGACGTTGGGGTGTTGATGATCAGTGGGATATGGTGGGTAATAAAACCAACTGGGATGATGATCAGAGATGTGATGAACATCGCTAACACCCTGATAGTGTTGTTCTGATTGAGACTGAGCGTAATTGGGAGGCATTTGCGGAGGGTATGACATAGTGGACGCTAAAAGAGGTAGGGCTGCGGAGGAGTCGGCGGACTCAGAGAAACCACCAAATACGATGGTGCCATCGCTGATGTTTGAGTGATGCGGAGATATCTGACTCAACCGAGGAGGCCGTGGCGGCAATGTAGATGAGTCTGCAGAGGAGGGAGCAGGGCGGTGACTTGCTGGGTAGAATGGTGGCGGGAGTATATAAGGATGTTGGTCAGGTCGTGGCGCATGGTTCATATTGTGCATGGAAGAGAGGTTTCGGTCTGTGTCTCAGAGGGTTAGGCGTTATGATACAGACGCATAGACCATGAGACCGGAGGAGAGGTCTCTAGTCTTACAGTAAGACGGTGGATCCCTGGAGACTTACCTTCAGTCATTGCCTCTGTTGCCCTATATGTACCATCCACCGCACCGCCTATCACTCCTGCAGCTTCCCCATTCCCTTTATCTCCTGGATCATCTTTAGCGTCGCTGCACTGCGCGGAGCCATCAACAATCAACGGTGCTCCGCCATCCCACTCAATTGGCGGCCCGTTGCTTGAAGCTGTACCATTTCTAGACCCATTGACGGCGGGCTGTTTAACCACAATTTGATGCTTGCGTTTGGCATTGACAGGCCGAGGGACCGCAGGGACTATGGGTACAACGGGTCGTGGGCGCTTTGTCTTGTTGTGGCTCTGGGGACTCCGAGGAGACTCAAGGAGTGTACCCATCCTTGTATGACTCTTACTGCTGGTAATTTCCCGGAGTGGAAAACCAATTGGGACCTGTCCAAGATCAGTTGAATTGAACCTGCAACGACTTGTTCAATCTCAAACCGGATTGACTACGGTGGGTAATAACTGGCAAAAACTTCAATCTTCGAGTGACCGCTTCCGACGAGATTTAAACTTTGATTTACATAAGCTAACCCCCGCAGGCGGCGACGCTCGCTTAGTCACCGTAGTGGCCCTGCAGCTATTCCTTAGGATCATACTTGTAGGGCTTGCCCTTTTCTTCGAATCTTCGACAACTTCAGGTTGTTGAGAGCACGGTCCGATCGATTCGGAAAAGGAAGTAATCTTGCGGTCTTTTCATAACAAGGATCCTTGACCTTCTGCGAGTTAATGCAAGGTCAACGGACGAGTACCTTGACTTGTTAAGCACAAAGAAATAAGTGTCCCTCATCCCACCTTTAATGCCATCGATTCTCAGACAAGCCGCCTTGCTGGTCATGTCCACGCAGTTCCGCGAAGAGTATCTAGCATACACCCCCGATGCAAGATCAAGCCATGGCTGATCATCCTTTGGATGCG